>Ga0193719_10000147_pt1 | contig 22988 bp, 23 predicted proteins | sample U2a2metaG_FD_160103 | JGI IMG/M metagenome (GOLD analysis project Ga0193719, IMG submission 160103) | Soil microbial communities from a riparian zone of the East river system, Colorado, United States - U2a2 | ecosystem: Environmental > Terrestrial > Soil > Riparian zone | place: USA: East... | reverse complement strand
GCTTCGCCAACGGCCAGCTCAGTGAGCACTGTCTCGACTTTTAGTTTCGGATTTTGCCGGAAAGTTTCTGCGGCGGCTTTCACTGCTTTCTGATCGCGCGGCGTAAACGCGCGCAAGGCGTGTTGAACACGATTCCCCATCTGACCAAGAACAACTTCTGGAATATCGAGCGGATTCTGGCTAACGAAATAAACACCGACGCCCTTCGAGCGAATTAATCGCACCATCTGCTCGATTTTTTGCTCGACTGCAGGCGCGATGTCGGCGAAGAGCAAATGCGCTTCGTCGAAGAAGAAAACCAGTTTCGGTTTCTCTGGATCGCCAATTTCCGGAAGATTCTCGAACAACTCCGAGAGCATCCAAAGCAGGAATGTCGCATAAACCTTCGGCGACTTTTGCATCAGCTTGTCGGCAGCAAGAATGTTGATCACGCCTTTGCCGTCTTGTGTTTGAATGAGGTCATCGAGGTTGAGCGCGGGCTCGCCGAAAAATTTGTCGGCTCCCTGTGATTCGAGCGTAAGCAGATTGCGCTGGATCGCACCGACGCTGGCGGCCGAGACGTTTCCGTATTGCGTTTTGAATTGATCGGCGTTGTCCGCGACGTATTGCAACATCGACCGCAAGTCTTTTAGATCGAGGTGGAGCAGCCCGCTTTCATCCGCGATCTTAAATACCATGTTAAGCACGCCTTCCTGTGTGTCGTTCAATTCGAGCAAGCGCCCAAGCAGCAGCGGTCCCATTTCGGAGACCGTCGCGCGAACGGGATGTCCTTGTTCGCCGAACACGTCCCAGAAGACAACGGGACACGCTTCCCCTTTGAAATCCGAAATCTTCAACTCCTTGACGCGCTCGACCACTTTCGTGTTGTTCCCGCCCGGCTGGCTCAACCCCGCGAGATCGCCTTTCACGTCGGCCATGAAAACCGGTACACCGCGCGCGCTGAAGTTTTCGGCCAACGTTTGCAGCGTCACTGTCTTACCCGTGCCCGTAGCGCCGGCGATCAGGCCGTGGCGGTTCGCCATTTTTGGAAGCAAATAAATTAGTTCCTTCGATTGTGCGATGAGGATGGGTTCGCTAGGCATAACGTCGGATAAGTGTTGATGCTTAAGCTGTTCGTTTGCGCCAGGCACCCAGCACGAGTCCGCTAATCGCGAAAGCAACGAATGGACGGCCCATGTCGATGAAAATCAGCGGCCACGGATTTGTCTCGAAAGCTGAGAACACGCCGATCGTGGAGTATTCGACGAAGAGAAATGCGAACCAGCACAGGAGCGCGATTTTTAATCCGGCGATCGCGCTCGCCGGATTGAGCCGATTAATCAACCACGCCAAGGCGTAGTTGATGATGATGGACGCGACAACCGCAAGCAAGTAGGCGGAGACATTGTGCGTCCGCTCGATGTCGGTCATCGTTCTGGCGTGAAGATTCAACCACTTCTCGCCAAAGATCGCGTACCAGCCCCAGCCTATGAGGAAATAAACCACGACCAGAATCCAAACCGCGATATGATTGATCTTCGTGTTCACAAAAGGCCTAGTTAATTATTCGACAGCTGGAATGGCGATCGCAAGCGGATTCAGCAGGGCTCGGACGTTGATCTAACGAGGTAGCAATGTTTTCCAGCTCGTGATTTCCCGGGCTAATAAAGATAAGGCCTGGAAAGTGGAAATGCGTTCTTGATCAATTCCACCCGCGGCCTTGCGTTGTCCGCAATGATGACCTCCACGACATCGAATCGGAAAAGAATGTCGGGATTATCGAGCATTCGCAACCACGCCAGCGCGCCGCGCGAAATGCGCTTCTGCTTTTGTCGATCGACCGCCGTGAATGGCCGGCCAAAATCTTCCCGGGTGCGTGTTTTTACTTCGACGAAGACGAGCGCGTCGTTGTGGCGACACACGATGTCGATCTCGCCGCCGCTTCGCCCTTTGAAGTTACGATAAAGAATTTTGTAGCCCTCCTGGCGCAGGAAGCGGGAGGCCAGTTTCTCGCCGTGAGCGCCGCGCCGGAGATGCTGCGGCTGCGAAGAGGCCTTCGAGGGTAAGAAGCGGCTGCGCCACCGGTTCGAAAGATCGGCGATGGATCGGACAAGGCCCGAATTCATGGAGTTTCAAGAGATGGATCTCAGTGCAGTAACCCTTATGCTGGCTGAAGCAATACTCCGGAAAATGGGCACAGAAGTCACGCATCATTCTGTCACGCGTAACTTTCGCGATCACACTGGCAGCGGCGATGGTAAGGCTGAGGCAATCGCCATCGATAATAGCGGTCTGGGGAACCGGAAAGGGAATAACGGGCAGGCCATCAATCAAGGCGTGGTCCGGTGTGTTGGAGAGGGCGGCAATGGCGACGCGCATCGCTTTGTGCGTAGCGCGCAGGATATTGATCCGGTCGATTTCCATGGAATCGACAATGCCCACCGCCCAGCGGAGGTCAGGATTAGAGATAAGATCGTGATAAATTTCTTCGCGTAGCTCCGGCGCAAGCTGCTTGGAATCGTTCAAGCGGCGATGGCGGAACTTTTCCGGAAGAATCACAGCGGCGGCGACAACTGGACCGGCCAGAGCACCGCGGCCAGCCTCATCGATCCCAGCGATGCGAGCGACGCCGATGGCGCGGAGTCTTTTCTCGTAACGAAATCCGCAGCGCCGATACATGCGGTCGCAAATCTAGAATAATTCCGGCGCTATGAAAATGGGAAATGTGAATCGTGACTCGTGATCGGCGAATAGATCCCACGCTTTTACCATTCACCAGTCATCGATCACTATTCACTTCTATTCCCTGACTGCTGTCGCTTCCTTACCTTTACGGGTCCGAAGGTAATTTAATCTGGCGCGGCGAACGCGACCTTGTTGTTCCACTTCAACTTTTGCAATCCGCGACGAATGCAATGGGAAAACGCGCTCGACGCCCTCGCCGTAGGAGATTCGGCGCACGGTGAATGTCTCATTAAGTCCGCGCCCTTTGCGGCCAATCACTATGCCAGCGAATATCTGGATTCGTTCCTTGTCCCCTTCCACAACGCGAGTATGAACGCGCACGCTGTCGCCGACGGAAAACTGCGGCGCGTCGCTTCTTAGCTGTTCTTTCTCGATGGCATCGATAATCTGATTCATGACAATATTCCCCTCCCGCCCGCCGGACGGGTGAACATTTTCATTCGAATAAGCTCAAAAGGCAAACGAAAGATGGCACTAGAACTGGCTTGTGTCGAAATCCACGGAAGTATTGCGACTGGGCCGCTCGAGACCGGCACCGCCGATGCCGGCTACAACAGAACATCAGCAGCTCAATTTCAATCTGCCATCTGATTGTTTTGATCTGCGAAAATCAGTGTAATCTTTGGCTAATTTTTGGCTCAACTTCTGCGCCCGTAGTTCAACTGGATAGAACGACGGCCTCCGGAGCCGTAGGTTGCGCGTTCGAGCCGCGCCGGGCGCATTTCCAATTTCGGACTTCGGAATGCGGATTTTGAATTACTTCAACGCTTCGATCCGGCTGAGCAAATCTTTTTTGCTCGTGACACCGGTAACCTGATCGCGCAGTTGCCCGTTTTTGAAGAAGAGCAAAGCGGGGATTGCGCGGATATTGTACTTCAACGAAAGGCTCTGATTTTCATCTACGTTAACTTTCGCAACCTTGACCGCGCCCGCTTTCTCGTGTGCAACCTCATCCAGCAGCGGTGCGATCATTTTGCAGGGACCGCACCATTCTGCCCAAAAATCGACAATTACAGGCTTGTCGCTTTGGGTGACTTCGCGGTCAAAATTGGATTCATCGAGATTGATTGTGGCGGAGTTGTCCATTGGTTAGGAAAAGTAAGTCCAAATCTGAATAATCAAAATGACGGCGGACACACCGAGCAGCACCCAGCACAGCGGACTTGCACTTTTCACTGCTGGCGCCACTGCAATCGCCGCGCTCTGCGGGGCAGTCAGTGGCATGGCAATAAGCGGTTGAGTTTTCTTCATCTGAACCGTCGGGGGCCGCTTCAAAGGCGGGTCTGGCATTAGCGGAAGGCGTGCTGTCTCCTTCTTTGGTCCCGATGAAAGCGAACTTGGCGCGGGAGTAACTGGAGTGAGTACGGGCTTCGAAACGGTTGGCGGCTTCGGCGGGGAAGCTGGCGAGGGCGGTGGTGGCGGCTCGAAAAATTGGGGAGACGTTATATTCTGAGCAGCGGGTTTTGAAATAGGAGGCGGCTCCGCCGGAGCACCGAATGGGGGTTTGTCTGATGACGGACGAAGCGGCAACTGGATTCGTACAGTTTCGCGCGATTTCGCATTTGGATCGGGCGGTTTCGCTACAGGCGGAGGCGGCAATTCAATGCGAACGGTCTCTTTCTTTGGTTCGTTTGGATCGGTCATCGGGCGAAATAAGTGTCAACAAATTTGCTCGGAAAACGGGCGGCTGTCACCTCTTAAGTGAATTTTCAGTCCAAAAGTCTGCTTTTTTTACCACCGGGACCTTAGGCCAGAAGATCGTATCCGCGGCTTCCAGTGATCCTGCGCCAAACGAATTCACCGACCGGCGCCGCCCTGGACAAGACGACGCACGCATCGACATCCGGGGCGTCGGCTTCGCTCCGGGCAATATGCGGCTGATCGACCAATAATTTGAGTTCGCTTCCAACTCTTTCGCGGGCAACTTCATACGCGATCTGTTGCTGGATCGACATCGCCATCCGGTAGCGTGCATTTTTGACCTTCCCGGCAATTTGGTTCGGCATTTTGGCCGCGCGCGAGCCCTCTTCCGGTGAATATTTGAATATCCCGAGCCGTTCGAATCGAACGCGCCTAATAAAGTCGAGCAGGGTCTCGAATTCTCCTTCCGTTTCGCCAGGAAATCCGACGATGAAAGTCGTGCGCAAGGCAACCCCAAGAATTCCGCAGCGCAATTTGTCGATCAAAGTCTCGATGTGCGCGCGCGTGGTTTCTCGTCGCATGCGTCCCAACATCAAGTCGTCGATGTGTTGCAGGGGAATATCGATGTAGCGCGCAACCTTGTCGCATTCGGCGATCGTCTCAATCAATTCATCGCTCCAATGCGCCGGGTGCGTATAAAGCAGGCGTACCCAGAATTCGCCTTCGATGTTTTGAATTTCGCGAAGCAACGCAGCAAGAGTCGGTCCCTGCGTCGAGTCAACCGGTTGGCGCGGTCCCGCTTTCTTCCGCCACAAATCCATTCCGTAATACGTTGTATCCTGGCTGATCAAATTGATCTCGCGCACACCCTCACTGACGAGTCCCCGAATTTCTGCGAGGACTGATTGGGGATGCCGGCTGCGATGTTTTCCGCGCATTTGCGGAATCACGCAAAAACTGCACGGATGATTGCACCCTTCGGCAATCTTCACATAAGCTGAGTGCGCTGGCGTAAGCCGGAACCGGGGCGTGTCATAATCGGGGATGTAAGTTGGGCGCGGAGTAATGAAGTTGTAGCTAGCATCGGGGATGCCGGTCGCGCTGATGTTACTCTTGAATCGGCCGGGGTCACCGACCCCGGCTACAACTTGTTCAATGATCGTTCCCAGCTCACTGACCTGATCCAAGCCAATAAATGCGTCCACTTCGGGCAGAGCTTCGCGCAGCTGGCTCGCGAACCTTTGCGACAGGCAGCCGCTTACGATCAGTTTTTGATTCGGTCGCCTGTTCAAAACGCGCTGATCATGCGCCTCCAGAATCGCTTCGATCGATTCTTCCTTGGCTGAATCGATGAACGCACATGTGTTTACTACCAGGACATCGGCATCCTCTGCGCGCGAGGTAACTTTCATTCCACGCTTCAAAACACTGCCGAGCATGATCTCCGCATCGACCAGGTTCTTGGCACAGCCAAGGCTGATCATGCCAACCTTTGTCCGCTTTAACTGTCGTGGCAGGCGTGTCGCCTGCTCGGACTTGTGATTTGCAGCCGACACGGCTGTCTCTATAGCTCGCGAATTCATCAGGCGCTAATCGACCGTTACATCCTCATCGTCCTCTTCGAGCTCCTTACCATTTTTTTTGATCTCAACGGCGTCACGATCGAGAACGCGAATCGAGACATGTTTACCGCGGAATTCCACCGTGCCGTCACCCGGGGAGATCCAGCGCTCGAAAGCAGGATTCTGGCCTTCATCATTTACGGTAACCTTGATGTAGGTTCTTTTAAGTGGACGAATAGCAACGCGATTTTGCGCGCCTGATTCCGCTGGCGATGGACTCGTCTCCGCTTGCGCCTTTGCAAGATCCCCTGGACCCACAGGCTTGGCTTTGCGCACTTCCGGCTCGGCTAATGTTGCGCGAGCAGCCGAAGCGGCTGTCGCCTTTGGCGCGATTGTCGGCATGGGCGAAACCGATGGTGCAGCCGTAGGAGCGGACGCAACATTGCTTGCCGGTGTTTCGGCGGTCGGTGCTGGTGGTGCAGTTGTGGAGCTTGGCGCGGATCCGGCGCCCGGCGAGATTTGAGCGCTAGGCTCGGCTCGCCTTGGGGCAAGCCGCTGCAAATTGAGAATTAATTTCATTACCCCAAAGCCGATAACCAATACGAGGATGCCAAAGATGAGCGGCATCGGCGAGATGCGCTCCCGACTGGAATGGCGCACCACGGGCGCGCTGACTGGCTTGGGAGGAGGATTGTCCTGAAGGTACGAGTAGCCATCGACCGTAACGCGCTCGGAATCTTCAAATGCGTCAAGATACGGCGTAACATCTACATCTAGAAATTTTCCGTAAATGAGCAGGAAACCTTTTGCGTACGCCAGGCTGGGAAATTGAGAAAAATCATCCGCCTCAATTTCCGCCAGCCGGGCCGGACGAATCTTCGTCATCCGGGCTGCTTCGTCGAGTGTAAGATTCCTCGCGCGGCGCGCCTCCTGAAATTTTTTACCAAGACCCTCAATTGTCATCGCACGAATTGCCGGCTAAACGGCGGCATCGAGATCGACCAGGATCTCCCGCGGTTTGGCGCCTTCGCCGGGACCCAAAATACCGCGCTGCTCCAGAATATCAACGATGCGCGCGGCACGTGTGTAACCCAGTCGTAGCCGTCGCTGAAGCAGCGATGTAGAAGCGCGCTTTTCCTGCCGAATGATCTCGATGCATTTTTCGACCAGCTCCTCATCTTCCTCCGTCACTTCTTCCTCCGGCGCCGCGGCGGATTGAAGCTTCTCGTGCATCGCCGCATCGAAAGCGGGCGGGCTTTGGGCAGAAACAAATTCAACCAGGCGATGAATTTCATCGTCGGTTACGAGCACGCCTTGTGCACGAATTAGACGTGAAGTGCTCGGGGGGAGATAGAGCATGTCGCCCTGCCCGAGCAAACGATCGGCGCCATTTTCATCAAGAATCACTCGACTGTCGATCTTACTCGCCACTTGAAACGCAATCCGGCACGGGATATTTGCCTTGATCACGCCGGTGACGACATCAGCGCGCGGCGTTTGCGTCGCGACAATCAGATGAATCCCAGCTGCTCGAGCCATTTGTGTAATGCGCGCGATTGCAGTTTCCACGTCAGCTGGTGCGGTCTGCATCAAATCGGCTAACTCGTCGATGATAACCACGATGTAGGGAATTTTGTCAGGAATTTGAAGCTCGTCCTTTGTAGCCGGGATCGGCGATCCCGGCCCACTAGGAGCCTCTTCCCCGCCGGGATCATCGATTCCGGCTACAGCATCCTTCTTTTTGATCGGACGGGCGTTGAAACCGACGATGTTACGCACGCCAACGCGGGCAAAAATTTTGTAACGACGTTCCATCTCGTCAATCAACCAGCGCAGGGCAAGCAGCACTTTTTTTGGATCCGTCACGATCGGGAAGACGAGATGCGGCAGAGAATTATAAGACTGCATCTCCACTACTTTCGGATCGATTATGATGAAGCGCAGTTCCTCCGGAGTAAACCGGAAGAGCATGCTGGCGACAAGCGCGTTGATACAGACGCTCTTACCGCTCCCGGTGGTTCCCGCCACGAGCAGATGCGGCATTTGTGCCAAATCGGCAATGATCGCTTTGCCGTAAACGTCTTTACCGAGAGCGAGCGGAATTTTTGCATGCCCTTTTGCCTCCTCCCAGAGGGGCGAGTGTAAGAGTTCACGCAATGTCACCGTTACTTTGCGGGAGTTCGCGAGTTCGATTCCGACAGTGTCTTTGCCTGGAATCGGCGCGAGAATATTAATGCGCTCGGCGCGGGTCGCTCGCGCGAGGTCTCGCTCCAGACTCACGATCTTGTCCACGCGGACGCCTTTTGCCGGATAAACCTCGTAGCGCGTAATGGTAGGGCCTTTAGTGATATCACCCGGCGCTACCGCAATGCCAAACTGCGCTAGCGTGTCAATCAGAACTTGCTGGACATGCTCCAGTTCCGACGGATCCGCGGCTGCACGTCCCTCTAGATTATGCTCGTCCAGTAAGTCCATTCCGGGCAGCGCATAATTTTCCGATTTCCACGCCCGGCTTGTCAGGCCCGTCGCAGCCTTTGGTTTCTCTTCGCCGGCCCGCAATTCGGCGAGAGACGGTTTTCGACGACCAGTTGCCTGCTCGTTCGGAAGTGCTGTTGTATCGACGACCTTCGGCTTTGGCCGATTTACGAGTTCATCCGGCGAAACAATTGGGCCAGCTGGTCCAGGCACGAACATGCCCTTTTTCTTCAGCTCCTTCTCGTATATTTGCCGCTGCTTCGCGAGTTGCTTCTCACTGATCTCCAGTTTTTCTTTGAGATCGGCTTTTCGGAATTTGCGGCTCAACCGCCATTCCTGCAGCCTTATACTCCCACGTTTCGTAGCGGCAACCGTCTCGCGAACAAGATAAATCGGGCGCAGTCCGGTCACTAGAATCAAGGTCGTCGCATAAATTCCGATCAGGAGGATAAGCGAACCGAATGGGCCAAGAGCATTGCGGAGTAAACCGTGATGCTCATCGGCGAAGGCATATCCGATCCAACCGCCCGGCCCCTGGATGTTGAAGGCGGCATGCCAGCCCCGCAAATGGTACGGTTGCAGATGCAGTAAACAAGCGCCCGACCCGACGAAGAGAACGATCCACGCCAATCGCCGCGTCACGCGCAAGCTCGGGTGAAAAAGTTTCGCGGCGCCAAATCCGAGCATAATCGCAGCCAAAAGGTACGCGGCCGCGCCGATCAATTGATAGCAAATTCCTGCAACGATCGCGCCGACGGGTCCGATAAAATTTTGCGCAGGGTGATTCGCTGGCGAAATATGGCTAAACCAGATCCAGGACGGCACATCTTTGGGCGTGTAGGAGATCAACGCAAAAAAGAGCAATGTGCCGACGAAAAGGAGAACGAGAGCGAAGACTTCGTTCCAAGCGTTGTGTCTGTCCGTGCGTGCCACCGCGGTTGATAGTAATCCTGCGAGCGCGTCTTTCAATCACGTTGTGAAGGCTCTTGCTCATGCTCGTGCTCATGATCTTGCTCGTAATCGAGGGTTCAAATCGATCACGAGCACGATTAGGAGCATGAGCAGGATTCAACGAACATGATGATGCATGATTCCTTCAGCTTTCATCCTTGCACGCGAGGCTGGAGGACGGTTACTGTCCCACGCATAATGCGAGTTTCCGTTGCGAAGGCCGTGTCTGTTCTCAGCGCCACTGCAGTGATGGCAATTTGTTCATGCGAAAAACATTCGCTTGGCGAAATGCCGGAAGTACAGCGGGAACAACCCGATCCGGCAAAGGTTTGGTCCAAAGTGAGCGAAATGGAGTCTGAAAACTCTCCATCCTCGCCGACACCGGCCGAATTCTTCCCACCAAAACCTCGTTAGGCGAAAGAAGCTGTATGGCCAAATACAAGTATCTCACATCACCCCCGAAGATCAGCACGATGCCGCCAGGTGTTCCTTACATCGTCGGCAACGAAGCAGCCGAGCGCTTCTCCTATTACGGCATGAATTCCATCCTGACCATCTTCATGACCAAGTACCTCTTGGACAAGATGGGGCACTTGAGCGTAATGCAGCCGGCAAACGCCGAAGCGTGGTATCACACTTTTGTTTCGGCGCTTTATTTTCTGCCGATCTTCGGTGCGGTTCTCGCCGATGCGGTCTTCGGGAAATTTTGGGTCGTCTTCTGGTTGTCGATCGTTTACTGCTTTGGCCATCTCACGCTGGCGTTGATGGGTTCGCCGGTCGCGCACACCATCGAGCCGCGTTATTTGCTCGCCATAGGCTTACTCCTGATCGCGATGGGCGCGGGCGGTATCAAGCCCTGCGTTTCGACCAACGTCGGCGACCAGTTTGGCGATTCAAACAAGCATCTGCTGACCCGCGTTTTCAATTGGTTCTATTTTTCCATCAATGCCGGGTCGGCATTATCCACATTGCTAATCCCTTGGTTGCTCGAACCGTACAAAGCTGCTTCCGATGGCTTCATCGCCAAATTGCCGCCATCAATTATCAGTTTTCTAGAGAGCCCGCGCCTGCACAGTCCGGACATCGCCTTCGGACTTCCCGGCATCTTCATGGCCATCGCCACGTTCATTTTTTGGATGGGCCGCAAAAAGTTTGTTCATATTCCGCCTGTCGGCGTGCGAACCTATGCGCGCGAAATTTTTAACAAAGAGACTGGCAAAATCCTGCTCAATATTCTGATTCCGGTCCCCTTCATTGCGATTTTCTGGGCCTTGTGGCAGCAAAATTTTTCCTCTTGGATCCTCCAAGCCGAGTCGATGGATCGGCATTTATTCGGCGTTGAGTGGTTGTCGTCGCAGATCCAGACGGTCAATCCGATTTTCATTTTGATAATGCTGCCGCTCTTTTCTTACTGGCTGTATCCGGCGGTGGAGAAAGTTGTTCGCTTAACTCCGCTGCGAAAAATTGGCGCTGGCTTATTTGTCACGGCAGCATCATTTTTCCTAGTCGCGATGATTCAGACGCGCATCGACGGCGGCGCGCGGCCGAGCATCATCTGGCAGGTTTGGGCGTTCGTGATCTTGACCGCGGGCGAGACTCTGGTTTCGCCGACTCATCTCGAGTTTTCCTACACCCAAGGGCCAGTAAAACTTAAATCGCTTGTCATGTGCACGTATCTATTCGCCGTTTCACTTGGCAACCAATTCACCGCCGCGGTCAATTTCTTCATCCAAAATCCTGACGGCTCAGTGAAGTTACAAGGAACCAGTTACTTCATGTTCTTCGTTTGGGTGATGTTGGGAACGGCGATTTTGTTCGCAATCGTCACGCCATTTTACAAGGGCCGAACTTATTTGCAGGACCAGACTCAAGTTGCCGGCGACGCTGAACCTGCGATGGGGTTTGCGGTCCAGCCAGAAGCTTAGCGATCAGATTCAAAATGAAAACAATCATCCTCGTAGCCGCATTGTCTATATCACTTTCGATATCCACCGCCCGAGCGAATCCGAAAGACGACGAGTTTCAAAAAATTGCGCACGATTACATCGAAAAAGAGCTAGAGGCGAATCCGGAGGAGGCGACCGAACTGGGCGATCATCGCTTTGATGGGCGCCTGACCGATTATTCGCCCGAAGCGCGGGCGAAAGAATTAGCGACGCAAAAAGAGCTTCGCGAAAAGCTAAACGCCATCGACGGATCGCAAGTCACCGGTGCGAACAACGTCGATTTTCGCATTCTGAAGGAGAATATCGATTACAAGATCTTCCAGGCTGAAGAGTTAAAGGAACCGGTTTGGAATCCGCTCGTTTACAATCAGAGCCTGGCGAACAGTCTTTATCTTTTAGTTGCCCGCGACTTTGCACCGCCGGAAAAACGCATCCCGAATTTGCGCCAGCGCATGGAGGAGATCCCCCGCGTGATCGCGCAGGCAAAAGGCAATCGGCAGCATCCGCCGCGCGTGCACACGGAAACAGCGATAGAGCAGACACAAGGCGCAATCGGTCTGGTTCGCGAAGGACTCACTCCCCTCCTCGACCGGGCACCGCAAATGAAGAAGGAATTAGCGCCATTGCAGGAAAAAACCGCAGCTGCTTTGGAGGATTACAAGAAATGGCTCCAGAACGATCTGCTACCGCGCTCCGACGGCAATTTCCGTCTCGGTGCCGAGAAGTTTCGCAAGAAGTTGCGCTTTGCGCTCGCGTCCGACTTGTCGATGGAAGAAATCATGAAGCGCGCGCAGAGCGACTTGCAACAAACGCAGGCAGCCATCTACGAAACGGCACTCCCACTTTACAAAAAATATTTTCCGAAGGCTCACGACAGAACGCTCGCGGACAAACATAAGGTCACGGCCGCAGTACTCGACAAACTTGCTGAGCAACGTCCCGACGATGCCACTGTTGTCGGTTACGCACAAAAAGTTGTCGCCGAGGCGACTGATTTCGTAAAGCAGCACAATTTAGTCACGGTTCCAGAAGTGCCGCTCGACGTGATCGCGATGCCCGAATTCAAACGAGGTGTCGCCATAGCCTATTGCGATTCGCCGGGGCCTTTGGAAAAGAACGGCAAAACATTTTTCGCTGTTGCGCCAACGCCGAAAGACTGGACGGAGGAGCGGAAGGAATCCTTCTTTCGCGAATACAACAACTATATGATTCGCGATTTGACCGTGCACGAAGCGATGCCGGGCCATTACTTGCAGCTCGCTCACGCCAACGAATTCCGCGCGCCCACACTGGTTCGCGCAATTTTTCAGAGCGGCACATTCGTCGAAGGTTGGGCGGTTTACTGCGAACAAATGATGGCAGAACAAGGTTACGGCGGACCCGAGGTAAAGATGCAGCAGTTGAAGATGCGGCTGCGGGCGATTTGCAATGCCATTCTCGATCAAAGCATCCACGCCGGGACCATGAGCGAGAAGGAATCGATGGATTTGATGACGAAAGAAGCTTTCCAACAAGAGGGTGAAGCGGTAGCGAAGTGGAAACGCGCACGGCTCACCTCCGCACAGCTTTCCACTTATTTCGTCGGCGTGAGCGAACATCTCGATCTGCGCGATCTCGCCAAAAAGAAAGCAGGCGCATCGTTTGATCAGAAAAAATACAACGATCAGGTGATTTCCTACGGCAGCCCACCAGTGAAATACGTACGTGAATTAATGGGATTGTAGGGCGTTTCTATGAAGCGCCGATTGAAATGGGCGGCTGACACAGCCGCCGCTACATCTTACAGTCCTTAATGGCTAATCTCGCCACCTGGATCCGCCCGAAAGATGAAAAATGGTTTCGACCATTTTTTGCGAAGGATCCTGACGTTCATGTTTTCGATGCGCGCACCGGCGACGTTCCGATGGACCAGATGGACGGATTGCTGCTGACAGGCGGCTCGGATATCGCGCCGGAATTTCTGCGCCAGGAAATTGTCGATCCAACCTTGATCGATAAGGATGCGGATCCTTTGCGAGACCGCTGGGAGTTCGAGGCGATTTCAAAGTCGCTCGCGCGCGGTCTGCCGATCCTCGGCATTTGCAGAGGCATCCAGGTTTTGAATGTCGCGCTTGGCGGCACGCTTAAGCTCGATATTCCAGATCACAAGCTCCCCGACCAAAAAGACTATGATATTCAGCAGTTGCGTTGCGACACGACCGCGAATCATCGATTCGAGAAAGTAAACAGTTCGCACCATCAGGCGGTCGATCGAGTCGCGGACGGTTTCACAGTCGAAGCGTGGTGCGCTACCGACGATGTCATCGAGCAAATGCGTCTGCGGAATTATCCATTCGCGGTTGCGGTGCAATATCATCCCGAGCGTGGCAAAATTTACGACGCATTGTTCGCGGATTTCTTTGCGCGGTTAAATAATCATTAAATTGGTAAGCGGTTAAAGCATTGCAGCGGTTGAACGCGTGCCATTGTAAGGATGTAACTATTTAACCATTTCCGGTCTTCCCATGACGCCACAAAACATCGTTGCGATCGTTTACGACTACGATCAGACGCTTAGCCCGAGTTACATGCAGGAAGACGGGATCTTTCCTGCTTTCGGCATCAATGGCGAGAGTTTCTGGCGGCGTTGCGCTGAGCTCGTGCGCGAACACGGTTACGACAACGAGCTCGCTTACATGAAGGTGATGCTCGACACCTTCGGTATGGATCGGCCGACCAATGCAGAGCTAAAAAAGCTCGGTAGCAAATTAAACTTTTACAAAGGCCTGCCGGAAATGTTCGAAGAATTTCGAAATAATCTTCTCAAGGAGGAGCAGATCGCCCACGGCATCACAGTCGAGCATTATATCATTTCGTCCGGACTTAAGGTGCTGCTCGATGGCAGCCGATTGCAGCCTTATGTGCGCGCCATTTTCGGATGCGAATTTGCCGAAGACAAAGAAGGCCGGATCACTTTCCCCAAGCGCGTCATCAGTCATACGCAGAAAACGCAGTTCTTATTTCGAATTAACAAGGGGCTGCTCGACACGTCGCAGGACGTCAACGACCACATGGACGCGGACATTCGCCCAATTCCCTTCCCAAACATGATCTACGTCGGCGACGGACCGACCGATGTCCCCTGCTTTACGGTGATGAAGAAGAACGGCGGGCAAGCGATCGCCGTTTACAATCCTGTTGATCCGCAGCGGGTTGGATTTCGGAAGTGCTACCAGCTGTCAGCCCACGCCGATCGCGTCAAGCACATCGCTCCGGCGGATTACCGGCCAAATACGCATCTGCGACTGCTGCTGGAGCAAATGGTGGAGGAGACGGCGAACCGGATAATCGCACAGCGCAAGGAAGCAATCGAGACCGGCACGGTCCCTGCGCCCAAACATTAACTGTAGCGGGCGCTCTAACGACACCGCGATCGCCATCTTTTACCGGCCGCGATAAACGCAGCGGGCTGTCGGTGTTTCATGCACCACAATCTCGCACAGCCCGGGACATTGAGATTCCAATTTCTTCCAGAGCCATTCTGCCATTTTCTCAATCGTTGGGTTCTCCAAGCCTTCGATATCGTTGAGATAAGAATGATCCAGCATTTTCAGAAGCGGCTTCATCGCGTCGCTGATATTCGCGTGATCGTAAACCCATCCGGTCTTTGGATCGACACTGCCCTCGACAGAAACTTCCACCTTGAAACTGTGTCCATGCACCCCTCTGCACTTATGACCCGCCGGCGCATTGGGCAGGGTCTGTGCCGCCTCAAAAGTGAAGTCCTTTGTTAATCGAGCTCGCATAAACGTGGACAAAAACTGCACCGCCTCCCGCGCCTTGTCATCCCGAACCGCGAAGACGGTGAGGGACCTCACCTGCGAAGCGTGCGGCACACAAGTCAATTAGTGTGCTCCACCAGCTTATGTGAGATCCTTCTCCCGCGTCTACGGGATCAGGATAACCGCTTGAGGCGAGCTCGCATCACTCAGACCCCTCGCTGTGTCGGGCTCCAGATGAACTTGTGCATCTGAAGTTGAAATCGAACGTCGAGTTTATCCGCCAAAATCCAGTCGACGATTTCGCGGGGATCAATCCTCCCGAAAATCGGCGAGAAGAGCACGGCGTGACAACGCGAAGGCAGACTGTAGCGCTGAACCTTATCGCGTGACCATTCGTAATCTTCGCGGGATCCCATCACGAACTTCACCTCGTCGCGCAAGGTGAGATGGTCGATGTTCGACCAAAGGTTTTTATCGACTTCGCCGCTTCCCGGCGTTTTCAAATCCATGATACGGTGGACGCGCGGATCGACTTTCGAAATATCGTGCGCACCGCTTGTTTCGAGTAAGACCGTGTATCCGGCATCGCATAAGATCGACATCAAAGGCAGCACATCTTTCTGTAGAAGCGGCTCGCCGCCTGTGATCTCGACGAGCGGACAATGAAAAGCCTCCGCGGCATCTGCGATCTGCTGCAGAGTTCGTTTCTTCCCTTCATAAAAGGCATACTCAGTATCGCAATAATTGCAGCGCAGATTGCAGAAAGTCAGCCGCACAAAAACGCAGGGTCGCCCCGCCCAAGTGCTTTCGCCCTGGATCGAGTGATAAATTTCGTTGATCGTCAGCGTCTTTTCGCGCTCCGGCATAATGTCAGAGCGTCTTACGCGAAGAGTCGCAAAGCAAGCAAACCCAGCGCTAAAACGCTCGGCTATCCCCGGATAGCATTTGGAGGCGTGGAGCCTGTTTCCCGATCAAAAAATCACAGACCGCACTTCGCGCCGGCTTCAGTGATGCTGGAGCGAGCTCGGAGAAGAGACGCCAAGTATGTGTCAGTGAAAGGCGCACTATTTATTCGCGCCAGATTGGCAGGCGTTTGAAGACGCGAAAAGATGGCGTAGGCAATCTTACTTCTGGGGACGCTCTTCTCGCCGTAGCCGGACGGAATATTGCTCGACCAATAGCGGACATATTGCACGCCTAACCGATTCTCCATGCCAAGAAAAATGGTGGAATGGCCGTGCTCGCTTTTGCCCACCTGCCGCGACCAGAAAATTTTCATGAAATCGCCGGGTTTTGCCTGATCAAAGTTGTCGAAGTTTAGTCCAAGGCCCAGCTCGTGAAAAAGGCGCGCCGTGCCCGGCCCATTCGCGTTCCACCGTCCCCAAATCCCTTCCCCATCGCGCTGGTCTCGAATGATCAGTTGTTCCAACGTGGCATAATCAAAGTGCAGCTCACCGCGGGCGCGCAAAGTCTCGATCGCCCTGATGAACACGAGATAGGTTGCGCCCGAGCAGAAACTTGGCGACGCCGCCGAAGGCAGAATGAAAAATTTGCCGGACTCGAAATGGGCCGACGATTGCAAGCGAATCTTGGCGAAGTGCGAAACAGAATAATGGCCGCCCTGCGGCATCTGTTTGATCTGCTCGAGGATCAGGCCGTTGTAATCTCCGGCGAACGATGCCCGCATCGTGAGCCCAAGAATCACGAGAGAAACCCAAGTAGCCCGTCTCTTCACGACGGAATAAGTAAACGTCAAAACGCAATCTGGCAATGGCGACTGGGTTTCTTAGACGTCGCTGCCCTAGCCGCAACGGGCGCAGCTTGTGTCATTCCGAGCGAAGTCCAGGAATCCCTGACTCTCATCCGGTAACAATGAGAGATGTTTCGACTCCGCTCGACATGACAACCGAAAGGAGCCGCCACTGCAGCGCCGGTTGGCTTTCGTGATAGATTATGCTAGACGAAAACGGATGCTGAGTTTCACAAAAATGAACGGCGCGGGAAACGATTTCGTCCTGATCGACAATCGCGCGGGCAACATCCGTCTTAATCGCAGCCAGATCGCACACCTTTGCGATCGCCACCGGGGAATCGGCGCCGATGGGATTTTGTTGCTCGAAAAAGCGGCGAACCGTGCGGATTTTCGGATGCGCTACTTTAATGCGGACGGCGGAGAAGCGGAAATGTGCGGCAACGGCGCGCGTTGCTTCGCACGTTTTGCAAACAGGATTGCAGCGGCGGAAGGCGCAATTTCTTTTGAAACTCCGGCTGGCGTCATTTCGGCTAGGCTTATTGGGGATCTCGTGACGCTGAAAATGACTGAGCCGGCCGATTTGCGACTAAACATCCCGCTTCGCGTCGGAACTGAAGATAGGGCAATTCATTTCATCAATAGCGGTGTACCGCACGTAGTAATCCCCGTCTCACAGGTTGACGAGGTTCATGTCCAGAGAGAAGGCGCGGCCATTCGTCACCACCAAATGTTTTCGCCAAAGGGCGCAAACGTGAATTTTATTCAAAAACGCGAAGCGAATAAGATTGCGGTCCGCACTTATGAGCGCGGCGTGGAAGATGAAACCCTCGCATGCGGCACTGGCGTCGTTGCGAGCGCGCTCATCTTTGCCGCTTGTGAAAAGATCAACGGTCCTGTCGGCGTTCTAGTGCGCGGCGGAGATGAACTGCAGGTCGACTTTGAGAGAAGCGGCGAGCAATTCAAGAATGTCACATTAACCGGCCCGGCGGAATTCGCTTTCGAGGGAACAGTCGAAGTTTGATTTCCGTAACTTTACTACTTTGTAACCCTTGTAACGTTTTTAACGTCTCCCGATGTTTCGCGGCACATTCACAGCCCTGGTCACGCCATTCCGTGACGGTGGGATCGATACATCCGCATTTGAGAAACTGATCGAAGCGCAAATCGCCGCTGGCATTACCGGAGTCGTCGCGGTCGGCACGACTGGCGAATCGCCCACGCTTTCACACGAGGAACGTGAACAAGTGATCCGGCTTGCGGTCGCGATCGCAAACAAGCGTGGCCAAGTGCTCGCCGGAACGGGTTCCAACGCGACGCATCACGCCGTCGCCGACACAAAAGCAGCCGAAAAACTGGGCGTAGATGGCGCGCTCCTCGTTGCGCCTTACTACAACAAGCCGAGCCAGGAAGGTTTGTTTCGGCATTTTAAAATGGTTGCCGATGCCACGTCTCTACCCATCATGCTCTACAACATCCCCGGCCGTTGCGGCGTGGATATCGCACCCGATACGGTGGCGCGGCTGGCGAAAGAATGCGGGAATATCGTTTCGATTAAGGAGGCCAGCGGAAGCGTCGAGCGAGTTAGCGAGTTGCGCGCACGTTTGCCTGGCTCGTTCACGATTTTAAGCGGCGACGATTCACTGACGCTGCCGTTCATGTCGGTCGGCGCGGTTGGAGTCGTCAGCGTCGCTTCGAATTTATTTCCGGCGGAAATTTGCGCACTCGTCCACGCTTACCAGTCAGGCGATGCGAAATCGGCGGAAAATCTGCACCGCAAATTGTTTCCGCTTTTCAAAGATTTGTTCATTGAGCCGAATCCGGTGCCGGTGAAGACGGCGCTCGGCTGGCGCGGTGCGATGTCCGGAGAATGCCGGTTGCCCTTGTGCGAAATGAGCGAAGCAAACCAGGCGCGTCTCCGCAAATCGCTCGCAGAATTCGAACAGCGATGAAATCTAAGGTTCGCATTTTGCTTATCGGTCCGAATGGCCAGATGGGCCGCGCTGTGTCCACAGCGGCGGAATCTGAGCTTGATTTCGTGATCGCGGCGCGTTGCGAGCGTGGCGATGCGCTCGAGGTAGAGATGACGAATGTCGATGTTGCGATCGATTTCACTCTTCCCGACGCAACCGAGCTCATTTGCACGGCAGCGACGAAAAAGAAACTCCCGCTCGTTATCGGCACGACCGGACATTCCTCCGAGCAACGGGGAAAAATCGAGGAGGCTGGCAAGACTATACCTGTTGTTTATTCTCCCAACTTCAGCGTTGGCGTGAACACACTTTTCTGGCTCGTGCGCAAAACCGCAGAACTGCTAGGTGACGATTTCGATCTCGAAATCGTTGAGATGCATCATCGGCTGAAGAAGGATGCGCCGAGCGGAACAGCAAAAAAACTTACAGAGATTTTGATGGAAACGCGCAAGATCGACAAAGTGCGTCATGGGCGAGACGGAAACATGGGCGAACGATTGGACACGGAAATCGGAATCCATGCGGTTCGTGGCGGTGATGTGGTTGGCGATCACACAGTAATTTTTGCCGGACCGAGCGAACGCCTCGAGTTGACGCATCGCGCGAGCAGCCGTGAGACGTTTGCGCGCGGCGCCTTACTCGCAGCGCAATGGATCGTCGGCAAACCCGCAGGTCTTTACAGCATGCAAGATGTGCTGGGACTATAGCATTGTAGCCGGGCTCGTTGAGCCCGGCAGCCGCGATCAACAATCGCGGCTACAAAAATGAGAGCCGCAATTGCGCTTGGATCAAACATCGGTGATCGCCTCGATAATTTACGCGCGGCGCGACAGCAAATTGTCGATCTCACAGGCGTCCAATCCCCGATTCTTTCTTCGGCGATTTACGAAACCGATCCGGTCGATTGTGAGCCGGGCGCGCAGAAATTTTTCAATGCAGCCGTTGAGTTCGACTACGAAGGCGATCCGGTGGATTTGTGGAAAAAATTGGCGGCAATCGAGGTAGCGCTCGGCCGTCCGCCTGATCATCCGCGCAACGTCTCCCGCAAGATCGATATCGACCTCCTCTATTTTGGCGACACGAAAATCGACAGGAAAGAATTGCAATTGCCGCATCCGCGGATGCATTTGAGGAAGTTCGTGCTTCAGCCGCTGGCCGACATTCGGCCGGATCTAATTTTGCCAACGGAAAGGAAAACAGTTCGGGAGTTGCTCGCGCAATTTGATGACACATGTAACGTAGATCGCCTCACGAACGACTGGGAAACGCGATGAAAGATTTTCGTGAAATGAAGCGCCGCGGCGAGCGGATCACCGCGCTCACAGCTTACGATTACCCAACGGCGCGTCTGCTCGATGAAACCGGAATCGACATCATTCTCGTGGGCGACTCGTTAGGAATGGTGGTGCTGGGCTACCAGGACACCACGCGTGTGACGCTGGAAGAAATGCTGCATCATACACGCGCGGTGGTGCGTGGCGTGAAGCAGGCCTTGCTTGTCGCCGATATGCCGATTCACACCTACGACACGCCCGGGCAGGCAGTGGAAACGGCGAAACAATTTGTCACTGCTGGCGCGCAAGCGGTGAAGTTGGAAGGCGGTGCAAGCCACGTCGCGCAGATCGAAGCGATCACGCAGGCGGGAATCCCCTTCATGGCGCACATCGGGATGCTGCCTCAAAGTGTGCGGAAAGAAGGTGGTTACAGGGTCAAAGGACGCACACAATCTGAAGCCGACACGCTGATTGCAGATGCGCACGCAGTAGAGAGAGCCGGCGCGTTTTCTGTCGTGCTAGAAATCGTGATTGCGGACATCGCCAGGCAAATCACGAACACGATCGGCATCCCAACCATTGGCATTGGCTCAGGCGAGCATTGCGACGGGCAAATTTTAGTCACGCATGATTTGATCGGGTTGTTCCCGTGGTTCACACCGAAGTTTGTTTCGCCCGAGGCACGTGTGGGGGACGAAATTCGGCGCGCTGCCAGAGCCTTTATCGAGCGAACGCGGATGGGTCGCAGAATCAAGTCCAAGTAAGAGATGTCTCGACCCCGAAAGCTTTTGGGGTTCGACATGACAAGAAAGAGAGGGGCGCGCGTGGTGGATGAGCTTCGGCGGGCTGCGACTTCCTTTACTGAGCGAACACGAAGCGCACGCGCGTTGTCTAATTCCCGCGGCAGGTGAAGACTCCTGTCCGTTTGACAATTTTGCCGCGTTACTCGTTTATCTTCCTGAAGCGATGAGAGTTTCCGAGTTCGACAATTTCGACAGCCTCGAGACCGAAGGTTTGCTCACGGGCAGCAAAGAGCATAGTTGGCTCTGGTTTGGATTGATCGTTTCCCTGGGATTGCACCTCGCCCTATGCGCTTATTTCTACCGGACGCGTTTCCAACCTTTGGAGGCAGCGTTCGCCCAAAACCAGCAGACGCCTACGTTCAAGGTCAGGAGCATCGATGAATCGAAGCTTGATAAAACCAGCGCCGATCAGACAAATCCCGCGGCGAAGCCGAATCCGGACAACACCGATGTGCAGTTGCCGGACGAAAAGAAATCGTTCGACAAGCTATTGCAGGACATTCAGGCCAGCGCAGCGATGCCGGACGACATTCGCGATGTTTTGCCCAACCAACCGAAAGTGGATCAACCGGACGTGGATTCCGTGCTGACCGAAATCGAGCACTCGCCTGCGCGGGCTCTCTCGAGCAACCCAAATGCGACCCAGGAACAATCGTTGCTCAACAACAGCGCCGTATCCGGCCGGCCCCAGCCGGCGTTGAGCGGCACTGAGCTTGCCACCAGCACAACAATCAAGCGACCGAATACTTTCACGAGCAAATTGCCGGCCGACAGCGCCGGGCCGAACAAGGGGCGCACGCCGGGCTTTAGCGATTTGGATCAGTTGCTGGCGCAAAAAGGACCGCTCGGATCGGGCACAAAATTGCGAATGCCCGACGATCAACTGTTCGAATATGACAGCGCGACATTGCAGTCGAGCGCGATCGATCAATTGCAAAAGCTTGGCACGCTCATCCAGCGCAATCCGAGGGCAACATTTACCGTCGAGGGCTATACGGATTCATTCGGCTCACCTGAGTACAACCTCGATCTGAGCCAACGCCGCGCTGATAGCGTAAAACAATATTTGGTCGAGGCGATGAGAATTAGTCCCGTGCAAATCCAAACGCGTGGTTACGGCGCGGCGAAATTCCGGACGTCGCCAAACGGTTCGATCGAAGAACAAAGCTCGAACCGGCGTGTCGAGATCGTCGTGCACACGAGCGAGGGCTGAGCTGTAGCGGCGCTCTGTGAGCGCCGCTCGAATCCTGTCAAAAAAGCGCGACGGTCACAGACCGCCGCTACAAATTTAGTCGGCGCGTCCTACCAGTTTTTGATCCACTGATTTTGGTCGGTGGGCGGGTTCGCATTCGCCGTGCTCCAAAGATCGAAAGTGGGATTGATCGCGCCTGCTGCCGGAGGAGTTCTGTAACCGTAGTCGTTCCCGAAGGGATCAATTACACGCGTCGTAGCATCCGGGGGATTCGGGCTGAGCATATTAGGTTTTAGCGTCATATATGATTTTCCGCTCGAACCTGGTGTTCCCGTTGACGCATTCGTTCCCCCGATCGCATCATTTCCGTCTCCGCTCAATCCCTGATAGAGAGCATGTGCTCCGGTTGTTCCAGAATATGGCGGATAAATCCCATTATCTGCTTTGTAACTTTCCAGTGCTGCGGACATGGCGGCGATCTCGGTTTCGGCGCGGGAACGCGCGCCTTTCTTTTGCACGTAACCGACCGTGCTCAGAATGAGTCCAGCGAGCACGATGATGATGGCGATGACGACTAGAAGCTCGATGAGGGTGAAGGCGCCTGTAGGGGCAGGCGTGTCGCCTGCAGATCGTGAAGAATTGCGGTTGGCACGGACGCCTGTACAGCTTTCGCGCACGCGTCAGGTTTGCTGTTGCAAGCCGCTGATGATGCTGATGAGCGGCGTGAAGAGAGCAAGCACAATCGTGCCGACGATAAACGCCAGAAACACGATCATGATCGGTTCGAGCATCGACGTGATCGCCGCCACCGCGTTATCGACCTCGTCGTCATACACGTCGGCAATCTTCAAAAGCATTTGCGGCAACTGACCGGTTTCTTCGCCTACGTCGATCATGCTGACGACCATCGGCGGAAAAGCGCGGCTGGCCTCGAGC
>Ga0193719_10000145_pt1 | contig 23093 bp, 22 predicted proteins | sample U2a2metaG_FD_160103 | JGI IMG/M metagenome (GOLD analysis project Ga0193719, IMG submission 160103) | Soil microbial communities from a riparian zone of the East river system, Colorado, United States - U2a2 | ecosystem: Environmental > Terrestrial > Soil > Riparian zone | place: USA: East... | reverse complement strand
CGGCTGCGCTCGGCGCGCGTGCTCGAGGTGGAGACTTTCATGCCTTCGCTCACCCGGCTCAGGCACGCCGGCACAAGCGGCTTTACGCCGTCGACTTCGACCACGCAGATGCGGCAGAGACCGTTCGCAGTGCAATGGTCATGATAGCAAATGGTCGGAACATGCCGGCCGAGCTTCTCAGCAGCTTTGAGGATCGTCGTCCCTGCGGGTACGGTGACCGAATCGCCGTCGATGGTGAGTGTCATGTCAGCCATAAGGATTCACCCTTCGCGTGTTCACAATTGGAGTAATTGGAGTGTTGGAGTATTGGAGTGTTGGGTCTGGAAACATCACTCCATCACTCCAGTACTCCATTGCTCCAACTCCTACGTTTGCTTTTCAAACATCTCCGGCCATAGCTTGATCGCGCTCAGGACCGCCGTGGCCGCCGTCTGGCCGAGGCCGCACAGGGAGGCGTCGATCATCGTGCCGCCCACATCCGATAAGCGTTCGCGGTCTCCGGCGAGCGAATGCCCGGCTGCGGTACGGTCGAGAATTTCATACTGCCGGCGCGCGCCGAGCTGGCAGGGATAGCATTTGCCGCAGCTTTCGTCGGCAAAAAAGTGCGCCAGCCGCTTCAGCACGTCCCGCAGGTCCGCGCTGTCGTCGAAGACCATGACCGAGCCTGATCCGAGCGGCAACCCGGCGGCGCTCAGGTTTTCAAAGGACAGAATTACATCCAGATCTTTCTCGGCCGCGAAGGCGCCGGCGGCGCCGCCCATGAGCACGGCTTGAAGCTTGCGTCCTTGTTTTAGTCCTCCGGCGAGATCCAACAGCAAATGACGCAAGGTGATCCCAAACGGCACCTCGTACAGACCGGGGCGCTGTATCTGGCCCGAGACGCAGAACAGCTTCGGGCCGGGCGAGTGTTCCGTGCCGATTTTTCGATACTCCGTGGCGCCGCGTTCCATGATCAGCGGGACGTTGCAGAATGTCTCTACGTTATTGATCACGGTGGGCTTGCCGAATAATCCGTGCGTGGTGGGGAAGGGAGGCTTGATGCGCGGGAAACCGCGTTTGCCTTCGATGGATTCCAACAGCGCGGTTTCTTCGCCGCAAATGTAGGCGCCTGCGCCCAGCCGCATTTCAATATCGAAGTTCAATCCGGAACCAAGGAAGTTTGCGCCGATGATGCCGGCCCGGCGCGCCTCCGCCACCGCTTCGCTCATGACTTTGAAGGCGTGAGGATATTCTCCGCGCACGTAAACGTAACCCTGACTCGCACCCACGGCATGGGCTGCGATGATCATCCCTTCGATGGTGCGGTGCGGGTCTTCCTCCATGAGAATGCGATCTTTGAAGGTGCCCGGCTCGGATTCGTCGGCGTTGCACACGATGTACTTGGGTTGGCCCGCCGCCTTCGCGGCTCCTTCCCACTTGATGCCAGTGGGAAATGCCGCACCGCCGCGGCCGACTAACCCGGCAACCTTCAACTCCGCGACCACATCTTGCGGCGTCATCGTCACGGCTTTTCTCAGTCCAGCGTAACCGCCGCCGCTGCTGTAATCGGCAAAAGAGGTGGGATGACCTCGACCGCAGTTGCCGGTAAGGATGCGGATATCGCCGCCGACGAAGCTAATCGGTTTAGCGGTGCTGCGCGCACAGATCGCCGCTGCTTGCGCGAGATCGCCTTGTCCCAGAGCGATTTCGCCGACAAGCAGCGCCGGCGCGTGATCGCACAAACCCAAACAGGGAGCATGCTCGACGGTGAACTCACCGTCCGAGCTGACTTCGCCGGGCGCAACTTTCAGATGGCGGCACAGGGCGTTCGCCAATTCATCGCTACCCGCCAGGGCACAGACGGGCGCGTTGCACACACGCGCCACGGTTCGGCCCAACGGCTCGCGGGAGAGCATCTCATAGAAATCGATGACGCCGTACACGTCGGCGAGGGGCACGCCCAAGGCGCGGCCCACCTCGGTCGCAACGCCTTCGGGAATCCAGCCGTGAAATTGCTGTGCAGCGTGCAAGGCCGGCAAAAGCGCGGCGCGGCCTTGCGGCGCCAACTCGGCGAGGATCGAGCGCAGGGGATCGAGTTCGCTATCGGTCATCTGACGTTCCAGGCGTCGGGGTCGGTTTCTATCGTTGCCTGTTTTTATTAAGGAGCGACCTGGTTGATACGATTCGATAGCAATCGTGCCCTACCTGAAAGCAGTCTGCAAGCCATCATTTACAGTGAATAAACGTGAAGGCGGGATACGGCTCGAGAGCGCTAGAGCGCATTGATCTGTGAGCGCCGCCGTTGTCGGATGTTTTCAGTCAAGAGTGGTACGGATTATCGAGCGCGGCCTGCTTCATCTGCAAGTGCAGATCGACCATTGTCAGCGCGCAGTATTCCATCGAGTAGCCGGCGCGAAATTCGACGCATTCCTGCAGCGCGCGCGTGAGCACGGTGCGGTTAAAAGCGCCGTGGCCCATCGCCTCTTCGCCGTCTTCGCCGAGCTTGTGCGTATCCATGTCCGCTTCTTCGTGTGTAGAAAAGTAGACCGCGTCCTGCTTGGAAAAACCGTAATGGGTGGTGAGCGCGGTGTACCATTGTCCCGACCACATCGAGAGCGACTCTTCGAATACATGGAGTCCCCACAACTCGACGATCGAACCGTCGATAAAAATCTTGTGGCAAAAATCATTGATCGCGCGGGCCGCGGGCAGATACGGATCCTCCAACATTTCTTTTTTGTTGAGGCCCATCTTTTCAGCGGTCTGAAGCAACACCAAAACATGGCCCGGCGCTCTCGGCGAAATCAGCTCGTCGGCGATCTTCGCGCAGAACGGCCCCAAGAGATCGAAGTTTCGAACGAAAAAAGGCAGGTGGGTGTAATAGGAGACTGCGTTAAGCGCGTTCACTTCCAAGGAGAAATGGCCCCAATTCTTAAAAAACTGGCGCATCACCGGCAGCGGCAGCTTGCCTTCGCGCAGTTGGGTCATAAATGCGCCTTTGTAAACCTTCTCGTGCGCGTACTTGTAAAGCGTTGAATAGAGATGATCGACGTAAGCCTTGGCTTCCTGTTCGCTGAGTTTTTCACCCGCCCGGGGTTCTCTTAAGTTACTCACGTTTATGATCCTCCCAAAATCGCGTCCTATTTTTTAGCGGTTATCATCGCCCCCCTGGCAAGTCAAGTTAACTCGCCGATTTGGAAATGGTTTTGCGGCGCGCTAGGATGCGTTCATGGCAACCCAACCGAGTAAACAGTTCGAGACCTTTGCCAACCCGCGGCCGGAACGCGACTATGAAATTAACATGGAATGTCCCGAGTTCACCTGTGTTTGTCCGCGCACGGGACAGCCGGATTTTGCCACGATCCGAATCCATTACGTTCCCGATCAACTCTGTGTCGAGCTCAAATCGTTGAAGCTCTATTTGTGGTCCTATCGCGACGAAGGCGCTTTCCACGAAGCCGTGATCAACAAGATTCTCGACGATCTCGTTCGAGCGTGTCAACCGCGCAAAATGACCGTGGTCGGTGACTTCAACGTGCGCGGCGGGATCCATACGACAGTGACCGCGACCTACACGAAGTCCTGATTTTTATCGCGTGGAGGACAGTTGGTTTCGCCTCAGTTTCATGATTTCCGGAATTTCAGACGGCATGTGAATAAGCTGTGTAAAAGCTGTTGCTTCCCTTGTTGAAACGACAGCGCCTGCGGCGACATTCCTTAGCGACGTCTGCGGAAAAAAAATTTTCTTGAAGGCTGGCAAAAAAGTTTTTTTGCTTCCGACAGAAAATTTTCTTGCATTTTGATTTCGTTCGGTTACATTCCCGTAACCTACAGCTCGTCTGAACTGATCATGTCCGTATCGTCGGTCTCGTACATAAGAATCTTCCGTCGAAGCCATGGCCGCGTTAGAAGATAACCTGCGCAAAGTTCCGCCCCAGAACCTGGAAGCCGAGTCCTCGGTCCTAGGCGGCATCTTGCTCGACAACGAAGCGATCAATCAGGTCCTGGAGCTTTTACGCCCTGAAGATTTTTACCGCGAGTCGCACCGAAAAATCTTTCGCGCCACGATCGAGATCACCGACCGCAACGAGCCCGTTGACTTGATCACGCTAAGCGATTTCTTAAAGAACAAAAATGAGTTGGAAGCGGTCGGCGGCAGCGCCTATTTGGCGGCGCTGGCTGATTTCGTGCCGACGGCCGCGAATATTTCGTATTACGCCCGCATCGTGCGCGAAAAGGCCATTCTTCGCAGCCTGATCAGCACCGCAACCGAAATTGCGACGCGGGGCTACGAGGAGCAGGGCAGCGTCGAAGAATTTCTCGATAGTGCGGAAAAAGTCATCTTCGATATCTCCGAAAAGAAAATCAAAGCTTCTTTTGTCGCCGTCGGCGACATGATTACCGACACGCTCAAGACCATCGACAAACTCTACCAGCGCAAGGAGATGGTCACGGGTGTGCCCACGGGTTACGAGGATCTTGATAAGATCACTGCCGGACTCCAGCCTGCGGACCTGATCATCGTCGCCGGCCGGCCCGGCATGGGCAAAACCGCATTTGCTCTCAATATTGCGGCAAACGCCGCCTATTCCGGCGTCGGCGCCGCCATTTTTTCTCTGGAGATGGCCAAGGAGCAGCTGGTTTTGCGCATGCTCTGTTCGGAAGCACGGGTCAACAGCTCGAAGGTGCGCTCGGGTTATCTGGGCGAGCGTGACTTTCCGCAGCTCGCCAAGGCCGCGGGACGACTCCACGAAGCGCCGCTTTATATCGACGATACGCCGGCAATTTCCGTTTTAGAATTGCGCGCCAAGGCGCGTCGTCTGCTGCGGGACAGGTCGAAGAAAGTCGGCTTGATCGTCGTCGATTATCTGCAGCTGATGCGCGGCATGGGCAACGCGAACAACCGCGAGCAGGAAATCTCCGAAATCTCTCGATCCCTAAAGGCGCTCGCGAAAGAGTTGAACGTTCCCGTGATCGCCCTATCGCAGCTTAATCGCAAGGTCGAAGATCGCACCGGGCGAAAGCCGCAGATGTCGGACCTTCGCGAATCCGGCGCCATTGAACAAGATGCAGACGTGATCATGTTCATTTACCGAGAAGAGCTCTATGACAAAAACAACGAGGATGTGAAGGGGAAGGCGGAAATCATCGTCGAGAAACAGCGTAACGGCCCCACCGGAACGATAACCCTCGCGTTTCTTGCCGAGTACACTCGCTTCGAGAACTATACGGAACGGGATGACGTTCGTTTCGACGACGCTGACGAAGCTTAGGTGTTGCGCGCATTTCAAATTACAAATTTCACATCCCATATTTCGATCGTCGAAAGCTGAGGTTGCGGATCGCGCAGACCTTGGCGTGGAATTGTGCCGTGGCCGGACGGGCTGATTCAATGCTAACACAGCTATCCTGTGCAGATCGTTTATAACTGCTTCTTCGTTATCCTGTTGACGTTGGTGCTGATCACGCCTACGTGCAGCGTTGTCAGCGCCGGAGCCTCGAATGCCGCGCCGGCTTTGCTGTTGGCCAACGAGCTTGGGCCGCAGGTTGATCCGGCCAAGTATCTCGTCAGCGAAAAATACGACGGAGTGCGCGCTATTTGGGATGGCCAGGTGCTGCGTTTTCGCAGCGGTCGTGCCGTCAACGCACCGCCGTGGTTTATCGCTAAACTGCCTGCCCAAGCTCTCGACGGCGAGCTTTGGTTGGCGCGCGGACGCTTCGAGGCGCTCTCTGGGATCGTGCGTAAGACCGAGCCCCAAGACGACGAATGGCGCCAGATCAAGTACATGATCTTCGAGCTGCCGAATACATCCGGCACGTTCGCTGAGCGCGCGCAGCGCATTGAAGAAATTCTCGCCGGCACGCACTGGCCGCAGTTGATTGCGGTGGAGCAATTTCGTGTGAGTGACCGCGCGGCGCTGAAACGCAAATTGGACCAAGTCGTGCGCGGCGGCGGCGAAGGCCTCATGTTGCATCTGGCCGATGCGGGTTATGTGACCGGCCGCAGCGATGTTCTGCTCAAGCTCAAGCCGTTGCAAGACACCGAGGCCGTGGTGATCGAACATGTGCCCGGCAAGGGCAAATACCGTGGCATGCTCGGTGCCCTGCGCGTGCAAATGGCGGACGGCAAGAAATTTCTGATCGGCACTGGATTCAGCGACAAAGTGCGCAAGAATCCGCCGCCGTTGGGAACGACGGTAACTTACACTTATCGCGGCCTGACACAAACGGGTTTGCCGCGCTTTGCGAGCTATTTTCGGGTAAGGGAGAATTTTTAATTGCGAAAAAGCGAAGCGAAAACGGAAATACGTCTTTTCATCGCGCCAAGACGCCAAGAACGCAAAGTTAAGAATGGATTTTCCTTGCGGCCCGTGGCCCAACGAACTGCGGAAACACATGGCCAACTAGCCCTTGCGCTAAATAATTAAGCGCGTAGCGCCCTCTCGTTCGGTGTACTACACAATCAATAAGCGACCTTGCCGCGACTCGCCTACGATCAGAAATCGATGTTCATCCAGCGAGTGGTCTGGATCGTAAAAGTCTACGTAGAGCGGATCGTCGAAAACAGTCTTTGCTTCGTCAAAGGAAATCTTATGACTCGCTAAATTGGCAGCTGCCTTCTCCTCATCCCACTCGAATTCCACCGACGTAGTATCGCATTAGACTTTTCGGTTTGGCAAGAGTTGCCAAAGTGGAAGATGCCCGATATGGCCAACATCAGTGAGGATACGATGGTTATCCGGCACACTCCCGGCTCATCACAAAGTTCACCATCTTCATGCTCATCACCACTTCGCTTTTGTGATTTAGCACTTCGATAAATGTGCGGACAATGCCGCGATCGGGCCGGGATTCAGAGCGCCGCGCCTCGAGAACCGTCGCACGTACCGACAAGACGTCGCCGGGAAACACAGGCTTGTCCCAGCGCAGCTCGTCACCGCCTGGTGAGCCGAGGTTGGCTACTTTGGAGAGATAGTTTTCCGCGTAGACGCGCATCATAAGGGCTGCGGTGTGCCAGCCGCTGGCGATCACGCCGCCGTAGATGCTGTTTTTCGCGGCTTCTTTGTCGATGTGGTAGGAGAGCGGCACATAGCGCTTGCCGAATTCGAGAACTTCTTGCTCGTCGATGCTGATGCAGCCGAATTCATGCACGGCGCCTGGGACGTAGTCTTCAAAATAGCGGCTATCCGGCGCCGTTTCGAATTTGCTTGTCATGAGGTGCTTTCAACCGGATTAAAGCGTCAAGCGCCGGGGTGAGCTGAGATGATCCGCCGGGCTTTCGAAACAATGTCATCCGCGCCTGAGATGTCGCTAATGATCGCTACGGAATCGGCTCCGGCTTGCCAAACTTGCGTGACGTTTTGTTCCGTGATGCCGCCGATGGCGACGATGGGCAGGTTTACTGCAGCGCGAATTTGCCGGAGCATTTCGACGCCACGAGGCGTGACGCCGGTATTTTTCGTGGTCGTGCCGAACATCGGGCCGAAGCCGATGTAATCGGCGCCGCTTTGTTCGGCTTCCCGTGCTTGTTCGAGGTCATGCGTCGAAATGCCGACGATTTTTTGCCCAATGAGTTTTCTACCGACCTCGAGTGGAAGGTCATCCTGACCGAGATGCACGCCGTCGGCGTCACAAGCCAGAGCAATGTCGACCCGATCGTTGACGATCAGTTTGCATCCATGGGATCGGCTCGCTGCTCGAGCGCGCCGCGCCAGCTCAAAAAAATCACTACTTGGAAGTGATTTGACCCGGAGTTGGAGGAACTTGACGCCGCCTTCTAAGAGATCGTGAAGCACTCTTTCGGCAGCGCGGCTCTTGGTCTGCTCCGGATCGAGAATGGCGTAGAGCGGCGGCAGAACGAGCGACGGCATGAAGTCCTACGAGGATTCTTTTTTGAGCTCGATGCGCAGGTCGGTGATCTTTTTGCGCAGGGTATTTCGATTGATCCCGAGAATCTGTGCGGCGCGGATTTGATTGCCCTTGGTCTTTTTGAGCGTGAGCTCGATCAGCGGGCGTTCGACCCGCTCGATGACGAGCGAGTAGAGATTATCCACGTCGACGCCTTCGGTCCTGCGAAAATAATCCTCGAGCTTGTGCCGGATGATCTCTTCCAAGGACAGCTGGTCGACTTCCAGAGTCGTCGTCGCCGGTTTGTTTTGTAACGTAAAATCCTTGGGGAACATGATCGGCCCCGAGGACAACACCGCTGCGCGGATCAATGTATTTTCCAGCTCGCGCACGTTGCCGGGCCAAGTATGGTCTTCCAAAAGTTTTTGCGCCTCCGGCGAAACCCCGGAGATTTGAATGCCCATTTCGCGGTTGATCTTGTCGACGAAATAGCCGATCAAAAGCGGAATGTCGCCGCGCCGCTCGCGCAACGGCGGCAGGTAGATCGGAATTACTTTGAGCCGGAAATAAAGATCTTCGCGAAAACGTTTTTCCTTGACGGCCTTATCCAAGTCCTGATTGGTGGCGGCTAAAATGCGCACGTCGGCTTTCATGACGTCCCGCCCGCCGACCCGGCTGTATTCATGGTCCTGCAAGACGCGTAACAATTTGGTCTGCAGATCCAAGGGAATGTCACCCACTTCATCCAAGAACAGTGTGCCGCTGTCGGCCAACTCGAACTTACCCAGCCGGCGGTCAAGAGCGCCGGTGAAGGCGCCTTTTTCATGGCCGAACAGCTCGCTTTCGAGCAAGTCGCGAGGTATGGCGGCGCAATTGATCGCGACGAACGGTTGGTTCCAACGCGGCGAGTTATAATGGATCGTTTTCGCCACCAGTTCCTTGCCCGTACCGCTCTCGCCAAGGATCAGAATGGTCGCCTGAGTGTCGACCACTTGGCCGATCGTTTTGTAGACGACCTGCATGCTCGGACTGGTGCCGATGATGTTGACGCCGGGCTCGAAGCGTTTTTTGACTTCCTCTTTGAGCTCGCGAAAGTCACGCGTCAGCTTGCGGCTATCCATGGCGCGCTTGACCAGCACCAGCACTTCATCCAGGTCAAAAGGTTTCGTGATGTAGTCGAAGGCGCCGTTCTTCATCGCGCCGATGGCGTTGCGCATGGTGTTCTGCGCGGTCATCAGGATCATCGCGGTGTCGACGCCGGTCTCCTTGATTTCCTTGAGCAGCTCCAAGCCATCGATATCGGGCAGCTTGATGTCCATCAGCGAAACGTCGAAGTGGCTTTCGGTCAGAAGTCGCCGCGCGCTCGCGCCGTTGGCCGCGATCTGAACCCAATACCCCTCGGTCTCAAGAGCTTTCTGCAAGACAAATCTGAGCGACTCTTCGTCCTCGGTAATGAGAATTTTTCCTTGATCCATTTTAGTCGGCTACCACTAATGAGACTCTAAAGATGCTTCCCTTTCCTTCGGTGCTTTCAACGCGGATCATGCCGCCGTGCTCCTTTATGATGCGATAGCAGGTTGCCAAGCCGAGCCCGGTGCCGTTGGTTTTGGTCGTGAAAAACGGCGAGAAGATATGCGGTAGATCCTCTTCGGTGATGCCGCGTCCTTCGTCGGCGAGATCGACCCAGATAAAGCGGTTGGGCCCCGTGCCATGCTCGCGTATATGATAATTCGTTTCCACCCGAGTTGTCACCGTCAGCACGCCGCCGCCAACCATCGCCTGAAAGGCGTTCTTCACCAGATTCAGAAAGACTTGCGTGAGCCGGCCGCGGTCGCCGCGGATGGGCGGCAGGCTCGGATCGAACCACTTTCTTACGTGAATTTCTTTGGCCCCGACAGTTTGGCCTTCGAGCAGCAATACCTCTTCCAATATCTCGTGAATATTGACAGGGCCTAGCGTCAGTTGCGCCGGGCGCGACAGATCGAGCAGTTGTTCAATGAGTTGATCGACCCGATCCACCTCGCGGATCATGATGCCGGTAAACTCTCGTACCGAAGGATTACCGTCGGCGGAGCGGCGCAGCAACTGCGCGGCACCTTTAATGCCGCCAAGGGGGTTGCGAATCTCATGTGCCAGCCCTGCGGCGAGAGTGCCCATCAAGACGAGTCGATCGGCGCGCTTGAGATCTTCTTCCAATTCCTTGCGTCGTTTGATATCGCGCAACAGCAAAATCGTACCGACAAAATGACCGTGCCGATCCTGTAGAGAAGAAACGGTGACGCCCACGGGAATCTTTCGCGCCCACCGGTTGATGAAATCGCCCTCGCCGCGGGCCCGTCTCTGGCGCGGCGGATGGGTTGTTTTCACGAGGTCGACCAGCCACGGCTCGCGTTTGAAAATTTGCTCCAGCGACTGCCCCATTGCCGACCCCGATGAAATATCGGTAAGCACTTCCGAGGCTTCGTTGAAGAAAATAACTTTGTCATCGACATCGAGTGCGATCACACCGTCGTCGAGGTTTGCAAGGATCTGTTCCCACGATATCTGCCTGGGGGAGCGTCGTTTACGTGAAGGCAGTACGTTCATGGTAAGGAAGAGAATTTAAAGACCGAATGATAGCAAATACGGATGATGGTGCAACGGCGCGAACCGACCCCGGGCCTTGCAATGACGAGGTTGCACATGGTAGTAATTTTCTTACACTTTAGGAGTCAGCACTTGAAGTGGGCTTTGCCCGCTTTTTTTGTTTCTGGGCCGCAAGCATGGATGCGACCATTGCCCGAATTTGGCAGCTCGCTGCGCCTTTGGCAGAAACTCAGGGAATGGAGATTATCGACATCGAGTTCAGGCACGAGGGAAGCCGTGGCGGTCGCGTATTGCGCCTGTATCTGGATAAGCAGGGCGGTCCAGACGTGGACGATCTGAGCCGGATGAGCCGGGACCTGAGCGAGCTTCTGGACGCCGACGAAGTCGTGGACGGCACCTATACGTTGGAGGTTTCCTCGCCAGGGGTCAATCGTCCGCTCAAGCGGCCGGAGCATTTCTTGCCCTTTGTGGGTAAGAACGTTCGCGTTCGCACCCGCGAGTTGATCAAGGGCCGACGATCGTTTATAGGGCCGTTGTTGGAGGTTTCCGCAGATAAGATTGCCTTGAATCAAGACGGAACGCGATGCGAAATACCGTTTACACTGATCGAGAAGTCGAATTACGAGCACGACTGGAGTGCCGAATATGCAGCAGGATCTAAATAGAGTTATCGAACAGGTCAGTAAGGAAAAGGGAATCGACAAAACGATTCTCATCAGCGCTTTGGAAAACGCTATGGTCTCGGCGGCGAAGAAAAAGTTTGGCCATCAGCGCAAAATCGAAGCGCAATTTAACCCCGAGATTGGGGAAGTCGAGCTGTTCGAAGCCAAAACCGTGGTCCAAGACATTCAGGACGAGGCGACCGAGATTACGTTGCAAGACGCGAAAGAAAACCTTGATCCCGATGCCGAGATCGGCGACGAGCTGCTGTGCAAGCTCGATTCGACCCTCTTCGGGCGCATCGCCGCACAGGCCGCAAAACAGAATATCGTCCAGCGGTTGCGCGACGCGGAGCGTGAGATTATCTACAATGAATTCAAAGGACGCGAGGGGCAACTCGTCAACGGTATCGTGCAGCGCTTTGAAAAGCGCAACATCATCGTCAATCTCGGCCGCACGGACGCCATTCTCCCGGAGAAAGAACAAGTGCCGAGAGAACGCTACCGCCAAGGCGACCGCATCCGGGCCTATATCGTGAGCGTAGAAATTACCAGCCGGGGTCCACAGATCGTTTTGTCGCGCACGCACCCTGGCATGCTGATTCAGCTCTTTGCTCAGGAAGTTCCCGAGATTTATGAAGCCATTGTCGAAGTCAAAGGAGCAGCGCGCGAGCCCGGTGGACGGGCAAAGATCGCCGTGGTTTCCCACGACCCTGACGTCGATCCGGTCGGCGCCTGCGTCGGCATGAAGGGCACTCGGGTCCAGGCGGTGGTTCAAGAGTTGCGTGGTGAGAAAATTGACATTGTGCACTGGATTCCGGACCAAGCGGAATTTGTTTGTCGCGCGCTCGCACCGGCTAAAGTCTCCAAGATTCTCATTGATGACGAGGATCACACGATGGAAGTTATCGTGCCCGACGATCAGCTTTCGCTCGCCATCGGCAAAAAGGGACAGAACGTGAGGTTAGCTTCTCGTCTGACCGGTTGGCGCATTGACGTGCGCAGCGAAGCCGAGGCCGAGGAAGAAACGCGCCGGGCGCGGCAATCGATCGGCTCGATCCCCGGCATCGGTGATTTTGCTTCGGAGTTGCTCTATCAAGAGGGATTTAAGTCGGCGGAAGATGTCGCGGATAGTGATCTAGCTGAGATTCTCGAAGTCGAGGGCATCAGCAAGGAAAAAGCAGAGGCTTTGCACAATTCGGCTCGGCAATACGTTGCCGAGAAACGAGCGCGAGAAGCCGAAGCGGCCGCAAGCGCAGCAGCCGCCGCGGCTGCTGCTGCTGCGGTGCCCGCTCCGGAGCAAGAGTCGCAACCAGAGTAATTGTGCCAAAAAAGAGATCCGGCCCGCAACGAACTTGTTTGGGGTGCGGCAAACGAGACAACCAGGACCGGTTGATCCGATTGACTTCGACGGGGCAGGGCGAATTAATTGCTGATCGAACACTAGGGCGTGGTGGCTATTTACACCAAGACAAAGATTGCTGGCGAGCGTTCCTCGGGCGTAAAAGTCAGTACCGCGCGTTTCACGTAGAGATTGACCGGGCGGCGAAGGAACGATTGATCGAGGCACTTAAAGATCGAGACCGGGAGTAAGGGGAGATGGGTAAGACGCGAGTCCATCTGTTAGCCAAGGAATTAGGCATTGAAACGAAGGATCTTATTGCTCAGCTCGATAAGCTGGGAATGAGAGGCCGCAAAGCCCAGAGCGCGCTCGAAGACGACGAAGTGTCGCGTGTGCGCGCTGCTCTGACTGCGCTCGAGAAACCTCAAGTTCACGTCGGTGAGGAAAAGATCGTCGCCGATCGTATGGTTAAAAGCGAAGACGAGGGGGATAGGGCGTCCGAAGCGCGTGAAACGATCGTCGAGCGCCGGGTGCGCGCCAACGTTATTCGCAGGCGCACCAGCCGAACGGAGGTTGCACCAACCGAACCGACGGCAGCGCCGGTCGAATCAGCCAAAGCGCCCGTTTCGGAACCTTCCCCTGCCGGGTTCGAGACGGCCGCTCCCATATCTCCAGTCGAGCCAAGCCCATCGGAAGCCGAATCGGAAATCGAAACCTTTGATGAATCTGCCAGAGCTGCGGAGACGCCAGCGGAACCCGAGCGCACGCCGCCACCGAGTGAGACCGAAGTGACGGCACCGGCCTCGGCGCCAGCCCAACCCGAGGGTCGGCGGGAAGCGGTGATTCAAGCCAAGGAGCCGATGCCGCAAGAGGCGCCGCGCGGCGCGCGTATTCTCGGACGCATTGATCTGAAGCAAACCATGCGGATTGAGCCGGCTCCGACGCCGGTGTTGCGACGGCCGGCTGGTCCGGCTCCAGTTCAGCCAGGTTCGCGTGTGCCGGAAGCGGAAAAGCCGCAAAACGGCACGGGCGAACAAGCCGCGGGCGCGGACAAGCCGAAGCCGGGACGTCACAAACGGCGTGTCGTCAAAAAACAGGATGTGTTGGAGTTGCGAGAAAAGGAACTGCGCGGCGGTGGTCGAATTCCAAAGAAAAAGCGGGTGCTACCTGGCAAAGAGGTCAGGAAAACCGAGATCACAGTTCCTAAAGCGAGCAAGCGGGTCATCAAGATCTCCGAAGTAGTAACCGTGGCAGATCTGTCCAGAGAAATGGGCGTCAAAGCTGGCGAGGTCATAAAAAAATTGATGAGCATGGGCATGATGGCGACCATCAACCAAGTGCTCGATGCGGATACGGCGACGTTGATCGCGTCCGAGTTCGATCATCAGGTGGAAAATGTCGCCTTCGACGCCGACAGCGCGCTAGAACTCGAGCATCAGGTGGAAGAGCAAGAAACGGCGCTGCTACCACGCTCACCCGTGGTGACGATCATGGGCCACGTCGACCACGGCAAGACATCTTTACTCGACGCGATTCGCAGCACTCATGTTACGGCGCAGGAGCATGGAGGGATCACGCAACATATCGGCGCTTACCATGTCGAGGTGGACGGTCGAAGCGTAACCTTCTTGGATACGCCGGGCCACGAAGCTTTTACGGCGATGCGAGCCCGGGGCGCGAAAGTGACCGACATCGTCGTTCTAGTGGTCGCTGCCGATGACGGCGTCATGCCGCAGACGGTGGAGGCGATAAACCACGCCCGCGCGGCCGAGGTGCCCATCATCGTCGCTGTAAACAAGATGGACCGACCCGATGCCAACATAGAAAAAGTCAAAAGAGGTCTTTCCGAGCACGGTCTAGTTGCCGAAGACTGGGGCGGCGATGCGGTATTCGCCCCCGTGTCAGCAAAGACCCACGAAGGCATCCCGCATCTTTTGGAAATGATCCAACTTCAAGCCGATATCTTAGATCTCAAAGCAAACCCGAACAAACTTGCGCGCGGTACGATCGTCGAGGCGAAGTTGGATCGTGGCCGAGGTCCCGTGGCGACCGTCTTGGTCCAGGAGGGCACGCTGCACGGCGGCGACGCATTTGTCTGCGGTGTTTATTACGGCAAGGTGCGCGCCATGATCGACGACCACGGCCACAAGTTGGAGTCGGCGCCGCCGTCATTCCCAGTTGAAATTATTGGACTCCAGGGCGTGCCCCAGGCAGGCGATTCATTCGTGGCCGTAGCCGACGAAGCTAAGGCGCGGCAGGTCGCCGAATATCGCCAGAGCAAGCAGCGAGAATCAGAGCTCGTAAAATCGAGCAAAGTTTCTTTGGAAGAGCTCTACGATCAGATCAAAACCGGCGATGTCAAAGAGCTTCGCGTCGTGCTCAAGGCCGACGTGCAGGGTTCCGTCGAAGCGCTCAGTGACGCATTGAGCCGCATGTCGACGAACGAAGTGAAGCTCAGAGTCATTCACGGATCGGTCGGCGGGATTACCGAGAGTGATATCTTACTGGCAGCGGCGTCGAACGCGATCGTTATCGGGTTCAATGTCCGGCCCGAGTCTAAGGGTGCGACGTTGGCAGCAAAGGAAGGCGTCGACGTAAGACTCTATACAATCATTTACGAAGCCGTAGCGGACGTCCGCGCAGCGATGGAAGGCATGCTGGAGCCAACCTACCGCGAGCAAACGCAAGCTCGAGTCGAGATTCGCCAGATCTTTAATATCGCCGGCGTCGGCACCATCGCCGGCTGTTATGTCAACGAGGGCAAAATATCGCGTGGCAACATCGTGCGTTTGTTGCGCGACCAAGTGGTGGTTCACGAAGGCAAGCTGGCGAGCCTCAAGCGATTTAAAGACGACGTGCGCGAAGTTGCCGCCGGCTACGAATGCGGTCTTTCCTTGGAAGGGTTTCAGGACATCAAACAGGGCGATGTCATCGAAGCTTTCGAGCGCATCCCGGTGATACGGCGGATCAACCCGACGCCGCCGGGGCGCGAGGCGCAGCGACTAAGCGGCGTATAGTTAGCCGACCGAAGTCGCTCGCGAGTCACGTATCGCCATGGTCGTGGGCGTCCTTAAGCTCAAGCTGACGATTCCTGAGAACCATTCTCTAAAAGGCAAGCGCGGGGTTTTGAAAAGTATTCAGACGCGGGTTGCCAATCAATTCAACGTATCGGTCACGGAGTGCGGCGATCAAGAACTCTGGCAAAGCTCGGTTTTGGGTTTTGCCGCCGCCGGCACGAGCCAGCCGGTGGTGGAAGCGACGTTGAATCGGGTGGCCGATTTCGTCGAGGCCCTCGGTCTGGTCCAACTGGGCCACGCCGAAGTGGAATGTTTTCATTGCTAGGATCGGGTTTCTATTTGACTATGGACTTCCAACGATCGGATCGCGTGGCAGACTTATTGCGCGAAATACTCGCGGACCTTTTGCGGCGAGAAATTCGCGACCCACGCGTCCAAACGGTAAATTTAACCGAGGTAAAAGTGACCAAGGATCTCAGGCACGCCACGATCTTTTTCAGCGTGCTCGGCGACAGCGTCGGCAAGAGCGAGGCTTGGGCGGGCCTGAAGAGCGCCTCGGGATTTATTCGTTCAAAAGTTGCCAAGCAGCTCAATCTCCGTTTCGTGCCGTCGATCGAATTCACCTACGACGAAACCGAAGAGGAAGCCCGGCGTATCGAATCCTTGCTAAGAGTTGCGAAATCATGAGGTCGGTTCGTTTCGCGGTTTCGTTCTGGGTTTCTTAGCTTTCCGTTTTTTCCTTTCACGCTCATGACGCAAAGCGGCATTCTACTGATCGACAAATCAGAAGGCCCCTCTTCCGCCCAAGTGGTCCATCAGGTCAAGAAACTCTTATGCGCCAAGAAAGTCGGTCACCTTGGCACCCTCGATCCCTTTGCCTCGGGCTTGCTCTTGGTGGGTGTCAATGAAGGGACGAAGATCGCCGATATTTTTCTGGGCGGGGTGAAGCGATATCAGGCCGTGATGTCCCTTGGTGTCGAAACCGATACGCAAGACGCGACTGGAAAGGTGTTGAAAGAACAGCCCGTACCGGCAGTCGGGAAGACCCAACTTAGCTCCTTGGAGCAAAAATTCTCCGGCGATCTCCTGCAGGTACCGCCGATGTTTTCAGCCTTGAAAAAGGACGGCGTACGATTGTATCGTCTGGCACGCCAGGGAAAGGAGATTCCTCGAGAGCCGAGGCCCATCCGGATCGACGCACTTCGCGTGATGAAATTGAACGATCACGAGCTTGAATTCGAGGTCACCTGCTCGCGCGGAACTTATGTCCGGACGTTGGCGGCGGATATGGGAAAGGAATTGGGTTGCGGAGCGCACCTAAAAAATCTGCGACGTCTCGCCTGTGATCATCTCGACGTCGCGCAATCCATCGGCATCGAAGAACTGAAAGATCGCCATTCGCAAAACGTCATCCCGCTTGTTTCGCTGCGCTCAGCTCTAGCGCATTTACGAGCGGTGACATGGCAGAGTCGTCTCATAGCCCGGTTGCGCTTAGGGCAGCAGGAACTGCTCGGCCAACTTGGCGCGCGGCAAAATGGCGAAAATTACGTTGGCATCCTAGATCCGCGCGGCGAACTGGCGGCGTTAGCGAGATGGGTCGAGGACATTCCCGGCGGGCGGTGGCGACTCTCCCGGGTATTCCGCGAATAGTGCAATTATTGACATGGCTGCGTATCATCGGTTAGGGTTTGTGAATGCAGCGTGCTCCTGATTCGCTACATCAGTGCTGCGCTCTTTATGAGCGCCACGTCGCTAATCTCCATAATATAAGAAATTCAAAATACTAAGCGATCAGGAAAGGAAAGATCGTTAAACCATGAACCAGTCGACAGGAACAATTCCCATAAATGCGCATATTCAAAAATGGGTCAAAGACGTTGCCGCCATGTGCCAGCCGGATGAAGTTTTCTGGTGCGACGGCTCCGAAGATGAAAAGGAACGTTTAACGAAGATCGCCGTACACGGTGGTGATCTCATCCCGCTCAATCAAAAGGAACTACCGGGTTGTTATCTGCATCGCAGCGCCCTCAACGACGTGGCGCGGACGGAAAATCTTACTTTCGTTTGCACCGATCAACAGGAGGAAGCGGGCCCCAACAATAATTGGATGGCTCCGGCCGAGTCTTACGAAAAGCTTTCGAAAATTTATGCCGGCTCGATGCGCGGACGGACGCTCTATGTGATTCCATTTCTCATGGGGCCCGCGGGTTCGCGCTTCAGCAAGGTCGGTGTCCAAGTCACGGACAGTGTCTATGTCGTGCTCAACATGCGCTTAATGACGCGCATGGGCAAGATTGCTCTCGATCACCTCGGCAACTCCGACGACTTCACCCGCTGTCTTCATTCCAAAGCCGACCTCGACATCGAACGGCGATTCATTTGTCACTACCCGCAAGACAACACGATCTGGAGCGTCGGCTCAGGCTACGGCGGGAATGCGTTGCTCGCAAAAAAATGTCTCGCGCTGCGCATCGCCAGCAAACTCGGTCAAAAGGAAGGCTGGCTCGCCGAGCATATGCTCATCGTCGGCGTTGAAAGCCCGGATGGTGAGATCACTTATATCTGCGGCGCCTTTCCGAGCGCCTGCGGCAAGACCAATATGGCCATGCTGGTGCCGCCCCCGAGCATGAAGGGTTGGAAGATCCACACGATCGGCGACGATATCTCCTGGCTGCGCGTTGGCTCGGATGGCCGGCTTTGGGCGATTAATCCGGAAGCGGGCTTTTTTGGTGTCGCGCCTGGAACCGGCTCGAACACCAACTCTAACGGTTTTAAAATGGTGAAAAGAGATACGATTTTCACCAACGTCGCGCTGCGCGATGACGGCACGGTCTGGTGGGAAGGCCATGATGATCCCGTTCCCGACAACGCGCAAGATTGGCGCGGCAAGCCGTGGGACCCGGAAGGGGGCTATCCTGCCGCGCACCCCAATGCGCGTTTCACGGTCTCGATAAAACAGAGCCCAACGTATTCACCAGAATGGGAAAAACCTGAAGGCGTGCCGATCAGCGCCATGCTCTTCGGCGCGCGCCGGCAGAAACTGGTCCCGCTGGTCTATCAATCGTTCAATTGGCAACATGGCACTTTCCTGGGCGCTACACTGGCCTCTGAAACCACAGCAGCAGCTACCGGTGCGGTGGGTGTCGTACGACGCGATCCGATGGCGATGCTGCCATTCTGTGGCTACAACATGGGCGACTACTGGGGCCATTGGCTGTCGATGGGCAAGCAAGTGACCAATCCGCCGAAAGTTTTCCGCGTCAATTGGTTTCAGCGCAACGAGCGCGGCCGATTTCTCTGGCCGGGATTCGGCGAGAACTTGCGCGTGCTGCGTTGGGTCATTGAGCGCTCGAAGGGCGGCGGCAATGCCAATGAGACGCCAATCGGATACGTGCCGCAGGCAACGAGCTTGATCGGCGAAGGCCTCGACGTATCCAAGTCCGACGTCGATCAGCTCCTCAGTGTCGACCGCCAGGCCTGGAAAAACAATCTCAAGAGCCAGAGTGATTTCTTCGATACGTTCGGCGATCATTTGCCGGCGGGCTTAAGGGAGGAGCATAGGGCGCTGGCGAAACGTCTTAATGGTTGAATCAGGAGGGGCATTATGGCGCGCGGACATCATGATGTTGGCGGTCTTCCGGGTGCGGGGCCGATCGATCAAAGCCAGCACGACCTTTCCGACTGGGAGATTCTCGCCGATGCCGTCAATCAAGCGCTCGGCGTCAGGGGGATCAAGCGGACCGACGAAATGCGCCGCGCGCGGGAAGAAATGGACTCCGCCGCCTACCGGGACATGACTTACTACGAACGGTGGATTGCCAGTATCGAAACCATACTCATCGAAAAAAAGATTCTCACGCGGGAAGAGATTGATCGTAAGCTCGCGGAATTCGATTCCAAGTGGGGCGAGCCATGAATGCTGATGTCGCCAGGTTTAAGCCCGGCGACCGTGTCAAAGTAAAATTCGAAGACCGGCCGGGCCACATCCGAACGCCATGGTATATTCGCGGCAAGACCGGCTGGATCGAGCGCATCCACGGGGAGTTTCTAAATCCGGAGTCTCTGGCGTTCGGGCGTGACGGTCTGCCTAAAAAAACTCTCTATCTCGTAGCCTTCAATCAGAGCGACCTATGGGACAAGGGCAATAATGCAGACAAACTCCTGGTCGATATCTACGAGCACTGGCTCGATCCCGCCGCGTAAGCAAAGGAGTCAGCATGAACACCCCGAGCGATGAACACGGCCACGATCACCCAAAAAATGAACTAAGTCATTACGCTAAACGGATTTACGCGATCCGTGATCTGCTCTTAGAAAAAGGCGTCATCAGCGAGAAAGACATTCAATGCCAGATTGATTACCAAGAAGCGCGCTCACCGGCGAACGGTGCAAAACTCGTTGCCCGCGCTTGGGTCGATCCGGGTTTCAAGGCGCGCTTCATCGCCGATCCGAAAGCGGCCTGCGCGGAAATGGGGATCGATGCGACGGCCATCAACGAGTTTGTTGTGCTCGAGAACAAGGAGAATCTGCGCCACATGGTGGTTTGCACGCTCTGCTCCTGTTATCCGCGACCGATATTGGGTAGACCGCCCGATTGGTACAAGAGCTTCAATTATCGGCAACGTTCGGTGGTTGATCCGCGCGGAGTTATGCGCGAATTTGGCCTGCATCTGCCGGAAGACGTCGAAGTTCGCGTGCATGACAGCACGGCCGATATTCGCTATCTGGTTTTGCCGCTCCGTCCGAAGGGCACGGAGGATTGGAGCGAGGCCGATCTCGCCAAGCTAGTGACGCGCGACAGCATGATCGGTGTGATGGATGCCCTCGACTCGATTCCTGAATAGCTCCGACAATTTCCTCCAACTACCCTTTTAACTCCGCGAACATCATCTAGCGTCGATCCCGTACATCAGTGCTCTTGATGAGCCTTTTTTTAAGTTGATTTTTGCAGCTACTGTTCGTACCATTTACGATATAGATTGGGTAAAAAAGCGATAAAAACAACTTCAAATACTTTGCCTTCCGATTTAGGAAGTCTCCATAATGTCTAGGAAATATGTCATCACTCTCCGCTGTATCGCTCAAGATCTAGAGCGGCGAGGACTCAAGACATTCGATATCCGGCTGCTGCGGGATGAGTATATCGTAGAGTGTGGCTACCAGGACCCGCCATCGCCGACTCCGGTTACAATCCATTACACGCTTATGGATATCGACGAATTGGACCGCGTGGGGGAAGACAAACGCGGGGAGCCGCCACTTGCTAAAGACTTTCTCAACCAAATCCAAATTTTTCGAACAATTGGCGGCTATCTGGACAAGAACGAAGCTCGGCTGATTCGGATCACGAATAATGACGCTCCGGGAAAAGACTCGATATTCACGGTCGAGTACATAACGCGAGAAGGCGAGCACATGGTCGACGACCGCGCCGGGTCAGCCCTCTACGACATGTGTGTCGTGATGTACAAGCAAAGAGGAAAATTGACCGGTACCGGTGGACGGCGGTCACGTCGGCGCGGGTGATCTATCAAAATACGCTCCCAGTGAGCCCGGCATCAGCCTCGGCTCGTTCATCGACCGCCGGGAGGCTTTAGACATTGGATACATCCTTCGATTATTATTCCTTACTTGGACTGAAGCGCAGGGCCAGCACGGACGAAATCAAGCGCGCATATCGCAAGGCCGTGTTCCGGTATCATCCGGACCGTAATCCAGGCGACGATGAAGCGGCCGATAAATTCAAGCAGGTGTTGGACGCGTATGAAATCTTGTCGGATTCAAATAAGCGTGCAAGCTACGATGAAATGACGCGGCCCGCTGAAGCCGAGGATGAGACTGATGAAGAACAAGTCGAGCGGGACGAGCCGAAGTTTGGTGATGGCCTAGGTCAAGCTTTTAATTTTACCCAGGACTTTAAGTCCAAAGTCGAGCCTGAACCCAAATGTCCTTCCTGTTCGGCGGTAGGGATTGATCGTATCGTGTCGCGCAAGGCGGGTGCCGGGTCGGCGCGCGGCAAACAATTTATTCTCGCGCCGTTCAACGTCGTTTTCTGCAACGCGTGCGGCCATGTTTACGGAGTGACTCCGAGTGCGTCTTGATTCACCGTGGGTTCATGTGCTGATATTCCACCCGGAGTGAAGCGCGCAAGATCCGCCGATATTCGACCGAGAGATCTCTTTAGCAGCTCTCCATAAACCTTCAAACGACTACGAATGAATTTGGCTCATGGTATTGAAATAAGTAGATTAAATAGCGTCGCCAGAAATCTTCCCTATCGCGCGTACGTGAGGCGCAGATCAACTGAGCTTGGGCCCGGTCGGGTCAGTACATAATTCCGCCGCCCTCGACCACCAGTAACTGGCCGGTGACAAAGTCGCTGTCGTTGCTGGCCAAGAATAATGCCGTGCCGACAATGTCGGCGGGAATTTCGATGCGGCGAAAGGCGCGTTTGTCCATGCTGCCCTCGCGCCGCTTGACTACTTCGTCCGACGCCGACTCTTCGCTCATAGTGGAGCCGGGCGTCATGCAGTTCACGTTGATGCCCCACTCGCCCAATTGTCGGGCCATCACGCGGGTCAGCGCGACCACGCCGCCTTTGGCGGTGGTGTAGTGAGGCATATTGCCCGAGCCGCTGAAGAATGTGCCCGAGGCGATATTGATGATCTTGCCGTTTCTTTGTTGCTTCATGACCGGGATCACTGCCTTGCTACACAGGAACACGCCTTTCAAATTGACTTCGATCACCCGATCCCATTCGTCCAGCGCAAGATCTTCCACCGCGCCTTTCCATAATTTCTGCGTGACGTAAATGGCTGCGTTGTTGAGCAATACGTCGATGCGGCCATATTGCTTGACCGTCTCGTGCATCAGTTCCTGAACATTAGGGAAGTTTCGGACATCGGTTGTTCGCGCCCATGCCGATCCGCCGCGGTCGATGATGGCTTTAGCTGTCGCTTCGCCACCGTGGGCATCGATATCGGCGATGACGACATGAGCGCCTTCCTCGGCGAAGCGCCGGGCGTAGGCTTTGCCGATGCCGTGGGCCGCACCCGTGATAATGGTCACTTTGTCTTTCAAGCGCATCGTCCCTCCACTCCGCCGAATTATTGAAGCGCTAATTTCCCGAGAGGAATTTGCAGGATTTACGTAAAGCTCGGCGTCATGCCGTCAAACAAACTTTCGAGACGCGACGACGGAAATCGCAGTCCGACGAAAAACGAGCCGAATAGACCGTAAATCGCGCTCGCTTGGTCGAAGCGCATTTCGTAAACTAGTTTTTTGAAGACCAGAGGATCGTCGGCGAAAAGATCGACGCCCCATTCCCAATCGTCGAAACCGATGGAGCCAGAAATGATTTGCGTCACGCGCCCAGCGTAGTGGCGGCCGATCATGCCGTGCTCGCGCATCATCCGTTGGCGCTCGCGGATCGGCTCGCCGTACCAGTTCTTGGTCTCGCCGCGAAATTTGTTCATCGGATAAAAGCAAAGATAGCGGCGTTGCGGGATTTCCGGCCAGAGCCGGGGCGCCGCCGCCTGCCGCTGCTTCACTAATTCCGCCTCGACTTCCCGGTTCCATTCCGGCGTGCCGTGTTGAAGTCCTTTCGCTGTCAGATCGGCGTAGAGCTTCACCGAGGCTTCGTAGAGACCGAGCTCCACGACT
>Ga0193719_10000144_pt1 | contig 23141 bp, 21 predicted proteins | sample U2a2metaG_FD_160103 | JGI IMG/M metagenome (GOLD analysis project Ga0193719, IMG submission 160103) | Soil microbial communities from a riparian zone of the East river system, Colorado, United States - U2a2 | ecosystem: Environmental > Terrestrial > Soil > Riparian zone | place: USA: East... | reverse complement strand
CCGGTGAGGGACACGCGGAGTAGCCGTACCAGGACACCCCAATTCAAACGAACCTGCCGGCGCAGGATGCGAATGCGTTCCGTGCCCCGCAGTAGGCGATAGAACTGGTAAGCCACTCCAATGCTCCGCCCGGTGAACGTCGCGACCCCCGCGCCGGTGACGCCCATGCGGGGAAAGGGTCCAAAACCGAAGATCAAGCAGGGATCCAGCACCAGGTTAATGATGTTCGACACCCAGAGCAGCCGCATTGCGATAGCGGCGTCGCCGGCGCCGCGAAAGATCGCGTTGTTGAGAAACAACAGCAGCACAACTCCGCTGCCACCCAGAACCACTCGGGCGTAGCTGGTACCAACCGACACGATTTGCTGCGACGCGCCCATTAGCCGCAACAGATTAGGGGCCAAAATAAGGCAGGGTACCCCAACGATAACTGCCACCGCCAGGCCGAGGGCAACCGCCTGGACTGCCGCCACCGCAGCCCCAGCGGCGTCTTTCTCGCCGATGCGCCGCGCCACCATGGCCGTCGTTGACATGCTCAACCCCATGGCCACCGCAAACACCAGGGTGAGCATCGATTCCGTGAGTCCCACTGTGGCCACCGCATCGGCCCCGAGGCGTCCCACCCAAAAAACGTCCACTACGGCAAACAGCGATTCCAGCACCATTTCCAGCACCATCGGGATGGCCAAGAGGAGGATCGAGCGGTCCAAGCTACCGGAGGTAAAGTCCCGATGCGATCCTGCGATGGCTTCGCGGATCGAGGCCCAGAAACTGGGCTGTGGTGCGACTATGCCAGCGTTTTCCATAGATACCTGCGGTTCGGCACCATGGTGCTAAGAAAGACTAAACGCAAATAGGATGCTCCGGCAATTGAATCGGATCTACGTAATCGGCAGGTCGGCAAGGAGGCCGTCCTCGAGAAATTCGCTGAAAATGCCAAAGGCCAATGCCCGAAGTTCCAAAAGTGCGCTCGAAATGGTAGGTGAGGAGTTTCTCTTACTTCTGAGTTCTGAGTTCTTAGTTCTGACTCACGCCGAAAAGAGAGAATGTCGGGGAGGCGCGCATTCGCGAACGGTTAGAGGGCTTCGGAGTGTCCGCATCTGGAGCCATGGTGAAGCGAATCCGGTTCATCAGGAACCATGCAGATTTGTATCTGATTGACCGTGCTGTTTGAACTCCAGAGCGGAAACTCGCGCTGGCTTGCTAGAACCTTATGTATCACTATCACCGCCAATATCGCTAAGACTGGCTTGCTCAGCTTCGAAGTATGATCGTCGCGCGGGCGTCACGACGTCCTTTCCAAGGCCGCCGCTGACAATGGAAGGATCGTTCAGTGGAACGGCGCGATTTTTTTAGAGGGGCACTCGCCGCAGGTTTGTTGCGTGTGCCGCAACTACCGGCGCAGACGGCGTCCGCCGCGGATATCGTGATCGAGCGGGCTGTGTCCGGAACGCCGAACAAAGGCAAGGTACTGGCCCTGATCACGCCTCACCTGGATGATGGGCCTTTTTTTGCCGGCGGCACCGTGGCCAAACTACTCCAGGAGGGCTATACCGGATACTTCATCCGGACCAGCAATGACGAGAAAGACTCCTACGATCTCACTCTGGGTGAAACCGTGCTCGGCAACGAGCGGGATGCCAGGGCTTTCTTGCAGGCGTCCGGGCTGAAGCAGATGTTCGACCTGGGTTATCGAAACCACCGCATGGACGACCTCACCAGCTCGGAAATACGCGCCAGGCTGATCTTTTTGTTTCGTCTGCTAAGGGTCGACACCATCTTCAGCTACGATCCCTGGGGGCACTACGAGGAGAATCCGGATCACTGTGTAACTGCTCACGCCGTGGAAGCGGCCTGCTGGATGTCCGGCGGGCATCTGGACATGCCGGAGCACTTCGCCGCAGGTTTTAAGCCGCACAGCGTGTCAGAGAAATACTATTTCGCTAGAGGCCCGCAGCTAGTGAATCGTGTGGTGGATATTGGCCCCACTTTTGAAACCAAGCTTGCTTGCCTTAGGGCATGCCGGACCATGGTGACCCACATGATCAAGGACCTGAACGCTTCTCTCGTCGAACGGAAACTGCGTGTGCCAGCGTTGTCCGCCGCCGACAGCGACGCCATCAACGAGTACACAAAAATAGCTCTTGAAACCAGTGATCGCGCCGCGGGTCGGAAATACGGCCTGGATTATGCCGAAACGTTTCACTACATCGGACCCGACCGATCTATGGACGAGTACATTGCACGCCACGCCGTGCCTCTGTAACCTGCGTCGTGAACTTCGACGGCCGGGGTACCTGTCCCGCGCTTTGCAAACATTCCGCCCGTGCTCGCCCAAATCAATGATGGAAATGCTGATTTTAACCGCGGGCGAATCAGACCAGCCACACCAATTAGATGGCGCTCCGACGGGAACAAACTTCGAGATTCGACTCTGAGCCAAAATTCACAAGCTCCAAAGTCTCCCCAGGGTTAAACTGGGTATATGCGTAAGCGATTGATAACTTCAACTCCGGAGACGGTTCGACCTGGCGCCGAAGGCTGGCTGGACCTCGAGCGTACCGCCGTGGTCGAGGTCACCTCGGAAGAGAACGGTTTCCCGATCGAGTCTGCATTCCTCTCCGAGGAAACGCTGGGTTGGCGCGCGGCTGCCCCGGGACCGCAAACGATTCGCCTGGTCTTCGATCAGCCGCAAAAGCTAAGACACATATCGCTTGTTTTTGAGGAGACACAAACAATCCGCACTCAAGAATTCCTCTTGCGATGGTCTGCGGACGGCGGGCGCCCGTTCCGAGACATCGTGCGCCAGCAGTGGAACTTCAGCCCGCCGGAGACAACCCGAGAGGTCGAAGAGTACCGGGTTGAGCTCTCGGATGTCAGGGTACTGGAGTTGATCATTGTGCCTCATACCAGTGGCGGGATTTCCCACGCCTCGCTCAAGAGTCTGCGCCTGTCTTAACGCGCCAAAACGCGCTTCCGATCTTCAACCTCGCTATGGTCCCCATACCATTTGACGATTCTTCCCACTTGATCGCGAACAGGACTGCCGCGCACGAGAAACCAGCCAAATTCGCCATCGAAACGGCGCGGGCGTGCTTCAATCTCGCCCGCCTCCCCGGAAGCCAGCAGTGCTTGTCTTTTGTCCATCAAACTCGCGAGGTCTCGGATGAATTGCTACCCTCCACCCCCAGCCGTGCGCCTCTTCCGGCGGGAGACCCGTGTAGTCGTGCCATCGTTGATTGAGGAATTCGACGGAACCAATTGCAGACTGCACCATAGCCAGCGTAGGGATGGCTTCGATCATCCCTTGGAAGGGATCGGCAGATTTCCTCATTTTGTCGAACGCCAGCGCCCACGGTACCGCCCCAAATCAGCGAGCGTGCTGCACCAAGCGACAGGGATGGCAGCATTATGTGGCTACAAGACATTGTTGCCGTGACTCCCGAGGTCGAACCACTGTACTCTCATCCATAGGAATGGCACGAGTCAGAAGTCCTGAGAAACGCAGCGCGATCCTCCAGGCGGCGGTGCACGAGATTGCCGAGGTCGGGCTCGGCGCGCCTACGGCGAAGATCGCGAGGCGCGCGGGCGTTGCCGCGGGCACGCTCTTCACCTACTTCGCGAACAAGGAAGAGCTGTTGAACGAGCTTTATGTCGAGCTGAAGGGCGAGGTCTACACAAGAGTAAACACGAACTTCCCGCACAACAGGAGTCTGGAGCGCCGCGCGCGGCATATATGGTCGAGCTTTCTCGATTGGGCCATCGAATTTCCAGAGAAACGCAAGGTTTCGGTGCAATTGAACGTGTCCGACCGAATCACTGCCGAAACGCGTGGGAGAACAGCCGCGGAACGCGGCGCAATCGACGGAACACTAAGTGAGTTGGGAAGCCGTGGTGCGTTGCGCGGGCTGCCGGTGGGTTTCGCGGCGGCCACTATGGCAGCCATGCAAGAAGCAACGATGGAATTCATCGCGAAACAACCGAAACGGCGCCAAGAGCTCATTGAGCAGACCTTTCAAGTCTTCTGGCGTGCGTTGCGTTGAAATCTTTTTCGCAATAAAATTAAATGAGCATCCAGTCAGTCATTTTAATCATCCTATGCAGAGGAGGATATTGCAATGGCGAAGGTCTGGTTGATTACGGGAAGCGGAAACGGGTTGGGGCGGAACATCGCCGAGGCGGCGCTGGCCGCAGGTGACAGTGTGGTAGCCGGAGCGCGTCGAACGGAAGAACTGGCTCCTCTGGTCGCGCAGTACGGCGAGCGGGTGAAGTCCGTTACGCTGGAAGTGCGCGAAGAGGCCGCGGCAAAGGCTGCCGTGCAGTTAGCGGTCGACACCTTCGGGGGGCTGGACGTGCTGGTCAACAATGCCGGTTATGGGCAGTTTGCCCCGTTCGAGCAGATGAGTGCGGAGGATTTCCAGGCCATCGTGGACACATGCTTTTACGGCGTGGTGTACACAACACGCGCCGCCGTGCCAGTGATGCGCAAGCAGAAGAGCGGTCACATCTTTCAGGTGTCTTCGGTCGGTGGTCGCCTCGCGGTTGCCGGCAATACGCCGTATCACGCGGCCAAGTGGGCGGTGGGCGGTTTCAGCGAGGCTCTGGCGATGGAAGTCGCGCCGTTCGGGGTCAAGATCTGCACTCTAGAGCCGGGAGGTATTCGGACCAACTGGGCACGGCGCGCCGGTCAGACTGCCCCGGACCTGCTGCCGGACTACGAGGCCTCGGTCGGTTCGATGCGCAAGCTATTGCGAAGCCTCGAAGGGCGTTCGGAAGGCGATCCGCGGAAAATCGCGGATGTAATTGTGCAACTGGCAAATAGCGACGAGGTGCCGGTGCGGCTGATCCTCGGTGTGGATGCGGAAAAGCGGGTGCAACGAGCGGAAGCTGCGCGTGCCAGCGAGGCTGAGAAATGGCGACATTTCACGGTTTCAACGGTGTTTGAGGATGCGGAATCGATTCCTGAGTTGCTGAATCATTAGCTCACAATGAAATCGCGCCGATCCGGTCGAAGGGGGCCTTCGCTTGACTCAGGTCATAAACTCTGGGTTTCGCGAAGAACCCTTTCTTTTTAGTGGTTCAAGCCTTCTAGCTGACGCGGTGTTAAGTTGCACTCCAGCGTTCTTGCCACCTAATCGACCGCAATGCGGGTCCGCTCCACTCCCCAGTTCTGAATTGACGTGCGTATGCGCATGGCAAACACTCAAAAAACGACCAGGGCGAAATGTCTCCAGGATTACCAAAAGAACTAGCCGGCACGCACTTGGCCTGAACGGAGTCTGAAGCGGGATTCTAGAATTGCAGTATTCGACGCAGATAACAAAAACAAAAGAGCTTAGTCAAATATATAGCCGGTAGGATAGGTGGTCACACATCCGGCCTGGCAGGCTGCTTGGGTGTGATATTTTGGGCTACTACCCATGCGGCAGACGCGATCGCCCATGAGATGAAGAACGCTGTCCAGGGCAGCCGTGTCCTCGGGGCGGCCAGAATCGCAGGACCCCAAACGAGAAGCGTAAACAGGCTTATCATGCCCGCTTCCGCCATCGCGGCCACTCGCGGAAAGATCGAGAACAGCACGCCGAGACCGCAGGAGATCTGTCCGGCACCGGTCAGGTAGGCCCAGCCAACACGATAAGGAAGCCACGCCGGTACCAGCTCAACCGTCGCCTTCACATACACAAGATGTGAGAGTCCGATCGGTATGAGAGAAACCGCAAATAGCATCCGTGCAAGGCGGATGCTATTCTCGCCCGTGGCAAATGTCAGGGGCGATCCCTCTCGCAGCCCGGCCAGCTTGGCAAACAAAAGCCATCCTCCGGCCAGAAGCACAGCAAGCTCGCCAAAGCCGAGCCAAACAGCTTCCATGCCCGGCGCCACCAGCAGGGCGGGCACCTTCAGCAGGAGCCAGACGATTAGATATGGGAACAGGATGCGAGCCGACCATGCCGCTGTGGCTCTAAAAAGTAGGCCCACACCACCGAGTAGCATGATAAGGCCCGAACCATAGGCGAGAGCCGTCCGGCCTGGGATCCATAAGGGAACGGGCTGCCACACCAACGCGAAATCGCCATAGACCAGAGCGAGGATGCCGAGGCCGATCATCCCGGCTGCAAACAGTGTCAATGCAAGTTGCTGGCTTCGGGTCATCGGGTTCCAAGCCTATTAAACCGCCGGATTCATGTCAATCACATGGATGCCCACCCAAGGTCTGAATTTGTGGATTGGTCTACAAATGGGTAACCAGTCACATTCCAGTGCAGGCTGCGATTCGAGGACATAGTCCCGCAGCGTATGGCAAAGGCCTCGTGATCCCAAATATCGATGCCGGCATACGTCAAGCCATGGCGCGCGAGCAGGCGGGAGATCGCAAAGGCCGGGCCCATAAGCAACCCCTTCCCTCCTCAGATCGATCGCTTGCTCTCTCCCAAGCGACGAGCTTGGCTTTATGGGTGTCTGCCGGCAGTTTGGTGAGACCGCCGACCGTGACGGTCTTCACAATCATGAACTGATCGTGCTGTTCGTCGTGATCATCTGTAGTCCCTTGGCTAGGGGTGGACGCCGGAGCCTGAGCAGACACCCGTTTTGTGGCAGAATGCAGTCGTGCTCCAACTACTGACTGGGCGCAAGGAATGGAAGTTCTTCGGCATCCTACCGAAGGCCGACCCTGGCCTCGCCGCTGCGTGGTGGGCGGGGCTCCTGCTGAGAGGGACCCTGCCGGCGGCGTTCGCGATCGCGATGGGCGTGCTCGTCGGCGCGGTGCAACGAGGTGATCCACTCGCCGGTCCGCTCGCACTAGCCGGCACGATCTTCGTGCTGCTTCAGGTGCTCAGCCCAATTCACCAGGCGGTGAGCGCCAACCTCGGCGACCGCACTGCCGCGTGGCTATACGACCGGCTCACCGAAGCCTGCGTGCGCCCACTGGGCATGGGGCACCTCGAGGATCCGAAGCTCACCAGCGACCTCACTGTGGCGCGCGACTTCGACCTCGGGATGACCGGCCCGCCGCTGTCGATCTCCATGGATTTCATCGCAACCGGTATGGTCGAGATGATCGGCGGTGTCACGTCCGCGGTGATCCTCGCAAGATACGCGTGGTGGGCGCCGATCGGACTCGGGGGCGCGTGGTTGGCGACGCACTGGCTTCTACGCGAGAGTGCGATCTGGCGCGACCGCAACACCGAGGAGGTGCGCGGCGCGCAGCGGGATGCCGACTACGCCTACCGGCTGGCGGTGGACCCGCCCGCGAGCAAGGAGCTGCGCCTATTTGGCCTCGCGGGCTGGACGATCGACCGGTTCATCGCCAGACGTACTCGCTTGCATGACCTTCAGTACGCAGCCACGCGACTGCGCGAGCGTCCTGTGATTTGGAGTCTAATCCTCGTCATCTCTGCAAATATCGCCGTGTTTTGGTCACTGGCGAGCGCCGCCGCCGCCGGCCGCATCGGTCTCGGGGAAGTCGTCGTCTACGTGCAGAGTGCCATCGGGGTCTCGATGATCGCATTCGGTGGATTCAGTTGGGCGCTCGACGGAGCCGCTGCCCCCGTCGCTGCGGTGTTGCGATTAGAGCCGGCGATGCGTCCCGCCGGCGGGCTGCACTCCGGCAATCGCCCCGCGGATGCGGTCCCTGCGCGCGAGATTCGCCTCCGCGATGTCACGTTCGCGTACGCTGGCGGCGCGCCGGTGCTGGAGCACTTCGATCTCACGATTCCCGCTGGTTCGTCACTCGCCATCGTGGGACAAAACGGCGCCGGCAAGACGACGATCGCAAAGCTGCTGTGCCGGTTGTACGATCCGCAGTCGGGCTCGATCGAGATCGATGGTGTCGACATTCGTGAGCTCGATCTCCTATCGTGGCGCTCGCGCGTCGCGGCCGTATTCCAGGACTTCATCCGGCTCGAACTGCCGCTGCGCGATAACGTGGCGCCAGCAGGCGCGCCAGACCATGTCATCCGCTCCGCACTCGAGTTGGCAGGAGCGACCAACCTAGCCGCACTGGACACCGTGCTTGCCCGCGGGTACGACGGCGGCACCGACCTGTCGGGCGGCCAATGGCAGCGTATCGCACTCGCCCGAGCGCTGGCAGCCGTCATGCTCGGCGCCGGTGTCGTTCTGCTTGACGAGCCGACCGCGCAGCTCGACGTGCGCGGGGAAGCAGAGATCTTCGATCGCCTGCTCTCGGCGACGCGGCGTTGCACAACCATCCTGATCTCGCATCGCTTTTCCACGGTCCGCCAGGCCGATCGCATCTGCGTGCTGGAGCACGGCCGGGTCATCGAGCTCGGCACACACGACGAGCTGACGGCGCTCGGTGGGCGCTATCGGACGATGTTCGATCTGCAGGCGCAGCGCTTCAACGCCCCGGAAGAGGAGGGTACGACTTATGACGTTCTCTCCTGATCGAGATCGAGCGATCGGGCCGCTGCCTCCCGCGCTGTCGTCGATGTGGCGGTTGTGCAAGCTGGGGTATCGCCACGAGCCGCGCTTGATGGTCGCGGCGTTCGGGCTGTCACAGCTCGCCGCGCTGCCCGATGCGCTCCTCGCCTTGTGGCTGATGCTGCTAGGCAAAGGCCTCCTCGAGCACAGACCCGGCATGGTGCAAGGCGCGGCGATTGGCCTCGGCGTGTCGGCCGCCGCGACCTGGTTTCTCCGCACGGTCAGCACGCGCGTGCAGCGCCGCTTCCGCGACAGGGTGACGATCGCGCTCGAGTCGCACGTCGCGCGACTGCAGGCATCGGTCGCGACCATCGCGCACCAAGAACGCCCGGAGTATCTCGATCGACTATCCATGCTCCGCAATCAGGTGTTCGTGCTCGACCACATGTACATGTCGCTGTTTTCCACACTCGGGTGGATTCTGCGGCTGGGCGTAACCATGACGCTCCTGGCGTCAATTCACCCGGCGCTCATCCTGCTCGCGGTGTTCGCGATCCCGACCGTGTTGACGTCGACGTGGCGGCCTGAGGTCGAAAGATCGGCGCAACAGCGTGGGGCACAAACCAATCGGCTGGCACGTCACCTGTTCACCCTTGCCACGACCGCGCCGCCCGGGAAGGAGGTGCGTGTCACCGGCATCGGAGAGCGCCTGGTTACGGAGCGCCGAGCGGCGTGGGAGCGCTGGTACGGACCGGTGGCGGCCGCTCGGCGGGGCTCGGCATGGTGGCACGCGCTGGCGTGGGCGATATTCGGCTTCGCGTATGTCGGCGCGGTCATGTTCGTGTCGTCCGGCCTGGGCGCGCCAGCCAGTCAGGTGCTGCTGGTGCTCGCCGCAGGTGCACGGCTGTCGGCGTACATCGGCGCCACCGTCGGCGAGATTGGATTCCTGCGCGGATTCTGGATGGACGGCTCGCGGCGGCTTGCATGGCTCGAGGATTACGCCGCCTCCGTCGCGGCGTCGGGCGATCTGCTCGTTCCCACCGCGTTGCACCGCGGCGTCCGGCTCGACCACGTGTCGTTTGCGTACCCCGGCACGTCACGCGTTGTGCTGGACGATGTCTCGGTGATGCTGCCCGCGGGTGGGGTCGTCGCGATCGTCGGCGAGAACGGCGCCGGCAAAACGACGCTGGTCAAGCTGCTCGCGAAGATGTACGAGCCGTCATCTGGTTCGATCCTTGTGGACGACACGCCGCTGGCGCGACTGTCAACCACGGAGTGGAGGGCGCGCCTGGCGGGCGCGTTCCAGGATTTTTTCCGATTCGAATTTCGGGCGGGGCACACGGTCGGTTTGGGCGACCTCCCCCGACTGGATGACGAGCCCGCCGTGGTCGCGGCTGTCGGTCGTGCGGGTGCCGACGACGTCGTCGCCCGTCTGACGTCAGGCCTCGACACACAGCTCGGTCCGACGTGGCCGTCCGGAGTCGAGCTATCGTTCGGCCAGTGGCAGAAGCTCGCGCTGGCGCGTGGCTTTATGCGCGATCAGCCGCTGCTGCTGATCCTTGACGAACCGACCGCCGCCCTGGACGCGGAGACCGAACACGCGCTGTTCGAGCGCTACGCCGCAGCGGTGCGTGGCGCCGGGGACAGCGACATCGGCCGCATCACGATTCTCGTCTCCCACCGTTTCTCGACGGTCCGCATGGCCGATCTCATCGTCGTGCTGGATGGAGCTCGACTCGTGGAGGTCGGCACACACGATGAGCTGATGGCCAGGAGTGGTCAGTACTCGGAGCTGTACCGCATCCAGGCAGCCGCGTACCGCTAATCCCCTTGTCTTTGGTTGTGCGTCGGCTGAAGCCCTCGAGTTGGAACGCATACAGGTTCCTCCTTGGGCGAGCGTAATCGACTCCCGGCAATCGCCTCGACAGTCAAGGTCGACCGCTTCTGAACGGGCGTCTTTCTTGGCTCAAACGTAGGTAGGCCCACTGTCTTCATAATGCAGTACGAACCTGAAGGAGGTCGTGCTAATCACGGGCGCAAGCAGCGGAATTGGCGAGACGACTGCGCTCCTGCTCGCTGAGTGCGGTGCAAAGGTTGTACTTGGAGCGCGCGGATCGGCTCGCCTTAAGGCCCTGGCACTCGTATCGCAGATGCAGGGGTAAAGCCGCCTATGCGCCCACCGACGTAAAACGGCGCGACGACGTATCCAACCTCGTCAAGTTGGCATGCGAGTGCCATGGCAAGCTTGACGGTCTCGTCAACAATGCCGGCATTATGCCAGTTTCTCCCCTCGACGACCTGCGCGTCGAGGCCTGGGACGAGATGATCGACGTCAACATCAAAGGGGTTCTGTACGGCATCGCCGCAGCGCTGCCCGTCTTCCGCCTGCAGGGTTTCGGGCATTTCGTGAACACCGCTTCCACGGCAGGCCACAAGACGGTACCGAACCAGTCGGTCTATTCCGGCACGAAGTTCGCCGTGCGCGCCATCTCCGAGGGTTTGCGCCAGGAGGCCGGCGATAAGCTGCGCGTGACGATCATCTCGCCTGGCTTCGTCCGGACAAACTTCGCGGACGGTGTAACAAACCCGGAGGTGAAAGCCCAACTCACCGACTCGCGAGACAAGTTCGCGATGCCGCCAGATGCGATCGCGCGCGCTATTGCGTTCGCGATCGAACAGCCTGCCGGTGTTGATGTGAATGAAATAGTTATCCGTCCCACCGCACAGGGATAACTCCGCGTCTCGGCAGCGGGGTAAACGTTCACTGTGCGTGTCTACACAACAACTCTAGTGGTAACTGTCCGGAATTGCGCCTTTTAAGCCTCCCGAGCCCCGCGGAGCGCCGTGTTAGCACGAGGTATCCGCTCGTCACTCAAGGCGAGTGCTGCGGCTAGGCGGCTGACCTGCCTTGGCCGTACGCCTCCTTCAATTTGGCAATGTCAAACTTTTTCATTTTGAGGAACGCTTCGGTCACGCGTGCCAATTTTGTCTGGTTCTTGTCTTGGAGCATCTCGTCCATAATAGTGGGAACAATCTGCCAAGAAAGGCCGAACTTGTCTTTCAACCATCCACACTGTTCTGCCTTCCGGTCTGCCGAGAGCTTTGCCCAAAAGTGATCTATTTCTTCCTGGGTATTGCAGTGCACCATGAACGAAATCGCTTCGTTGAAAGTGAAGTTGTGCGCACGAGCGCTGTCCATGACTGCAAGACTCTCTCCTTCAAGCGTAATGGCGGCATGCTTTATGGCTCCCTCTTTGTCTGGTTCTTCATTCTTGCCATAACGAAGAATATGGTCAACCTTCGCATTGTGGAATACGGACGCGTAGAAATGAATCGCCTCGTCTGCTTTTCCACACTGCTCGCCGACAAACATAAGCGTCGGTGTGATCTTCTGTTTGATTTCATGCTCGCCCGTGAGCATCACCTGCCACGAAAGGCCGTATCGGTCCTGCGTCCATCCATATCTCTCACTGAACGGATATTCGCCTAACTCCATGAGCACCGAACCCCCTTTTGAGAGTTCATTCCACAGTGCATCGACTTCTTCTTTCGTGTTGCAGGCAACGAGAAACGATACCGACGGAGTGAACTTGAAGAGCGGGCCTGCGCTGATGAGCCTGAATTCCTGGCCCAGAAGTTCAATGGTAAGAAGGTCGACCGTGCCCGAAGGTGTGTTGTGAAGAGTTGCCGTATTCTTGATCCGTGAATCCTTGAAAATGGATGTGTAGAGCTCGGCTGCCTCTTTCGCTTCTTTGTCAAACCATAAGTGTGGCGTGATTTTTTGCATGGATTGCTACTCCTTTCTTTTGGATCAACGTGGAAACCATTATCGGTAGTGACTACCATAGCGAACACGTTTGCTAAGCGTTCTGTGAAGGAGTTCGCTCGTTGATGACCATCCAGGAAGTTCCGAACTTATCGCGTAGCATCGCAAAGCGGAACGCAAAAAACGTCTCCTGCATCGGCATGAAGATCTCGCCACCATCGGAAAGCAGGGCGAAAATTCGCTCTGCTTCGTGGATGGTGTTTACAGAGAGGGAAAGATAGACGCTGCGCATCGGCTGAAAACGTTCTGATGGCACGTCACTTCCCATCAAGTCGGTTTCTCCGAGGCTGATGCGGGCATACAGGATGGCGTTTATCTGATCGGGTGGTACGTCTTTGGCATTCGGCTGCTGTCCCTGGGTCATCATCATGATGATTCTTCCCCCGAGATGCTGTTCATAGAAACGAAACGCCTGTTCGCAATTACCGCCATAGTTGAGGTAAGTGTGTAGTTTCATTGCGGTAGTTCTTTCTCCGGTTCGCAGGAAGATTGGAAATCAGGGCGCGCGATCATGCGTCCTCATCCTTTGTGCTAATCAAGCGCAACAATCATGCAACTTGGGCGCCTTCTCGTATTCGTCGTGCCGGCGGACAAAATCCATCGTTGTCTTTTCGTTCCGGCCCTTCGGCGCGCGATCAAGAATCATCAACGTGCCGATCACCTCCTCGCCACCGCGGGCATAGCTCGAGTAGGTATGAAAAATGTCGCCGGAGTCGTCCTTATAGAACGAGCTAAGGCCCGGCAATTCCGTGCCCGTCGAGCCTGTAGGCACAGGCGTTTCGGTGAAGTTGTACGGGACCTTGCCTGTCGCCAGATCGTCTTCGCTGAACGAAACGTGATAGTCATAGTTGAATTCGGTCCCGAAGGCCGACACCCAGGGAAATGTCCACTCCATGCGCTTCTTGTACGCCTCGATTTCGGCTAACGGCGCACGTGATACGGCGGTAAGGGTAACATCGTGATGTTCTAGATGGGGCAGGGCTCCATCGATGTGATCGCAGAGAAAAGAGCAGCCGGGGCAGCCTGCGCCCCAGCCCGGCCCAAGCATGAAGTGATACACAATCAGTTGGCTTCGGCCAGCGAACAACTCAGCCAAGTTGCTCTTGCCCTTGGGAGTGTCAAACACATAATTCTTCTCAACCTTCACCCAAGGCAAAGCCAAACGCTCTGCGTTGATCTTGTCACGCAGATGGGTAAATTCCTTTTCTTTCAGCAGCAGCGCTTTGCGCGCCGCCAGCCATTCTTTCTGGGGCACAATCGGATGATGCTGCATTTTGTCCTCCAAGGGGCGTACAATACGTTGATAACAACATTATTGGTTTATGTCAAATCGCGCAAAGGTTTCTCATAAGACGACGCTTCTGGTTCGCGATTGTTGTCTCTGCCTTCATGTGCAGCGCGCGGCACGGGCCCTGGCTCGACACTTCGACGAGGCGTTGCGATCAGTTGGACTCACGAATGGACAGTTCTCATTGATGATGTCGCTGAACCGGCCGGAACCACCTGCGATGGCGGCCGTGGCGTCCTTGTTGGCAATGGACCGCACTACGTTGACTGCCGCCTTGAAGCCGCTGCAGCGCCGTGGATTGGTAAGGGTAACGGCAGACCGAGCGGATCGGCGTAGCCGTTTGATGGCTCTAACGCCGAAAGGGATGGCATTGTTAGCCCAGGGGGTTCCCGTTTGGGAGCGGGTCCACCATGAGGTTGAGGACCTGCTTCCAGATGGAGACCCAAGCCGCCTTCGGATCAACTTGCGCGCCCTCTCGGGTGGCGGCTAGAGACTCAATGCAGGGCGCTGCGCCGTGATGAACTCCTGGCTGATCGTTCACGAGGGTTTCGGACGCTGTCTAAACTTCGTTGCGTGCAGCAGAATCAGCAAAAGAACTATCCGGAGGTCAGAATGTCGACCAACGTCAACGACACACCAATCGTAAAGCTCGACAGGCCACGATGTGTGAATGGCTGGCCGCTTGTCGCAGGGTTGGCTGGGTCGTTGTGCTCTGAATCAACGATTCCGTTAAGTTCTGCCGTTTGCACACCACGCGCTTCTCACTTGACTTAGGTGGGACGAGAGAGTCGCCCCGGTCAGGGGTGGCGTGGGCTGCCAGTCGGCACCCATAATCCGTGAATCTGAATGACGTGGAATGACTACTCCCTGCCAACCGGGAGCTATTGCAGCCTCGCATTACGCCGCTTTGGCTTGCTTCAGGATGGGAAGATCGGGTCAGTGGTCTTTCCCTTAGCTCCATGAAATTGCCCTATGCGTCGCGAGCTTTTTGCGGACCTCCCGGCGAAGGCTCGTGAGCAGCGATATCGGGCTCTACCACAAGCGCATGAGCATTCTGGAGAGAGGGGAGCGGTTCATGTCCGGAGTCCAGCCGACGTCTCCTATCGCTTGAGGTCGTAGCTTAATGCTGGCGGAGTCGAAAAACAAAGGGAGGAGGGTGACCTCGACGGCCAAACCTGCAGCGTCTTCGGAGCGCGGGCAGTTCCCTCTTTTTGCAGGGATCGCCTTGTCCTGTATCCGGACGGGCCACAGCCTTGGTGGGGGCTTGCGCAAAAGGTGTAGCCTGTTTTTGTGGGGAAAGAACAAGCCACCGAGCTGCTCTCGATCGAGGGACGCGAGGTCCGCGTGACGCACCCGGACAAGCCTTATTTTTCCAGGCAGACGAAGCTCTCGAAACTCGACATCGTGCACTACTATTTATCAGTAGCGCCAGGCGCTCTCGTCGGAATCCAGGATCGTCCGCTCGTTCTCAAGCGGTTCGTTAACGGCGCTGAGGGTGAGGCGTTTTATCAGAAGCGCGCGCCCAGTGAGCGGCCCCCATGGCTGCGAACGGCAACGTTGTCATTCCCTTCGGGCCGCACTGCGGAAGAGCTTGTGATCGATGATGCGGCGGGACTTGCATGGATCGTCAACTTGGGCTGCATCGAGCTACACCCCCACCCCATACGCTCCGGCGATCTCGACCACCCCGACGAATTGAGGATCGATCTCGATCCAGGCCCCGGCGTCAGTTGGGTGGACGTGCGCAGTGTCGCTCTTGAGGTGAAGTCGCTCCTGGAGGAGATGGGGCTTCGCGGCTGGCCCAAAACCAGCGGTTCACGGGGGATGCACGTGAATGTGCGGATCCAACCGAGCTGGACCTTCGGCGAGGTTCGCCGTTCGGCGCTGGCGTTGTCGCGGGCGGTCGAGCGGCGTGCGCCGGGCCTAGCCAGCTCGAAATGGTGGAAAGAGGAGCGCCACGGCGTGTTCCTCGACTACAACCAGAATGCGAAGGATCGGACGACGTGCTCTGCGTATTCAGTGCGCCCGCTGCCTGACGCCCGTGTGTCCACGCCGATTTACTGGCGCGAGGTCCCCGACTGCGAGCCAGCCGACTTTACCGTGCTCACGATTCCGAAGCGTTTTGCAGAGTACGGCGATCCGCACGCAGGCATCAACGCCGCGCCAGGTTCGCTCGAAAAATTACTTGAGCTCGCGGCAAGAGACGAGGCCGCCGGCCTGGGCGACGCGCCCTGGCCGCCGCACTTTCGGAAGAGGGAGGGCGAAGCGACGCGCGTTGCCCCTTCGCGCGCCAAGTCCACCGCGAAGAGGCCGCGGAGGAAGTTGCCACTCGTGGTGGTTGCGAACTCTCCCAACAGAGACGCTGCGCTGGCAGGCCTGGAAAGGTGGAAGAGCAAACATTCCCAGGCGGCCAGATTTCTTGCCGTGGATGACGTAATGGTCGACTCCATGCGAGGCAGGTCATCCACATGGACCCGCATCCGAGTAAACCTCCGCCATGTACCCGAAGGGCTACAGCCGCCGCAAGAAACTCCCGATCCCGATGACGATCCGACGCGTGAATGGCGTACGAAGCGCGGGACAAAAAAGGACGCATGAGCACTCCTTGCCGGGCTCACCGGCCACCGGCAAAAATCGCCATCAACTCTTGTGGCGGAACCACTTCGAGCTGAGCATAGGTGCAGTCGCTCGGCTTTTTGTCGGTGCGCCACCTTCGAAACTGCGCCATATGACGGAAGCGGGATCCCTGCATATGCTCGTAAGCGACTTCGACCACAAGTTCGGGGCGCAACGGCTCCCACGATAGGTCCTTGCCTTGGCTCCAGCGGCTCTGGCCTCCCGGCATCCGATGCCCGGCTTCACCGGTTGCGGGTCCATGCTCGGCCCAGCGCTTCCAGGGATGGTTGGCGAGCGCCTCCTCGCGATAGGGCGCGAGGTATTCTACGAGCTCCCGGCGCTTCTCTTGCGTGAAGCTGGCGCAGACGCCTACGTGCTGGAGCGCGCCCGAATCGTCGAAAAGGCCGAGCAGCAGTGAGCCGACAGCTATGCGCTCGCCCTTCTTGTGCCATCGAAAACCTGCAACGACACAGTCGCAATCGCGCTCGTGCTTAACCTTCAACATCAGGCGCTTGTCAGACTCGTAGGCGCCTGAAATCGGCTTGGCCATGACCCCGTCGAGACCCGCCCCTTCGAAGCGCCCAAACCAATCCGCCGCCACGTTCGATTCGTAGGTTGCCGGCGTCAGATGGATCGGCGGCGTCGCGGATGACAGCAGCGATTCCAATTCCTGGCGTCGGCTTCGGAACGGCTCGCCTCGCAAATCCCGATCTCCCTCGCAAAGCAGGTCGAAAAACACGATTGATGCCGGGCTTTCTTGGGACAGAAGCCTCACCCGTGAGGCAGCCGGATGGATGCGAAGCTGTAGCGTCTCGAAGTCGAGCCCACCATTCTTTGCGACCACGATTTCGCCATCGAGCACGCAGCGAGCGGGCAACTGCACCTGTAACGGCTCGAGCAACTCGGGAAAGTAGCGGTTGAGTGATTTTTCATCACGGCTCTGGATTAGGATCTCGCCTCCATCGCGGAACACCAAGGCACGAAACCCATCCCACTTCGGTTCGAAGATCCATGTTCCGCCCGCCGGTAATTCGCCAATTCGTTTAGAGAGCATCGGCAAGATCGGCGGGTTCACGGGAAGATCCACCCCCTCATGCTATACCGTGCGGGGCTAACTCCGCGACCGTAAGGTGTGCAGGTCAGACAGAACTGCAGCCTTGCATTTTCTCGATCTTCTCTTCCTCGTCTCCTCACCTGGCGTTGGTATGAACCTGAAATGACGATTCACTGATTGGGACGGCTTGAGATCAATCCGAATTATCTTAACCCCGCTCGACGATCCAAGCCCAGGTGCGTTTCCGTGATTCCGATTCACGCATTGACGGTCCCGTGCAATTCACCCCCGATGGGAAAGCCGCCATGTCCAAAGGGGTAGAATCTTCTCTGCCCGGCTAGTTTTCTGTCGCGATCACGGACGCTTCACAGCTCTCAGATACTGGACGTTGGCCATGCCTTTCGTTCAAAAACCCGACACTCGCTACAAAGCACTCACCCTGAATCTCGATACATCCACCTTCGGTTCTTTCGCCGACATCGGCGCCGGACAGGGTTTTGCACCCAAGGCACGCGCCAATTGCGTCACCGCGTTGCCGACCGTGGCAGCAACGTCCTCTACTATTCCAGTCTCAATTTGTTGACCATGCCTGGTCTCTTGCCAAAGTACAAAATGACCTCACGGTTCCCATCCTCCGCCCAAGCTCTTATAGAGCTGCACCAGGGCCAATCGTTCGTTGAGCTGAGCCTGCACCAGGCCGAGTTCGGCGGAGAAATAGTTGGTGTCGTTTGTGAGGACTTCGAGATAGCTGGCAACACCACCGCTGTAGCGCATGTGTGACAGGCGCGTCGCGTCCTGTGCGGAAGCAACCAGAAGTTCCTGTTGTTGACGAAACTCCTGGGTTCTGCGGTAGGCAACCAGGGAGTCAGAAACCTCCCGGAACGCCCCTTGGACCATCTGTTCATAGCTGAGCAGGAACTCCTGCTGCCGGGCTTCTGTCAGGCGGACGTTCGAGCGCAGCCTCCCTGCGGTAAAGATCGGTTGGGTGAGCGCTCCGCCAAAGTTCCACAACCCCGCCGGTCCGCTGAATAGACCAGTCAATGCGGAACTTTGATATCCGGCCGTGGCGGTGAGTGAGATCTGGGGAAAGTACGCGGCCCGCGCGACTCCGATTTGAGCGTTGGCGGAGATCAACTGTTCTTCGGCCTGGCGGATGTCGGGCCGCCGCTCCAGCAAGGAAGAGGGGAGCCCGGCGGGCACCGCGGGAGGATGTTCTTGCTCGGTTAATTTTCGTCCTCGTGGAACCGGCGCAGGGTTGTTCCCGAGCAGAGTGCTGATGAAATTTTCTCCCTGCTCAATCTGTTGTTCCAGGCTGGGCACTTCGGAAGCCGCGGTAAAAACGAGCTGTTCCGCCTGCCGAACATCGAGCATAGAGGTTGATCCGCCGTTGGCCAGCAGGCGGGTCAGGCGCAGGGAATCCTGGCGCGATGCCAGTGTCCGCTGGGAAATCTCAAGCTGCAAGTCAAGCGCGCGGAGCTGGAAGTAAGCACCGGTCAGGTTCGCAATCAAGGCGGTGATGACCTCCCGCCGAGCCCACTCGCTGGCCACCAGGTCGGCGCGGGCGCCTTCGGTAGCACGGCGGTACCTGCCCCAGAAGTCCAAATCCCAAGCCAGGCTCCCACCCACCTGGTTTGCGCTGGTTTCGAACGCAGGTAAGAATTTTGATTGCGGGGAGCGCTGATTCGCGGCTGCCGCAGCGCCAACAAGGGTGGGAAACTGATCGGCCCGCGTGATGCCCAACCGCGCCTGGGCTTGCAGAATCCGTGCGGCTGCAATACGCACGTCATAATTCTGTTGCAGCGCAGTCTTGACCAGCTCCTTTAGTTGTTCATCTTGGAAAACCTCCCACCACTTTTCGTCTGCCAGAGATCGGGGTGCGCCCGCGGCTGCTTCCTCCGGCGTGAGACCGCGATAGGTTGGAGGAACGTTGACCGGCGGCCTCCTGTAATTTGGCCCGACGGCGCAACCGCAGGCGAATCCCAGAATTACCAATCCCATCACTACAAGCCCCGGGATTCGAAGAGCAGCCAGCGTCCTCATCCTAGTCGTCTCCTGCTCCCGGATTTTGCGCGGCAAGAGGCATCGCGCTCGCAGAAGATGGTTTCTTGGCCTCAGCCCCGGAGAACTTCTCCACTACGCAAAACACGGCCGGGACAAAGAAAATGCCGAGCGCGCTCGCCGCTAACATGCCGCCGATGACCGTGGTACCCATAATCTGGCGGGCCACCGCCCCTGCGCCCGCTGCCGTCCACAGCGGGATGCATCCGAAAACGAAGGCCAGGGACGTCATCAAAATGGGCCGGAGACGAAGCCTGGCCCCCTCGAGGGCTGCATCCACGAGAGGTTTGCCTTTCTCGTATTCGTCCTTTGCGAATTCCACAATCAGGATGGCATTTTTCGCAGCCAGGCCGATCAGCATGACCAGCCCGATTTGGGAATACACATCGGTTTCAATCTGGACCATATAGGGGGGATAGAAAGTGCCCAGCAATACACGGCGCAGCCACAGAATTGCGAAAGCCCCAAACACAGCAACCGGCGTGCTCAGCAGTACGGTAAAGGGCAGAGTCCAGCTCTCATACAAGGCCGAGAGAATGAGAAAGACAAACAGCAACGATAACCCGAAGATCGCCGCCGGGGGTACGCCTTGCTGGGCCTTTTTTTCTTGAAAGGACATACCTATATAGTCGTAGCCCATCTCGGAAGGCATGGTTTGCGCAAAGACTTCTTCCAGGGCAGCCGTCGCTTGATCTGAGCTGTAGCCCGGAGCGGCGCTCCCGTTGATTTGCGCGGAGCGATACAGGTTGTAACGCATGGTAAATTCAGGCCCGGAACGCGGTTCAAATCTTGTTAGTGCGGAGAGCGGGACCATCCGGCCATTTTGATTCCTGACATAAAATTGCCCCACGTTTTCCGCGTTCGTACGGTAGTCGCCCTCCGCCTCAATGTAAACCTGCCACTGGCGGCCGAAACGGTTGAAGTAGTTGATGAACAATCCCCCCATAAAGGCCTGAATAGTCCGGTAGACATCGCTGATGGGCACTCCCTGTTTGATTACCTTGTCGCGGTCCACGTCGATGAACTGCTGGGGCACGCTGCCCAGGAACGTGGTACTCAGTCCTGCGATCTCAGGACGCTTGCGGGCGGCCGACAGGAATGCATTTAAGTTGTTGGAGAGGAATTGCACATCCTTGCCGGCACGATCTTCGAGGACGAAAGTGAATCCGCCCGAGGTGCCCACACCGGGAATGGCGGGAGGCGAAAAATCAAAAGCAATCCCCTCCGGCAGCCGGCTGAGGGCTTGATTCAAGCGGGTCTTTATCTCTTGAAACTGGGTTTCCCGGCCGGTTCGTTCGTCCCACGGTTTCAAGGTGACCCAGAAGAACGCGTTGTAGGTAGATCGGGTGAAGCTCAGCAAACTGAAGCCTATGACACTGGTTGTGGTTGCCACTCCCGGAGTGTGGGACAGAATGTCCTCAATCTTTCTTGCGACAAGGTCGGTACGCTCGGTGGAAGCTGCGCTCGGCAGCTGCAAGTTGATGTACAGGTATCCCTGGTCTTCGTCAGGAAGAAAGCTCGATGGAACTTTACTGCCAAAGAACCAGGCGGCGACGCCGAATCCCACGAGCATGATCAAAGCCACGGCACTCTTGCGAATGAGGGCCGCACACCCCCGGACGTAACCGTTGGTAGCGCGTTCGAACAGCCGATTGAATTGGTCGAAGAACCGTCTCAAAAGGCCTCTGCTGGCCTTTTTGGGCCGGAGCAGCAGGGCAGCCAGGGCAGGGCTGAGGGTCAATGCGTTGAACGCCGAGAGCAGCACGGAGATCGCAATGGTGACTGCGAATTGCTGATAGAGCCTCCCGGTAATTCCCGGTATGAAAGCGGTGGGCACAAATACGGCCGAAAGCACCAGGGCGATTCCGACGACCGGGCCTGAGATTTCCTCCATAGCTTTCAAGGCCGCATCTTTCGGAGCCATCCCTTCTTCGATGTGACGCTCCACCGCCTCCACCACCACGATGGCGTCGTCTACCACCAGGCCAATCGCCAGTACCAAACCAAACAGAGAGAGGGTGTTAATGGAGAAGCCGAACAAAGGAAAGAACACGAATGTGCCGACCAAAGAGACAGGCACTGCCAGGAGGGGAATCAGAGTCGCGCGCCATCCTTGAAGAAACAGATACACGACCATGATCACCAGGGCAATCGCAATCAGCAACGTGATGACGATTTCCTTCATGCCCTCTACAACGGATCGAGTCGAGTCGAGCGACAAGGTGTAATCCATGTCCGAAGGGAAGCGGTTTTTCATCTCCGCCATCAGCTTCTTAACGCCCGCTGCCGCGTCAACCGCGTTCGATCCAGGCAACTGGTAGACGGCAACAATAGCGCTGGGTTTACCATTCAAGCGTCCGGCGACTGAGTAGTCCTGCGCCCCGAGCTCGACGCGGGCGACATCTTTGACGCGCACCACACCGCCGTCCGGCGACTCGCGGACCACGATCTCTCCGAATTCTTCCGGTGAGGCCAGCCGGCCTTGCGCGCGGACCGCATAGGCGAACTGCTGCCCCGGAGGTATAGGTTCGCCACCCACACGTCCGGCAGGATTGACCGTGTTTTGCGACTGGACCGCGCTGACGATCTCCGTGACGGTGATGCCCAGCTTGGCCAACTGGTCCGGCTTGACCCACAACCGCATGGCGTACTGGCCTGCGCCAAACACCTGGACCTGGCCGATCCCGGGCGAGCGAGTGATGGGATCAAAGAGATTGATAAACGCATAATTCGCGAGAAACTTCGCGTCATAGGTACCGTGCGGGGAATACACCGCAACCAGCATCAGCGGGGCGGTCACCGATTTTCTGACGGTAATTCCATAATTAGTAACGTCAATGGGAAGCTGAGAAGCTGCCTGGGTCTCCCTTGATTGGGCGAGGATCAGATCGGTGTTGGGGTCGGTTTTCACATCGAAATTTACGATGAGGGTGGTTTGCGAATTCCCCGTCGCATTCAACGAGTACATGTAGTTCATGTTGTCCACTCCACTCATCTGCTGCTCAATGGGAGTGGCAACCGACTGTTCGAGTGTCTGCGCATCCGCGCCGACATAGGTGGCGAGTACCTGGATTTCCGGGGGCGCGATGTTGGGAAACTGAGCGACGGGAAGGCTAATGATCGTCACTGCCCCAACAATGACGGTGACGATCGCAATCACCATGGCGACGATTGGACGATTGATGAAGAACTTCGACATGGTTCAGTTGCCCTCTACCGGAGTCATCAGAGTGGGGTTGACCGGCATACTGTCCCTGACTTTTTGCACGCCCTCAACCACAACTCGCTCCCGTGCTTTGAGACCTTCGTCAATAATCCACATTGCACCGGTTCGTTCTCCGACCTTCACCGCCCTCAGCATGACTTTGTTATCGTTCCCGACCACCGCCACCTGGTAGCTTCCCTGAAGCTCCACGACTGCTTTCTGTGGCACGAGGAGGGCCCCTATCCGGGTATAGCTTATGAAACGGACGCGACCAAACTGGCCGGGACGTAGAACATTACCTGGATTAGGAAACAGACCAGCCAGCCGGATCGCTCCGGTCTGGATATCCACTTGACGATCAGCGGCGAAGAATTTTCCTTTTCGGGGATAGATAGAGCCATCGGAAAGGATCAGCTCTAATTCAAACAGTCTCTGACGCTCCTCTCGAGATGCTTCCGTCGGGTTGCGTTTGACGAAAGCGAGGTATTGCTGTTCGCTCACCGTAAAATAAGCTTTGATGGGTTCGAGTTGAGAAACTGTTGTGAGGACGATTTGCGGGCCCACAAGATTTCCCACCTGACCGCTGGCAATTCCGGCAACGCCGTCGATGAGCGAACGAACATTGGTGAACTCCAAATTCAGCTCTGCCTGTTCAACCGCAGCTTTATCGGCTTGGACGGTCGCTTGGGCAGCTAAATTGGCTTGAATATCGTTGTCG
>Ga0193719_10000141_pt1 | contig 23441 bp, 27 predicted proteins | sample U2a2metaG_FD_160103 | JGI IMG/M metagenome (GOLD analysis project Ga0193719, IMG submission 160103) | Soil microbial communities from a riparian zone of the East river system, Colorado, United States - U2a2 | ecosystem: Environmental > Terrestrial > Soil > Riparian zone | place: USA: East... | reverse complement strand
TTTCGTCCGCCGACTGCCAGACATTCCATGGGCCGTTCATGGCGTGCTGACCGCATTCTTCCTTTTGTCGTGCAATGCAGCGTTACTGGCGTTCTATGATGGTCGTGCCAGGACCTAACCTTTCGTGATTACTGCCGACAGCAACAAAACGGAGTTGCAGTGCAGCGGATTAGATGGTTGAATCGCAACCTGCGACTCTGAAAATCTGAATGGGCTCTCTCAAAAAAAGACGAAAAGCAAAAATTGCCAAGCATAAGCGCCGCAAGCGCATGAGGGCGCATCGGCACAAGAAGCGTCTGCGGTATAAGGTGTAACGCCGCACTCCCTCGCTCCCGAGAACATCGAACGTCCAGCACCGAAAATCGAATGCAGAACGTTCGACGTTGGATATTGAGCGTTGGGCGTTCGGCGTTTCGCCGGACAAACATTCAAACCGGGTCGCGCCGAACGAAGTGAGGGATCACACCTATGAAGCTTGAGTCACACTGGTTACTTAGTGTGATCAATCATTCTGTGAGAGGTCCCTCGCTCCGCTCGGGATAACCTTCCAGGCACAGATCAAGCCGGCTACGTTGCGATCCGATGCGGCAGCCGCCGAAGGCTTCCTAGGCTGGTTTGCGGAGCGCGGCGCTGAAAGTTAGAATCTCGACGATGAGGGAGTGCACAAAGTGCGGAGTTTGCGTCTGCTGGGGAATCATTTTCGCGCTTATTTTTCTTGGGGCGGCGAATGCGTTTGCCGAGCGGACCACAAAAACTTCGTCGGGAAAAGCTCCGCGTTTAAACCAAGCAAAACAGGCCGGCCGTCAGGATGATTCTCTCAATCCCAAACCGGGGCCCGATCTTGCCTTGCGCGCGGGCGGCGCACGCAAAGCGGATGCGCTCGCGCAGTTTGTTGAAGGAATGGCGTTTGAAGAAAATGGCGAGATGGATCGGGCGCTGGACGCGTATCGCAAAGTGCTCAACGTCGATCCTGGTCAGGCACAACTGGCCTCGCGTGTGGCCGGTTTGCTGATACAGCAGGATGATTTTCCACAGGCAATTGACGTGCTGAAGGACGCGATCAAGGCAAACCCGAATAATGCCGAGCCTTATCAGCAACTCGCATTCATCTATTTCAAGTATCTCAAGAAAACGGATCAGGCCATCGATTATGCCAACCGCGCGATTGCCCTGAATCCGGCAGACGCGGAAGGTTACCAGCGCCTGGTCGAAATCGAAGTTGCAGCCGGCCAAGAGAAGAAGGCGCTCGAAGTTCTGGACCGTGCCGCAAAAATTCGCAGTAGCGATCCCGCTTTTTGGATGCGGCTCGGAAAGCTTTACATGGCCATTCTCTTCAAGTCCGACTCGCAGCCGAAACCGGAGGAATTGAAGAGGACCAACGAGATTTTCAAAAAAGCAGCCGACCACGCCGGCGACGATCCGGCGATCCTAAAGGACGTAGCCGATTATTACGCGGCATCCCAGCAGCTGAAGGAAGCGATCCCGCTTTATCTGCGTGTTCTCGAACTGCAACCGGACGACGCGAACGCGCGAGAGAAACTGGCGACTGGTTTTATTCTGACGAATCAACGCGGCAAAGCAGTGGAGATGCTCGAGCAAATCATCAACGAGCACCCTGAAAAATATCAACCCTACGATTTACTGGCACAGGTACTGGATGATGAAGCGCGATCACTGCTGCGCACAAACCGCCTTGAGGAAGCCAAAGCAAAGTTTGCAAAGGTGTCCGCGAATTATGAGCAAAGTCTGTTGATCAATCCAAATCATCCCAGCACCTATTTGCATCTGGCGGAGCTGCTTCTCGGACCTTTGAGAGACGCAGATCGCGCGGTGAAACTGCTGACGGAAGCCCGACGTCGATTCCCCGGCGCGCCGGAGATTGTTTACTATCTGGCGATCGCGCAGCGCGAGGCGAAGCAGAGCCAGCAAGCCGTGGCGACTTTCGAAGAGGCGCTGCACGAAGCACAACTCGACCAGGATGACGACGTGATAAATGCCAAGTTTTACTTCAACTACGGAGCGGCGGCCGAGCAAGCTGGCCTGTACGACAAGGCGGCTGATTTGCTTCGAAAGTCAATTGCGCTCGACCCAGCGAATTCGGCAGAGGCCTACAACTATATTGGTTACATGTGGGCAGATCACAATATGAATCTGGATGAAGCTGAAGCCATGATTAAGCGCGCGCTCGAGAGCGAACCAAACAACGCCTCCTACCTGGACAGCCTTGGCTGGGTGGAATTTCGAAAGGGCAAATTCGATCAAGCTTTGAGCGACCTGCTTCGCGCTGCAAAGACAGTGGAGCGCGACGATCCGGTCGTGTTCGAACACATTGGCGACACTTATTTGAAATTGAACCGCGTGCCGGAAGCGCTTGACGCCTGGCAAAAAGCGCTGGCGCTCGATCCAAAAAACAAAACGCTCGCGGACAAGATCGAGGGCACCAAGAAGACAATAAGCAAAGATTTGCCCGAAAAAACGAATCCGACGTAGTGACGGTTCGAGATCGGGCGTTGAGAACGTAGCATGAAAGAATATCCCACGCCCTGGCAGCGAAAGATGATGTGGGCGGCGCTTACTGCCTGCTTTGTGCTTTTTCTCGTCGTTGTCCTCGGCGCAGTGATTTGGGCCGGGGCAAATATCATCAGTTTCCTGCAACCAATCCTGATCCCAGTGGCCATCGCCGTGATTCTCACTTATCTACTCGACCCGCTGGTGACGAAAATGTCTCGCGGAACGCTCAGTCGTACCAAAGCGGTGGCGCTTGTTTTCGCGATTGCTTTTTTCGCGCTGGGAGGATTGGCCACGTGGCTCATCCCCACCATCTCAATCCAGAGCGCGAATTTTGCCAGGCAAGTTCCGGCCTACACCGACCGAGCGCGGGACTACATGGTCGATCTTATCTATCGATTCGATCACACATTCGGGTTACTCGGCAGCGGGCACCGGAAATCTGCATCGACAAGCTTTACGAACTGGCTCATCGGCCCCGCTGCATCTCCTTCTCCTCGGGCACAACCGATAGTAACTCCGACCGCGTCGCCGGGAGCCACCGCGTCCCCGACCGAAATAATTGCGCCGAGCGCGCCAAAGCTGACCACTGCGGAACGCCAGCGCATTCAAGCCTATGTAGAAAAACAAATGCCGAAGTTGGAGCAAGCGTTGCCAGATGTGCTGGGAAAGCTTTGGGATATTCTGAAGAAAAGTATCGGCGGATTTCTTGGCGTCACAGGTTTTTTGCTCAGTCTCATCCTGGTGCCGATTTACTTGTTTTTCTTACTCAACGAAAAGCCGCGGATTCAACGGCGGTGGAAAGAGTACCTGCCCCTGCGCGCTTCGCCGTTCAGAGATGAAGTCGCAGACGTGTTGTCGGAAATCAATCGCTACGTCACGGCGTACTTTCGAGGACAACTCCTGGTGTGTCTGGTGGATGGCATATTGATCGGCACGGCACTGACGCTTTTCGGTCTGAATTTTGCGCCGCTCATAGGCGCGCTTGTTGTGGTCCTGACGATGGTTCCGTACATCGGAATCATCATCTGCTGGGTGCCGGCTGTTCTGATTGCTGCCTTTCAATGGGGCGATTGGACGCATCCCATTATTGTGACCCTAATTTTCATCTTCATACAAAATCTCGAAGGCATATTTTACGCTCCGCGAATCGTCGGGAATTACGTCGGATTGCATCCGATGACGGTGATCGTGTCGATCTTTGCTTGGGGTCTAATCATTGGCGGGGTAATCGGTCCGCTCCTTGCCGTTCCGCTCACCGCGACAATGAAGGTTCTCTTGGCGCGCTACGTTTGGGGTCGGCGCTTGAGAGAACAGACTATCGAACAAACCGACGCGGCTCTTGCAGTTCAAGAACCCGAGGTAGCAACGCATCCTTAGCGCAGGGAACAGCACGCGCGGGAAGACGAGCGGACCAATGCGCGCGAAAACAGGACACGAAATGGCGGAACGAATCAAAGACGCCGGACACGGAACAGCTCGCCAGTCATTTCTCAGTTTAGAGTATTTCTTCCAACGCCCGTTCTGGCCAGCCCGTCTCGCTGTTGTGGTTACCGCATTGGTAATCGCTTTCTTGCTGGGCGCGCTTTTCGTCAGTTACGGCTCAAAATTGTATGAGGACTGGCGGCAAAACCGTTTGTTACACCGGGCCGCTGCATTGCTACAGGAGGGAAAACTCAACGAAGCATCGCAGACTGCGCAAGAGCTCCTGGCACGGCATCCCGATTCTCTGCCGGCTCTTTACGTTTTAGCAGAGGCAGCGGAAAAACAAAATCTGGAACAGGCCGTCTCGTGGCACGAACAAATAGCGCGACTGCTTCCAAAAGACCCGGATACTCAGCTCAATCTCGCTTCCGCGGCCTTGCGTTTTGGAAAGCTCGATCTCGCGCGAGAAGCGCTCGATCGCGTTCCTCCAAGTGATCGGGATGGGGCAGCTTTTCACGTCGTTGCAGGCTGGCTGGCTCGTGCGCAGGGCAATTTCGCCGAGCAAGAGGAACAGTTCGCCGCCGCCGTAAAGAAAGAGCCCAACAATGATCTTTATCAGTTCAATCTCGCTGCGCTGCGAATTCATTCCAGTGATGCGGGAGAAAGCGCGAAAGCACACGATACTCTCCAGCGACTTAGCCAGGTGGCCCATTACCGAACAGGCGCGCTGCGTGCCTTGCTTAATAATGCTGTGGCACGCAATGATCTCGCCGCGGCGGATAACTTTGCGCAACAACTCCAAATGTCGCCGGAGGTCACATTCAGCGATTATCTCCTCTGCCTGAACTTTTATCGGAAGCTCGATGAGAAAAAGTTTCGGCCGCTACTGGAAAAAGTGAAACCGTTTGCTGCGCGCAATCCGTCCGATCTCGCATCGCTCATGAACTGGATGAATCAAAACGGACTCGCAGGAGATGTTGTTAAGTGGATCGACAAGCTGCCGGCAGCGCAGCTGAGCTCGCCACCGACATCCATCGCAGTCGCGGACGCATATGCGGTAGTAAAAAATTGGTCGCGTCTGAAACGCTGGACGCGCAGTCCCGCGACTGCGGGATGGGCCGACTCCGAATACCTGCGTCTCGCGTATCAGGCAATTGCCACTCGACAATCACAGTCTCGTAGCGGCGGGACTGCTAACACGGAATTCGAAACGCTGTGGCGTTCAGCGGAACAATTAACAAATGAACAGCCGGAACATGAACTGGCGCTCGCGCGTCTGGCCTCGAAGTGGGAACTCGAGAACGAATCTGAGGAGCTCTGGCGGCGCGTCGCGGAAAATCCTCCGATGCGGCGTGAGGCGTTTGAGGCGCTTCGCCGGCTTTATCGCACGAAGAATGAAACAGGAAAGCTTTACGATGTTCTTCAGCGCCTTCATGAGAGCTCTCCCAACGAGGCGCCGATCACAGCGGACCTCGCCCGGCTCGGTCTTGACCTTGAGCAAAATACAGAGCGGTCGCATCAACTGGCCAGGGAGGCGTATGATCGCGCCCCCAAGGAGGTGAATTGCGCAGTCACTTACGCGTTTTCCCTCTCTCGTCTGGGCAGGAACACCGAGGGCCTTGCGATTATACAAAATTTGCCGCCCGACCAGTTGCACGATCAGCATGCAGCCGTTTACGTCGCGCTGTTGCTGGTTGAGGCAAGCCAGCTCGATGGCGCACAGGAGTACATCGTGGCAGCCGAGAACGGAAAGATTTACCCGGAAGAGAAGAAACTGCTCGATGAAGCGAAAACCAAACTCGCCGCTGCTTCTGCAACTCCGTCGCCAGCGATTTCATCGACCCCGGCGGAGTTGAGCCCGACGCCAACGGCTTCACAGCGTTGAACGCTAAAACGTTGAATCGTTAAATCCGATCCGTCGCAACGCTGTAACGAATCACAAATGACGCGTGCAAGCCGAAGGGTCTAGCGTCACCGCCGAACTGCCCGTGTCACTTGTTTATTTACTGACCCACTCATTGATGACAAACTGATTTGGTGTACTGGACGCGATTCGTTATCACGGTTGTCGGTGCAGGTATCTTGTCGTCGCTCACCGACTGGTTTTTCGCTGGCGACTGGCTCCACCGCCGCTATACTTATCCCGAAATCTGGCGGCATACTGGCGGCAAGGGCGAGGAGCGGGCGATTGCGCTAACCAGTCCACTGCCATTCGTAACGAGCGCGGCGTTCGCCTATCTTGCGATTCGACTCGGCCTGCACTCCGTATCCGCGACCGTCAAACTGTCCGTTGCGATATGGTTGATCGGGCCGTTACCGCTCATCTTGAGCTACGCTGCCTTCATCAAACTACATCGGGTGTTTGTGATGGCGTTTTCGATCGGATGGTTGGTCAAGCTCACTATCATTGCTGCTCCAGTCGGCTGGTTCCTTCATTGAACCCACAGAACCGCGAGCTCCGGACCTCACCAATTCAGAAGACGAAAAGATGACCAGCGCGCAGGACGCGTGCGCTACCTAGACAGTTTCTTTGTCGTTACCGCCCGCCACCCTTCTACATCCGCGCGGCTTTGAGTAGGTGAAATGCAGCGAACCGCTTTAAGTGCATCGAAAGTAACTTCCGAAAACGGTGCCTTGATCGAACCCGCCAGTTCGCGACGCGCTGCAGCTGGCATTTTCTTGTAGAGCAGACTCGAGTGCGGTTTGAGCTGGTAGTGGGAGGAATCCTGCGCGACGTCGCGAATAATTTCATTAAGTCGCCGCAGCTCTGTATTCAGCGCAAATTGCAGAAAGAGTGTTTCGATGAACTCGCTGGAGTGACCGATCTCAAGCGCTTTGAGCTTGATTGGTTTGCAAAAGCGCGCGGCCTGCGAGATCGCACTTTCAGCCACAGCTGCGCGATTCAATCCCACATGAACGGTCACGTGCGGCTCGAAAAGAGGCGCGTCGTATTGGCGCCCGAGATCGTTGATCACTCCCTGAAAAAAGCTGCGCGCCGGCTGCGTCGGAATCAGCCAGTAAGCAATGACGGTTCGTCTGGACACAAACGCGCTAACTCCACTTTTGCAGTTCGACGATGTTGCCTTCGGGATCTCGCGCATAGACGACGCGAAGGAGACCGACACCATCTACTTCTGTTGTAGCAATCTTTCCGACGGTACCGCCACCCGCCGCAATTACCGCCTGCAACGCCTGGTCCACATCGTCAACCGCAAATGCAATGTGAGCGAACCCGCACTGGTTCGCGGCCGGCATTTCGCCGTCGACCAATTGATCATAGCTGAAACACTCGAGCGTCGGACCATCATCGGTATAGCCGGGCAGACGTAAGTGGACGCCGGTAAGATGTGCGTTTCGAAGCGAGGTCACACTATCGAGCCACGCGCCAGACATATCGCGTTCGGGACCTTTGGGCTTGCATCCGAATACGTCCATGTAGAAGCGAACCAATTTTTTCCAATCTTTGGCAATCAGATTTGTGTGAACGTACTTGGCTCGGACTGGCATTGTTTCCTCCTTCTGTAAGATTGTCCAAATACTAACGCCTTATTCTTGTTTATGCCGACGAATGTTCTGGGAACAGAATTGAAATGTTGTTGTCGCAACCCGATAACCGGATTCTACCGCGACGGCTTTTGTCGAACAGGTCCGGAAGATGTCGGCCAGCACACCGTTTGCGTTCAGGTCACACAGGAATTTTTGGACTTCTCAGTTCTGGACGGGAATGATCTGGTCACGCCGCGGCCGGAGTGGGGTTTCCCGGGACTGAAACCGGGCGACAAATGGTGCGTGTGCGTTACGCGCTGGAAAGACGCCATGGATCACAACCGCGCCGCCCCTGTCGATCTTGAAGCCACTCACGCCTCCGCGATCGAATTCGTCACGCTGGAAGAGCTAAAGGCGCACGCGTTGAAATAGGCTAGCGTACACACGGTTGAATCCGAGTGAGTTTGCGGCCACGCTAAAAGCAAATTGAACCTTCCATTTAGTCTTTTCCTGGCGCTGCGGTATCTGAAACCGAAGCGGACGTTTCTCTCGATCATCACACTGATCTCCGTTCTCGGTGTGATGCTCGGCGTGACGGTGTTGATTCTTGTGATTTCGGTAATGACCGGGTTCGACCGTGAGCTGCGCCAAAAGGTGATCGATTTCGATGCGCATATTCTCGTGAGCTCCGAGGACGTTTTGCGCGACTGGCGAACGCTCAAAACAAAGATCGACAATACACCGGGCGTCGTCGCGACCGCACCGTACATTCAAGGTCCGGTGATTGTTGAGTTTCAAAACCGGCGGCTCGCACCACTCATACGCGGGATCGATCCTGAGCAGGAAGAGAAAGTGATACCGCTGCGAAAATTCATCAAATACGGCAAGCTCGATTTGGAAGGCGAATCGACTGTGCTCGGGATTGAGCTCGCGCGAAAACTACAGGTAAGTATTGGCGACAAGGTAACGGTCTATTCGCCAGGTAATCTTGGTCAGATTCTCGATAGCATTAAGAAATTGGAAACTGCCAAGGGCGAGGAAGAAAAAAAGGCGGTCGACGAGTTGCGCGACGTGATTCTCCCGAAAGAGCTGACCGTCACCGGCATTTTTGAGACTGGTCATTACCTGCACGATTCCGAGTTTCTTCTCGTTCCGGTTTACGTGGGGCAGGAGTTATACGGCCTTGGGGATGGGTTGCACGGCATTACCGTAAAGACAGACGACCCCTACGGTGCCGAACGGGTTAAACAGGCGATTCAGCAATTTCTCGAGCCGCCACAATACGCGCAGACTTGGATCGACATGAACCGCCAATACTTCGAAGCAGTGCGGCTCGAGCGGACGGTAATGTTCTTTCTGTTGTTCTTTATCGTGGTCGTCGCCGCCTTCGGGATCATGAGCACGCTGATCACCGTGACCGTGCAAAAGCGACGTGAAATCGGAATCATGAAAGCGCTCGGAGCGAACATCGCGCAAATCATCTGGGTTTTTCTTGGCCAGGGAACTGTCGTCGGTCTGTTTGGAACTCTTACGGGTTTGGGGCTTGGGATGACGTTGATTCGCTATCGCAACGAATTCAGTCACTGGCTCGCTTCGACATTGCACATCGAGATTTTCCCGCGCGAAGTCTATCAATTTTCGTCCATTCCGGCGGAGGTCATCCCGCGAGACGTCGCCATCATTTGCATCAGCGCGTTCTTCATCTGTTCCTTTGCAGCATTGATCCCCGCCTATTTCGCGGCGCGCCTCGATCCGGTGAAAGCGCTGCGCTACGAGTGATTTTATTTCTTACTCTTGCTCATGATCGTCTTGGCAAAGCCATCCAGCGCACGAAACGCGTAGTCGTATCCTTCTGGCCATTCGCTCTGACGCGGGCCAGCCACGTTGAGAACCTCGATCTTGTGCTCGTGGATAAAATCGAAAATCAATTTCGCGGCGTCTTCTGCGGAAACCTCTGATGCGTCAATCAATTTATGCGGCCGTTGTTGCTCAACGCAGAAGCGGAGTGTTTGCTCAGTGCCGCCGCCAAGTTTGCCCGGGTAAATGATGACGGTCCCATCTGAATGTTTTACGTTCTGCAACGTACGCTCGGTGAACCCGCCAGATTCCAACTCCTGAAGTGGATATTGATCCGGAATCCTGCCGAATTCGTCGAGCCGCCCAGCCGGACAGCACCCGCCACACTCGATTCCGTGCTTAAGTGCGACGTCGAGCGCTGCGCGATCAACGCCTGTTTGCCCACCCGAAATTATTTTCACCTGCCTTGCGACGCATTTAGTCGCCGGTCGGAACAATGTCCGCGCGCTCAACCATCAAAATAACGGTTCGTTCGGGCGCGCGGGTGCGATGGCGCACACCTTTGGGCACGACAAAGCCCTGCCTAGGCGCAAGATCGACTGTGCGATCTTGCAAATCGATCAGGAAACGTCCGTCGAGGACGAAAAAGAATTCATCGATCTCTGTGTGTTCGTGCCAGTGATATTCGCCCTGAATTACGGCCAACCTGATGACCGAATCGTTCACCTTGCAAAGCGTCTGGTTGTACCATTTGTCCGTGCAGGCATCAGCCAGCTTCTGCACATCGATCAATTCAAGCGGCCCGTGCAGAACGTTGAGGTAAGTCTTGTACGGAAAATCTTGCGGCGACTTACCGGATTTCATGGTTCAAAATCTACTCTTCGGCGTCGAAATAATCAGTTTCCCGACCTTTTATGACGACGCGATCCTTCGCTGAAGATTTGTTTACTTTCCACTTCCCGCTGTCGGGATAATAGGCCGATTCGCCTGTAGGGTTGTCTGCGATGACGTAGTAAACGAAGTCTTCCTCGCCAGAGTTAATCAGTTGATGCGCTTCGTCAGGCCCGAAGATGAACGCGTCGCCAGCCACGACTTCGGTGGTTCCATCTTTATGACGAACACTCCCCTCGCCCGAAATAATCAAGTAAAGCTCCCATTGCGCCGAGTGTGAGTGGTAAGGAAAATTTGGTTTTCCCGGAGGCACCCGATTCCATTCCAGGTCGAACGGATGACGCTTGGACAAGTCGAGCGATGCAGGCTCGCGCCCAAGCGCTTCGGAAATTCCTTTGAAAGAGACGACGTATTTTCCGCCGGGCGATTGCCACGCTTCTTCTTTGATCTCGTTGATGTTTACTTTGCGCATAGCAGGGCTGGCGTCTGACACAGACGCCCTACAATTTGGAGATCATTCTTCGCCGTCGAAATAATCGGTCTCAGTTCCTTTCACGATCACTTCTTCTGATCCCTCTTTCGCCACCGCCCATTTACCACTGTCGGGATAATAACAGGAATCACCGGTTGCGCCGCCGCTGCGCGGATTATCGGCAATCACGTAATAAACGAAATCTTCGTCACCGGCGTTGGTAAGCCGATGGGCATCGCCCGGCTGAAAGAAAAACGCATCACCGGGGCCCACTTGTGTTGCCCCGTCCTTGTCGCGCACGCTGCCCCGACCCGAAACAACGAGATAAAGCTCCGATTCCGTCGCGTGCGCGTGATATGGACAAAGCGATTTGCCTTTCGGAATGCGCACCAGCGCAAGATCAAACGGATGCCGTTTCGATAAATCGAGCGATTCCGCCTCGCGCCCGAGCGCAATCGAAATGTTCTTCGATACGCGTCCAAACTTTCCCTTTGGCGACTTCCGCTCCTGCTGCGGGATATCTTTCAGATTTACTTTCCTCATATGACACAGTCCGCAATCCGTTCCTCTCATTTTTAGCGAGAAGAAACCCGCCTTCGGGCTGCGATCGAAAAAACGGCGATGCCAGCCCAGATGAGGTTCACAAAAGTGGACGGATAGGATCCATAAAAGATTGTGTTTGCAGCCAACAGAAGACTACCGCTGATATTAAGAAGTTGATAGGCTGCCGAATCTCCTTCCAATTTCTTATGGGAAATCATCGCGTAAGCGACAAGGAGAGCTGCTGCTCCTATCCATCCGATCGCATCAAACCATACAGCATTGTTCATACTCTCGAATCCTTATAGTAACGAATACATCATATCTTCCAGTTCTTCGGCAGCTTTTGTTTCATTTCTTCAACCGGCTCGAAGAGGTCACCGCGTTTTTCGACGCGGGGGAGGACTTGGTCGGAGCGGAATCTCAGGAGATCGGCTTTCTTCTTTTTCAGGCAGTTTTCGACCTCGTTCCAAGTGACCGGAGTGGAAACAGTTGGTTCTTCTCTCGCGCGGAGGGAATAAACGCAAATTGTCGTTTTATGTTCGTCGTTCTGGCTCCAATCGACGAACACTTTGCCTTTGCGCACCGCCTTGGACATGTTTGAGGTCACAAGATCGGCATGTTCGTGCTCCAGATACTGGGCAAGTGCGAGCGACAAGTTCTTGGTCTGATCGTAAGTGACTGCCGTGTTCAGTGGCACGTAAACTTGCAAACCTTTCGAGCCGCTCGTTTTAGCAAATGATTTCAGTTTCATTTGGCCTAACAAATCGCGCAGCCACAGCCCGATCTGGCAGCACTGCACGATGTTGGCCGGCGGGCCGGGATCGAGATCGAAGACCATCATTGTCGGACGTTCGATCTTATTTTTGCGCGAGAGCGAAGTGTGCAGCTCAAGATCGGCGAGGTTCGCCGCCCACACGAGCGTCGGCAAATCCTGGACGAGACAATAGTTCATGAACCGATCGTTGCTTTCGCTCCAAACACGGGCCGTTTGCACCCATTTCGGGCGGTGCTCGGGGCAATTTTTCTCGTAGAAAAATTCGCCTCCAACGCCATCGGGATAACGCTTCATGGTGAGCGGACGGTCCTTCAAATGCGGCAAAAGCACCGGGGCGACGCGGATGTAATAATCGATCACCTGCCCTTTGGTAAATCCGACCTTCGGGTAGAGAACCTTGTCTAGATTCGATACCGGAATTTTGCGGTCCTCGGCGACGAGTTCAGCCTTGCTTGCCATGGCATCAAGAGATTCCTCGACTTCGCTCGGAATGACAAACACTCAGGCGAAGAAACGCTCGGGCGAGAGCATAGGCTTGGGTTTGCAGATGCGCCCCACGCAATGCTCCCAGCTTTCATGCCCGCTGAGGATTTCAATTTCCACCCGCAGAAAATAGATCGGCACCTTCAATTCCGCTTCGGACAAACGTGGCATCCGCACCGAATCTTTCTCGGTGGTCACAATCATCGCCAGGTCGCGACGGATGCAACGCTTGATAAAGCTGATCAGTTCCGCCTCGGTGTAATAGTGATGATCAATGTAGCGCTTAGAGAGATCGACATGCGCCCCGAGTTTCTGCAAAGCGTCCTCGAAGCTTGCGGGCGCCGCAATCGCGCAGAGCGAGCCGATGAACGTGTTCCGCAAAGCATCGAGCGGCAGTCGTTCGCCCGTAAAAACATTCTGGATATAGAGCGGTTTATGCGCGCATTCGATGACTTCCGCGGTGCGATTGTAACGCCTGATGCGTCTCATCAGATCGAAATTAGGCTCGCCGGTGTTCTTTGTGATAAAGATATAGCTGGCGCGGCGAAGATTGCGCGGCGTTTCACGCAACGTGCCCCGAGGGAGCAAGAATTCGTTTCCGAAAGGCGCTTGTCGATCTACAAGCACCATGTCCAGCCGATGCTTGAGATGGAGATACTGAAACCCGTCATCGAGCAACAACGTATCGACCTGCCATTTATCGATAGCGAACCGCCCGCTTTTGACCCGGTTCTTGTCCACCAGCACGATTACGTCCTTCAAGTTGTGCGCGAGCATGTAAGGCTCGTCACCCGCGATCAACGAGTCGAGCAACAATGATTTGCCATCGGAGACAACCCGGGGAGGATCGGGGTCTCTGCGAAGCCAGCTCAGCCAGTTTCGCTTGCGCGGTACACTTTTGTAACCGCGGCTCAGGATAGCAACGCGCCGTCCACCCGCCCGCAAGGCGCGGGCAAACTTCTCAACAATCGGCGTCTTGCCCGTGCCGCCCACCGTGAGATTGCCGATACTGATGACCAGACAGCCGAGCGTGCGTTCGCGGAAGACTCTTTTCCGATAGAGATAAAGCCGTAGCTGCACCAGGCCGTCGTAAAGGAATGAAAGCGCGTACAGAATTCCGCGCAGCACCGATGCTCGAATGCCATGACGGCGCTCGAGAACAACGTCGATCCCAAACTCCTCTAATTTTTCAAGCCGGCGGCCCATGAAGAATAGTGATTGGTGAAAAGTGATTAGTGACTGGTGAGAATCTTCGCGCCATGGTTGTCAGCACGCGTGATGATTACACGCGAGGAGATCGATCCTGCGGCGCGTTTCATCGCCGCGGCGATTCGATCCCGATCTTGCAACGTAATCGCACAAATTGTCGATCCGCTGCCGCTGAGGAAGGCGCCGAGCGCGCGTGCCTTCTCGGCGGCCGCGACGATGGACGGAAGAAAGGGAACCAGTTTTGTGCGAAACGGCTGGTGAAGATGATCGCCAAAAACGCCGCGCAGTTTTTTATAATCTTGTGATACCAAAGCTGCCGCAAGTGCGCACGCATTTGCACAATTCTCGACCGCCTCGGCGTGTGAAATCTTTGAAGGCAGAACATCGCGCGCTCTCGAAGTTTGAATCTCAAGGTCAGGAACCAAGAGAACGAAATACAATCGTGGTGAGACTGCGAAGCGCTGAATGGTAGGGACGCCGTGCTGCGGTGTCCGATCGGCGCAACGCGCTGACCCTGCCACCACAGTGAACCCGCCGAAAGTTGCCGGCGCTGCATTATCAGGGTGTCCTTCCAATTCGGCGCATAATTGAAAGATCTTCAATCGATCGAGCGGATTGCCGCTGAGCCGGTTGAGCGCAAGCAAGATGCCGAGGCGAATGGTTGCGCTGCTTCCCAAGCCACGGGACCGCGGAATTTGTTCCGCAATTAAACAGGAAAACGAAAACGCGCGGCGGCGCGTCTGTTTGAAAAATCGATCCGCTGCCTCAGAGACAATCCGCGGATGCAAATGCTGACGCGACACACCGCGGGCCATCGTGACAATATTGTAGATGCGCAATGCGACACCGAGACAATCAAAACCGGGACCGAGATTGGAAGTGCTCGCCGGAACGCGAACGGTAATTTGTTCCATAGGTAAGCTCCGCTGCATTGGGGTGCGCGCGACAATGCTCTAAGATGCGGCAGTGTAGCAACGCGAAGTCGGGCGGCAACCGATCCGTTGCGCGAAGCCGATTCGAAGTATGCGGTTGGAGACGACAGAAGAAATGAATTTTGGGTGGATTGATCCGGCATTACTTTGGGATTTTCAGGCAGAGGGAACGGACTCCTACCGACTCTGCACGATGGAGGATGGCTGGGTGGAACGTTTCGGACGCGACGTCCTCATCTCGTTCAAAAGAGTGCTGACCCGCGAACGACTCCTCACAGAACTGCAATCGTGGGCAGGCTCTGTCGGATTCCAGTTCCGACGCATTTTCGCAAGGTTCCTCCCTCGAAAAAGTGAAGAACGCGAACCGCCGCGTCTCATATTTGGCGACCCCGGAGGAAATTTGCAGACAATCGCTACCGAGCGACATCTGAAGTTCGGGATCGACTTCGGGACCGGCTTTTCCCCAGGGCTCTTTCTGGATCAAAGAGAAAATCGCCGCTACGTGCGACATATCGCGCCGAGACGATTGCTCAACTGCTTTGCCTACACCTGCTCGTTTTCTATCAGTGCGGCATGCAGAGGGGCAACTACCCTCAGCATCGATGTTTCCAAGAGGTATCTGGCGCGCGGACGCGAGAATTTTGCGCTGAATAATTTGCCAACCATCGACCATCGCTTTATCGCGGATGATGTGAGCGCAGTGTTGCCACGTCTGGCACGAAGAGGCGAGAAATTTGAGGCAATCATTCTCGATCCACCGACGTTTTCACGTTCGCCCGGAGCAAAAAGGTTCCAGGTCGAAGAGGATTTCGAAAAGTTGCTGATTGACGCTCTCGAACTGGCAGAGCGAGACAGCCACGTCTTGCTTTCGACCAATTGCTCTGCATTGCGCGAACATGCACTGGAAGTTATGGCGCGCTATTGCCTCAAAGCAACGCGCCGGGCCGCCACATTTCACCGGTCATCCCGACTGCCCGATTTTCCGCCGGGCGCGGGCGCAAGCTCGATTTGGCTCGCTTTGCGTTGACAACCCCATGCGCGCAAGACAGGATCACAATGCGAATCATTAAACGAGATGGATCAGTCATCTGCCGAAGTAGCTGCTGAACTCCCGGAACGCGGAGTGCAATGGGTGAAAGACCAAGTCGAGGCGGTTCTCACCGAAACGGAGAGTTATGTGCGGGAAAAACCAGCAGAATCTCTTCTGTGCGCGTTTGTGGTTGGATACATTCTGAATCGCCTGCCGCTCGGCAGAGTTCTGAGTGGTCTTTTTCGACTGCTTATCTTCGCATTAAAACCAGCGATTTTGATTTATGGCGCCGCTAAGCTGTATCAGGCGGCCCAGGAGGAATAGCTGCTTTGTAGGGCGCTCGCCGCGGCAAGCGCCTACTCCTTCATTCGGGCCTGCGCTGCAAGTGCCGGTTACATCATTCTTCCAATGTGAAACCGATTTTTAACGTCACCTGCCAATCGCCGACTTTACCCTCGTCGATGTATCCGCGGGTCTCAGTCACCTCGAACCATCGCATGTTGCGGACTGTTTTTTGGGCACGCGCCAATGCATTTTGCACAGCCTCCTCGAATCCGTTCAGCGACGAACCAACTATCTCAATTTTTTTGTACACGTGATCGGGCATGCGCTCATTATCTGCCGAGGAAACGATCGCACAAACAAAAAGCCTTGCGCCGACCCCCGAAAGCTTTCGGGGCAACGCGGCGTCCATACCGATCACCGTTTTAGCTTTACAACGCGTCTGAACTCCGGCAGCCTCGCGGTGTGCGAAAATCCGTCGCCATCTCGCTATTAGTTTTGGCTGCGGTCTCCTATGTCCGCGGACAGGACCAGGAACGCAAGCTGGTCGATCGCCTGCTCAGGCCGGACATGAATCTGCACAATGATGTGCAAAATAAAAAATTTATCGCCGACGGCACCTCGATAAACAAACGAGCGAGCGTCGGAACATTTTACGTCCAAAAAAAATCGAATTCGAAGAGTTATTCAGGAACAGGACAATTCTCCACGCAGCAATTCAATTCTCAGCCTTTCCACAGCAAACGCGGCACATTTCAGACTTCGTCGCAGCAAGCAATGGGAAATTCGCGATCTGCCTACGCAAGTCAAACTGCGCGCGGCGTTCGCGACGCTCCGCAATCTGACAAAAAAGTTGCCATCCGCACGTATGCAGAGAACCGCCCGTTCCTGGACGAGGGCAAGAGTCAAAAATCGCTCAACCAGCAAAATGCGCCGCTCACGATCGAGCAGGTGCGCGAGTTGCTGAACAAAAACAAGTAGCGCGCTGGCCGGGTGCGCTATTTTGTCTTTGAACATGCAACCAGAAGAACCTCTGGCATTCTTAAAACAAGGCGCGGCCCAGATCATCAGCGAGGATGAGCTGCGCGACAAACTCGCTCTCGGCCGCCCGTTGCGGGTAAAACTTGGGGTCGACCCAACGACATCCGATATTCATCTTGGCCACACAGTCGTTTTACGAAAGTTGAGGCAGTTTCAAGACCTCGGCCATCAAGCCGTTCTTATTATCGGCGATTTCACGGGAATGATCGGCGATCCGAGCGGACGCTCTGTCACGCGACCGCAACTAACGCATCAAGAGGTGATCGCAAATGCGGCAACCTACCGCGAGCAGGCATTCAAAATCCTTGACCCGGCGCGCACGGAAACCGTGTGCAACGGCGACTGGTTCCGAGTCATGTCGTTTGAAGATGTCATTCGCCTGAACAGCCGCGTGACGTTGCAGCAGATGTTGCAGCGCGAAGATTTCAAGGCGCGCATCGATAAGCAGCAATCCATCCGCGCGCACGAAATTCAGTACCCAATAATGCAGGGCTGGGACTCGGTGATGGTAAAAGCTGACGTAGAGCTCGGAGGGACAGACCAGCTTTTTAACATTTTAATTGGACGCGATTTTCAAAGAGAAGAAGGCCTGCCGCAGCAGGTCGTGTTTCTCGTCCCGATTCTCGAAGGCCTCGATGGCTCAAAAAAAATGAGCAAGAGCTTCGGCAACTATGTCGCGGTCAACGAGCCCGCCTCAGACATGTTCGGGAAATTGATGAGCATCTCGGATGAGTTGATGGCGCGCTATTATGAATTGCTCCTCGGGCGCATGCCGCCGGCTGGCATGCCCCCGCTCGACGCGAAAAAGCAGCTCGCCTTCGAGATTGTGCAAACTTACCACTCGTCATCTGCCGCCCAAAAAACGCTCGACGAATGGAATACCCGCTTCAGCAAGCGCGACCTGGAACATTCCGATCTTCCGGCGTTTTCAGTAAGCGGTCTCGAGCAACATGACCTTGTGACACTAGTCTGGAGCGCCTACCGCGAAGCGTTTGACCTCGAAAAATCGCGAAGCGAAGCCTGGCGATTAATTCAGCAGGGAAGCGTCGAACTCGATGGACAGAAAATTCGCGATCCCAAAGCAGTGATCAAACTCAAATCCGCTCAGATTCTTCGTCTCGACAAAAGACACGCGGTGCGGATTACGTAGAACCGCGTACAGCAAAAGAGCCACGCAAGCCCCCCCGAACCTACGTGGCTCTTGGATCTTCTGCCTCCTCAGGCTGTGGCCGTTTGGAGCACGGGCATGACGCGCGCGTGATCCAGATAGCTGACCGCGATGCCTTCGAAATGCGCGCGGATGCTGCGCAGTTCCGCAGTCACGAAGCTGTCCACAAAATGCAGACGCCGGTCGAGCCACGCGAACAATTTGTTCTTGATCTCGTAGTGAACCGCGAGCGTGACCTCAGTGCAATTTGGCCGGATCTCAGCGAAATCAACGATGCCCATAAGGGCAATGTTCCCGCCCACGGACTCGAAGGCATACTGGTCTGGCGAGTCGCTCTCGACCGACAAGAGGACCGTGTGCGCCTCAAAGCCGAACGGGCCGCGGAAGCTGAAATCGACCGTTTTGGATGACGTCACGGTTGCACGCGTCACCATCAGAAACTGCCGACGGTATGATTGGATGCTGGCCAGGCGAGCTTTGCACTCCGATAACGGCTGGCTCATATGTAAGGTTTTTTGTAAGAGCATGCGAATAAGGTTTTCGGAGACTAATCTGAGCAATAGTGATGCCATTGCTTCGCCCGAAGCAAACCAGAGCCCATCTTTGCCAAACTGTGTACAATTTCTTTACAATCTTGTATCACCTCAAGACGCTAATGTCCCCTAGTCGAATCGAGCATAAGTCGCCAGTCGATAGGGAGTTCTGTCAGGTTTTCTCCTAGTCCAGCAAGCAATGGAACATTGAGAATCTGCTTGAGAATATCGGCGTTCGTTAACGCGGCTACATCGCTCGTGATTTCGGTGCTGTTCAATACAAGACCCACGCACCGGAGCTGGTGTGCGGCGACGCTTCGCACAGTGAGCGTTGCATGATTGAGACAACCGAGCCGATTTTGGGCGATCACCAAGACCGGCAGCTTCATCGCCACGGCCAAATCGCTAACAAAATAGTCTGGGCGAATCGGCACCAGCCAACCGCCTGTCCCTTCCACGATGACGTGTTCAACGCGGCATTGGAGAGTCTGAAATGCAGCAATGATCTTCTCGATATCGAACGGCGCCTTCTCCATTAGGCTACCCACGATCGGCGCAGCGGGCGTTTTTAACCAAACTGGATTAACGTCATCGATTGTCAGACCGTCACTGCCCGCCGCCAGTAGCCTCTCGGCATCCCGACGATCTCCACAACAAATCGGTTTCATCCCGGCGCAGCGCATACCCGACACGCGCAACAGATGCAAAAGGCGCGCGGCAATGTGCGTCTTTCCTACGCCCGTATCCGTCCCGGTAATAAAGAGACTCACGCGACCTGTTTCGCGCGCTCGGGTGCGCTCGTCGAACGACTGGCGCGAATCGTTTCCATCATGGACCGGAAAATCTTCGCGCCATCTGCGCTCCCGAGCCGTGCATCGGAGGCGCGATCAGGATGAGGCATCAAACCGAACACATTCCGTTCCCGATTGCAGATCCCGGCGATGTTTTCGACTGAGCCATTCGGATTTGCGTCTGGAACGATCCGGCCTCGTGCATCCGCGTAACGCAAGATCACCTGCTGATTGGCGTTTAGGTCGCGCAAAGTTTGTGCGTCAGCGAAAAAACAACCTTCACCGTGAGCCACAGGCAGGCGCAGAAGCGTTCCCTTGGGGCAGCCGTGGGTGAACGGCGAATCGTCCACTTCCACTCGTGTGATAACCATGTCGCACACGAACCGCAGCGAACGATTGCGCACTAGCGCGCCCGGCAGCAGACCGGCTTCACACAAGACTTGAAACCCGTTACATGTACCGAGCACGAGTTTGCCCGCGCGCGCATCGCTGATCACCGCTTTCATGACCGGCGAGAAACGAGCGATCGCTCCACAACGAAGATAGTCCCCATAGGCAAACCCTCCCGGCAGCACGATCGCGTCGAAATCATCCAGCGACGTTTCCTTGTGCCAGACGTACTCGGCATGCAATCCATCCAAGCCATTAATACCAGCGACACAATCCTGATCGCAGTTTGAACCGGGAAACTGGATGACAGCGAATTTCATGTCCGTCTAACGTGCCGCAGCGCGCTGCTCGGCGTGATAATCGTTCACCACCAGGCAGGCGTGAATGACTCCTGGAATCCAGCCAAGCAATGTCAAAAGCAGGCTGAGAAAGAAACTGGCAATGCGACCGGTCATAAGGACTGCGAGCGGCGGCAGCACCACGCAGAAAAAATATCGCAGCGCTTTCATTTACTCTCTCTTCCTCTTCGCCTTTGTTTTCGTCTTCCTCTCTTCCTGCTTTCCTGATTCGCCCTTCTGCAGATCGTAATCTTCGATCACGGGATTCGAGAGCAGATCGCGGCAAAGACGATGCAACCGGGATTCAAGATCTCCGTTTTGTCCCTCAATATCGATCTCCATGTATTTGCCGATTCTTACGCTGCGCACCTCCGGCATTCCCAGGTGCCGCATCGCATCACGGACTGCGTTGCCTTGCGGATCGAGCACCGTTGCCTTTGGCATCACAATCACTTTTGCCTTCACCACCGTACCATATTTGCAGCGCGCACATGGACAAGCGCAATCCCTGAGAAACTCCGTTCATCTAGGAACACACTTACTTCAGAATCACAACCTCGAGCACTCCATCGCGGCGGAGCACATTCACTCCTACGTCGCCTTCATCGTGTCTGGTGAGCAAAAGATCAACTCGCGCATCTCCTACTTTCAGATCACAAATGCTCACCTCGGGCAGGAAGGCCGGCAAAAGTGGTTTCGAAAACACGAGTGTTTGTTCGGGAGCTGACACGCTCAAGCCGAGACAAGCTTCAAGCAAAAGAAAGACCGCGCCGGACGCCCACGCCTGCGGAGCGCAGGCTACGGGATAGAACGTCGGAGATTCACCAGGCCGCCTGGGGAACCCGCAAAATAGTTCCGGCAGACGATGCAGATCGAAGAAAAGACTGGCGTCGAGCAAACCTGCTAGGACCATCGCCGCCGACTCCTTCAATCCGTATCTGGCAAACCCCGCGGCAATTAAGGTATTATCGTGGGGCCAAACCGATCCATTGTGATAGGACATGGGATTGTAACGCGCCTCGCTGCTAGCCACCGTGCGGATGCCCCAACCGGAAAACGATGTTTCGTCTGTGAGCGTTGTCGCTACACGGCGTGCGTGCTCCTGTGTCGCGATACCAGCGAAAAGACAGTGCCCAGCGTTCGACGTTCGCACCTGGCAAGGCTGCTTATTCCCATCCAATGCAAGTGCGTAAGTGGAAAGGTCATCACACCAAAACGCTTTCTCGAACCGGCGACAGAGCGTTTCTGCCTGTTTTGACAACTCGCGCGCACGTGCAGCGTTCCCGAGTAGTTTGGCAAGCTTACTAGCCGCGGTCTTGGCGCCGTAAACATAACCCTGCACCTCGCAAAGCGCGATTGGTCCTTCGGCAGATGTGCCGTCCTTGTGGAAAACCCCGTCATAGGAATCTTTCCAGCCCTGATGGATCAGACCGTGTTTCGCTTTGCGAGCATATTCCACGAACCCGTCGCCATCTGAATCGCCATAACGATCGATCCACTCAAGTGCGCGCTCGATATTTGGCCAAATTGATTCGGCGAAGGCGCGGTCGCCTGTGCGCTTGTAGTACGCCCCGGCGAGCATGACAAAAAGCGGCGTCGCATCGATGCTGCCGTAGTACCGCTTAAACGGAACCTCTCCCAACGTGGCCATTTCATCCGCGCGCATCTCGTGCAGCACCTTGCCAGGCTCTGCATCCTGCTCCGGGCTGTGCGCGTCGGCCTGGGTAGCTGCCAGATACGCCAGGACGCCGCGCGCAAGAGACGGATCAAACCACAGACACTGTAGTGCGGTGATGATTCCGTCCCGGCCGAATACCGTGCTAAACCACGGAACACCACCGAATCTCCGCTTGCGAAGAGCGTGACTTGGTGACCCTGGCGGACCAATTCCTCGGTGAGATGCGATACAACCCGTTCGGTCCCGCCGTAATATTTTGGCGGCACACTCTCATAAAGCGGCGCGACCTGAGCAATTCGCATAACAGATTCAATCCCCTCTTCGATACGAACTTGTTCAAAATTCTTTGACTCAGTCCACTCGGATCAAATGACAAGCGCGCACACCAAAGACATGCTGGTCGCCCTCGCTTAACCCTCGCGAACAACGTCGGTAGGCTTTTTATCTTCGCGCAAACCAAGGAAAACGGGTGCACGCAATTTTCCGTCACGCGTCCACTCGGCGAACTTGATTTGAGCGACAAACTTCGGATTCACCCAGTGCATCTTTTTCATCATGGAAGGCGTGATTCCCTGCACCCATTGGCCGTTTTGTTTTGATGGCAGATCGATAAACGGACAATCGTCGCGCGCTTCTTTTTGGAATTTTTTGTGCAACATCGACAGTGACTTTGCCGTAAAACCTGTCCCGACTTTGCCGGCAAACATGAGCTTGTTGTTGTCATAGTAACCAACCAGGATTGCGCCGAAATGTTTGCGCGCGCCCTGCGGCGGCGTGTATCCGCCGACGACGAATTCCTGTTCATTAACGCATTTGAGCTTGATCCATGCGCCGCTTCGGCGGCCGGGTTCGTAAACGGAGTTGCGCTGTTTGCCGATAATCCCTTCCAGGCCGCGACGCTTCACTTCTTCGAGAAGCCGGTTGGCATTGCTGCCGATCGCGCCCGAGTAGCGAATCGGCGAGCTGCACTCAGGGCCCGCGGCTACAGAGGCGCAGAGTTTTTCGAGAACATTCTTGCGCACCTCTAGCGGCAGTCCGATCAAGCTCTTGCCGTCGAACTGGAGCAGGTCGAATGCGTAGAAATAAATGGGCGATTTTCGTCCTTCCATTTCGCGCGCTTGCAAAAGTTGAAACGACGAGCGCCCCTCCTGGTCGAGCGCAACTACCTCGCCATCGACCACGCATTCGCGCGTAGGCAAATTCTTTATCGCCTCGACGATCTCCGAGAAACGCGCGCTCAAATCGTTTTGGTTTCGCGAGAACAATGAGACTTTTTTATCTCTTTTAACCGCGATCAGGCGAATGCCGTCAAATTTCAGCTCATAAATCCAATCGCCGGTCGCTGGTGGTTTCCCGACCAGCTTCGCTTTCATCGGCTCGACGAACCGCGCTTTTGCCGACGGCAAATCTCTTAGTGATGCGATTGTAGGGCGACCGCTTCGGTTGCCCTGTGACGGCAGGCGACGCGCCTGCCCTACAACTTCATCGTTCGCTTTTTTTTTAATCGCTTCTCTGATCCGCGTCTTAAATCTCGAGGTAGCGCTCGCATCTTTTTCCTCGCGATTGGACTCCCACTCCGCGTCGCGCGCTTCCGCGATTTGCTTCATCGTGCGTCCCGTCTTGACCGACTGATCTTCACGCTTTTTCGTTGGCGGCTTTGCGTCGGCGC
>Ga0193719_10000140_pt1 | contig 23445 bp, 15 predicted proteins | sample U2a2metaG_FD_160103 | JGI IMG/M metagenome (GOLD analysis project Ga0193719, IMG submission 160103) | Soil microbial communities from a riparian zone of the East river system, Colorado, United States - U2a2 | ecosystem: Environmental > Terrestrial > Soil > Riparian zone | place: USA: East... | reverse complement strand
TGCTACGGCATCGTGCACGAGCATGGCGGCGAGATTCTTTGCTTCAACAACACCGTCGGGCGGGGTGCCACGTTCGTAGTGAGCCTTCCTGCCACGCCAGAAACGGCCTCGGTAGGGGTCGCTGCCGGAGTTATAAAAAGATGACCACACAGCCTGCCACAAGACCTGCAGTTTTACCGGTATTGCTTATCGAGGACGAAGCAGGCGTCATGGCCTACGTCCGCGCCACGCTCGAACGCAACGGTTACTCCGTAGTGTGTGCCGAGTCCGGTGCCGAAGGAGTGCGGCTGCTCGAGTCAGGGGATTTTCTGGGCGTGGTCTCCGACATGCGCACCCCGGGAGGGGTGAACGGAGCCGACGTCCACGCCTGGGTGGTCGAGCACCGTCCCGCACTGACCGATCGCATCGTCTTCATCACCGGCGATATCGCCAATGAAGAAACCGTGGCTACGCTGCGCGAGACCGGCGCTCCTTGCGTGGAGAAGCCCTTCCGGGTGCAGCAGTTCATCTCAGTAGTCGAACAAACTATGGGGAAGGCACTGTGAGCGAAGACCTACGAATCCGCCTCCTGATCGTCGATGACGAGCAGAGCATCCGCCAGCTCTGCATGACCGTGGGCGAGGCCCTCGGGTTTATCTGCATGGAGGCCGACGGCGGAGAGTCGGCCCTGGCCCTGCTCGAGGAGCAGCCCGCGCACATCATACTTACCGACATGGTGATGCCCCGCATGTCCGGACTCGCCTTCCTCGAAAGAGTGAAGAGGATGCTTCCTCGCGCCGAGGTTGCGGTCATGACCGGTCACGGATCGGTGGAAACCGCGGTGCAGGCCATGAAGCTCGGCGCCTACGACTACATCAGCAAGCCCTTTTCCCCCCTGGAAGAACTTCGCCTCTTCCTGCGGCGGATGGCGGAAAAAGTGCGCCTGGTGGAAGAAAACGAATTTCTGCGCGAGCGCGTCGATACCGAAACCGAGTTGCACGGGATTGTGGGTACGTCCACCAAAATCCAGGATGTGCTGCGCATGATCTCGCGCTTGAAGGACACTCACACTCCGGTCCTGATCACGGGAGAAAGTGGTACGGGCAAGGAACTGGTGGCGCGCGCCATCCATTTCCGGGGCTCGTTTGCCAAACGCCCGTTTGTGGCGGTCGATTGCGGATCGCTCGTCCCCACATTGATCGAAAGCGAATTGTTCGGCTACGAAAGGGGCGCATTTACCGGCGCCGTGAAATCGCGGACAGGATTGTTTCAATCGGCCAATGGCGGCACGATTTTTCTGGACGAGATTGGCGAATTGCCGCAGGAAATGCAGGCCAAGCTGTTGCGTGTCCTACAGGAGAAAGAAGTCCGCCCGGTCGGCAGCAATCAGAAAGTGAAAGTGGACGTGCGCGTCATTGCCGCCACCAACCGCGATCTCGAAGCGGAGTACCGCAACGGCACGTTCCGCAAGGACCTTTACTTTCGTCTTAACGTGGTGACCGTGCGCCTGCCCTCATTGCGCGAACGCCGCTCCGACATCCCGATGCTGGCGCATTGGTTTTTGGAGCGTTATGCGCGAGGCAGCTCGATTCAGATTACGACCTCAGCCATGAAGTCGCTGCTGCAGTACGATTGGCCGGGGAACGTGCGCGAACTGGAAAATTGTGTGGAACGCGCCGTCGCTTTGGGCGATCAGCGGACCATCGATTTCCACGATCTCCCACCCTCCATCACCACCGCCATTCCGGGATCCGAGCTGGGGGATGAGGCTCCCGCCTCCCGGCTTAGCAGCACCGATCTCGAAGACATCGAGCGCGCCACGATTCAACGCGTCTTCGAGCAAGTTAAAGGCGACAAGGCGATGGCCGGCAAGATGCTGGGTATCAGCCGAGCCACGCTTTATCGCAAGCTCAAGCGCTACAACATCGGAGGCCGCGAGGACGTCTCCGCCAGCCAGGCCCTGCAGTAGCGCTTGAGACAGTGTTTCATTGTGAGACAAATGGCTCGCCTGCGCCCCTTGTGGCGCTGCTGAAATCTCGCAGTATGCCTTGAGTAATCAATCACATAGGTAAACAATTCCTGGCTTCCGACTTTGGCCGCGCTCGTGCAATCTTTCCCTGGGATGCGGTCCGGGTGCCCTTGCCAATGCTAACCGGCTGGCCCGGGGACCCAGGCCGCGTCGACCCTGCAGAATCTGAGGTATCGCCCCGTGCCCACACAGGCCACCGGCCGAGCGCGCGTTCGGCAGGAAAGCTGTACTGCCAAGTTGGCGAAGTTCTTTCCGGAGGCCAGCCCGGTTCGGATTCCGGTGCGTTTGACTCGGGTTGTCGGGGAAAAAGCTTCCAGCGAAAGCACTGTGATTGAGTTCGGTACCGCCCGGGAAGTTCTGTTCTCGTCGACCTTGCCCCTGGAGTTTGCCGATATGCTGCGGCTGCAGAACTCCGACGGCACCCTGGACGCCGAAGCTTCCGTGGTGGCGCTGCAATATACCAGCGGACGCACTGCCGTAGCCGCCCGCTTTACCCAAGATGTCTCAAACTGGATCGTGAAATCATGACTGTGAAACCGAGAACGAAGGATCTGGCCGCGGAGTGGCGCGAAGCGCGCCTGCTCTATCCTCTATACAGCGCATTGGCTCGCGAGTTCGTGATTGACCTGCCTGCTTGCGACGATCTGGAGACTGGCTTGGAGGATCCGCCGGAGGAATCCGTCGAGCAAGCCCGGCAATGGTTCCTGGAAATGGACCAGAAGATCCAGGTCCATCAATTGCGTCAGTTTCTTCAGACCACAAAGCTGACCAGCGAGCAAGGCCTGCAGTCACTGCTCGAGCATCATCTGTACCGTCCGGCCCGGCTGGACTCGGATCGCGACAAGATTGATTTTCTGCTGGTCCAGTATTTTTCTCATTGTGCTCCCTCCCGGCTGGAAGACGCCGATGTGGATGTGGCCTACGTGGCCCAAATGCTGGAACCGGTTCTGGGCAGCATGGACCTGACCCTTCCTTCCTGGCTTCAACCCCTCGATGATTTCATCCAGGCGGCCGACGGCTGCCGCAGTCTCAATGAACTGCTTACCAGTGGCACCCTGGAAAAGGGCAGAAAGCTCAAGATCTCGGTGGGAGAAGACTATTTTGAGCCCGTCGCCATGGCGGCATTCACCCGCTTTAGCTTTCTGATGCGGCGAGTCTTCTTCCGTCTGATGCACCAGGATCTGAACACCATTCTGGACGGATTGCGCGAGCTGGAAAATCGCGGGGTCAACACTCTCGATTGCCGATCGGCGCAATTCTCTGCCGACGAGCCGGTGGCCCGGTTGCGCATGATTTGCCAGTCCTGGAAAGTGATGTTCCACGCCGAGTACTCTGCCGGCAGCCCCCTGCGCATGCTCGTAGACCTGCGCAATGTGGTGGACGCGGCTTTAACCCGCACCGGCAAGAAAGCGGCCAACCCGCCGGCACCGACGCAGCCTCCAGCCCTGCGGGCGCGGGCCGCGGCAGCCGGCGCACAGGTTGCACCGCCCACGTCCGATGTCCCTGACTTTGAGGTGAACCCAGGGGTTGAGGACCAGGAAGATTCGGGAGACGCGGACCCACAAGCGGAAGACGAACACAAAGTGTAGGCGGACGATGGCCAGGCGGATGACCCTCTCCAGGCAAGAATCATCCACCCGGACGCTCACCCACGGGCAGGGTTCGTTCAAGAACAGATGATTCCCACGCGCGCTGGGTTGAGCAGCCAGGGCGAGGGAACGGAGACCGGATTGGACCAAGCCACGGCACTAATTATTTCCGACGACCCGGAATTTTCGCGCGTCGTCATGGATCGTTGGCAAGGAGAACGCAATGCGCCGGCATTTACTCTGATGAGCGCCGACCTCTGCCGCGATCTGGATGCTGACGGTTTCGATTTGGCCATTGTGGGGGGAGTGCACGCTCCCGTTCTTCGGTCCGTGTTCGACGCCCTTGATCCGGCGGGCAAACCCGTGTTGTTTGTGTGCAAGAACAAGCTATCCGCAGCGGAGGCCGGTGAGACCCGGCCGGAAGTCAGAATTTTGCTGCAGCAAGAAGGCTGGCTGGATGGGTTGGTGCTGGTCTCGGCAGAAATCTTGCGCTTGGGCCAGGCCCTGGCGCGCGCCCATCGCGCCGAGCAGGCGCGAAAGTCGGTGGAGCAGCAGGCTGCGCTCGGCCGTTACATGCTGGACGTGCGGCACACCTTGAACAACGCTCTGACCTCGGTTCTAGGCAATTCGGAACTGCTGGTGCTGGATCCGGGATCGCTCTCCCCCGCCGAACGCTCGCAAATTGAGACCATCCGAAACATGGCCGTGCGCATGCACGAAATCCTGCGCCGTTTCTCATCCATCGAGAAGGAACTCAACGCGGTGGAGAAGCAGGCGCAGAATGAAGCCAGAACCAAGTCGCGGTCCGCGACCGCCAGTTCCTGAGCCGTCCGGGAAGACGAAAACTGCGGAGCGCCGCCCTGCCCGTGCTTGCGGTGCCCAGCCCGGGAGGCTTCATGGCCGGCTGGAGGCGGGGTCGAGCCCTGGCAAGATGGGGCGCGACCCCTGTCTAGGCAATCAAAAATTCCTTCGTCCGCAACTCCTTGACCGTATCCCTCAGCTTGGCCGCCTTTTCGAACTCAAAGCGCTTGGCCGCTTCGCGCATATCGCTTTCCAGCTTTGCGATGTAGGCGTCCCGCTCTTCCTGGGATTTGAAGTCGGGCAAGCCATCCGCCTCGATGTCGGTCAGATCGGCGTAGTCGGCTTCGATGATCCTGGCTAGAGTCATCTCGAGCGGCCGAATGATGGACTCCGGGGTGATCCCGTTGGCCAGGTTGTAGGCGACCTGGATGGCGCGGCGGCGGTCGGTCTCGTCGATGGCCTTTGTCATCGAGTCCGTCATGCGATCGGCGTAGAGCAGGGCACGCCCGTTCAGGTTACGGGCGCAACGGCCGATGGTTTGAATTAACGAGCCGCTGGAGCGCAGGAACCCTTCTTTGTCGGCATCGAGAATCGCGACCAGTGAGACCTCAGGCAGATCCAGGCCTTCACGCAGCAGGTTGATGCCAATCAGCGCGTCGAACTCGCCCTTGCGCAGATCGCGCAGAATCTTCACCCGTTCGAGAGTCTCGATCTCGGAATGCATGTAGCGGCACTTCACGCCCACTTCGCTGTAATACTCGGCCAGGTCTTCGGCCATGCGTTTAGTCAGCGTGGTCACGAGCACGCGCTCCCCCCGCGCCACGCGTCCGCGAATCTCGTGCAGCAAGTCGTCAATCTGTCCCTTGACCGGGCGTATCTCGACCGGAGGATCGACCAGGCCGGTAGGCCGGATAATCTGTTCCACCACCACGCCCGCCGATTTGGTCAGCTCGTAAGGACCCGGTGTCGCGGAAACGTAGACCATCTGGTTCATGCGGTGTTCGAACTCTTCAAAGGTCAGGGGACGGTTGTCCAGCGCCGAGGGCAACCGGAAGCCATATTCCACCAGCGTCTCCTTGCGTGAACGATCGCCGTGATACATGCCATGCAGCTGCGGCACCGTCTGGTGCGACTCGTCAATGAACATCAGGAAGTCGCGAGGGAAATAGTCGAGCAGGGTCGGAGGCGGCTCGCCCGGCAGCCGGCCGGTGAAATGGCGGGAATAATTTTCGATGCCATGGCAGTACCCCATGGCCTTGATCATTTCCAGGTCATACATGGTGCGTTGGTGTACCCGCTGCGCCTCCACCAGGCGGCCTTGCTTTTCCAGTTCCGCTTCCCACCAGACCAGTTCTTCCCGGATCGACTGCGCCGCTTTATCCCGAGTCTCGGGCTTCATGACATAATGCGTTTTGGGATAAATCGGCAGGCGCACGTATTTCTGCTTGACCGTTCCGAACAGGGGGTCAATCTGCGAAAGTGACTCCACTTCGTCTCCCCACAACTCGACCCGGTACGCCATGTCGTCGTAGGTAGGGAAGATTTCGATGACGTCGCCTCGCACCCGAAAGGTGCCGCGCCGAAAGTCGCCGTCGGTGCGTTCGTAGAGAATTTCCACCAGTTTGCGGGTGATGTCCTCGCGCTTGATCTTCTGGCCCTTCTCGAGAAAAAGCAGCATGCCGTAGTAGGCTTCGGGCGAACCCAGACCGTAGATACAACTTACCGAAGACACGATCAGGCAGTCGCGCCGTTCGAACAGGGATCGCGTCGCGGACAAGCGCAACTTGTCGAGTTCGTCGTTGATGGTAGATTCTTTTTCGATGTAGAGGTCGGCAGCCGGAACATAGGCCTCGGGCTGGTAGTAATCGTAATAGGAGACGAAATACTCGACTGCATTGTGCGGGAAGAAGCTTTTGAATTCATGGTAGAGCTGGGCCGCCAGGGTCTTGTTGTGCGCCATCACAATGGCGGGCCGGTTGGCCTGCTCCATCACCTTGGCGATGGTGTAGGTCTTGCCCGAGCCGGTTACGCCCAGCAGCACTTGGTGCTGCTCGCGGTCGAAAATGCCGCGGACCAGCGCCTCAATGGCGGTGGCCTGATCGCCGCGCGGTTTGTAGTCGCTGACTAATTTGAAGTCCATAAAAGTCGGTCCGCCCGCACACAGAAGTGAATTTCGGCGAGTGGATATCTTTTGATTATAACGCGGGGAGCGGGGCGCGAAGGGAGAGCAAACCTGCGGCAAGAGAGACGGCGCGAAGGGTGAACCTCGCGCCATAAGATTGGTGGGCGGTGAGCCGTGCTTAGGGCAGTTTGAAGTTCACTGTGATCTGGGTTTGAACCTCGACCAATTCGCCATTCAGGTAGTAGGGTTTGTATTTCCATTGCCGGACGGCGTCGATCGCCGCGCGTCCCAGGATGGCTTGTCCACGCAACTGCTTGATCCCAGTAATGTTTCCGGTTTTGGAGATATTTGCTTCCAGTTCAACCGTCCCTTCGAGACGCATCTGCATGGCCTGGGCCGGATAGAGGGGCTGAACTTTCTTGATAATCAGGCCCTGCGAAACGCCCTGCGAGATTCGAAGCGTCTGCTGAGGCGCCTTCTGGGCATTGATCGCGTTTGTGTTCACAATGCCGGTGAGCGCGGCGCTGTCTGTGCCGGTCGCGATGCTGGTTGCCATCGGCGGCTGTTCCGGCTCCTGTACTGCGGTTTCAATCTTGGGCTGCGCCGGCAGACCGTTCTTCACTACCAGCGCGGTTGCTGGCGCCGGGCTGACGGCGGCGGGCGCTTTGACGGAAGTAACCACATTTTCGGTCTCCGCTGCTTTGGCCGCGGCGGAGGCCTTCCCGGCAGCAACGTCTGCTGCAATCGCGGCCGAAGGCTTGGACGTAGAAGGAGCCAGGTTGGCGGCGCTCGAAACCGGGTCCGACGGCTGGGCCACAACCTCAGCCGAGACGGGTTGCGCCTCGGTGTCTGAAGGAACCGGAGCCGGGGGCAATGAAGCTGTCCCCGTTTCCGAAGAAGCGATGGCATGGGGCGCTGGTTGTGACTGCTTGGATTGCATCCGGGTCCAGCCAAAATAACCAGCCGCGGCAACTCCCAAAAGCAGAACTGCAATCAGCAGGGTCTTCTTGCTGCCACCGGCGCCGGAGGCTGCTTGGTCGAGTGATCCAAAGCTGGGTGCCTGGACCGTCTGTGCCGGAGAGTGCGCTTCCCAGATTTCGGCGGCAGACGGTTGCAAGCTTTCATTGGCTGAGGAACCGGGTCCCGGTTGTGACGCGGCCGCTGCACTCGATTCGACCGGGGTGACCTTGGATTGACGAATTTCGGAGTGGCGAACTTCCTTGGCGCGGGCAGGAGCCGCGGCGGCGCCGCCGCCGGTCTGTGAGGAGCTGGCGTGGCTCGATGCCGGATTTTCAAACTCAGTTTTTCCCGCCGCTTCAGCGGCCCGGCGCAGGGCCGTGGCCATGGGCTCCGCCATCGGCTTCGAGCCTGGCTGCCAGGGGTACTGCTTCGCCTGGGTGGAACCTGCGGCAGACTGCGGCGCGTTCTCGGCGGACGAAGGAGCAGAATCCGGCATGTACTCGAGCAGCGCAGCGTCGACCGTGTCAGGCTGGGGTGTTGGTTCTGCCTCAAGTTCGAAGGAACCGGTGGCCTGAGGCGGCGGCGCGACGGCACGGGACGGCGGAAAGGACAAGGGTGCCGGCAAGAGCGGAGCTGCGGCCGGTTCCGGGAAGATCGCAACCGTAGCCGCCGGCTTTGCGGTTTGTCCCTTGCGCAGTAAGCCGCGGGCGACGCGCAGGGTTGCCTTGGATTGTTCTACATGAATTGGTTTGGTGAGCACCAGATTGGCGCCGAGGCGGAAAGCCTTGGCCACGCCTGCCTGCCCCTCTACCACCGCGACCGCGAGCGAAGTCTGGTTCGAACCGGAATTGCGGGCGCTCTTGAACAAAAGGGCCGCGTTCTGCTCGTTGTCGCAGTCCACGACCAGAGCATCGAAGTGCTGAGCCATCAGTTTTTTCACTGCGGCAAAGGGCTCGTTGCAGGGCTCGACAGCAAACTCGAGTTCACTCAACACCTGGGTGACTACGCGAGCCGTTTTTTCGTCCGGGCAGAATAATAGCGCTTGGTAACTCATAGTAGTCAATGGTAGGTAGGGGGTTCGGGGCCAGCAAGTTACGGTGGTAATTGGAAGTTACAAGGACCGGAATGCGCGTGCCGATTTGGCTCAAGATTTTGTGGACCGTTTGGGTGGCGGTGTGGGCGCCCCTGTACTGGAAGCACTATGGCGCGCAGAACCTGCTCTATTTCTGCGATTTGGGAAATTTTTTCTTGGCCGCGGCGCTGTGGCTGGAAAGCCCGTTACTGTTTTCCTGGCAGGCCACCGGTCTCCTCTTATTCCAAAGTCTCTACACCATCGATTTATTGGGGGCGGTCCTGAGCGGCAGGCACCTCATCGGCGGCACCGAATACATGTTCGACAGCGCCGTGCCGCTGTGGGTCCGCCTTCTGAGCCTGTTCCACCTGGTTACGCCGCCTCTGTTGCTGGGAGCGATCTGGCGCTTGGGTTACGACCGGCGGGGATGGAAGTACCAGACCCTGACCGCCTGGGTGATCGTGCCTATCAATTATTTCTGGCGGCCGGAGCACGACGTCAACTGGGCCCGTGGGCCTTTTTTTCGCGAGCAACACTTGGTGCCCGGATGCTGGTACCTGCTCGCTTACTTGCTGGTTGTGCCCCTGCTCGTCTACTGGCCATCCCACTTGGCATTGCAGTGGTGGATGTCGGGACGGAATGCCATCGAGCGGCGGATTCACGGAACTTGATTCGCCGATCTTGATTCGCCCCTTAGGATCCGCCGCAAACCGCAACCAATGCCCTCTGCGCCGCTTCCAGCAAGGCTTCCGAACCGACCGGGCGTCCGGTGGCGTGCTCCATCCACAGATCAGGAGTGACGTTTCCCATCTTCGCCATGCGCTCAAATTCGGGTCCGATGGCCCCTGCCCGCATCATCTGTTCTTCCATCTGAAACGCGATCAAATGCCCAATCGGGTAGTCGGGAAGGTAGAGGAATGCGTCAATCATGTGGGAGTAAACGCCAAGCAGCACTACATCTTTCTCGCCAAAGACAGGAGCGTAAAACCGGTTCCACATGTCTTTGGCGATCTGCACCGTGGCCTGGTTGAGTTCTGCCGGCGAGGCCTGCGGATGGTCGTACATCCAGTGCCAGACGGCCATATCCACCAGGGCGACGCCGGAGATTTCGTAAGTGGCCCAGAAATCGTTGAGCGTTTTTTCCGCTTCGCTCTTGGCGTCTGGCGCGGGAAGTCCCAGCAGTTCCAGGTCGCGGCTCTGAAATACGAAAGCAAACGCCTCGGTAAACGCGGTATTGGGCACGCCCTTCAGCAAAACATGGTCAACCTGGTTCAAAGAGAAAGTCTGTTCGACGTTGTGCCCCATTTCATGGGCGGCGACGTTAAAACTCTTGTAGTCCATGCCCTCTTTTTCGACACGCGTCCGCAGGTGCGCCTTCTCTCCCCGCATCTCCGCCCCCATGGCGTGACCAGCCCCGCGCGCCGGATCAACCACAATATTGCTGGCCAGGTATTGCGCGCGTTCCGAACTGAAACCCAGCTTCATCAGCAGGTTTGGAATATCCTGCTGGTACGCTTGGGGCGTCAGGTATTTCTTCGCCACCATCTCATCCAGTTGCGCTTCGCTGTACTGGCTGCCCGGCCGCAAGCCGCTGTACCAGATATCAAACGGCTCAAGCGGACGCTTCAGTCGCGATTCGATCAGCCTCGCTACCTGAGGAACCAAGGGCGAAGTCACGACCTGCTCCAACATGGCCTGAATCCGGGCTTCCGGGATCTCGCGGTTTTCGTCGAAACGGCGTGCGATCAGGGTGGGCGCGGTGGGCGAATAGGGGTCGGCTTTCCGGGATGCGAAAAATGTTTTCTGCAGCATGGCGTAGCGGGTATCCGGCTCGCGTGCGTCGCTGGGATTCGCAGCCGCGGCGTCAGAATCCTGCACCGCCGCTGCCGTCACTTGGTTGGTGAAGGGATTCCAATCGAGCGCGGGATTGTTAATCACCAGGGCGGGAATGGTTTGCGTGACAATGCGCTCCATCACCTGCTGGATCATGCGCTGCTTGGCCAGACCATTGGAGGCGTCCGCGTAGCTGGCCTTGATTTCGTCGCGCAGACTCCAGTGGCTGAGCAGGCGCATCTTCGGTGGAAACAGGCGCTGGCTCCGTGAATCGAGCAGGTGGTGCATCCAGATGTTGTATTCCGAGATGTACTGGCCGGTCTGGGCTTCGGCTTGTGCGATTCCCAGGTTCACATCTGCAGGAATCCGTTTCGAGAAGCTTTGCGCCAGCCGGACTTCAGCCCACTGCCGGCGCGACCAGGATGGACCATCTTTGAGGCGTTGCTCAAGCGTGGTGAGCGGAAAATTCAGCAGCACCACAAAGGCCAGCTTATTCTGAAAGAAATCATCGGCGACGTGAGCCGCTGGATCATAGCCGCCGATCATTTCATCCAGAGGAAGCACCGGGCCAAGATCAAGGTCGAGCTGTTGGCGAAACTCGCGATTGATTTCGTGCATGTGTCCGCCCAGTTGCTCCAGCATGCGTTCCAGCCGGTTGAAGATGGTATCAAGCATGGCCTGATTTCCGGCGAAATTGGCGCGCACGAAACCTTCAAAAGTGGCGGCATCACCATCGTCGGCGCACCAGAACCGAGCGACTTGATCGAGGCCTCGCTGAATTCGCCTGCGCTCGGACTCCCCATAGCGGGCCGCCAGCTCATGGTTCAGTTTCGCGGCTGACGTGGTTGTCCACGAGGGTGAAATCTCGGCAACGGCCGCCGGGCTGGCGGGGGAACTCTGCATTGGGTGCCTCCTCAGGAATAGACCGACGGGGCAAGTGGCCCACGGCGGCGGTTAAAAAATCAAATCCACGGCTCAGCCCACCGGCGCTTTCACCTGCGGTCCGACCGCCGATCCGGGCTGCGGGTAGGGCAGCGAATTGCTGAACCCGGAAATGTCGGCAGGCGGGAAATCGGGAAAAGGCAATTGGTTGCCCTCCCGCCATTGCTGGACCTGGCGGGCGACTGCGGCCGCTTTCTCCTTGTCCACGCCGGTATCCCGGCTGAGGTACAGGGTTTGCGACGGGAAGGCGAAGCCGGTGCCGGCGCTGTCCACAATGTCCATGATGCGGAGCAGAATGTCTTCCCGGATAGCCAGGAAATCGTTGAAATCGCGGGTCAGGACGTAACAAAATATTTCCAGGGACAGCGCGCTCTCATCAAACGACACAAAGCGGCTGCGCGCACCGTCGGTTTCCACCTTCGGATGTTGATAAAGCAGGCGGCGTATCTGGGCGAGCACGTAACGCAGCTGGTCCGGCGAAGTCTCGTAACGCAGCCCCAGCTTGGTGTTGAACAGAATCTTGTCGCGTCGGCTCAGGTTTTCCACGTTCATCGTAGCCAGGGAGCCGTTGGGGATCGAAAGCTCGGTCCGGTCGGGAGTGCGAATCCGAGTCGAACGCAGGCTGATGTCTTCCACCGTCCCCACCCGGTCGCCAAAACGGCAGACGTCTCCGATGCGGATGACTTCGTCCCCCAGAACAGAAACCCCGCCGAAGAGGTTCTCCAGTGTTTTTTGCGCAGCCAAGGCAACCGCAATGCCGCCGATGCCCAGTCCAGCCAGAGGCGTGGTCAGGTTGAAGCCGAGAGTACCCATGATGGCGAAGATGGCCAGCACGAAGATCGTGGCCTTGAGCATGCGCTCGCCCAGGATCATCAGGGAACTGGTGCCCATCTTCCCGGAGAGAACCGCCCGCTGCCGCAAGCTCCGCACCATCGCCCGCAGAATCCGCCACAGCAGCCAGCTGAATGCGATCACCGCCACGACGCCGGCTGCCTGCTGGTAACGGTGCCTTTGCAGCACCGGAATCCGAACGTAAGACACCAGAATCCCGTGAATCAGGGTTCCGATCAGCAACCAGAGCGGCCGCACAAACGAACTCCCCGCCGCTGCCACGGCATGCTGCCGATAGCGTGCCCAGGTGTACCAGGGCAGCCAGAGGATTTGAACCGCCAGCCACGCCAGGACGGCAGCGACCGGAATGGCCAGTAAGATGGCGAGCCACTGCCACCAGGGAAGTCCCAGAAACTGGTGACGCACCAAAACGTGAGGAAGGCGAGTCTCCACCTGATGCACGGCGGCTTGCTCGTAGAGCTCCGGAACCTTGGCCAGGGTGTCGGAGGAGATGAGCCAGATTCGTCCCCCCTCAGGATCGGAGACGCGCACCAGAATCAGATCAGCCTCAATGTCGCCGGCGTTCAGACTGCCCACTCGCTGCTTGTCGAGCGGCATTCCTTCCTGCGCTGTCCCCTCGGGTTGACTGCTGATGCGCCGCAGGTCGCCGCTGAAAGAGCGATCAATCACCAGTTTCAGCTTGGCGGCGATGTCTTCCCCTTGGGTCAGGCGGCGTGCGGGGGACATCTGCAGGTACTGTCCCGCGATCGAGTAACTTCCGGACTGCGCGGCCTGGAGAAATCCGTACAGAGTGCCGCTGGGAGTGTTGCGCCCCAACGGGTCGGCGGCGGCCCCGTTGGCGGGGGCGGTCCCGTTCCCGCCTGCGGACGGCTGCCCCGGCAATACCTGGTAGGCCCGGGCCGACAAAATCATGGCCAGGCAAAGGGGCAGCCAGAGCGCTCGTGTCAGCAAAGAAAACATGATTCCTTCTCCAGCTAAGGATGGTGGAGCCGGGCCAGGCTATTGCAAGCCGTGAAGAACACTCATTGTAATGTAGGCGCGGGGGTCCTGGCTGGTGCTGGCCCTTGCACCTGCGGGGAGGCTTGCGCCTCAATCGAATCCGGCACCGCCTTGGCTCGCGGGAGTTTAGCTTTTCTTCGGCCGGTAGATGTCGGTGCTGGTACCGAAGAAAACCTCGGCAGCTTCCATAATGGTCTCCGAAAGCGTGGGATGCGGGTGAATCGTGAGAGCCATGTCTTGGGCGAGCGCTGCCATTTCCACCGCAAGCACGCCTTCGGCGATAAGCTCTCCCGCGCCGGCGCCCACGATGCCCACGCCCAGCACGCGCTCGGTCTGGGGATCGAGGATAAGCTTGCTCATGCCTTCGGTCCGATCCAGAGTCATCGCCCGGCCGGAGGCGGCCCAGGGAAATTTTGCCACCTTGATGTCGCGGTTTTCCTTCTGCGCCTGAGTCTCGGTGAGACCGCACCATGCGATCTCGGGATCGGTGAAGACTACGGCGGGAATGGCAGCGGGCTCGAAGGCGACTTTGTGCCCGGCGATGGCTTCGACCGCGGTGCGCCCCTCATGCGAGGCCTTGTGCGCCAGCATGGGCTCCCCGACCAGATCGCCAATCGCGTAAATCACAGGATCGTCGGTCTGCAACTGCTTGTTCACCTGAACAAATCCGCGGGGGCCGACTTGAACCTGGGTTTTTTCCAAGCCTACAATTTCGGCATTCGGCTTGCGCCCCACCGACACCAGAACTTTGTGAAAGATTTTTTCGGACTGCGTGACCTCGGGACCGCCGAAGCTCACGCGGATGCCGTTCGGTTCCTCCTTCATGGCAGCAACGGTCGTGTGGAGCAGGATGGAATCGAAAATCTTTTCTACCCGCTTGTGTAAAGGAAGAACCAGATCGCGATCCGCGCCGGGAAGCAATCCGGGCATCATTTCTACCACCGAGACTTTCGAGCCCAAAGCGGCATACACCGTGCCTAACTCCAGTCCGATGTAGCCACCTCCGATCACCAGCAGCGTTTCCGGCACCTCGCTCAAATCCAGAGCGGAAGTGGAATCCATGACGCGCGGCGTGTCGAGGTTCAGGCTGGGAACTATGGCCGGACGCGAACCAGTCGCCAGGATAATGCGGTCAAAGATTAGATTCTGATCGCCACCCCCGGCCTTCGAAACCCGCAGGGTGTTCGAATTCTCAAAGGCCGCGCGTCCCTGAATGAATTCGACCTTGCGTTGTTTCGAAAGCGCCCCGAGGCCGCCCGTCAGCTTCTTTACTACGCCCTCTTTCCACCCTCGCAGTCGCGCCAAATCGATTTTGGGATCCGCGTAGTCGATGCCCCAATTTTTGGCGTGACGGGATTCGTCGATCAGCTTGGCCACGTGCAGCAAAGCTTTGGAAGGAATGCATCCGCGATACAGGCAGACTCCACCCGGATTCGCCTCAGGATCAATCAGGGTGACCTTCATGCCCAGATCGGCGGCCAGAAACGCAGCCGCGTAGCCCCCTGGCCCGCCGCCCACGACTGCGATGTGCAAGTTTGAAGTGTCAGTCATTCAATGAGAAGGTATGCAGCTTTCATTCGGTTCTATCCCTGAACCGACAGCAGGAAGGGTTGCTCAAAAGCCTCCGCGATCCAGCGCAGGAATCGTGCCGCATCGGCGCCATCAATCAGCCGATGATCGTAGGAGAGCGAGAGCGGCAGTACCTGGCGGGGCTCGAATTTGCCATTCATCCAGATGGGTTCCATGCTGGAGCGGGATAGTCCGAGAATGGCGACTTCGGGATAATTCACGATGGGCGAAAACCCGGTGCCGCCGATGCCGCCAAGATTGGTGATGGTGAAGGTCCCGCCCTCCATTTCCGCCGGGGTCAGCTTCTTGTCTTTGGCTTTGCGGGAAATCTGGGTCAGTTCGGCGGCCAGTTCGACGATGTTCTTCTTGTCCACATCGCGAATCACCGGGACCAGCAGGCCGCGATCGGTGTCCACGGCGACCCCAATGTTGATGTATTGCTTGTAAACAATTTCTTCCTTGGCCATATCAATACTGGCATTGAATTGAGGAAAAACTTTCAAGGCGGAAGCGCAAACTTTCAGCGCGATCGCCGTCACCGTCATCTTGCCACCCGCCTCTTCCGCCTTGGGTGCGAAGCGAGTTCGCAATTGCTCCAGTTCCGTGATGTCGGCCTTGTCCTGCTGCGTGACGTGCGGGATCGTAGTCCAGGCTTCCCAAAGATGCTGCGCCGTCTTGCGGCGCACGCCGCGCATGGAGACACGTTCCACTTTCCCAAACTTGGCGAAATCAGGAAGCGCCGCTTGGGTAAAATGACCAGCCTGCGCCGATTGCGACGCCTTGGCCGACGTGAGCAAGGATTTGGCGCAAGCCTTGACGTCGTCGTCGCTGATGCGTCCCCCCGGGCCGCTGCCTTGCACCTCGTAAATGTCCACCCCGAGCTCTCTCGCCAGGCGGCGAACGTGAGGCGCGGCGGGCGCAGGCGCGCGCTGCTCCGTCCCCGCAACCTTGCCCAGTTGTTCGGGCATGGCAAATGCCTTGGGCGCCAGAGCCTGCGGCCGATCGGGCAGAATTACTTGCGCTTCGGTTTTGCCCTCAGCCTGGATCGCCGCTTGCAGCGACAGTCGAGCCTCATGCTGCTCGGAAATATGTTCCACCGGCGCGTGTTTCGGCTTCTCCGCAGGGGCGGTCGCACCACCCTCCAGGGTGAAAATCACCTGCCCCACTTTGACCTTTGTGCCTTCCTTGACCCGGATCTCCTTGACCGTGCCGGTCACCGAAGAGGGAACTTCCACCACGGCCTTGTCGGTCTCCAGTTCCATCACCGGTTGGCCTTCGGAGACCTTCGTGCCGGGAGAAATCATCAGCCGCACCAGGTCGCCCTGGTCGATGTTTTCTCCCAGTTCCGGCAGCCTGAATTCAGTCGCGCCCGTTGCCACGGCGGACTGCCGAGCGGCGGAAGCCGCCGCGGGCCGAGCCGCCGCCGGGGCTGGTGCCACGGCCTCCGGGGCAGGGACAGGCGGCTGCTCTGCCGGAGCTTTTGCGGGAGCCTTGGACTCGGGGGCTTTGACTTTGGCGCCAGCCCCGTTCTCGACCGTGAAAATGACCTGACCAACCTTGATTTTCTGTCCTTCTTTGACCCGAATCTCCTTCACCGTGCCGGTCACCGAAGAGGGCACCTCAACCACCGCTTTGTCGGTTTCCAGTTCCATGACCAGCTGGCCTTCGGTGACGCTCGCGCCTGGAGAAATCATGAGGCGCACCAGGTCGCCCTGGTCAATGTTCTCGCCGAGTTCCGGTAGCTTGAATTCTGTCACTGAGTATTCGCTCCCCACGCGGCGCCCACCTAGCGCTCCGCCTCGCTTGGCCTGCGGCCGGGGCGGGCTCGGCCAGATCCCGGCCGGACCGCCTCCTCACGGCAGCGGCGGGCTTTAGGTACTTGCCGGATTTGCTTTTTCCGGATTGATGCCAAGGTCTTTGACTGCCTGCCGCAGTACTTCGAGCTTCACCTGCTTTTCGCGCGCCAGCGCAGTCAGCGTCGCCAGCACAATATGTTTCGCATCCACCTCGAAGAAATCGCGCAACGCCGTCCGGCTCTCGCTGCGACCGAAGCCGTCGGTGCCCAAAGCCACTAGCGGCCTCGGCAGCCACTGCGCAACCGATTCGGGCAGCACCTTCATGTAATCCGATGCCGCCACCAGCACTCCAGGCGCATCTTTCAACGACTGGGTAACGAAGGGCACGCGCGCAGTCTCTCCCGGGTGCAGCATATTCCAGCGATCACAATCGTTGCCATCGCGGTAAAGCTGCTTGTAGCTGGTCACGCTCCACACATCGGCCGCTACGCCATATTTTTCTTCCAGAATCTGCTGCGCCTTGAGCACTTCGTACATGATCGTGCCGCTGCCGAACAGTTGCGCCCGCAGCTTGGCGTCCTTCTTGGTCGAGGCGCGGAAGCGGTAAAGGCCTTTCAGAATGCCTTGCTTCACATCTTTGCCTTCGGGCATTCCCGGCATGGCCAACGGTTCGTTTGTGACCGTCAGGTAGTAGAAGATGGATTCCTGGTCCACGTACATGCGCTTGATACCGTCCTGAATAATGACGGCAATTTCGTAGGCGAATGCCGGATCAAAGGCCAGCAAATTGGGAACCGACAGCGCCAGCACGTGGCTGTGACCATCCTGGTGCTGCAATCCCTCGCCCGCCAGAGTCGTGCGCCCTGCCGTACCGCCCACCAGAAAGCCGCGGGTCCGCATATCGGCGGCGGCCCAGATGAAGTCCCCGATGCGCTGGAAGCCGAACATGGAGTAATAAATAAAAAACGGGATGGTGTTGATGCCGTGATTTGCGTAGGCGGTTCCGGCGGCGATAAAGGAGCAGATGGAACCAGCCTCGGTGATGCCTTCTTCGAGAATCTGCCCGTCCTTGGCTTCCTTGTAATAAAGAAGAGTGTCCATATCCACCGGCTCGTAGAGCTGGCCGACGCTCGAGTAAATTCCTACCTGCCGGAACAGAGCTTCCATGCCGAAAGTGCGTGCCTCGTCGGGGATGATGGGCACGATAAGCTTGCCGATTTCCGGATCGCGCAGCAATTTCGAAAGCAGCCGCACGAACACCATGGTGGTAGAAACTTCCCGGCCGTCCGTGCCCTTGTGAAACTCCTCGAAATGGGATTCCGCAACCGGAGCAATCGGCTTGGAACGCACTTTGCGCTCCGGCAAGTAGCCGCCCAGCTGTTTGCGGCGATCCTGCATGTACTTGATTTCTGGACTCTCATCCGCGGGGCGATAAAAGGGTGCGTCGTGCAGTTCTTCGTCCGGGATGGGAATCCCGAAACGAGAGCGGAAGATGCGTAGTTCGTCTTCGTTGAGCTTTTTCTGCTGGTGCGTAATGTTCTTGCCTTCGCCCGCCTCGCCCAGTCCGTAGCCCTTGATGGTTTTGGCGAGAATGATGGTAGGGGCGCCTTGGTGTTCGGTGGCGGCTTTGTAGGCGGCATGTACCTTGATGGGATCGTGGCCGCCCAGCCGCATGCGAGAAAGCTGTTCGTCGGAAAGATGCTCCACCATCTTCAGTAACCGGGGATCGCTACCGAACAGGTTGTGACGGAAATAGGCGCCGCTCTCGACAAAGTATTTCTGATATTGTCCGTCGGTAATCTCGCCCATCCGTTTGACCAGAATGCCATCCCGATCGTTGGTGATGAGACTGTCCCAGTCGCTGCCCCACACCACTTTGATAACATTCCAGCCCGCACCGCGGAAAATGGCTTCCAGTTCCTGGATGATCTTGCCATTGCCGCGTACCGGTCCATCCAGCCGCTGCAAGTTGCAGTTCACCACAAAAATCAGGTTATCCAGCCTCTCCCGCGAAGCCAAAGTGATCGAGCCGAGCGATTCGGGTTCGTCCATCTCACCGTCGCCCAGGAATGCCCAGACCCTTCCACCCGTGGATTTCTTCAGCCCCCGATTCTCCAGGTAGCGAATAAACCGCGCCTGGTAAATCGCCTGGATCGGCCCCAGTCCCATGGAAACGGTCGGAAATTCCCAAAAATCTGGCATCAGCCAGGGATGGGGATAGGACGAGAGCCCGCCGCCTTCCTTTAATTCACGGCGGAAGTTTTGCAGCTTCTCCTTGGCGATGCGGCCTTCCAGATAGGCGCGGGCGTACATACCGGGGGCGGCGTGACCCTGGAAATAGACCAGGTCGCGATCGCCCGATTCTGTCTGCGCCTGTAGGAAATGATTGAACGCCACTTCGTAAAGCGTAGCCGCGGACGCAAAGGTAGAGATGTGGCCGCCAATGCCTTCCTGGATTTTGTTGGCCCGCACCACCATGGCCAGCGCATTCCAGCGCACAATGCTCTTGATCCGGCGCTCCATTTCCTGGCTGCCGGGAAACGGCGGCTGCTGCCGAGAGGCGATGGTGTTCTGGTAAGGAGTGGTGGCGGTAAAGGGAAGGTTGACGCCCGCGGCGCGCCGCGCGTGCAGGGAGAGCTGCTGCAGCAGCCGTCCGGCGCGCTCCGGGCCGCCTTGGGACAAAACGTAATCCAGCGAATCCAGCCACTCTCGTGTTTCTAGAACTTCCACTCCGTTAGTTTGCGTCTCAGCCACGTCCGGTTTCTCCATCCATGAGTGCGGAACCATCCATGATAGTCAATTACGCGGAATTTTGCTGGCGGGCTGCCCGAGTCACGGGACCGGAGCCCGACATTTTGAGCGCCCACACCAAATCGGGCAGGGTCTATACTATTAGTTCAATATTAGTTCGCCGAATATCTCTGAGCACCCATTCTGAACGGCAACCTAGGCGCCGAAATGTCCATCCTACCAACTTCAATACCTGAAAACCTGTCGCAGGAAATCAAAAGAGGAGAATTCCGATGTCGAAGAAATCAGTTTCGGGGAACAACGGCGGAAGCACCGCCCAGCCGCATTTTCACCAGAAAGCTCCAGAAATCCAGAAGTATGGCACCGTGAGCCACGCGTTGCCGCTCGAACTGGAAGAACCCATCCGCCTGGAGATGACTGAACACCTCAATCAACTCTTGGTTGACACCATGACCCTGCGCGATCTGTACAAAAAATCGCACTGGCAGGTTGCGGGCCCGACCTTTTACCAGCTCCATCTGTTATTCGACAAGCATTACGATGAGCAGTTGGAGTTGGTCGACACCATTGCCGAGCGTATTCAACTGCTGGGAGGAGTGAGTCTGGCCATGGCTCACGACGTCGCCGAGACTACCCGGATCGAGCGTCCACCCCGCGGACGGGAAGAGGTTCCAGTGCAACTCTCGCGTTTGCTCGATGCCCATAAGGTCATCATCGGGGAATGCCGCGAACTGGCGGACCGGGCTGATAAATTGGGCGACGACGGAACCAACGACCTTGCGGTCAGCGACGTTCTGCGCACCAATGAATTGCAGGTATGGTTCCTGAGCGAGCATCTGGTGAATATGCCCCTGGCCGATGTCCGGGGCTAAACACCCGCCCGAAGCAACCCGGGGCTGACTCCAGGTCAGCCCTGGAATTTTCTTAAGATCCGCACCGAATCGCACCGACGGATCGCCGCCGGTATCGCCGGGTGGCGGAAACTACGGGCGAATTTCCGGAAGGTTCAACCGAGTGCGGGACGCCATGGGGCACAACGACTACATCGCCTTTGGCGATCTGGCGCGTCTGTCCGTTACCCATGCTGACGCGCTTCATCCGGTGCCGTAATCTTGGCCGCAAGAGCCCCTCACCTATGATAAAGGGTGGCTGAACCATCGAGCACGTAAATGACGTCGGCGTCTTCTCGTGCAGCCGGGGCGGCATCCTTGGCGGCCGGATCGGGCGTCACGGGATTTGCCCCGGCAATCGCCAGTTTCTCATCCTGGCCGGCAGTGCCGGCACCGCTCACTCCGATCCCCCAACCATCTGACCGTCGATTGTGATAGGGATGCCCCCAATCAGAGGCGTGAAGTTTTCCATGTGAGTTTTGTTTCTTCTGGGGTGGTTGCGAATCAAAACACACAGCTTGGGTTTACTTAAGGCCTTCTGGTTTCGTGACGCGGATGGCCATGCCGTCGAAATCGAACAAAGGAAACAAAAGTAGCAGTAGAACATGACAAGCCTGGGCCTCATCAGCGCCGTCCTCACCAGCCGTCTTTCCCGGGAGCCGGCTTAACGTGAGCCTGCCGTCTCCGGTCAACGCGAAACCCATGCCCGCAGAATGCGAGCCGATGCGTGGGCCACCTATGGGCCAGAATGGGATGAGCCCGACATGCAGGAATCCGGGGCCGAGTTCGCCCCGCTATTGAGTATGTAATAGGAGAGGGCCTCATGACACAGGAAGAAATCAGACTCTCGGAATCGGGAGCGCGCAGGAAGCACTGGAAGCGTTGGGGCCCCTACCTCAGCGAACGTGCCTGGGGAACGGTGCGCGAGGACTACAGCTCGCTCGGCGATGCCTGGGAACATTTTTCGCATGACCAGGCCCGATCGCGCGCCTACCGCTGGAACGAAGACGGCCTGGCCGGCATCAGCGACCGGAGGCAGAGTACCTGCTTTGCTGTGGCGCTGTGGAATGGGCGCGATCCCATCCTGAAAGAACGGGTCTTCGGCCTTACCGGAAACGAAGGCAATCATGGCGAGGACGTGAAGGAATACTACTTCTACTTGGACAGCACCCCCACCCACTCCTACATGAAGTATCTCTACAAGTACCCACAAGCCGAGTTCCCTTACCGGCAGCTCGTGGAAGAAAACAGACGGCGAAACAAAAACCAGGCGGAGTTTGAGCTACTCGACACCGGTGTGTTCAACGAAGATCGCTATTTCGACGTGTTCGTGGAGTACGCCAAAGCCGATTCCGAAGACATCCTGATCCAGATCACGGTCGCCAACCGCGGTCCGGAAGCCGCTAACCTCCGCCTGCTGCCCACGGTCTGGTTCCGCAACACGTGGTCGTGGGGAGGCCGCGATCGGCGACCCGAGTTGCATCAGGCACGACCCGCGCCCCACCCGGCGATCGAACTGCATCATGATCAGCTGGGCAACCGCTGGCTGCATTGCGAAGGCTCTCCCGAACTGCTGTTCACCCAGAACGAGACCAACGCGAGACGGCTGTTCGGAGGCGAAAATCGCACACCCTACGTCAAGGACGGCATCCACGACTATGTGGTGCATGGCCTGAAAGATGCGGTCAATCCCCAGCACACCGGCACCAAGGCAGCGGCGCATTACCAGCTCACCGTGCAAGCGGGAGCGACTGCCGTAGTGCGGCTGCGGCTGGCACACTCCGACTTCAAAGGAAAGAACCCGTTCGAAGGCTTCGACAAGATGTTCGCGCTTCGCCAACATGAAGCAGACGAGTTCTATCGCACCATCATTCCGCAAGATCTTTCGCCCGACGCACAGAACGTGATGCGCCAGGGCTTCGCTGGAATGCTCTGGTCCAAGCAGTTCTATCACTACGTGATCAGGGACTGGTTGCAAGGCGACCCCGGTAACCCTCCCCCTCCGCAGGAGCGCAAGCACGGGCGCAACCACGAGTGGACCCATCTGTATAACGCGGATGTTATTTCCATGCCCGATAAGTGGGAGTACCCGTGGTATGCCGCCTGGGATCTCGCATTTCACTGCATTCCTCTGGCGCTAGTGGATTCGGATTTTGCCAAGGAGCAACTAACGCTGATGCTCCGCGAATGGTATATGCACCCGAACGGACAAATTCCCGCTTACGAATGGTCGTTGGCTGATGTCAATCCTCCCGTGCACGCTTGGGCGGCGTGGCGCGTCTACAAGATCGACAAAAAGCGCAAAGGCAAGGGCGATCGCGCATTTCTCCAGCGCGTCTTCCACAAGCTACTGTTGAATTTCACCTGGTGGGTGAATCGCAAGGATGCCGAGGGTATGAACATTTTTCAAGGCGGCTTCCTTGGCCTGGATAATATCGGAGTCTTTGATCGCAGCTCTCCTCTGCCCACCGGTGGATACATCGAACAGTCCGATGGAACCAGCTGGATGGCCATGTACACCCTCAACTTGCTGGCCATCGCGCTGGAACTGGCAACCGAGGAGCCTTGCTACGAAGACGTGGCCAGCAAGTTCTGGGAACATTTCATCTATATCGCTCATGCCATGAGCCATCGCGGCGAGGACCACTTGGGACTGTGGAATGAAGAGGACGGTTTCTTCTACGACGTGCTGAAGCTGCCCGACGGTTCACAATTTCCCATGAAGATTCGTTCCATAGTGGGACTGATCCCGCTGTTTGCCGTGGAAACCCTGGAGCCGGAAGTGCTCGATCAACTGCCGGACTTCCATCGGCGCCTCGAATGGTTCATCCACAACCGTCCCGACCTCACTCAGAATCTCGCCTGCATGGCCACCGAGGGTATGGGCGAGCGCCGGTTGCTGTCCATTGCTGGCCAGGAACAGTTGCGCAGTATTCTGAAGTTCATGCTGGACGAGCGCGAGTTTCTTTCGCCTCATGGCATCCGTGCCTTGTCCCAGTTCCACCGCGACAACCCTTACAGACTGGTGGTGCAGGGTACGGAACATCGCGTGGACTATGAGCCGGGTGAATCGTCGACCGGATTGTTCGGCGGAAATTCCAACTGGCGTGGTCCGATCTGGTTTCCAGTGAATTACCTGCTGGTGGAGTCGCTCCAGAAGTTTCATCACTACCTGGGGGACGACTTCCAGGTAGAGTTTCCCACCGGGTCGGGGACGATGATGAGCCTGTGGGAGGTGGCGGGACAATTGTCCCGGCGCAT
>Ga0193719_10000136_pt1 | contig 23944 bp, 24 predicted proteins | sample U2a2metaG_FD_160103 | JGI IMG/M metagenome (GOLD analysis project Ga0193719, IMG submission 160103) | Soil microbial communities from a riparian zone of the East river system, Colorado, United States - U2a2 | ecosystem: Environmental > Terrestrial > Soil > Riparian zone | place: USA: East... | reverse complement strand
CCTTCCCTGGCGGAATACGCAAAATCTCGACATCAAAGGGATGCCGCTCGTTGAGGTCGGTGGACTCGGGCTTGCGTCCCAACGCCTCTGAAATCTCTTTGCCCGCACCGCTGAACTTTCCTTTCGGTGAGGACCATGTGAGCTCTGCCATCTTTGTTGTATTGACCTTGTGCACAAGCGAAGTTGTCTAACGAGATATGGATGGAATTTCTCCGTAATATTTTACGGAATTATTTCCTCTAATCCGCTTGCGTTCCTCGCGTTCAGCCGATGAAAGCGGAATCATGGAAATTCGTCTTACCGGTAAGTGCGACGTGATACGAGTAAAAACTTACCACTCTTTGAAGTCGCCCGCATGCTCATGCGTTTCTATTACGTTGCCAGCTTCATCGTAAACGCGAATCACCGCATCATGTGAACGGCTGCGGAATTTTGCGTAGCCGATTGCATTACTCATTGCGTTTGGCTCGCCATACCAAAGCCTGCCGAATGGCAGCGCATCCGAAATCAGATCGACGCCGAGCTTATCTTTGCGCGAGAATGCAACGAGAATTGTGCCGAATCATTCGGCATTTAGGAAGCGGAATCGTTTCGCCGAAATTTCTCTCGCTAATACCGCCACACACTTGTTAAACACCAACATGCCTTTTCGATTTCGAAGATATTTCTCCCTCCTTCCCGGCGTTCGCCTGAATGTCGGCGCAACTGGCGCTTCCGTGTCCGTCGGCCCAAAAGGTGCAAAGTTCACTGTGAGTCCAAAAGGGATGCGCGCGACTGCCGGCATCCCCGGCAGCGGGCTGTTCTTCACTCAGCAGCTTGGTGTTTCGAAAAGGGAGCATTCCCAAACAGAGCAACCCGACCTTGAACTTCCGCCAGAGGTCAAACAGGTGATTCGGGACCGCCCGCAACACTGGGAGTTTCTCTTGATTCAACGAGCGCTGCGTTCAACCGCAGACGAGATCAATACTATGGCGACAATCGCCTCAACCTACGGAACGGACGCTATCACGTTTCATCAGTAGGTCCGAGAGCTGATCGCGGAGAGTCAGCAAATCGCATCTGAGTGGAGTGACGTGATAAACATCGAACTGCGAGAAGCGTTGGGTCCGCCTGGTGAACCGGGTGATCCTGATTTACTCGTTGCCGCTGTCGACCATCTGATCGATGTGGCGCGCAAAGCTATCGTGTGCGAGCAGCGAGCAGCCGCCCTAGCGCGACATCCATTGTATGGGAGCCTAGCGGAACCCTTTCGAGATATCGCCCAACCGTTTGTCGATGTGTTCAACGACCTGCTTCGTCGCCTTGACGAGAAGCTGCCCAGTGTCGGCCTTCCCCTTGAGTTCGACTTACGCCTGACGCTTAATGCGCCGCCATCGATAAACGCATTTGAGAGTGCCCAAAATGCGTATGCGCACCGGTTCTTTGATAACGACTACGGGCTCAGAAGCGGCGACGTCGTCAACGAACGATTCCGAATTGCCCGAGGGGAGAACGAACTTGGGGTCTTTAGTCGAGCTGCCATAGCAGATAATCTCGCCAGCAACATATTCCAAAGAAATGATCTGTTTTGGTCTGAGGATGCCAATGGATGGCAACCTTTAGATAGTCTTCTGCTTTAGCTCTTTCAATCATGCGCGGTTGGTCGCGGCCTGTTCGCGGACGACCTGCTCTCGGTGCTCTGAAACGATTTCGCGTGGCACCAAGCGAAGAGCAGCAAAAACTAACGCGGGCACAATGATCACATCATCAAGATGACCGATTACGGGAATGAAGTCTGGAATCAAATCGAACGGCATATAGAAGTAGCCGATGGCCAAAGCGAGAAACAACTTCGCGGAACGCGGGGTGCGTTCATCTCGCAAGACGCGCTGATACACGATCAGTTCACGCTTGAACGAGCGAGCAATCTCTTTGCTCCTCTCAAAGGCCATGCGTTTTATTTGTCACAAAAACTCGTGATCGTCACGTAGGAGGCCGTTAAAACGCTCGGAGTCCCTCAGCCGCTGTCTTGACCTTTTTGGGAACCGCCAGACGCAGAAATTCGGGCACAGTGGCACGGCGTTCGCCGTTTGCCGGGCACATCGCGCAGCCCTGTTCGCTTGAACATAAACAAGCGCGAACATAGGGGGACGTGTTATGACGAAGTGTTATGACTAGAGGCTATTTTTGGGCATTTTCTGCCTCGTTTTCATAGGTAAATTAGCGGGCAACGGGAATCGAACCCGCATGGCCAGCTTGGAAGGCTGGAACTTTACCATTAAGCTATGCCCGCGCGATGGTAAGAAGTGAATACTGATTTGTGAATGGCGATTAGTCAAAGCTAACGAACGGCATCGATGGAAGTAAAGGAATGAGCAACGGCGCCCATTCGACTTCGCTCCCGCCTTCGCCAGGGCTTCTGCGTGGCAAGCAAGGCGGGCAGTGGCTTCCCTATTTTTCGAATGTGGTTGCGACGAGTGTGGCGTTGTGGCCACCGAATCCGAAGGAGTTATTCAGGACAACACGCACTTTCTTTTCGCGAGCGATGTTTGGCGTGTAATCGAGGTCGCATCCCTCTCCAGGATTTTCCAGGTTGATCGTTGGCGGGATCACAGAATCGCGGATGGCGAGCGCACACGCCGCCATTTCTATTCCACCAGCCCCACCTAACAAATGACCGGTCATCGATTTTGTGGAGCTGATGGAAACTTTATAGGCCTGTTCGCCGAATACCTGTTTGATCGCGCGCGTCTCGCAAAGATCGCCAATATCAGTGGAGGTCGCGTGCGCATTAATGTAATCAACCTGGTCGGGAGAAACGCGGGCATGCTCGAGCGCGAGTTGCATGGCGCGCACGGCGCCTTCGCCGTTCGGCGGCGGCGCCGTCATGTGGTAGGCGTCCGCAGATAGTCCGTAGCCTGTCAGCTCGCAATAAATCTTCGCGCCACGCGCCTTGGCGTGTTCCAGCTCTTCGACCACCAGGATCCCTGCCCCTTCGCCGATGACAAAACCATCGCGATCGCGGTCGAACGGCCGTGAAGCGCGTTCAGGCTCATCGTTGCGCATGCTGAGGGCTTTCATAGCCGAAAATCCCGCAAGGCCAATCGCCACAATCCCAGCCTCCGAACCGCCAGCGAGAAAAATATCGTCCTCGCCAAATTTGATGATCCGCCAAGATTCACCGATGGCGTTGTTCGATGTCGCACAGGCGGTAACGATGCACATGTTGGGTCCTCTGAGGTCGTACTCCATTGAGATGAGTCCGCTGGCCATGTTGCTGATCAACATCGGAATCGTGAACGGCGAAGTTCGTGATGGCCCTTTCGTCAAGAGGATCGTCAACTGATCCTGCAGCGTTTTCAGCCCGCCAATTCCGCTGCTTACGATGACACCGAAGCGATCGCTGCGGCTTAGTTTCTCTACATCGATCCCGCTGTCTTCGAGGGCCATTTTCGCCGCGGCCAACGCAAGTTGAGCAAATCGATCCGTGCGTCGGATGTCCTTTGGATTTTTAAAAAATGCTTTCGGATCGAAGCCCCGTACTTCGCCACCGATTTTGCAGTCGTAAGCGGCGGTATCGAATGCTTCTATCTTGTGAATACCGCTGACACCGTTCTTTAGATTCTGCCAGAACGTCTCCACGTCGTTGCCAAGCGGCGTGATGGCGCCCAATCCAGTGATGACGACTCTGCGATCGTTGTTCATTTAGAGATTTAGCGATCTAACGATTTAAGGGTGTAAATCGCTAAATAATTCTAGCTTGTTCCCATCCCGACGCTTTGCACGGTCTGGAAAAGTTTTCCTTCGGTCTTGATAGAGGGCGCGATGATAATCTCCGTTTGCTGAAATTCGGCAATATTGCGAGCGCCAACGTTACCCATGCAGGTGGTAATTGCGCCGATCAAGTTTTGGCTGCCATCGTCAACTTCGGCCGGCCCGAAGAGGATTTGTTTCAGTGACCCGGTGGTGCCCACTTTAATCCGCGTTCCTCGTGGAAGATTTGCATGGGGAGTGGCCATTCCCCAATGGTATCCGCAACCAGGCGCTTCCTGCGCCTTGGCAAAGGCGCTGCCGACCATCACCGCGTCCGCGCCGCACGCCAGCGCTTTGCAAACGTCGCCGCCTCTACTCATCCCGCCATCCGTGATGATCGGCACGTAACGCGACGTTTTTTTGAAGTAAGCATCGCGTGCCGCCGCGCAATCGACGGTCGCCGTTACTTGCGGGACACCGAGCCCGAGCACGCCGCGTGAAGTGCAAGCTGCTCCGGGCCCCACGCCGATCAAAACCGCAGCCGGCCCGCATTCCATGATCTCGAAGGTCACATCGAAGCCGACCGTGTTTCCGACGATGACGGGAATTCGCATCTCGCGGCAAAATTTTTCCAGATCGAGCGACTTATACTCCGACGAAATATGCCTGACGGTGGAAACCGTGCTTTGCACAACGAAAACGTCCGCCCCTGCTTCCTGTGCGATCCTGCCGAATTCAGCCGCGCGTTGGGGGATAGAGCTGACTGCAACCAATGCGCCGCTGTCTTTAATCTGGCGCACCCGCGCGGCGATCAAATCTTCTTGCACTGGTTCCTGGTAAATTCTTTGCAGCAGCGCTGTAATGTCGGATCTGTCTGCTTCGACAATTTTCTGTAGGACTTCCTGCGGATTCTTGTAGCGAGTTTGGACTCCTTCGAGATTCAAAACCGCCAGCCCGCCCAGTTGACTCATGGCGATGGCAAAATGGACGTCGACCACTCCATCCATTGCGCTGGCGAGAATAGGGATCTTGAGTGCGAATGGCTCTGCTCCATTCCGCGACAAACGGAAGGTAATATCCACTTCGTTTGGATTAATCGTCACGCGGCCTGGGACGAGCGCGATTTCATCAAACCCATAGGTGACGCGCGCCTTGCGATTGCGGCCGATCCACATTCCCATCTTAAATTTGCTCCATCCTAAATCGTTCGTTTAAACTTCCACAGCGCGGGCATCGGGGAAGCAATGCGTCCGTTCGGTCTTCAAATTCGAACGCGCAAATCACGCAGCGCAACCGATGCTCCAGGGCCCGGCGCTCTTTTCGCCGGCGATTCCATTCTCCCACTATCCAAAGGAGAAAAACCGCCGCAAGAAAAAGCAGCAAATAAATCGTGACCAAAGCCGCGAGGCTGACGCGAATCACGGAGTAGCACCTTCTGCCGGTCTGGGCCGGGGGCGCGCGACGTCGCTACCCCACTCGATTGTCGCAATCCCCCAGGTCAGGAGTGGATCGTTTTTTTCCGGGCCGGCCGGACCTTTGGAAAACCGGCAGAGCGCGAGATAGCGGCGCGCCTGCTTATCCAGCGCCGGATCGCCTGACGAATTGAGAGGAAAGCAATAGCGCATTTCTCCGATCCCGTTCACGGCGACCCTGAAGTGGGTCGTTTGAGGGGACTCATTGTTGGATGCGGCAAAACTTAGACTCGGCAAAGTGGGAGCGCCGAAAGACTCCAGCTCCTTTGAAAATGAGACAGAGGTTGTTGTCGCATCTATGGCAGGCGCGGTTTGTCGATGGCCGAACGGTGCGGCCCCCGGCGGGTGAGAATCGGGGAGACGTACATTGGAAACCTCCAACGGAATCTCTTTCAATGCCGGTTCCACCGCGAGATAAGACGGTACGTGCTCAACTTCGGGTAAGGCGCGCAGCCGTGCCTCAGGCGGACGCTGAGTCGTGAAGGCTAGCGCGGGATCTTCCGCGTTAATCCAGCGGAGCAGAGTTCGGCCTTCTTCGGAACTGGACGTAATCACGCTGATGCGCGCCGGTGACGGGAGCAATGAGACTATTGGCGGATATACAATCTGAAAAACATAGAAACAGAGAGCGTGCGCGACCAAAGAGAGCGCCAGAAACGCGGCGAGCGCAAGCTGGCGGCGCCGAGGCGGCTCCCAACTGAAAAGAAGCGGTTCGACAGCGGTCTCAGAGACAAGGGCATTCATCCCGGGGGAGCCGCCGCCAGCGCGACGGAGGTGATTCCGTGTTCCAGCACAGCGTTTGTCACCTCCATAACTGTTTCGTAGGGGGTCAAACGGTCCGCTTTGATGATAATGGATTGGCCCTCGCGCCTGGCCGCGTCGAGCAACGGCCCAAGCTGCGCGCGCGTGATTCTTTGATCCCGGAAATAAATTGCCGGGGCTGCGCCACCGGTAATGCTGATGATTTGCTGGTTAACCTGCGGTCCAAGCGCAAAACGCGAGAACGGCATCGAAACGGAAATGCCCGGCTGCAAAATAAAATTCGAGCTGAGCAACAGAAAAAAAATCAGAAGGAAAGCAACGTCGACCAACCCCAGGAGGACAAGCCAGCCGAAATTATATTCCTTCGTCCGACTGAGCTTCATGCGCGCTGAAAATTTGTCGGTTTACAGAATCGTCGGCTCAGGACTCAATATGTGCGCCGGATTGGGCCCCCTCCTCGCGCGGCTGGAAGCTAATGATGCCGCTGACGGGCCGGCTCTCCGTCAACATGTGGACGATCTCAATTCCGGCTCGCTCCATATCGTGCATCATGGTGCTCACGCGCGAAGAGAGGTAGCTATATGCGACAAATGTTGGCGTGGCCACCACCAGCCCGGCCGCGGTCGTCAGCAGACTTTTGTAAACGCCGCCGGAAAGCTCCGTCACCGTTGCATAACCGCCACCGGACGCGATCGTGCCAAATGCGTCGATCATTCCGGCAACTGTGCCAAGCAACCCCAGCAATGGCGCAAGGAAAGCGATCGTGGCCAGCACTCCCAGAAACCGTTCCAGCTTGGGCACCTCGAGCTGGGCGGCTTCCTGCACGATATCGCGCAATTCTGCGCGGGGTGCATCATGCTGGATGATGGCGGAATGAATCACCCGCGCCACCGGGCCCGGTGTCCCGGCCGATTCATGTAATGCTTCGGCGAAATTACGGTGTCGGATCAGATTGGAAAGCCCTTTCAAGAATTCACCGACGTGGATAGTCGCTCGATGCAGATAGAGCAGACGCTCGGCAAAAATGGCGATTGAAATAATGCTACAGGCCAGAATAGGCCACATCAATAATCCGCCCTTTTGGATGTAATCAATCACGTCCGTTTTTCTAGTCTTCTTTGGCAGCCGTGGCAAGCTCGGAGCGAACAAGGAGCGGTCGGCCTCCTCGTGAATGTCACCCTACCGCGAACTTTTCTCGCGCGATTTTGGTGAAGGAGACGGCCTGGAAACTAGAGGAGTCTTGCGGCCCAGCAATTTGCCGGACGCGTCGAAAATGGAATAGCCGGTCTGTTTGCCGTTTTGATCGTAACTGTAAACGATCTTATGCAAGACGGCATCGTTTTCGGCGCTTTGAGTTTCTTCCTGGAGACGACCCTCGCTGTCGTAAGTGTACCGGCTCTTCAACCGAAGGCGGCCATCGGGTCCGAAAATTCGGCCGCCGGAAAAGCGCCCCACATCGTCCAGCTCATAACGAATTGTCTGGCGGAGTTTGCCATCCTGCCCGGTAGTTGTGGCGATAGCTTTGTGCTGCGCATCATCGAATTGGTAAACGGTGCGTGATCCATCGGCGTTCATCGACACGGTCACCCGGGCAGCATTGATCTCATTTTTCTCCGGAGACTGGCTAAAGGCATTTTTAGCATCACAGACGACGAGAGCCGTGAGAACGATCGCGGACCCGACCTGATAAAGTTTCATGATTTGAGGAGCTTACGGTTGAGGTGAGGGGCTGCAAATAGCGATAAAATTTTTATTGACCGCAGAGTTGGGAAGTGGTTAAGAGTGGGGGCGAGTGGAGGAAAATGGATGAATTCTCCACCAATAATATGGACCCCTCCTCTCCACCTGAGCGCTTCTACGCCGGAGAATTCCGCCATTCAATCGACGAGAAGAATCGCATCACAATTCCGTCTCGCTGGCGCCGAGGCAAGGCTGAAGACTTCATTCTTTTGCCGGAGGCGAGTCAGCAATTTTTGCTCGTCATGTCCCCGGACGAGTTTGGCCGAATGAGCTCGACGGCAGAATCGAACGAGAGTGTTCCCGCGCGAGATCGCCGGGTTTTCCTCCGCCAGTTGCACTCCCGCGCTCAGCACGCGGCTGCGGATCGACAAGGACGTCTCGTTGTGCCGGACGAGCTGTGCAGAAAGGTTGGATTGAAAGGCGAGGTCGCCCTCGTGGGCGGCCGGGGACGTTTTGAAATTTGGAATTTGCAACGTTGGAAACGGGCGCACGAGGAGGAGACCCCCACTTATCAGCACGTCGCAAATGTAATTGGTTTGTAAGCGGATAATCGATTCAAGCTATGAGCACACTGCTGTTTGAGCGGCCTGTCTGGTTCGTCACCAATCCGCTGTTTATCGAAGAGGAGGCGCACGAAATGGAGGATTTCATTTATCACCGTCCAGTGCTCGAAAGCGAAGTAGTGAAGCTGCTCGCGCCGAGGCCTGGTTCGCTCGTTGTCGATGGCACATGTGGCGGCGGCGGCCACACGGAAGCGCTTTTAAGAGCCGGGGCCGATGTCCTCGCCTTGGATCAGGATCCCGATGCCGTCCAGCATGTGAGCGAGCAACTGGGACGCTTTGGCCGGCGCGTCGCCGTGCTCCAGGCGAATTTTCGACACGCGAACAAAGTTCTCGGTGAACTGGGAATTCACCGCATCGGTGGCGCGCTTCTCGATCTTGGTGTCTCCTCGTGGCAACTCGAAAATGCGAAGCGCGGTTTTAGTCTCGTGCGCAACGGTCCGCTTGACATGCGCATGGACCCACGAAACCGGCTGACTGCCGCGACTATCGTAAATGAGTACAGCGTGGAGCAATTGACCCAGTTGTTCCGCGAGCTGGGGGAGGAACCGGCTGCGCGTCGCATCGCAAGCTTGATCGTAAAGATGCGGAAGATGACCCCGTTCCGGGAGACTCTTCCGCTGGCCGATGCGATCGAAAAAGTTGTCGGCCGGCGCGGTCGCCGTCATCCGGCCACGCAAGTTTTTCAAGCGCTCCGGATGGAAGTGAATGATGAACTTGGCGCCCTCGAAGAGGGGCTGCGCGTTTTGACTGCGCGACTCGAGTCCGGAGCGCGCATCGGCGTCATCGCTTTTCATTCCTTGGAAGACCGAATCGTGAAAAACTTTTTTCGCGATCGCAGCCGGGAATGGCTCGACCGGCCGGAGTGGCCGGAGCCACGGCGCAACCCCGATTACGACCTCAAAGTGGTTACCTCAAAACCGGTGGAGCCGGGCGAAGAGGAACAACGCGCCAATCCCCGCTCCCGCAGCGCAAAGTTGCGCGTAGCCGAAAAAATCTAAAATGAGCCGTTCCCGTCGAAAAAATTGCAATGCGATAAACGCGGCGTCGCTCGCCCGCTGGATTGTCATGACTGCGTTTCTCGCCCTTGCCGGTTTGAGCTACGTCTATTTGACGCTGCAACTCTACCATCAGGGCGATCGCAAGAAGGCGATCGAGAACGAGTTGGTTAGTCTCCGCACCCAAAATGACGTGGCCAGCGCGCAAATCGCGGCCCTGACATCACGCTCTGCTTTGCAGCGCCGATTAAAGGAAGGTTATTTGAAAATGATCCCGATTGCCGAGGCGAACATCGTACGGCTCACAATTCCGGCGCGACAGCCCGACGAAGACACAATTCAACCCGTGGCAAACCAGGATGGGACAAGATGAACCCGAATAGCCATCGCCGCTGTGTGCTGGTTTGCTCGGCCTTTATCGCGCTCTTCAGCGTCTTTTCGTTTCGTCTGATTTATCTGCAAGTTATCAAGCATGACGAGTACTCCGCTCTGGCGGCTGAGAAGCACGTTTACAAACAAATCATTTACGCGGAACGCGGCTCGATTCTAGACGCAAACAATGAGGTTCTCGCGCACAACATTCCTGTCGAAACGGTAGTGGCTGATGCCACGCTTCTCAACGATCGGGAAGCAGTTGTAGAGCTTGTCAGCAAGAACTTGGGCGTTCCGGCCGGGGAGCTTGCGGAAAAGTTAGGCAGCGAGCGCCGATACATCGTGATCAAGCGTGAAGTGCCGGAATCGGTCAGTCGCTCTCTACGTGAGAAACTTCGCGCGAAAAATTTACGTGGAATCTATTTCGAACACGACTCCAGGCGCATCTACCCGAATGGCTCCATGCTTTGCCATGTAATCGGATTTACCGATTTCGAACATCATGGCATTCAAGGCGTGGAAGCGTCGATGGAGGAATACCTCCACGGACAGGACGGTTATCGCTTCATCGAGCACAATCGTGCCGGCCAGGAGATCGTGCCGTACAGAGGTCAGGAACACCCGCCGCGCGACGGCTGCCAGATCCACCTTACTGTCGATCTTAGCTTACAGAATATAGTTGAGAACGAGATCGACGCCGCAATGGCGGAGTACTCTCCCAAAAAAGCTACGATCATTCTGATGCGGCCGCAGACGGGCGAAATCCTTGCGATGGCTAATCGGCCGAATTTCGATTTAAACCTTCGCTCCGAAGCGAAGCCCGAAGAGATGAAAAACCGCGCCATCATCGACATGATGGAACCGGGTTCCACGTTCAAGATCGTGGCAGCGGCCGCGGCGCTGAACGAACGCAAGCTTCGGGCTGATTCGACCGTCTTTTGTGAAAATGGCCTCTGGAATTTCAACGGCACGGCCCTGCACGATCATCGCGCGTTTTCGTACCTGAGCGTGCGCGATGTTCTCATCAAATCGAGCAACATTGGCGCCGCCAAACTCGCGCTCAGCGTCGGCGACCAAAAGTTTTACGAATACGTCCGCCGCTTTGGATTTGGCGAGCGCACGGGAATTGAACTTCCGGGTGAAATCAACGGGCTCATTCGTCCCCCGCGATCGTGGAGCAAAATTTCGATCACGCGGATTCCGATGGGGCACGAAATAGGGGTCACCCCATTACAAATGACAGTGGCGATGGCGACGATTGCCAGCGGTGGCAAATTGATGACTCCACGCATCGTGAAATCGATCACCACTTCTGATGGCAAAACCGTTAGTTCATTTTCCCCGGCGATGTTGCGTCAGGTAATTTCTCCGGAAACGGCCCGAGAAATTGGTAACGCGCTCCGAGGTGTCGTAAGCGATCGCGGCACTGCCGCGGCCGCGGCCGTCCCGGGTTTTACGATTGCCGGCAAAACCGGGACCGCGCAGAAGGTGAATCCCAAGGGCGGTTATGAACATGGTAAGTACGTCGTTTCTTTCGCCGGCTATCTGCCAGCCGACCATCCCGAGTTTGTGGGTCTGGTGGTGCTCGACGATGCGCACACCAGCAAACCAGAGTTGAATTACGGGGGGCTGATTGCCGGACCGATCTTTTCCCGGGTCGCCGAAAAGGCTGCCCAATACCTCGATCTTCGGCCGGAAGAACAGATTCGCAAAGCGATTCCGGTGGAGCGAGTTCAAAAAGCTGTGCCGACGGAGCGAGCCCGCAAGACGGTCCCGGTCGACCGAGTCGCCTTAACCAATGCCTCACGCCCTTGAACGTCTTGCGCAGGCTCGCCCCGGCGAATCCTTCCCGTGTCGGAGATGTTAACACCTCATGCAGCTCAAAACTCTTGTCGCCGCGATTCCAATTCGCCAGGTCATCGGGACACTTGATCGCCCGGTGGAAAGCATCGCGTATGACTCGCGGCGAATGCAAAGGAATGGCATGTTCGTGGCACTGCGGGGTGAAAAAGCCGATGGCCACGAATTCGTCGGCCAGGCCATCGAAAAAGGCGCATCAGTGATCGTTACAGAACGCGAGGAAAAAATTCCGCGCGTCACCTGTCTTGTCGTCGAAAATACGCGCACCGCGCTAGCTGATCTCTCCGCAGCTTTTTATGGGCATCCCGCGCGGAGATTAAAACTGGCAGCGGTGACCGGCACGAACGGAAAAACCACCACCACGTTTCTCGTCAAACACATCTGCGAGAAAGCCGGTCTGCGTTGTGGATTGATTGGAACGGTGCGCTACGAAATCGGCGAACGTGTTTTACCCGCCATTCGCACAACACCCGAATCGCTTGATTTGCAGGAACTGCTCGCGCAAATCGCCAACGCCGGTTGCCGGGCGGCGGCGATGGAAGTTTCGTCGCATGCGCTCGCGCAAGACCGCACGCGCGGCCTCGAATGGGACGTTGCCGTTTTTACGAATCTCACGCAGGACCACCTCGATTTTCATGGGACGATGGAGAGCTACTTCGATTCCAAGGCGAAACTTTTCGCACAACTCGGGAGTCAGGAAAAAAAGCCGAAGCCCGTCGCAATTGTGAATATCGACGACCGCTATGGCGAACAACTACTCACCAAAATCGACAAGCGCGCCGCCGTGGTCACTTTCGGCATGAGTGTGCGCGCGGATTTTCGCGCTTCAAATTATCGCGTGGAGTTTAGTGGCACTTCCTATCAGCTCGATGCCGGCGGCAAGAGCTATCTGGTGCGTGTTCCGCTGATCGGCCGGTTTAATGTGGCAAACTCAGTCGCGGCATTGGCGGCAGCGAACGCTTTGGGAGTTAGTCTGCGTGACGCAGTCCTCAACCTAAGTAAATCTCCGCAAGTACCGGGACGCTTGGAAATAGTTCCGGCGAAGCGCCAGTTTCAAGTTTTCGTCGATTACGCGCACACGCCGGATGCGCTTCAGAATGTTCTTAAGACTTTGCACGAACTGGAACCGGGTCGCTTGATTGTTGTTTTTGGCTGCGGTGGCGATCGCGACCGACAAAAGCGTCCGTTGATGGGCGAGATCGTGGACCGAAATGCCGATTACGCGATCATCACCTCCGACAACCCGCGCAAGGAGGATCCGAGCGCGATCATTGATGAGATCGAAAAAGGCGTTCACTCAAGTCGCTATGAAAAAATGATTGATCGAACAGAAGCAATTGGTCGCGCTATCAGCCTCGCACAGCCGCGCGATATTGTGTTGATCGCGGGCAAGGGACACGAAAACTATCAGGAGTTCGCGGATCACACCGTCCCGTTCGACGACATTCAAGTCGCGCGGCGCGCGATCGAAGACCATCCGGTGGAGTTTTAGATTATGATTTTGTTGTTTTCGAGTTCGCCAACGCACGAGTCGCGCTCCCCAATTGTCGCACGATGAACCCGCTTCCAATTTCCCAAATTGCGACATTTGCCGGAGCTTCCCTTTCCTCCGGAGACGGAACGGTTGTGATCGACAAGGTCAGGACCGATTCGCGAACGCTCAAACGCGGCGAGTTGTTTGTGGCTTTGCGTGGGGAAAACTTCGACGGGCACAATTTCGTTGAAGCCGTCGCGAAAGCGAGTGCGGCCGGAGCGATCGTGAAGTCCAATTGGAAGGGTGAAATTCCAGAGACCTTTGCGCTCATTCGCGCGGAAGATACTTTGCAGGCCTACCAGGAGCTTGCCGCCAACTACAGGAGGTCGCTCTCGCTCAAAGTTGTCGCGATAACTGGAAGCAACGGCAAGACCAGTACAAAAGATTTTGCCGCGGCGGTCCTTGCCCGCCGTTTTCGAGTCACAAAAACAGAAGGGAATTTTAACAATCACGTTGGTCTTCCTCGAACAATCCTGGAAGCGACTTCGCGCGATGAAGTCGCTGTCTGGGAAATTGGGATGAATCATCCTGGCGAAGTTGCGGCGTTGGCGCGACTGGCCATGCCGGACGTTGTCATTATTACAAATATCGGCGTTGCGCACATCGAGTTTATGGGATCGCGCGAGGCGATTGCCGCGGAGAAGGGCGCACTTGCAGAAGCTGTTGGTGCGCAGGGCACGGTCATTTTGAATGCGGACGATCCGTTTACAGGGAGCATCGCTGCGCGGACGCGCGCCAAAGTCCTCCTAGCTGGCACGACTGCCGGAACGATCCGTGCCAGCGAAATCAGTCAGAGCGAGAGCGGAACAGACTTTACGATACTGGAGGGTGCGCACCGTTGCCGTGCACAACTGCCGGTACCTGGTTTGCACATGGTGCAAAACGCGCTGCTCGCAGTTGCCGCCGGACGCGCCTTTGGTCTTTCCCTTGAGGATTGCGCCGTCGGTCTCGTCGCTGCGCCACTTACCAAAGCGCGTTTGCAAATCAAAGAAATCCGGGGCGTGCATTTTCTCGACGACAGCTACAACGCAAACCCCGATTCCATGAAAGCGGCCTTGCACACGTTGGTCGAGCTGGACGCCGATGGGAAACGCATCGCTGTCCTGGGGGAGATGAGGGAACTTGGTTCCGAATCGGAGCACAGCCATCGTGAAGTCGGCGAAACTGCGGCCGCGTTACAAGTCGATCATTTGATTACAATTGGAAATGTAGCCGCGACAATCGCCCAGGCCGCGGAACACGCCGGTTTGGAAAAAAGCGTGGCGGTACGTTCGACATCAGAAGCCGCCGAACTTCTGAGTGAGATCGCCGCGCCCGGAGATCTCGTTCTGATCAAGGGAAGCCGGGCTGCGCGGACAGAGGAAGTCATCGAGCAATTCCGGCTTCGTCATTCGCCATTCGGCATTTCGGTATGATCTACTACCTCCATCACCTGAGCGAACAGTTCATTGGCTTCCACGTCTTCTTATATGTCACATTCCGCGCCGTAGCCGCGGCCGTGACGGCTTTTCTGGTCACGTTGATTTTCGGAAATTTTATCATTCGAAAACTGACCGCGCTGAAACTGGGGCAGCCCATTCGCGGGGCGGCAGAAGTTCATCGCCTGGCCGAACTGCATGGCGTCAAACAGGGCACGCCAACCATGGGGGGCGTGCTCGTTATCGGAGCCGTCTTTGTATCGAGCGTCCTCTGGGCTCGTCCGGACAATCGCTTCGTTTGGCTGGCCTTATTCAGCATGATTTACCTCGGCGCGCTCGGATTCGTTGATGATTACCTTAAGGTCACAAAGAAAAAGTCCGACGGCATTAGCGGCCGAATCAAACTCGTTTTCCAACTCGTTCTGGCGGCGATTGTCACGGCCGTTTTTCTCAGCAGCCCGTTGCTCGAGGTGCAGGCGCGTTCGCTCTATGTGCCTTTTGTTAAGGCGCCGGTCGTCGCTGACATGGGCTGGTTTACATTCCTGTTTTTTGCGCTCGTCATTGTGGGATCCTCGAATGCGGTCAACCTCACGGATGGGCTGGATGGTCTCGCGATTGGTTGCACGATCACGGTCGCCTTTGCATATGCGCTGCTTTCATATGCAGCAGGAAATTTCCGGATCGCCGAATATTTACAGGTTCCCTTTTATTCGTTTACGGGAGAGCTGACCGTTGTCTGTTCAGCACTGGTCGGTGCCGGTCTTGGCTTTCTCTGGTTCAACTGTCACCCTGCCAAGGTTTTCATGGGCGACACCGGATCGCTCGCCATCGGGGGCATGCTTGGCGTTGTCGCAATCTGTTCCAAGCAGGAACTTCTCTTGGTCGTTGTGGGCGGCGTTTTTGTGATTGAAGCGGTCTCGGTGATTTTGCAGGTGATCAGTTTCAAGATGACGGGCCGGCGGATTTTCGTCATGTCCCCGCTCCATCACCATTTCGAGCTGACTGGCTGGAAGGAAAACATCGTCATCGTTCGGTTTTGGATTCTATCGATCATCTTTGCCCTGCTTGGTTTGGCGACACTGAAATTGAGGTAAAAAGTTGCGCTACAGAGATCAGAATATCGCTGTTCTTGGTGCAGGCTTGAGCGGCAGTGCCGCGGCGCTATTGCTGCAGTCCGAGGGTGCACGCGTCACGGTGCTCGATAGCGCTGAAGAGCAGAATCTACTCAAATCGACGCTCGACAACCTGCGAACGCAAGGAGTGGGCGTGATCTGCGGAACGGCGGCGGATGAGGATTCATCTTCTTACGAGATGGCTGTCTTAAGTCCGGGCATCGATCCGGTCTCGCGACTCGCGCGCAATTTTTCTTCCCGCAAGATTGACATAATTGGTGAACTTGAGCTCGGATGGCGATCCTGCGAAATTCCAGTCATCGCCGTGACCGGCACGAATGGCAAAACGACGACGACCGAATTGCTCGCCCAGATGTTGAATGCATGCGGGCAACGAACAATCGCTTGCGGCAATATCGGCAAACCGCTTTCGGAAGTAGCGCGTGAGAAGAAACCATTCGACGTGCTCACAGTCGAAGTGAGCTCGTTTCAGCTGGAAACCATTCAAACCTTTCGGCCGTCAATCAGTCTTTGGCTTAATTTCGCTCCCGACCATCTCGATCGCTATCACTCCGTTGCCGATTATCGCGCGGCCAAGCTGCGGATTTTGGAAAATCAAACCGCCGAAGATGTCGCGGTCGTTAATGCGATTGAGAAAATCCCCGGGATTCGCGCGCGCACGATCACTTTTAGCGCTTATGTCGAGCAAGCGGACTTTCGTCTCTCCGAAGGCACGATCATGTACGATGGGCAAGCTGTGCTCCGGTTGTCGGAGACAAAACTGCGTGGCTTACATAACATCGAGAATTTGATGGCGACGCTTGCTGCGGGGATGGCACGCGGATTGTCATTCCCAGAAATGGTGCCGCCGCTGTGCAGATATGAGCCACAACCGCACCGCTGTGAATTTGTGCGCGAAGTCGGTGGCGTCGGTTACATCAACGATTCAAAGGCGACAAACATTGACGCGGTGGAAAAGGCGCTCCGCGCGCAGACCAAACCGGTCATTCTGATCGCTGGAGGCAAGGACAAAGGTTTCACATTTGATCCGCTCCGATCTCTCGTGGGGGAAAAGGTTAGATCGACAATTTTGATTGGCGAAATGGCCCAGAGCATCAGACTCTCTTGGAACGGCGCCGCCAAATCTGAAATCGCGAACTCGCTCGCAGACGCGGTTGAGCGCGCACACACGATCGCGAAAGCAGGCGAAGTCGTTCTCTTTTCGCCGGGCACATCGTCCTTCGACATGTTCAAAAGCTACGCCGATCGCGGCGATCAATTTCGCGAACTGGTACAGGCTCTCCCCAAATGAAATTGAAAATCCCCAGGCTTCTCAGGCTCCCGAAGCCCAAAAAACTTCGAGCGGCAACAGCGCGTCGCTCCGCCGGCGGCTCAGCCGAAATGGACTATGGAGAGATGGCGGAGCCGAACATGAAGCTGTCTCGGGCGCTGCTAATTGTTTTGCTTCTTCACGTGGTTGCTGTCGCCGGAATTATCGCGTTCAACGCGATTAAGACACGAAAGAGCTCGTTTGCGCCCGCACCTCTGGCGGCGAATACGGAAAATAATCTGGCTGCCAAGAGCGTGGGATCGGCAAATAACTCGAACGATTCGAATCCGAAATCGGCCGTCGTGCCGCGTAATGAGGTGAAAACGTCACGTTCGCTGTCGAAACCGATTGCGAAAGACGAGCACCCGAAATCAAGCGAAGACGAGAAAGCGCCCGGGTCGTCGGGGAAAGTTTACACGGTAGTGAAAGGCGATAACCCAGTGACGATCGCCAAAAAATTAAAAGTCTCTTACGGCGATCTAATTGCACTTAACCACATCGAGGATCCGCGCAAGTTGCAGATAGGCCAAAAGCTTTTGATCCCGAAAACAACGAAGCCAAAAAAGAACGAAAAATGAAACACGTAACGGCAGGCGATGCGCTACCCCATGCATCGTAAAAGCGCTTACATCCTTTTCCTGGCTGTGCTGGGACTACTGGTCATCGGCATCGTGATGCTTTTTAGCACCAGCGCGTTTGCGCGCAGCAGCCATGGAGACGTCTATTTCTTCATCAGGCGGCAGGCGATTTGGTTTGGGATTGGACTTTTCGTCTGCATTTTGGCTGCGCTCATCGACTATCACTTCTGGCAACGGACATGGTGGCTTTGGTTTGTCCTCGCAGTAATCGTCCTGGCGCTCTGTTACTTTCCGCACATCGGGATGCGAATCAACGGTTCGCGCCGGTGGATCGGAGTGGGGCCAGTTACTTTTCAGCCTTCCGAGCTGGCAAAGCTAGCCGCAATCTTTTTTCTCGCCGCCTGGTTTACCCGATACGAAAAATCTGGCGGCAATCTGCTCTTTGGATTCGTGCTTCCGCTCGCGATAGTCGGTGTGCTGGCTGGACTTGTTCTGTCCGAAGTCGATCTTGGAACTAGCGCTTTGCTGGGAATAACCGCGTTTGTCGTAATGTTCATTGCCGGCGCAAACCCGCTATGGCTTGGCATCGTATCGTTCACCGGCCTCGGCGCTCTTCTCATCGTTGCTACGCAAATCTCGGAGCGAATGGGGCGGCTCTCTGCCTTTCTTCATCCGCAAAATTTCAAGGAGGATGCAGGGTTGCAGCAGATGCAGGCCTTGATCGCCTGGGGCAGCGGTGGAATGGAAGGCCTTGGCCTGGGCAATGGCCGCCAGAAGATGCTTTACCTGCCTTACGCGCACACCGATTTCATATTTCCCATCATCGGCGAAGAGCTTGGTCTGCGGTTCAGCCTGCTGGTGGTCTTCTTATTTTTGGTCATCATTGTTTGCGGCATCATGATTGCGCTGCACGCGAAAGACCGTTTTGGTCTGCTCCTTGGCTCTGGCATTGTTTCCCTGTTGGCTTTGCAGGCGGCGGTAAACATTGGCGTCACCACATCGCTCCTCCCAAATAAAGGTCTGCCGCTGCCCTTTATCAGTTATGGAGGTTCAAATCTCGTCGCTTCTATGTTTGGGATTGGCTTGCTGCTGAATGTTTATCGACAGGGCATTCTTGAACCACCGCATAAGAAACGTGTCACGATGCACGCTCGGATGACACCGCGAATTTAGATGCTACAGACGAGTCCTATAAGCGCTATAGATCAGCCGAAAATGGGAAACCAACTCTTATGAATACAGTCATCGCGTGCGGAGGGACCGGTGGACATCTTTTTCCCGGAATCGCTGTCGCCGAAGTGCTGCGCGATCGCGGCCACGAAGTCATGTTGCTCGTTTCTGAAAAAGACATTGACGCGCTCGCCCTTTCCAGCCACCGGAGTTTCCAATTCGAGAAACTGCCTACTATCGGACTGCCTTCGCCATTTTCGCCGACAATTCTTGGTTTCATTCATCGCTTTTACGAGAGCCTGTCGCTTTGTCGTTCTATCTACCGCAAATTCAAACCTCAGGTGGTCCTCGGCATGGGCGGCTTCACTTCCACCGCACCTGTATTAGCGGGAAAAATGCGCGGCATTTCGACCTTTATTCACGAATCGAATGCTGTTCCCGGCAAAGCGAACCGGCTAACGGCTCGGATCGTGCGCGCAGTCATGCTCGGCTTCAAGGAATGCGCCCCGTTCTTTCCAAAAGCGCATACTGAAATTACCGGCACGCCCATTCGGACCGAACTGAAACGTTTGGATCGACAGCTTGCCCGCCAAAAGCTCGGCCTGCGGGATGATCTGACGACGTTACTGGTGATGGGAGGGAGCCAGGGCGCCAGCGGAATTAATCAGGCCATGATCAAAGCGTTGCCCTTTTTCCAAGGTGCCCCGCTACAGGTAATTCATCTTTCCGGGGCGCGAGATGAGCGTCTGGTGGCAGATAATTATCGCCGCGAAAATATTTTCGCTTACGTCGCCGCTTTTCATCATCGGATGGAGGAAGTTTACAGCGCTGCAAATCTCGTGGTTGCACGGGCTGGCGCGGCGAGCCTCGCTGAGTTCGCCGCTTTTTCATTGCCAGGCATTCTAATTCCGTTTCCCTATGCCGCCGATGATCATCAGACACGCAACGCAGAAATTTATGCTCGCGCCCAGGCAGCGATTCTTCTCAGGGAATCGGAGCTCTCCGGCGAACTGCTCGCGCGCAAGATCCGGGAATTAATCGAGAATCCGGAGCTGATTGAGGGAATGTCTGCGAATTGTTCGCGGCTCGGCCCGGAAGACGCAGCCGAATGCGTCGTTACGACGATGGAAAAATATACGACTCATGAAGCCCGTCTCTGAGCTCGATCTGCCAAGGTTGCTCACCTGTGAGCATCATAGGATTCACCTGATCGGCGTGGCCGGGAGCGGGATGAGCGGTATCGCCGCTCTCTTGCTCGAGCTCGGGCATGAGGTGGCTGGCTCTGATAAAGTCAGCACAGTGGAAACGGAAAGATTGCAACGGCGCGGTCTATGTTTTCATGAGCAACATCGCGCGGCCGCTGCCAGCAATGCCGATCTGATTGTATTTTCTTCCGCGATTAGATTCGACAATCCAATTCTGGTGAGCGCTCGCGATTCGGGCAAACCGGTGGTGCGCCGCGCAGAAGCCCTCGCCGCTATCATGCGGGGAAAGCGCGGCATTCTTATCGCGGGAATGCACGGAAAAACCACAACCTCAGCAATGACTGCGCACGTTTTGCGCGAAGGCGGTCTACATCCATCGCATTACGTCGGCGCTGAGATTCCGATTCTTGGGACAAACGCGCACTGGGATTCGCGCGGCGAATATTTCGTCGCGGAAGGCGATGAAAGCGATGGGACACTCCTCTGTTTTCATCCTGAACATTCCCTCATTCTAAATATTGAAGAAGAGCATCTCGATTTCTATGCCGACCTCGCCGCAATCGAAAAAGTCTTTGCGCGCCTTATTGAACAAACTAGTCGAACGGTTTTTTACAATATCGACGACGCGAATGCCGCGCGGTTATGCGCAAAGCGGAAAGGCGCGATCTCGTTCGGCTTTTCTGAAAAAGCCGACTATCGCGCCGCTGATATCGAGCTCCGTGGTTTTGCTTCGGTCTTTTGCGTTTATCGGCGCGGCGAGCAACTGGGCGAAGCGGTTCTGAATGTCCCCGGGCAGCACAACGTCCAGAATGCTGTCGGTGTGATCGCCCTCGCCACGGAGCTTGGAATTTCGTTCGACAAAATTGCGGCCTCACTGAGCAAGTTCGAGCACGCGCGCCGCCGTTTTGAAATCAAGTATGAGAGCGATCGTTTTCTGCTTGTTGACGACTATGCTCACCACCCCACCGAGATCCGCGCGACGTTGAAAACCGCGACATCGATCGGTCGCAAACGCGTGTTGACCATGTTTCAACCGCATCGGTATTCGCGCACAAAAGCGCTGCGCAACGAGTTTGGCCGCGCTTTCGATGACGCCGATCGCGTGGTTGTGACTGACATTTATCCGGCCAGTGAAGCTCCGATTCCGGGAATCAACGGTGAAACAATTTCAAACGAAATCGCGATGCATGGTCATCGCGGTGTGAGTTATCAGCCACGTTCGGAATGGATCCATCGTGATGTGGGTAACATGCTGGACTCGGGCGATCTGGTTATGAGCCTGGGCGCAGGCAACATTCACGAGCAACTGGCTCTCCTGGCCGCCGATCTCGTGATTGCCGAGAAACTAAAAGCGATCGTTGGCGAGCAGGGCGACGTCAGGCTCTACGAGCCGCTCTCGAAGCACACAACCTTGCGCGTAGGCGGCCCAGCTCAATTTTGGGTCGAGCCCCGCAACGAAAGCGCATTTGCGGAAGTGATTCGCTTTTGCCGGTGCGAAGGTCTTCCACTTTTCGTCGTCGGTCGCGGCTCCAATTTGCTTGTAAAGGACGGTGGCATTCTTGGTGTTGTGGTTCATCCGTGCGGAGGCGATTTCGACAAGATCGAAGTCAACGGTAATGAAATTACCGCAGGTGTTGGCGCGAAACTAAAAGAGGTCGCCTATGCCGGTAAGGCAGCCGGCCTCGGCGGGCTAGAATGGATGGAGGGAATCCCGGGCGCGGTCGGCGGTGGCCTGCGCATGAATGCTGGCGCGATGGGCGCGCAAACCTTTGAAAACGTCGTGCGCGTTCGTTATCTGGATGCTGATGGAAATCTGCAGGTGAAAAAGCGGGACGATCTGGAAGTGCATTACCGGAATTTCCCGTTGCTCGAGAACAATTTTGCGGTCTCAGCCGTCTTTCGCGGACAACCCGCGCCAACTGAAGAGATCGTTCGCAATTTGAAGGCGTCACAGCAAAAGCGCCGAACGTCTCAACCAGCAGCCAAGAGCGCGGGCTGCATTTTCAAGAATCCCGATTCGTGCCCAGCCGGAAAGCTGGTTGATGAATTGGGACTTAAGAATTTGTGTGTTGGAAAAGCCCGTGTGTCGGAAGTGCACGGCAATTTCATTGTTAATGACGGGGGCGCGACAGCGGCGGACATGCTCGAGTTGATTGAGAAGATCAAAGACGTGGCCCGTGCGAAGCGCGGCATCGAATTGGAAACAGAAGTACAAATCGTGGGAGAGGACTAGCAATAGATGGGGCACGAATTTCTGAGGAACGCACGCTTCCAGCGCACAGGATGGGTGCTCATATAAGGACAATGCGATGATGGGGCCTGATAATTTACCAAAAAAGATCGCAGTTTTAATGGGTGGCCCGAGCGCCGAGCGCGAAGTTTCGCTGGCGACCGGTCGAGGGATCTCAAAAGCATTGCGCTCACTCGGCGCAGACGTTGTCGACGTCGATGTGCGGGATGCGAAGTTCGAGCTGCCACGGGATGTCGAGTTTGCATTCATCGCGTTGCACGGAACGTTTGGCGAAGACGGTCAGGTCCAACGAATTCTGGAAGAGCGTGGCGTCGCTTACACGGGCGAAGGAGTCGAGGGGAGTCAGCTGGCTTTCGATAAAATCCGATCGAAGGAGAAATTTCGCGAGCACGGTGTGAGGACGCCGGAGTGGGAAACCATCGGAGCGCATCAGCGTCCTGGCATGCAATTGCCCATTGTAGTCAAGGCGCCGCGACAGGGCTCCACTGTCGGTGTTTACATCGTAAAAAAATCGGAGGAACTCGAGCCAGCGATTGCCGATGCGGCGAAGTATGACCATGAATTGCTAATAGAAAAATTTGTGTCGGGCCGGGAATTGACGATTGGCATTCTCGGTGACCAGGCCTTGCCGATTCTCGAGATAATCCCAAAGGGCGGCTTCTACGATTTCACAAATAAGTATCCCTTTCTCAATCCACAGGCTGGCGGCGCCGCGCAGCATATTTGCCCGGCCAGCATCGAGTCTGGAAAGACGAAAGAGATTCAAGAGCTGGCATTGAGTGCGTTTTGCGCCCTCGGCCTTCGGGTGTATTCGCGCGTCGACGTGATTTTGTCGCGAACCGGCGAGCCGTTTGTCTTGGAGATCAACACGATTCCCGGAATGACCGAGGCGAGTCTCCTGCCCGAGGCCGCTGCGGCTGCGGGCATCAGCTATGTGGATCTGTGCCGGCGTGTCATCGCGCTTTCACGCGCCAGAACGGTGGGGGCAAGCTGAAGATGAAGTTCGTCCGAAAGAACTCGGGCTCGCGCAATCGGCGGGCGCGCAATGTACGCCGCCGGCGGCAGCAACATCTGCTCGATGTGAAGGTCCGCTCCCGCCGAGCGACGCAACATCGCATTCGCAAGACTCTGGTTGTTCTCTCCCGGGTGATATTGGTGGCGGTGCTCTGCGGTGGCGTTTATGTAGGGGCGCGCGGAGCTGCCAGGCGCCTCTTCTTTGAGAATCAGGATTATCAGCTCAAGACAATTGAACTGCAGACCGATGGCACACTGCAGCGCGAGCACGTCTTAAGAGCGGCGGATCTGGTTGAGGGCGAAAACATTTTTAGCGTGAATCTGGCGCGCGTGCACGATCGCATTCAGGAGATGCCCCAAGTCGATGATGTGGAAGTGGTGCGCAAGCTGCCGGCGGAGGTCGACATCCGCATCGTGGAACGAAAGCCGGTCGCGTGGCTTACAAGTGACAAAGAAATTTCCGATCCATTTGTCTCGGATGCTGCTTTTCTTGTGGACGCGCGGGGTGTTTTAATGAAACAAAAGAAGTTGTTACCCGAATATCTGGGATTGCCGCTCATTTTGGGATGCTCGAGCGAATCGCTCGAGGCGGGCAAAGTCGTCGAATCGCCCGAAGCTAAAACGGCGCTGGAGCTTTTGCGTTTGAGCACGCGCAGTTTCATGCAAATGCGCTTTCAGATTCGCGAGATTGATGTCTCTCAAAGTTATTGTCTGGTCGTGACGGACAAAAATCGCACACGCGTCACATTTGGGCTGAATGATCTCGAGACACAATTACAGAGGCTGGAAGAATTTCTTGTCTATTGTGATAAGTCAAAGCAGGAGCTGGAGACGCT
>Ga0193719_10000135_pt1 | contig 23948 bp, 24 predicted proteins | sample U2a2metaG_FD_160103 | JGI IMG/M metagenome (GOLD analysis project Ga0193719, IMG submission 160103) | Soil microbial communities from a riparian zone of the East river system, Colorado, United States - U2a2 | ecosystem: Environmental > Terrestrial > Soil > Riparian zone | place: USA: East... | reverse complement strand
CAGGTCCACAAGGCGCTGCTGGTATTGGTTTCGTCACAGGCGGCGGCATCCTCCAACTAGTACAGGGATCACCTGCACCTTCCGGATTTGTTAAAATAGGAACTGTTCAGTTTCAATACCGAGACCTGAATGGAAGGAACAAGACCGTAACCTTGGACGTTTATCAGAAGACCTAAATCGGCGCCTGGGCCAAGCCAATTTGCAAAAGCGTGCGCCGCGAGCTGTGCTCAACAATCGGTAAATGAGTTGGACGGCGTCGCCGCGCCGGGACGCCGATTCGCTAACAAGACCGTGCCGTCGTGGGGCAAGCCGCGCTCGCCGAGCCAGGGGAGACAGCGCCGGACGCGCGCGACGCGTTTGAGCCCGAATGGTTCGATCGCTTTGCTTCGAATGTGCGCGATGGCTTCCTCGACCGAATCGGTCGCGTAGATCAGTTTGAGATCTGCAGCGGCAATCATTCCGTGTTGCGCCATTTTGTTGATGAAGCCGATTAGTTCCTTCCAATAATCGGTTCCCATGATCACGATCGGAAAGTTTTTGATTTTGCCGGTTTGAATCAGCGTAGCCGCTTCGAACAACTCGTTGAGCGTGCCTGCGCCGCCGGGCATGACGACGAAGGCGTAGGAATATTTAACCAGGAGCGCTTTGCGGACAAAGAAATAATGCATCCGCACGCAGCGATCGAGGTATGCGTTTGCGGGTTGCTCCGACGGCAGCTCAATGGTGCAACCAACTGAGCGCCCACCAACGTCTTTTGCCCCGCGGTTCGCCGCTTCCATAATGCCAGGGCCGCCGCCGGTCATAACCGTGAACCCGAGGCGCGCAATGGCCGCGCCCATTTTTCGAGCGAGCTCGTAATGTGGATCATCTTGTTTGATTCGAGATGAACCGAAGACGGTTACGCACGGGCCGACGAAGTGGAGGGTGCGAAATCCGCGCAAAAAATCGCGCATCACTCGCAACAGGGTGAGAAATTCGGCTAAACGCGAACGCGGTCCTTCAAGGAAAATTTCATCCACGCGTTCTGGCCCCACGGTCAAAGCTGCACCCGCTGATTCCGCAGCTTTGTCGATCGGAAGTTCGGTGGCCATGCGGATTCAGCGGTGATGATTGCTATTGGCGACTTGCCGCACAATCTCAATCTTGCTCGACGCGATACGTCAAGCCAGCTTAGTCATTCTCCCGTTTCGAACGGCATTCCGCGTTTCGCGGTTCTGATTTGTCGCGTCCCCGGCCCGGAATAACACGGTTGGCGACTTGACCAACTTTTCTCAGCCAGTGTCGTGCCCACGCGTATTCCGTAGCAAGGATGGCGAGTCCAATCGGAATAACGATGAACGCCGGACCCGGCAAAACCAGGAGCGCAATGCCGATCAGCAAAACCGTGGCTCCAACAACGGAGACGATGATTCGCCGGACGATCTTGATATTCTCAAGATTCCAAAGACTCAGAACCCGTTTGATCCAGTTCATGTGGCGTGATCGATCGCGCAGCGCATTTTGCCGCCGCGCGACAACGCTCGATCAGTTCGATTTACAAGGCAATTAGCGAACCAGGCAGATCATCCAAATCATCAGGCTCGTTGAGATTCCGGTAAAGTCGTTGCTCTTCTTCAGACACCCGGATGACTCGCAACCTGCCGATTTTGACGAGTTGATTTGTTAGCGTTTGCATCGAGAAATCGACTCCGGAAAGCGCGTTAACAAAATCGACACGCGCTTCGAGTGGGTAAATCGCGGCTAGCGGTTCCGCCCGGTCGCCAATCATCGGGAGAACGCCACGACCTGGCTCAATCTTATCGAAGAGATAACGCAGATGGTCTTCATTCATAGAAGGCATGTCGATAGCCAGAACGAGCAAGTGACAGCTTCGGATTCGAGCCAATGTCGCGGTCAATCCACTAAGAGGACCGCGCGATGGCGCCTGATCAGGCACAAACATCAGATCCGGCGGTCGCCAGGTCGGATCAGTTCGCGCTGAGACGAAGATTTCTGCCGGTTGCAATTTATGAAGGAGATCGAGTTGGATTTGCCAAAGCGGTTTTCCGCGAAAAAGGATTGTTGCTTTATCGCGGCCCATTCGACGCGATTGGCCGCCGGCGAGCAACGCTGCGCTGATGTTCATTCCGCGCCGGCAGGAATCCTCGCGGAAGAATGCAATGTTCCACTCGTCAACATCCGCGCGCGCAAGCCACCGCGCCCTTTGAGAGATTCTTCCGCGCCGGGGGCAATAGCCTGATCCATCCAATAGCAAGGGCGGCATTCCTCCGTTCCGTGAAAATGAACGCCTTGAATTTCAAAGTCCTGGCCGATCAGTTCGTTAAGATCGACATCGCGCGTGATGACATTGCGACGGACTAACGCGGGCGAACAATCGTGCAACTCGAGCGCGCTGCAAAGTGCGTCAAAAACTTCGAGCGAAAAAAACGTGATCTGTCCCTTGTAATTATCTTTGAAATCGAAGTAGCGGTCGCCGCAAATACCGCGACCAGCCACGCATTCGATCATCGGCACTTCGATCGCAGGATAATCGCTCGGTTCGCGCCCGTGATGGCCGACAAAATTGTGGCCGGGCGAAATGTAAAGATGGCAGATTTCCATCGCACCCATGATAACATCGCAGAAATTCGTTTCACATGAAAGAAAGCGGAATCGATTCGCAAAAAATTATCCGCCGAAAACGCGACGGCGAACTGGAATATCAACCGGACGATCTCACGATCGAGGAGCCGCTCGAGATTCGCATTGGGCGCAAAGCGCTGGCGACGACAATGCGCACGCCGGGTCACGATGAAGAACTCGCAGCTGGTTTTCTTGTTTCGGAAGCAATCGTCGGCAAGCGTCGGGAGATCGCGAGAATTTCTGCCGGCCGCAGGAACGTGGTCAGTGTCAATCTCGCGGCCGGCGTGAAATTGAAACTAAATTCGGCGCGACGCTTCGGAACGATTTCGAGCAGTTGCGGAATTTGTGGCAAAGAGAGCATTGAGGCGATCCGCCAAAATTTCCCGGCAATTCGATCGTCAAACATCAGGATCAACATTGACACGTTGCTGTCGCTTCCGGCCGTCTTGCGAAAACACCAGGGTGATTTTGCACGCACGGGTGGAATTCACGCAGCCGGGATTTTCGACCTCGGTGGCGACTTGAAAATCGTTCGTGAAGACATTGGCCGACATAACGCCGTGGACAAAGCAGTCGGCCGCGCGTTTCTGGACGGGCTTTTGCCGTTGGATCGACATCTTCTCCTGGTTAGTGGACGTGCCTCTTTCGAAATTATGCAGAAAGCGTTGGCCGCGGGCATTCCGATCGTAGCCGCTGTCTCAGCGCCTTCGACACTGGCGGTAAGCTTTGCGCGCGAAAGCAACCAGACCTTGATAGGTTTTCTCCGCCCGCCGTCGTTCAACATCTACTCGCATATCGAACGCGTGATCTTGGATTAGTTGTAGCCGAGGTCGCTGACCTCGGCGGCGCGGGATGTTGCCCCGCACAAGACTGCCGCGGTCAGCGACACGCGGCTACAACTGCCACCCGCGGCTACAACGTCAGCGTCTCAATCTCGCCGGCATATTTCCATGCGTCAGCGGAACGAACCAAACCAGCGCGGACGGGATTGTCTCGCACGTAGTTCCATTTCTGGCTGTAGCTCTCATCGGAGCGAAGAATATGATCGAAGAATTCGCGTTGCCAGAGCGTTGTATCGGCGGGCGTTGACCGCGGCGAGCCAAGCGCATTGATCCTCCGGCTCGTGTAGCTTTTCCAAAATCCCACAAATTCGGATAATTTCTTTCCATCACGTTCTGGCCTACAGAAGAAATGAACGTGATCTGGCATGATGACGTAACGGCCGACAGCCCAGCCATGCTGGCCGTGGCCTACGCGCAATTCGTCGACCAGAACTTTGGCGACCTCGTCGCGAGCGAGGACTTGCCTGCGATTATTTGTGCACGTTGTGATAAAATAAATCGGCGAATCGATCCAAATACGCCCTAGCCGTCGCACATGTTTGTGCATTCAGTGTTTCTAGCCGCCGGTGCTGACCTCGGCAATCTGAGACATAGCCATGCGCATAGCCCGCCGCGGTCACCGCCCGCGGCTACAGCGCTCGCGTCTGCGAGGTGAAAACCGCTTTAGGATCGGAACCGCAAACTTTGCACGTACGAATGACGGCGTTGGTTCGTGCTTTGAGTTCCTTCGCTAATCATTCCGCTTTGCCCTCCTGGGCGAGGCCATGTGAAAAACTCCCATCTTTTGGCGCACCAGGCGGCGGTTGTTCCGGATGCAAATTCGCTGGCCCAGTTTGCGGCGCGTATTTGCTGAGAAAGTCGGCGAGGGCGCGCCCGCGCGGCAGACGTCCCGGCACGATGTTGCAGGTGAGCGCCTTGGCTTCCATGATCGTGACATTCGGTTCGCCGGAAATGGTAAGAAGATCATTTGCCGCGCCGCCGCGCACGAGGCCGGCCGTTCCATAATGGTAAGGCACCGCGACCTGGTGCACTCTCTTTCCGTTGATATCCAACGGCCGAATCCGGCGACTAATGAGCGCCCGGGCTTCGATTGCTCCGCGCAACGTGACGATGGAAACGTAATCGCCATTGTTGACCATGAGCTCGCGCGCGAGCTCGGGAGAAATCTCGGCGAACATTTCCGGCTGCAATTCGGCGAGATGACTGAGAAAGCGCGACATGCCGCCAGCTGTATGGTGTTCGGTCAGGCGATACGTGGTCAGCACGAATGGAAATTTCGAGTCGCCCGGCGGCGCGAACCGATTTTCGTCGCGCGTAAACCAGTGCACCGGCGGATTCGTGTTGTGCGAATAAAGTTCGTTCGAGACGGGGGACTCGAGCGGTTCGTAATGCGTCGGCAGCGGCCCATCCTGCAAACCTTTTGGCACGTAAAGCCAGCCCAGTCCGTCCTCATGCAGAATAAACGGCGCATCGCCGGGAATCGCATCCAATCCTTCTGCGCTCTCGTCCGGTCGGTACTCCGGAGCTTTTCCCTTCACGAAACCGGGAACATCTATGCCGGTCCATTTTTCCGAGTCCCACCACACCAATTTTTTTCGTTCACTCCAGGGACTACCGTCCGGCCGCGCACTGGCACGATTGTAAATGATTCGTCGATCGCTCGGCCAACTGAAGCCCCAGCCGTGGCCGAGATAACCTTTGGGTTTGCGTGCGTTCGCCTTGTTCACGCCATCGCGACCAAAAACGCCGGAATAAATCCAGCAACCGCATGCCGTGGAGCCGTCGGGCTTCAAGTCTCCGAAACCGTTCACCTGCGCTCCATGATGCACTTCACCATCGCGATCACGGCCAAATACAACGCCGGACTCGCCCGGTTGTGGCTTGGTCTTCCAGCCGTTGATCTCGGCGAGCACAGCTTCCATTTTCGGATCGCCAAGTTCATCTTCAGGATACCACCAATCCAACGCGCGCAGTGGTTCGTCGACGGCGTCATTCGATGCCTTTGCCTTCGCGATTAAGCGCAACGCCAGCTGGTGAACGAACCACGCGTCGGAGCGACAATCCCCGGGCGGATCAACGGCCTTTTCGCGCCACTGCAGGAGTCGCTGCGTGTTGGTGAACGCGCCTTCCTTTTCAGCGTGACCGGCGGCGGGGAAAAAGAAAACTTCGGTCCCGATGTCATCCGGTTTCAACTCGCCGCGCTCGATCTCGGGCGATTCGCGCCAGAAATTTGCCGACTCGATTTCCACCATGTCGCGCACAACTAACCATTTGAGTTTCGAGAGGGCTTTTCGCTGGAGCCGCGAGTTGGGCGCGCCGACGGCGGGGTTTTGCCCCATCAAAAACATACCCTCCATTTTTCCGTCGAGCATTTCGTAAAGAAATTCGAAGAAGGAATGGTTGCCGGTAAGTTTCGGAAGCCAACCGTACCCGAAATCGTTTTGTGCAGTCGCATGCCTGCCGTAATAAGCCTTGAGGGTGCTCACAAGATATTTCGGATAGCCCGCCCAGAGCCCGCTCTTTTTCGTGTATTTGTCCAGATACTGCTCAAGTGTCTCATCGCCTTTGCGCGGCATTGTCAGATAGCCGGGAAGAATGTCGTAAAGCGTCGGAATATCGGTCGAACCCTGGATCGAAGCGTGACCGCGCAATGCCAGAATTCCACCGCCGGGCCGGCCGATGTTCCCAAGCAGCAACTGTAAGATCGCAGCCGTGCGAATGATCTGCGCTCCCTTCGAATGCTGCGTCCAGCCTACTGCGTAGCAAACCGCGGCGGTCCGCTCCGGACCTGATGCGGCCACGAGCGCGTCCGCGACCTTGTGGAAAAGCTCCGGCGGAATGCCGCTGATTTTCTCCACCATCTCGGGTGTGTAGCGGGAGAAATGTCGTTTCAATTTTTGAAAAACGCATTGCGGATCTTGCAACGTGAGATCGCGCTGCGGCCGACTCAGATCGCCGCCTTTATAAAGCCAGCTATCACCCTCGTAACGGCGCTTCTGTTCGTTCCAACCGGAGAAATAGCCGTCTCCTTTGTCCTCCGGGTCGCGATATTCGTCGTTCAAGATGCAGGAGGCATTCGTGTAATAAACGACGTACTCGCGAAAGAAGAGGTCTTTCTCGATCAAGTGCCTGATGAGTCCGCCAAGAAAGACAATATCTGTGCCGGCGCGCAGCGGCACCCAAAGGTCCGCCAGCGCGCTGGTGCGCGAAAATCGCGGATCGACATGGATGATGGTCGCGCCACGCTCTTTCGCTTTCATTACCCAGCGAAATCCGACCGGGTGCGCTTCGGCCATCGAGGAGCCTTCGATCAGGATGCAATCTGCATTGGCCAGATCTTGTTGCGCAGTCGTGGCTCCGCCCCGGCCAAAGGAGGTGCCCAGACCGGGCACCGTGCTGCTATGTCATATCCGGGCCTGGTTGGACACACAGACCATGCCCAGGCCTCCGGTGAAAAGTTTCTTTATTAGATAATTCTCTTCGTTATCCAGCGTCGCGCCGCCGAGGTGGCAAATCGCGGTAGTGTGATTGATCGTCGAGCCGTCTTGGTCGTGAATAAAGGTGCGTTTCCGCGCTTCCCAAACGCGATCTGCCACCATGTCCATCGCTTGATCGAGCGGAATCTCGCTCCACACTTTTGCGCGAGGCGCGCGATATTTCACTTTGGTTTCGCGCCGCGAATGGGTGAGCAGTTGATAGGAAGCCGCGCCTTTCGGGCAAAGGTTCCCCTGGCTGATTGGACTCTCGGGATCGCCCTCAATCGAAATGATCTTTTTGCCGTCGTGGTAAATCAGTTGTCCGCACCCGACGCCACAGTATGGGCAAATCGAACGCGCCACTTTCGCGCCGTCGGTGCGCGCATGCATCGCCCGCGTCTTCTCCGACATCGCCTCAGCACCCGTCCCGTCTTTACGTTCGCGAATCTGCCGAACAAGCGGCCATTTCGAAAAGAGTCCGGTCATGAATCGCATCTTAATCCCTTCGCATCCGGAGTTTTGGTCGGTTGTTGAAAAGGTGTCACGTCAGCGCAATCGAAGCGAGCTCGAAAAGGTCGTAGCTGTTAGGGATTGAGAACGTCGGCCAATCGATCGAGCAAAATAGTTTGCGCAGGATTTATTTTTCGCCGCGCAACTTCTTCTACGAAGAATTCCGCGCGATCGATTTCAGGAAACTGTTTGAGCTGTCCTGAGCGTGGCGGCCATTCCATTTCGAAAGTATTCGATTTGAGTTCGAAGGAGTCGGGTAAGTCGCCTTCGAACGCCCACGCGTGAACGGTCTTGCCGCCTTTCTGTTTGATGGAGCCAAGCTCTATCCAATTTCCGTGCGGCTGAATGCCGAGTTCTTCTTCAAATTCAATTTGAGCGCGTGTGAGGAGATCTTCATCGGGCGCGGCTTCGCCTTTTGGAATCGTCCATGCGCCTTCATCCTTCCTGGCAAAGAAGGGGCCGCCCGGATGCGCCAGCAGGAATTCCAGTGTCCCGCCTTTACGGCGAAACATCAGTAGACCGGCACTGACGCGACTCGACCGAGATTTTGAGCTTTCTTGCATGTCGAAGTTTTATGTCGAAAAGGGTCTGTGATTGATCTCGCGCAGGGCGTAGCGACCCAAACTCAGCGACCAGAGTTGGCAGCGCGCGTCCGCCGAAGCCGATGATGTTGTAGAGCCAGCGACTCATAAAACTGAAACGCGTAGCGCCGGTTCGCTCAGCGCTTTGTTACGCCGATTATCAGTCTTCCAATCTGCCCCTCAAAAACCGCCGAACTTGGAATAGCAGTCGAGCGCGAAGGAGAAAAATATAAAGAAAGGTCAAAGTGCGGACCGGGGCGGATAGACGGAGGGCGGGCTTCGACCGTAGTGATGGCTTAGCTGGCTTAACTCTTCGCGGCATTTGAGAAAATAATGAGAGGCAAGCTGGAATCTGCAAAATGATCCAGTCTGCGGTTGATGAAATAATTGGCGTGCTTCTGCCAGTTCGCATACTTCAAAACATTCCGAGCGATTCCGCGTTTGGCTTCATACCAGACAGAACCCAGAGGCTGTGCGGAGCTACACTCGAATCGGAAGACACCGTCTTGCAGCCAGATTGTGAGATGAGTGCCATCATCGTCGCGAAGAATAAATAACATCCTCTCTGGTGAGTCTTCGATATTCGCAACCGCAAGCTCATCAATCCACAGAATATTGCGAGTGCTCATTGGCCTAACCGGATTTTTTGACGGAATTCACTACCATACCAGCAACTCGGATCGGTTTCATCACAGGACACCGGCTGACGATGATTATCGACCAGAGCTGGTTCGATTTTCTTGTGCTTGTATCGCCGAACCGGCACACTACGCGGCTATGGCCTCGCCGCGACGACCGAACATTAAAGCTGTGATCGTTTCCGTTTACGGAACCATCCTGGAAAAGATGGAGCCGCAGCCGGATGCCGACACGCGCTGGCAGGAGCTTTGGCAGGAGCGGTTCGGAGAACCAGCGCGGCTGGATCTCGCAGCGCTCAACGCGGCAACCGACGCTGAAGTTCGGCGTGAAGAGTCCGTGATGCGAGCGGCGGGAATTCCGAATCCGATCGTTTTCTGGCCGCGCGTGGTAATGGGCGCGCTGCCGGAACTGGAGCGGCTCCCTCCCGATGCTCGACACGACTTTCTGTATATTTACGCACAGTTGCGTAGCCCGACACGAGCCGTGACCGGAGCGGTGCTTGCACTGCGGAAGATGCACCGCCGCGGCTTGGTGCTCGGTATCGTCTCCAATGGCCATCCACACACGGCGGTGGAACTTGCTCTCGCACTCGAGGGCAACCGCGGTCTGGCTGCGGCGTTTCTTCCGGTCGGCCTTGAGCCGGGTCACACCGAACAGGCAGCCGTGGCGGCGGCGGCTCTCTCGATTTTCACCCGCCCGCTCTGTTTCTGGGGATTCGCGCATGGGTTCGGCAAACCGGACCCGCACGTTTTCTGCCATCTCACCACGCGCCTCGGTCTGCGCGGTATTAAACCGGAGGAGACGCTGATCGTTGGTGATTCGGAAGCCGACGATCTTGCCCCCGCACGCGCTTTTGGGTGGCAGACATGGCAACTTACACCAAGACCGATCAAAGATGTGCCGTGCTCGGGCAATTGGTTCAGTGCGACTGAGTGGCTGGCTCTTGAGTAACCGCCAAAATCGCAAATGCACGAACTCATCCGCGACATCACTTATTGCACCGTAGCTGCCTGGCTCCTTGGCTTGGTGGCGCAGGTTGCGCGGCAACCGCTGCTCCTCGCGTACCTCGCCGGCGGCTTCGCACTCGGCCCGATGGGATTCGGCTTTATTGAATCTGCGGAATCGATCTCAGCCATCGCGGAGTTGGGCCTGATCTTTCTGTTGTTCATGATCGGGCTGGAGATCGACCTGAAGAAAATCGCCAGCGCCGGCCGCTGCATCACGCTCACTGCGCTTGTCCAGATCACCGGCGGCGTTGTCCTCGGCATAATCTTTTTCCGCCTCTGCGGCTTCGCCATTGGCGGCGGAAAATGGGACGCTATTTATCTCGCTGTCGCCGCCGCGCTCAGCAGCACGGTCATCATCGTCAAAGTGCTCTACGACAAGCAGGAGCTCGACACGTTGCCCGGACGCATCACGGTTGGCGTGCTAGTGCTTCAGGACCTCGCGGTCATTCTCTTTCTGGCGATCCAGCCAAACCTCGGAAACCTGGCTCCGGGGATTCTGCTCCCCTCGCTGCTACGCGTGATCCTCCTCGTGGTCGTGACGTTTGCCGTGAGCCGGTACGTGCTGCCGGCGGTCTTTCGTGGCGTCGCTCGGGTGCCGGAACTGATGCAGGTCGGCGCGATCGCCTGGTGTTTTCTCATTGGCGAATTTGGCCAAAGGCTGCATCTCTCCCGTGAGATGGGCGCGCTCGTGGCAGGCGTCGCGCTTTCCACTTTCCCATATGCGCTCGATGTAACCGCGAAGGTGATCAGTCTTCGCGACTTTTTCGTGACGCTGTTTTTCGTCGCCATCGGGATGCAAATTCCGCTGCCGACCGGCAGCCTCGTCGGCTGGGTGCTGGTGTTTGCTGCGTTTCTCGTCGTCACTCGGATCGCAACGACCTTCACGCCGCTGTATCTCATGCGCCAGGGGCTGCGCACCAGCATCGTCCCTGCATTGAACCTCTGCCAGGTGAGCGAATTCTCGCTCGTCGTGCTGGCCCTCGGCGCTCAGGCAGGTCACCTTGCCAGCCCAGCCACCCGCGGCATCGTTGCGCTTGCCTTCACGCTCCTCGCGGTCGTCTCCACTTTCGGCATGGCGAAATCCGATGGCCTCGTCCGCGCGCTTATCCCGTGGTTGAAAAAGCACGGCCTCCGCGATCTCGATCATGCGGCCGATGACGCGGACGCCCTCGCCGGAACCCACGGCCACGGAGCTCGGATTGTATTCGTTGGCTTTTTCCGGGCCGCCAGCTCACTGCTGGAAGAACTCCAGCGTCATGCCCCTGAATTGATCGCAGATATCGCGGTAGTGGACTTTAGCCCCGTAGCGCGCGATGGCCTTCTCGAGCGGCATGTTCGCGTCATTTATGGCGACATCTCGCACCGTGAGACGCTGGTTCACGCTGGCGTGGATAAAGCCGAGGTGCTTATTTCAAGCGTTCCAGATTCGCTGCTCAAAGGCACGACTAACGAGCGGCTCGTCCGCCTGCTGCGCGAACTTAACCCCACTGCTAAAATCATCGCCACCGTCGACGTGCTAGCGCAGGCAGCTGAGCTTCTCGATGCCGGGGCTGATTACGTCACTGTCCCCCGACTACGCCAAGCCGGTGATTTGTTCGAAGCCGTGCGCGCCGCGAGAGAGGGACTACTTGATGAAAAACGCGCCGCTCTCCGCGAAATCCTGCGTGAGCGGCGTGAAGTGCTCGCTTAAGCCCAAACATACGGATAAATCCGCGATGTTTATTTTGTAGAAAACGCGCTGCTTTCTTTCTTGCCCCAGAGGTGAAATGTGTAACTGAAAACTATGTAACCAAACAGATCGTGCTTCGGGCCATTGTTGACATAGAGCGCGGGGTTGAACTGGAAATCGCGCGTGATGTTGCAGGTGAAACCGATCGTCGATGAGTTTTCAGAACCGCTCCCCCAATCGACCTGTAATCGCCACGTCTGATTGAAATCGTAGGCGTAGCCGAGGATTGCTTCGTTTTTGTAGCCGGCATGAAGAGCCCCGGCGATCACTTTGTGATGCTCCGTGTAGTAGCCAGCTTCGATAAACGGTTGAGGATCTACATTCAGGTGAGGCGACCAATTCAGGAAACCAACGGAAAGAAGATAAGGCTCTTTCGTTAACAATCCGATCTCCGTTGCGAAGATCCAATCGTCCGGTTGGAATCCGCGAAACACCGCTACCTCAGCCCATTTCGTTAGGCCCAGCTCGGCTTGCAATTCGTATGGGTTCGCGATCCGCTTGTCTTGAATTTGCAGACTTAAGGACAGATTCCCTTCTGGTTGCAAATCCGGAGTCACGATCTGGCTTAGACCTTTCGTTGTCCCGAAAGATGAAGCGGCACCCCCAAAAACTGCGGTCGCAACCACGGTCATCGCCACGAAGTTGATTACTCTAGCTCTCCACCCTTCGATGTGTTTTTTCGAAGCCGTTGGCATCGTGCATTGACTAAAACCGTTGCTCTGGAATTTGTCGATTCTGTGTTGACCCCGAACGCTTTTCGGGGTTGAACACGCGACGGGCGATCCTAAGATTAGACGATGCGTGTGCTTGCCATCGACGCTTCTTTGCGCAACACCGGTGTTGCAATTGTGGATGCAAACAATGGCAAACCGCGCTCCCTCTATTTCGGGACGATTCACAACGCGAGTTCGATGCGCTCCTCGTCCTGCTTGGTGGCGATTCGCGATCGGCTTACCGGATTAATTCGAGAACACGAACCGGATTGTTGCGCGCTGGAATCGGTGATCTACGTGCAAAGTTATAAGACCGCGATCGTGTTGGGAGCTGCTCGGGGAGCAGCCATTCTGGCTGCGGCGGAAAATGGCCTGCCCATTTTTGAATACCCACCCAACCGGATCAAACAGGCAACCGTGGGCACGGGGGCGGCGGGGAAAAACCAGGTCGCGTTTATGGTGCGCGCCCTTTTAGGTCTGACGGAAACACCGGATGCGGACGCGGCGGACGCGCTTGCAATCGGCTTGACGCACCTGCGCTCACAAGACGTGGCACGTCTCGGGATCCCGGGAACAAAACAAATATGAAACTCCCTTCGGTCGCCGCGGCGACCTTCGGCATGGCAGGCGACTCGATGCTTACTGTTCGCTGGCTTGGGCGGATGGAATTCAGTGGCGCGCTGGCGTTGCAGGAAGAAATTGTGGCGAAGAAGCGAGAGGATCGTTCGTCAGCCGACGAATTGCTTTTGCTTGAACACGAACCGGTTTACACAATTGGCCGCACGCCGGACAGGTCCAGCTTGCTCGGTGCGGCGCATCTGCTACATCCGCTTTTTTCCATCAACCGCGGTGGCCAGGCGACTTACCATGGACCTGGCCAATTGATGGGATATCCGATTGTCGATCTGCGCCGATGTGGGCAGGATTTACACAGATATTTGCGATGGATCGAACAATTGCTGATTGAACTTCTCGTCGATTACGATATCGCCGCGTCGCGGCGAGAATCGCTCACCGGCGTTTGGGTTGAGAGTCGTAAGATTGCATCGATCGGCGTGGGGGTGCGTCACTGGATCACGATGCACGGATTCGCATTGAATGTGTCCAGCGATCTTTCGCCTTTTAATCACATCGTTCCTTGCGGCATTAATAAAGTCGCAATGACATCGATTGAAAAAGAGACCGGCAACAAGATTTCCGTTATGGAGATTGGCGAAACGGTTGAGAAACTGGCGTTGGATCGGATCATCGATTTGCGCCTCGCATCGGAGGCGCAAACGATCAACGTTTAGTGACTGGAGGAATGGTACCCCTCGAAGACAACGTTGGTGACATCATTGGAAAAGCGCAACGCGGCTTGCGCATTTCCGATTCTGAACTCGCGGAAAAAGCGCGGGTCAGTTCGCAAAAAATCCGTCAGCTGCGCGAGGGTGATTTTGATGAACTGGCGCTTTTGCGAGTTGCACCGGTGTTAGGTCTCGCCGGGCGGGCGCTTTGCGAACTCGCCAAAGGCGAATGGCATCCGGAAAAAATTGATGAGCGAGACGGGCTCGCGCAATTCAACACGCAATACCACGACATGGCGGTCAACGCCTATCTTGTCTGGGATCCAGCGAGCCGTGCCGCAGTCGCTTTTGATACGGGCGCGGACTGCGGTGAAATGGTGCGCTTTGCCAACCGCCACAAATTGAATGTGAACCTCATTCTCCTAACCCATGCTCACGACGATCATGTCGCGGACCTGCCGCGCCTGCGCGAGGAAACTGGTGGGGAGGTTTTTACTCCCGCGGGCGAACCAGTTCCCGGCGCGGAAGCAATCGAAGAAGGAAAACGGTTTCGACTCGGCAATTTGGAGATCGACACGCGTTTGACCTGGGGTCATTCCCCCGGCGGAATGACATATGTGGTCAAGGGTCTCTCGCGCCCGATCGCGGTTGTGGGCGATTCGCTTTTTGCCGGCTCCATGGGTGGCGGAAATGTTTCCTACGACGATGCGCTTCAAAATAATCTCGAGAAAATCCTAACGCTGCCGGATGAAACGATCATTTGTCCGGGACATGGCCCGATGACCACGGTGGGTGAGGAGAAAGTGCGCAACCCATTTTTCGCGGGCCGCGTCTGATGTTTGATGGTTGATGTTTGAGGTTTGATGTAAAGTTCCGCGGTGGATAAAGCAGAATTGCTAGCGAGAACAAAGGCTTTCTCACTCCGGACCCTGAAGCTTATTGATAATCTGCCGCGAACGACATCGGGCCGCGCGATTGGTAACCAGCTCGTGCGTAGCGCTACTTCCATCGGCGCCAATTACCGGGCGGCCTGTCGATCTCGATCGCGAGCGGAATTTGCAGCGAAATTAGGCACCGTTGCAGAAGAAGCCGATGAAACTGTTTACTGGCTCGAACTGATTATGGCGGGCGAATTGTTGCCGAAGAAAAAGGTTGAACCGCTCTTTTGTGAAGCCAATGAGCTAACCGCAATTTTCACTTCCGGCCGCCGCTCCGCGACAAAACATCAAACCTCAAACATCAAACCTCAAACATGAACATAGGTTTTGTTGGCGTTGGTCGGATGGGCGCAAACATGGCGCGCCGATTGAAGGATCGCGGTTTTCATGTCACCGCGGTTTACGATACAAATCGCGCGGCCGCGACATCGCTGGCGGAGGAACTTGGTTGTCCGGCGAGCCAGGATTTATCAGAAGTTACGGCGGAATCGAACGTCATCTTTACCGTTGTGACCGATGACGGGGCGATGCGCGAAATCTTCAGTCGAAGTGGGGACAATCTTCTGGTCAATGCGCGCGGCAAATTATTCATCAACTGTGCGACTCTCTCGCCGCAGGTCCATATCGACGTGGAAAAGCTGGCGCGCAAAGCCGGCGCCGAAACGCTTGAAGCGTGCATGGCTTCGAGCATCACGCAGGCGCGCGAAGGCTCCCTTTATTTGATGTGCGGCGGAAGCGAAGACGCGTTTCACAAAGCCGAGCCGATTTTGAAGGAGCTTGGAGCGACCGTGCGTTTTATTGGTCGAGCCGGCGAAGCGGCGAAAGTAAAAGCGCTGGTTAACATGGTCATGAATATCAACACCGCTGGTCTGGCCGAAGGACTCGCGCTGGGCGCTGCGCTTGGTCTTGATCTGGAAATGTTGAGAAAAGTTTTCTCGCAAACTGGCGCCGCCTCGCGCGTACTTGAGACCGACGGCGAAGACATGCAAAACCGCGAGCACACTTGCTTTTTCTCCGCCGCTCACGCCGCCAAGGACAGCGGCATCGCGCTCAATCTTGCCCGCGATCTTGGTCTTGAATTACCACTCGCACGCGCGACCAAGGATCAATATGATCGCATGGTCGCAGAGGGACTGGGCGAGCTTGATAAATCGGGCATCGCCGAGCTCACCTTCAAAGATCGCCATAAACATTCCGGCGATCGCGTGTGATGCCAAGGAGAGCCGCTGTTTCCTAACTGCCTGGCAGAACCCGGAATGATTTCATTGGAATTGGAAAATTCTAAACCGGCCGACGACCGGCAAAAGGCCGCATCCCGCATGTGCTTGCCCCTCACGCATGCAGCGCGATACTGGCGCCGACCCACGTCTTGTCGACGTTGAAATCGACGCCCATCATTTTACCCTGGCTCATCCGGACAAGATTATTCACCAGGGTGGGATCGCTGTCCTCGTCCGGCCAGACAAACATCATCCGGATTTCAGCCTTCGATTTGTGACCATTAACCGTCGGCACGAACGCGACGTAATCGACTTTTTTCTGCAAAATCCATTCGTGGGGATTCTTAAGCGCAGAGATTTTCTGCTGCGTCGGTTCCATGTCAACACCGTGCCCGGCGAATGAATACAGTGGTTTCAAAACATAATTGTCGATTGTCTCATCAGCGGGCATGCTCGCCGTAGCCGTGGCGAAGGCGGGAAATTCATCAGCGAAGAACGTCCACGATGTGTGTTCGGTCTTGAGAAACGGCAGGGAATGTTTGCTGATACGGAAATACCAGTTCGGGTGGCCGACCCATGTGACATCGAGATCATCTTGAAACCGAAACGGCAGATCCAGATCGGGCCGGCGAATGAGTTCGTCGAATATTACCCGATTATAAATCCGCTCGATCCGCACTTCGCGTCCATCGCGATCATAAAATAATTGCCGACCGCGCTTTTTGATTTTCGTCACGCAAACGGGGCGGATGCCGAGCAATGTTTCAGTCGCGGCGAAGTCGATCCGTGTCTTTTGTTTTTCCGGCTCGATCTCCAGCAGGATCACGTTCTCCGAAGCCGAGTCAGCTATGATTGTGCGTCGTAAGAGATCGAGATAAGCCCTATCTTTGATTCCGCCGAATGATGAAGTCCAATTGCGGGGAATGGCCGGATACGCCTTGCGTGTGCAATGCAGCAGCAGCAATTGAAAACCGAACAAGCTCGGGAACGCTTGCAGTTCAATCAGTCGCGGGACGGGCCGATCGCCTTCCATACAAACTGCGAAATCGACTACGAGGAAATTCGGATGCCCCGATTCATTCGGAACTTCCAAGCCATCGGGAATCGCGTTCTCCGCGTGTACCGCGAATTCTGGCGTGCGGGTAAGATCGACAATGGCATGCGCTGCACGCGTTACGTCATCCGTGAATTCGCGGGTCAAAAAAATCGGCGTTTCCGAAATTCGAAAATCAGCTGGCCACTTCTCGGTTTCATTCACGCAGCGCAAGAGCGCCGCGTATTTGTCCGGCGTGAAGTCGGCGTTGAATCGGGAACGAAGCTGCGGGTCCACGTTGCGACGCTGGCTGCGCGCTTCACACCAGAAACTTCCCGCGCTTCATCACCTGCTCGCCGTTGAACCAAATGTCGAAATCCCGGCCGACACAGTCGATGTGGGTTCTTGAAAACCAGTTAGCGCCCGTATGTTCGGCGTAGGGGTGACCGAAGGCGATGTGGACGCCGGGAATTTTTTCGTCCTGTAAAATGTGGCCGATGATGTGGGTGCAGGCGGTGTTCGTTCCGATCGCAAACTCACCGACGCGATTGCTGTTTTCATCGGTGCTCGTATAGGTGCCAAATTCGTCGCGCAAATCCTTGTTCTTCGAACGAAGATCGACAATCCGATTGTTCTCGACCTCGATAGTAAGCGGGTTGTCTTTGAGATCGCCGAAGCGCTCGCAAAGATAATCGCCGACCACACCATCGACGACGAAAATACCGTTGGTGTTTTGGGGCGACGTAAAAATCTCGCCGCCGGGAAGATTGCCCCATTTATCCTTTCGGATAATGCCGCTGGTTTTGAGCCATTTGAGTTTTGGAGAAAGCTCGGCCTCAAATTCCGTGCCATGTGGAGTCTTGCAGGTAATCCGGTTGACCTGGCGTGCGCGCTCGACCAGACGCTGACTGAGTTCGTCGACTTTTAAAAAATCGGCGCGCATTCCTTCGAGCATGATTTCGCGGTTGATGTTCACCATGTGGCCGTGCCGGATTTTGTGATTGTTGACTACGCTGGTCATTTGCGTCCGGGCCGTAAGCTCGCCGGGTTGTGTTTGGGCGGCGAAAATCGACACCTGCGAAAGCGCAAGATCATCGAGAATGATTTCGGGCATATGCGCGAGTGGACGTCGCGCGTGATGTTCGAGCACGAACAAGCTGTAATTTGAACCGACGCGTTCGACTTCCCTCTGCAGTGCGGCTGCGATTTCACGCGTGGCTGTGTCTGTAATAATGGTGATCCTCTCCTGCGGTTTCAATCGAAGGCAGACATCGATGGCGTTGCGCGCACCGGGGACCAGTTCCGGATCAATCGGACGGAGATAGGCTCGATCGGGCATGGGAAAGGAAGTTTTCAGAATTACGCTGAAATCGGGAGCAGGCAAATTTCCTGTTTCGCGTTTCGAAATCGGAAGGGGCCATCAAACGTCACCTCGCTTTCCAGAACGAGGAATGACACGAAAGAAAAACCCGCGAGTGGCGCCGGATTTTCAGGCAGGGCCCGCTAATTTTTGAAGATCCCAGCTGATTGGCAGGAATCGCTCTGGCCAGTCTTCAGACGACTTGCACACTTTTTTCCTCGTCTTGGGATAATCCCTCAAGTTATCACTGGTTTCCTGCCCAAGTGAGCCGGGGAATTGTTCATGCCAACACCAAATGCTACGGGGTCCGCCAGTCTCACTGTCGGCAAAGCTCTGACGAAGTTGGCAGTTGATCCCAAAACGGGCTTGAATCCGGCTGACATCCAAGAGCGTCTGAATAAGTACGGGCCAAACGCGCTCGCGGAAAAAAAGAAAAGCAGTCTTTCGGCTTTTCTCGCTTATTTCTGGGGGCCTATCCCCTGGATGATCGAGGCCGCGGCACTGATGGCCTTTATTGTAGGGGACTGGGGCGATTTTACGATCATCGCCTCGCTTCTCTTATTCAATGCCTTGTTGGGATTTTGGGAGGAACATGAGGCCTCCAACTCGCTTGATGCATTGAAAAGTTCCCTGGCGCTAAAAGCCCGCGCTCTGCGCGGCGGGAAATGGGAACAGGTCGATGCGCGGACACTGGTGCCCGGAGATATCGTTCGACTATACCTGGGCGACGTTGTCCCAGCCGACTGTAAGCTCATTCAGGGCGACTACATCAGCATCGACCAATCGGCCCTAACGGGAGAATCTTTGCCGGTAACCAAGAAATCGGGTGAGGACGCATACTCGGGTTCCGTCGTGAAACAGGGAGAAATGGTCGCGGTAGTCACCGCGACCGGCGGAAGTACATTTTTCGGACGCACAGCGAAATTGGTGGCTGGCGCCGGAAACATCTCGCACTTCCAGAGAGCCGTGATGAAGATCGGCAACTTTCTGATTATCCTCGCCCTAGTGCTGGTCGTCATTCTAGTGGCCAGTCGTCTTTTCGACATGCGCGGCCACTACGACCGGGCAGTCTTGTTAAGGCTGGCCGAGATCGTTCTTATCCTTCTGGTGGCATCAGTGCCCGTGGCGATGCCGGCAGTCCTTTCGGTGACCATGGCTCTGGGGGCCCGAAGGCTTGCCAAAAGTAAGGCAATCGTCTCTCGACTGGAGGCGATCGAGGAATTGGCGGGTGTCGATGTACTCTGTTCCGATAAGACCGGTACGTTGACGCAAAACAAGCTGACGCTCGGCGAAGCAGAACCCTGGTCGGGAACCGACGCTCAAACGTTGATTCTGATGGCGTCACTGGCTTCGCGCGCAGCGGATAACGATCCGATTGATCTCGCGGTAATGGCAGGTCTCAAAGACCCGTCCGTCCTTAAGAGCTATCAACAGGAAAAATATGTCCCCTTCGATCCGGTGGACAAACGGACGGAAGCCACGATCACGGACGCGTCTGGCAAAGTCTTTCGGGTGACCAAAGGGGCGCCGCAAGTGATTCTCGCGCTGGCGCAGCTCTCCGCGGTTGATCTGGAGAAAGCACAACAAGCGGTGAACGGTTTCGCCGGTCGCGGCTACCGCACCATCGCTGTGGCTGTTGCCCAAGGCGATGGTCCTTGGACGTTTCTAGGGATTCTTCCTTTGCTGGATCCACCGCGACCGGATTCCAAGAGCACTATCGCCCGGGCTCGTGAATATGGCGTCCAGGTAAAGATGGTGACCGGCGACAACGTGGCTATCGCCCGGCAGATTTCATTGGAGCTGGACATGGGCGCAAACATCCAGCCGGCAACGGAACTCTTTCCGGGCGACGTTATCAAAGGGCAAATCCCGTTGGATGCTGCCGAGAAAATCGATAAGGCCGATGGCTTCGCCCAGGTCTTCCCCGAACACAAGTATGCCATCGTAAAAATATTGCAGGAAAACGGCCACATCGTCGGCATGACCGGCGACGGCGTTAATGATGCTCCCGCTCTCAAGCAAGCGGATGTGGGGATCGCAGTTTCCGGCGCGACCGAGGCAGCTCGAGCGGCGGCAGCTTTAATTCTGACCGCACCCGGCTTGTCAGTCATTATCGAAGGGATCGCCGAAGCCAGGCGCATCTTCGAACGAATGACGAGTTATGTGCTGTATCGGATCGCCATGACCATCGCGATCATGGTGTTTGTCGTGCTCGCGTCCATCTACTACCACTTCTTTCCGCTGACCGCGATCATGCTGATCGCGCTCGCCCTTCTGGATGATGTGCCCATCATGACGATCGCCTTCGATAACGCCAGCGTGCCGCCTCAACCCGTGAAATGGGAGTTGGATCGGGTACTGGTCCTTTCGTCGGTGCTGGGACTACTCGGAGTTATTCAAAGCTTTGGCCTGCTCTATCTCGGCGACACGGTGCATCATCTGGACCATCCCCATCTCCAAACCATGATGTTCCTGCAGCTCGTTGCCGGTGGTCATCTGATGTTATTCGTGACTCGTAGTCGAGGAGTCTTTTGGAAACCACCGTATCCGAACCCGAAGCTTTTCTTTGCGATTATCGCGACCCAAATCGCCGCGGTACTGATGTGCAGCCAAGGCTGGCTGGTGCCTTCACTTCCCTGGGGAATCATCGGCTATGTGTGGGCGTATAACCTGGCGTGGATGGTCGTCCAGGACGTCGTGAAGCTCGGGCTTTATGGAATTCTCGATCCTGGCCGTTCATGGAAGAAATCTCTTTTTCAGCCGCTCCGAGCTCCGGTGGTCGGCCGGGCAGGGGCAGCGCGGTAAACCGAGAAAGATAGGAGAACAGTTCATGTCCAATTACCTGAAAAAACTGATCGTGAAGCCCGACTCCAAGATCCGGCTTAAACATTTCGACCCCGATTACCACGGCAAACACGAGTCGCGCGAATCAGCTCTGCCGGAGATTCAGAAGAACCTGCAGAAAATGGAACAACTCCAGTATCTGATGTACGCAGAAAATAAGCACTCGCTTCTCATTGTCCTGCAGGGACTCGACGCGGCAGGCAAAGACGGCGTCGTCCGGCACGTTTTGACGGGGATGAACCCGTCGGGTTGCATCGCATCTAACTTCAAGCAACCGACAGCCAGAGAGCTCGCGCACGATTTTCTTTGGCGCGTGCACCCGCATGTGCCGGCCAAAGGCTCGGTTGCGATCTTCAATCGCTCTCACTATGAAGATGTGCTGGTGGCAAGAGTGCACAATCTCGTGCCGGAAAAAGTCTGGTCGAAACGCTACGATCAGATCAACGATTTTGAACGGCTAATCGCCACCGAGAACAACACGACCATCCTCAAATTTTTCCTGCACATTTCCAAGCAGGAGCAACTCGAACGCTTCAAGAAGCGATTGGACGATCCGGCCCGCCAGTGGAAGATCAGCGATTCCGATTACAAGGAACGCGACTATTGGAAAGATTACATCGAGGCATTCGAGGATGTGCTCAGTAAAACGAGCAGCGAGCGTGCCCCCTGGTTCATCATTCCTGCAAACCATAAATGGTTCCGTGATTTGGCGATTTCCCAGATCATCACGCGCGCGATGGAAGATATGAACATGCAATTGCCTAAACCGACCGTGAATCTGGCGGAGATTCGGCGTGAATATCATCAGGCGGCCGGCGCGGAGAAATCAGGCCAGAGCAAGAACAAGTAGCATTGGTCGAAGTCACTCCATCGCAGCGTCTGACGTTGTTACTGGATGAGTCGCCGCTGAAACCCATTCAACGATGGCTTTGGGCGCTCTCGACTGGGGGCACGTTGCTTGATGGCTTCGCCATTTTTGCTCTCGGCGTCGCAATGCCCCTCATCATCGCTGAATTCCATATCACGCCCGAAGTCGTCGGGCTCATCGGTGCATCCCTGGTCCTCGGTGCCGTTTTCGGGGCCGGAATTGGCGGGCCTGTGGCGGATCGTCTTGGCCGCAAACGATTGATGCTCGCCGACATGATAATTATTGGCGTGGGTGCCGCGATCAGTGCGCTCGCGAATGGGCCAACGATGCTTCTTGTCGGCCAACTTTTCGTCGGGGTAGGAGTCGGCATCGATTTCCCGGTGAGTGGTACTTACATTTCGGAAGTTCTGCCCAAACGAAGTCGTTCACGAATGATGGTGGCCACGATTGCCTGCCAGTCGGTCGGCATGCTGCTGGCGGCGGCGATTACTCTGCTGTTGTTGAAAAACGTGGAGAGCGCGCAGAACTGGCGGCTCTTTCTTGCGACTGAAGGCATCATCGCCCTGCTCTTTTTCTTGTTACGTCTGTCGGCACCGGACAGTCCGCATTGGTTGATGACTCGCGGCAAATTTGCTAGAGCGGCGCACGCTTTCATCCACATCATGCCTGAGCAGCGAGAGGCAGTGCTGCAACTTACGAGTGACGCCAGAGCGAAGAGCCTGGCAGATTCGGTCGCGCCAGCGGAAGCACCCAGATTCGGGATCCTGTTCTCGCGTCCTTATCGCGCCCGGACAGTGCTGGTAGCGGTGCCCTGGTTTTTGATGGATATCGCCACCTACGGCGTCGGGCTCTTTACCCCGATCATCTTGGGTGCCATCGATATCTCCGGTCAAACAGGCGGCCTAATCTCCCGCGACCTTTCCAATGCCAGGGGGAGTGCCGCAATTGATTTGTTTCTGTTGTTCGGTTTTTTGCTGGGAATCTGGGCGGTTCCCCGGTTCGGGCGCATCCGGATGCAGGCCATCGGGTTTGTGAGTATGGCTGTGGGCATGTTGATCCTCATGACTGCTGTTCGACTGTCGAATTCCAACTGGCACATTCCGCTCGTGTTCGCCGGGTTCATCCTGTTTAACTTGTTGATGAACGCCGGGCCTAACGCCACCACGTTTACCCTCGCGCCAATCCTGTTTCCGACGCAATTACGAGCCACCGCCAGCGGATTCGCTGCTGGTGTGGCGAAGCTTGGAGCGACCTTGGGTGTATTCGTTCTGCCTATTCTAAAGGGTAAATTCGGCGTTCCAGCCGTTCTGGGAATGGTAGCAGCTGTCAGCGTTATGGGTCTGGTGGTTACCTTGATCTTTGGCCGCGAAGACACCGAATAGGAACGGGTCGGGGGTTATCGACGACGCAGTTTCGAATTGTCCGCTTCGCCCGATCCTGATAATGAAGAACTCGTGCTTCCCTTTTATCGAGACATCCTGCTGGGTGAACGCCGAAATAGGCGAAACAAACTTTCGTCTAATCGTAGTTAGGGCGCACTTCTTTAAGAGGCCACATGAAGAACGTTTCTCTTCCGCCGTTAACTGCCAACCTCGCGTCCAAGATTCTCGGCATTTGGATGCTTAAATCGCGAGAGGATGTGGACGCCACGGGACGAATCCACATCGATCCGTTTCTCGGCCGAGATCCGCTTGGTATCCTCTGTTTTGGGCCACGTCACTTTGCGGCTCAGTTCATGAAGCGCGAGCGATCCGCTCGGGAGAACGAGCCACAGCCAGTCCAAGCTGAAAACAATAATGTCGCCGTGAACGGATACAGTGCATATTTCGGTACTTATAGTGTAGACGAAATCGCAGGCACTCTCACGACGAATATTGAGGGAGCCATTTCATCCGCGAACGTTGGCGACACATATGTTAGGGATGTGCGTGTGGTGGACAATGAACTGATTATCCAGCTGCTCACTACCGCCGTCGATGGTACAGCTATAACACGAACAAACACTTTTTCCCGCATAGGCTAGACTCAGGAGCGTGCGCCTAACCAATCGCTGGAGCAAACCGCTGGCCGCCGTACTAAAAGGCTGAAGGATGAATTATGAAGGATGAAGTGAAAGCAACGCTCGCTCTCGCCAGCGGTGGCTCAGCTCCGTTTCGTTAGGCGTATGGCAAGCACAATCGAGGGCGGGTGTTTATGCGGAGGCGTCCGCTATCGTCTACACGTTAGGCCAAAGCAGGGGAGTGACTGCCATTGCGAAGATTGCCGGCGGGCTAGTGCTGC
>Ga0193719_10000134_pt1 | contig 23963 bp, 11 predicted proteins | sample U2a2metaG_FD_160103 | JGI IMG/M metagenome (GOLD analysis project Ga0193719, IMG submission 160103) | Soil microbial communities from a riparian zone of the East river system, Colorado, United States - U2a2 | ecosystem: Environmental > Terrestrial > Soil > Riparian zone | place: USA: East... | reverse complement strand
GGAATACCGTTGTCCATCGCCCGCCTCATGCAGGCGAAAAGCCCGTCGGAATCCGACCAGTAACGTCCGGCATAGTCCACCAGGAACTTCACGTGGGTAGAAAAATCGGTGAAGGCAGTATCCACACAACCGGCAGTCAGGATAAAGTCGATCACATCGTCGGCGCCGCCTTGTTCCACGCCAAAAGGAATCTGATAATCCGGCATAGGTAGCTCTTCATAGGCCATCCACCCGGCAACTTCCACGATTTTGTCGATGCTGGTGCGGACGTCGCGCGAGTGTTCAATCACCGGATGAAGGCTGTCCAGTACAGGACTTCCGATGAGTGTGGGCCAGCGCACGGCAGCACCCGACACTGCGCTGGGGGCTTCGCCTTTGCCTGCCGCCATTGCTCCCATAGTCACCATTGCGCCTAAGAAACTGAGGTGGATCCGCAATCCCCGACGGCATCGTAGTCGCTTCTCTCGCTACTTACCCTTAATTCTGGAGACAAACAGTTGCAGGAACCGATCTGCCTCGACGTCAATGCAAACTTTCGCGTTGGGCGTAATCTTGTCCACGCCTTCAATCACGTAACGGTCGCCGTGGAGCACATTCCGCTCCACGTATCCATTGCGATTCGCCACGGTTTCGCCGCGGGTGAACTCGCCCCGCGTCTCCACATCGACGTGCATCGCGGGAGCTTTGACGAGGGTCGCGTCAAGTGCCACGCCAACGGCCAGGGGATCGTACATCGGGGTGCCTGGCGAGCCGAACTGCGCGGAAAGGTTTATCAAATATTTCGCAACGGCGTAAACGAAGTCATTCACAGGGCCATGGGTTTTCCCCAATTCGTCCAGTTGCTTCTGGGAAAGCAGGGCCTTGTCGCCAACATCCAGCCCAACCATGGTGAGGGGCCAGCCCGCCTGGAAAACGATCTGAGCGGCTTCGGGATCGTTGTAAATATTGGCTTCCGCAGAGGCATTTACATTGCCGCCTTTGATCGAACCGCCCATGAGGATCACTTCTTTCACCAGGGGAACAATCGAGGGATCCTTTTCGACAGCAAGCGCGATATTGGTCAGGGGCCCAACCGGAACCAGGGTAATCTGATGGGGCGCGGCGTGTAGGAGCTGGATAATGAGGTCCGGTCCAAAGCGCGAATCCGCGCTGCATTTGCTGGTCGGCAGTTCGACATTGGCCAGACCATTTTTCCCATGCCAGAACTCAGCCGTGATCAATTTCTGAAAGAGCGGATGCTGTGCCCCGGCCGCGACCGGAATATCACATCGATTGGCGAGAGATGCCATCCGCAGCGCATTGTCCAGGCCCTGACGTGCAGTGACGTTCCCCGGCACCACCGTGATAGCGCGCACATCCAGTTCCGGCGAGTGGAGCGCTAACATCAAGGCCAGCGCGTCGTCGGTTCCGGGGTCGGTGTCGAAAATTATTTGTTTTGCGGCGGCAGAGGCAGGGCTTGCGCCAAACGACCACATCAGAAGGAAAAGGGCGACCGGGGCGACACGAAAACTGCGGTGTTTCAAATATTTCAGAATCTGTTTCCTCCGCGGACGAAGCAGCGTGGTAGCCTAGCTTTCGCAGCGAAATCATGTCAAGGCTAAACTGCGGGTTCAGCCAAAGCTTCATTAAAATGTCCCCCAAAAAATGTCACCAAGCACGCCGCGGGGGAGAGATTAGAGAGCCTCGCGGAACGTGAACTTTCCCTCTCGCGCTCTCTTCGACCGTGTACCCTTTCGATCTAATCTGCCGTACAATTGCATTCGGAAACCGCACTCCTGGAACGGCTTTTCGTCCTTGCCAGTACGCGACCGAAATTGATGCGATGGCAGCCCGTTTTCCGCGGAGAACCGCTCATGGCAGGCGAGAATCGAACCCGCTACGAAGTTGAGGATGGCCTTCCCGACCACACCACCTCCGATGCCTCCCCCACCGGTTCCGCCGGCCCCATTGCCACCCTCGCTGGACGGCGGCTGATCTCGAATCGCGGTATCCCCCTCAACCTGGACTGGGTGCAAAAGGTTCACGTGAACACCAGCGCGGTCGAACGCCGAGCGCAAAGTCATGTTGCCCGCCGCACGGTGAAGAAAGACTGGCAGGCGGCCTGGCTGTTGCGCGCTGTCTCCTGCATGGATCTCACAACCCTGTCGGGGGATGACACCGAAGAGCGCGTGCGCCGCCTCTGTGCCAAAGCACGCCGCCCGCTTCAAGACGACCTGGTAAAGCGTCTGGAAATCGAAGCGCTGGACATCAAGGTTGCCGCCGTCTGCGTTTACCACACTTTTGTTGAAACTGCGGTGCGGGCGCTCGCGGGTAGCGGCGTGCGGGTGGCGGCGGTTTCCACCGGATTCCCCGCAGGCCTCACTCCGCTGACCGAGCGCGTGGGAGAGATTCGCCGTTCGGTGGAAGCGGGAGCCGACGATATTGACGTTGTTATCACCCGAGGTCACGTTTTTGGCGGCAAATGGCAGGCTCTCTACGACGAGATCGCTGCCTTCAAACAGGCCAGCGGTCCGGCTCATATGAAGGTGATTCTAGGTACCGGCGATCTGCTCACCCTGCGTAACGTTGCGCGGGCCAGCTTTGTTGCCATGATGGCAGGCGCGGATTTCATCAAGACCTCGACCGGCAAAGAACCAACCAATGCGACGCTGCCCGTCGGCTTTGTGATGACTCGAGCCATTCGCGAATACGCGCAAGAAACGGGCATGGCGGTTGGGTTCAAGCCTGCGGGAGGAATCCGCACGGCGAAGCAATCGATCGAATGGCTTGCGCTGATGAAAGAAGAGCTCGGCCCATCCTGGATGAGAGCGGAGCTGTTCCGGTTCGGAGCCAGTGGACTGTTGAATGACATTGAACGGCAACTGGAGCATCACGTAACTGGGCGATATTCGGCAGATTACCGACATCCCATCGCGTAAGGGTTGGCTGAGTCAGGCAAATTCATATGAGCATCGCTGAAAAATTCGTCGCCATGGAGTACGGCCCGGCGCCGGAGGATCCAAAAGAAGCCCTAGCCTGGCTCGACCGTCACGGCCGCCGCTTCGGACATTTCATCGCCGGCACCTGGCAGCCACCTGCGGCGGGCGCGTACTTCGAAACCACGGACCCTTCCAGCGGGGAGAAGCTAGCCGACGTGGCTCAAGGCTCGACGGCGGATATCGACGCTGCGGTCCGTGCCGCCGGCGTTGCTCTACCGAAATGGCAAGCGCTCACCCCGCACGCGCGAGCTCGCCACCTCTATGCGCTGGCACGAACCGTGCAAAGGCATTCCCGCCGCATGGCGGTCCTTGAGACGATGGACAACGGCAAGCCCATTCGCGAAAGCCGCGACATCGACATTCCCCTGGTCATTCGCCACTTCTATCACCATGCCGGCTGGGCGCAATTGCTGGACCAGGAATTTTCCGGATACACAGCCTGCGGCGTGGTCGGACAGATTATTCCATGGAACTTCCCCTTGCTCATGCTGGCCTGGAAAATTGCACCGGCTCTGGCCACCGGCAATACAGTGGTCCTCAAGCCCGCGGAGTTCACTCCGCTGACCGCCCTTGCTTTTTCCGAGATTTGCCAGGAAGTCGGGCTACCGCCGGGCGTGGTCAACATTGTCACCGGCGACGGCATGACGGGCGAGGCCCTGGTAAAGCACCCCGACGTCGCGAAGGTAGCGTTCACCGGCTCGACGGAGGTGGGACGCGCCATCCGCAGCGCGACCGCGAACAGCCATAAGCGGCTGTCCCTCGAGCTAGGCGGCAAATCGCCTTTCATTATTTTCGAAGATGCCGACCTGGATAGCGCGGTCGAAGGCTTAGTGGACGGTATCTGGTTTAACCAGGGACAAGTCTGTTGCGCCGGCTCCCGCCTGCTCATGCAGGAGAGCATTGCAGAACCCCTGATCGCGAAAGTGCGCGATCGCATGAGCACTCTGCGTGCCGGCTCTTCGCTTGACAAGTCGATTGACATTGGTGCGATCGTGGCCCGGGTGCAGCTAGACCGGATCAAGCGACTTGTAGAACAGGGAGTCGCGGACGGCGCAACCTGCTGGCAGCCGCAAATCGAGTTGCCGTCGCGTGGATTCTATTATCCACCGACGCTTCTCAGTAACGTGCATCCCACGTCCATCGTAGCCCAGCAGGAAATTTTCGGCCCCGTACTCGCCTCGATGACATTCCGCACGCCCAGCGAGGCGGTCGAGCTCGCAAACAACACGGTGTACGGTCTGGCGGCATGCGTCTGGAGCGAGAGCATCAACGTCGCTTTGCACGTGGCCTCTCAACTTAAGGCCGGAGTGGTTTGGGTCAATTGCACCAACCTGTTCGACGCGGCCTGCGGTTTTGGTGGCTACCGCGAAAGTGGGTATGGCCGTGAGGGCGGGAGGGAAGGCTTGCTTGAGTATCTGGAGCCGGCATGGTTCAAGAATGCACCGGCCCTGCCTGCTCTGAAATCTGCTGCTGATCAGGCATCAGTAGACGATTCCGACTCAGTGCCGGTAATCGATCGCACTGTGAAGCTCTATATCGGAGGTAAGCAAGCTCGCCCCGACTCGGGCAACAGCATGGAAGTGCGAGCCGCTGACGGTCGGCTTCTGGGTGAGGCCCCGCTGGGCAATCGAAAAGATATTCGCAACGCAGTCGAAGCGGCACGCAAAGCCTCCGCCTGGGCCAACAGCACGGCGCACACGCGCGCGCAGGTTCTTTTCTACATAGCGGAAAATCTCTCGCAGCGCAGCCATGAGATTGCTCGCCGTTTGGCGGCGGTGGTGGGAGAAACGCAAGCCACTGCCGAGGTGTCGCTCAGCATCGAGCGCATCTTCTCCTATGCCGCCTGGGCGGATAAATTTGACGGGGCCGTGCACCGCCCTCCGTTCCGCAATGTGACGCTGGCCATGAACGAGGCTCTTGGAACAGTCGGGATCGTTTGCCCGAATCAGTCGCCGCTGCTTGGGTTCATGTCACTGGTCATGCCGGTGCTCGCTAGCGGCAACACTGCCGTCGTGGTCCCCTCCGAAGCCTATCCCATGATCGCCGCCGACCTTTACCAGATCTTCGATACCAGCGATTTGCCCGGCGGCGCCGTCAACATTGTCACCGGCTACACCTCTCAGTTGCTGAAAGTATTGGCAGAGCACGACGATGTAGATGCCATCTGGTGTTTTGCGGATGAAGCCAGCGCCGCTGCCGCCAAGTCATACTCGGTCGGAAACCTCAAGCAAGTGTTCACCAACGAAGGCCGCTCGATTGACTGGTTTGACGTGAAGCAGGGCGAAGGCCGTTGGTTCCTTCAACATGCTACCCAGGTGAAGAACATTTGGGTTCCGTATGGTGAGTGATCCGTCGCAACAGCGGAAAAAACAAAATGCGCGTCATCAAGGCATGGTCGCGTCGTTCGGCAGCTGCCCCCTCAACTTGCATCGTTTTACGGTTCCTGCCCTGTTCTTGCACTATCGCTAAGCTAAGGAAGGGTTTCCTGAGTCCTTAGACCTTCTGCCCTGTGAATCGAGAAGCACCATTACGCGCTCAGATTCCGCGCGGATACTACCAGGTCTTCGCCGGATATGGCGGTGGCGGGTTCGAGGACAATTCGGTCGTTAGCAATCCCGTTTCGAGTGACCTTGAGCAGCAAGGCCTCGATTCCACAAACTAGTTTGTCCCCAGATTGAATCTCAACGGTGACCTAACGACGTACCCGGCTCGATGATGTCGGGAAATCCTCATCTCGACTAATCAAGGGCAGGGGAATATATCTGTGAGATGAGGTCTACTCCGCAGATCCCCCAAATCCCGTTGACACAATCCGGGCGACTGAATAGACTCGGCCTTCTTCAGCTTTGTACTTCGTAGCTGGATCAAAATCTATCTGCAGGATCTCCTAGACCATGGCGAAAATTCCTCGAATTGCGGTGGTTGGCAGTTCAAATATTGACCTGACCACCTTCACTGACAGGTTCCCCAAGCCCGGCGAAACCATCTTCGGCCAGAAATTCGACCTCGGATTCGGGGGGAAGGGCGCCAACCAGGCGACGGCTGCGCGTCTGTGCGGAGCGGCTGTATTTATGGTGGCACGAGTCGGTACCGATCTGTTTGGTCCGGCAACGATTGAGAACTTCAAGAAACTTGGCATCGATGCCACGCATGTAAAGCAAGTCGAAGGCGTGTCCAGCGGCGTGGCGCCCATCTTCGTTGAGCCCAACGGACAAAACCGCATTTTTGTCGTCAAGGGGGCGAATGACGAATTGAAGGCGGCTGACGTAGATGCTGCCGAAGACCTGCTGAAAGCCGTTGATTGTATCGTGCTGCAGTTCGAGATTCCCCTTGAAACCGTCTATTACACCGTTGGATTTGCGCGCAAGCACAGCATTCGTTGCATTCTAAATCCGGCTCCCGGCCAGCCGATCGACTTCAAAGCCGTTGCGGACCTCGACTATTTCGTCCCTAACGAGAGTGAGGCGGAAACTATTACCGGAATGCCGGTGAAGAACCTCGAAGACGCGAAGAAGTGCGCGGAGAGGTTGCTAGGCCACGGCATCCGCCGCGTCATTATCACGCTCGGCGCCAACGGCTCGTTGCTGGCGGGAAAAGAAGGCGCGGAACATCTGCCCGCATTCCCAGTGCAGAGTATCGACAGCACTGGCGCCGGGGACGCCTTCATCGGTAGTTTCGCGGTGTTCCTCGCTGAGGGGCTTCCCGAGCGCGAAGCGGTGCGCCGTGCCAACCTGTACGCAGGGCTTTCAACCACCGGCGTGGGAACGCAGAAGTCCTTCTACGATCGGGCGCGATTCGACGCAGAGTGGATGGTACGCAGCAAGACCTAGTTGCGCGCGTGCCCAATCAGCAAACGCACAGCCGCCAGCTCCTTCCCGGAGCCTGGTGTCACAGGAGTGTGGTTCTCATGCAGAAAGGTTCCCTCTGCGTTGTCATATGTCTGCTGCTCACTATTCTGGCGTCAGCCCAGCAAAAAAAGATAAAAGTCCTTGCCGACCAAGACAGCGCCGGGCCCCAAGGAACGAATTTCCTATCGCTGCTCATGCTTCTGCGCGCCCCGCAAATTGATTTGATGGGAATTACAACCGTAAGCGGCGATCAGTGGATGGAGTCCGCAACCGTTTTTGCGCTTTGGGGCGTCGAGCAGGCCGGGCGTGCGGATGTTCCAGTCATCAAGGGCGCGGAAATGCCTCTGCTGAACACGCCGCGGGAGCAGGAACTTCGGGAAATGCTGTACAGCCCTTACGTAGGATGGCATGGATCCTTCAATCCCGATGCTCCCAATCCCAAACAGACGTGGGCACCGCCCGGTGGCTATCCAAAACTCAAGCCCAAGCCTGGCCGTGCCGCCGATTTCATCGCCGACACCATTCGTTCTAACCCCGGCGAAGTCGTACTCTATTGTGCCGGTCCGTTAACCAACGTCGCGCTCGCCATCCGCATGGACCCGGAAATTGTGACGCTGACCAAGGCCATCTACATCATGGGCGGAAGCAGTTCGGGAGGCCAGGAACTCAACTGGTGGTGGGATCCTGAAGCCGCGGCTATCGTCCTGCGCGCTCCCTGGACGAAGATCGTGGTTTCACCCTTTGAGGCTGGCGCACAACTGCGGTCCAGCGAACAGCTGATGCGCCGCGCGGTACGGGCCGGCGGGCCCTTAGCCAATCATCTGAAGGCCCTGTACCTCGATTACCAGCCGCCGCCTGGGACCTCGCTCTGGTCCATGATGTGGGACGAGTTGATGGTTGCTTCCATCATCGATCCCAGCGTGATCAAGAAATCAGAAACCATGTACCTGGATGTGGACATTGACCACGGCCCCAAGTATGGGCACACGGTAGTTTGGAAGAAGCCCGAAGATGTCCCGCAATTTTTTCTGCCTTACAGCGGCCCTCAGGGCCCCGAGCGGGAAAAATGGCTGGGCCACCTGGTGCCGCCCCCGCAGCTTCATCCCGCCAGCGTGCAGATGGAAGTGGACGGGAAAAGATTCGACGACATTTTCGTCGAACTCATGAGCCACTAACCCAGTGCCTTAGCCAATTTCATCCAGCCAAGTCTGACTGCCGGCCCAAGGAGTCGTGTTGCAAGGAGCGGGCCAGGGCCACGGCATCGGCCTGTGCCAGCTGTTGCGTGACCGAAACTGGTTGCACAATTGAGTTACCAACTCTAAGCCCGGGCAAAGTCAATGTACCCGCGCTGGACATCCGTCGCCGTAAGTCTAACGCTCAGTCTGTCACCGACGTCAACCCCCTGCCCGTTGACGAGCAATCCCTCTAAGTAAGGCTTCAAGACGCGAACAAAAGTTCCACGCGGCGTGGCGCCGGTGACAATCGCGTCAAACGTCTCTCCGATCCGATGGCTCATCGCAACCGCCGCTAGTCTTTTCGACATTTCCCGCTCAACCTTGCGCGCGGCATCTTCTTTGATCGTACAGTTTCTGGCAATGGCCTCGAGTTCATCATCAGAATAAGGAGCAGCCTGGCCGGAAAGCATAGCCTTGATCAATCTCTGCGTAACGAGATCGGCGAAGCGCCGATTCGGTGCCGTCGAGTGCGTGTAATCCTGCACCGCGAGCCCGAAGTGGCCCTGCTCAGGATCACCTGGACGCTCCAAAACGTATTCGCCCGGCCCGATGAGCTTGATCACCGCCAGCGACAGGTCGGCAAAATGATCCGGATCGTCGGCTTTGCGCCTGAGCAGGAAATCATTAAGAGCTTTGGAGTCGGGTTGTGGCGGAAGCTGTCCGCCTTGTGCAGCCGCCAGTTGGACAATCCGCTCCCAACGCTTCGGAGTTCTCACGATGCGCCGCAGTGACGAGACTCTTTCAAGCCTCCGGGCCACCACGCCATTGGCGGCTATCATGAAGTCCTCGATCAATTCAGTGGCACGGTTCTTCTCTTGATTGACCACGTCCACGATTTGCTGGTTGCGCACTAAAGGATGCACCTCATTGGTCCCTAGGTTGAGGGCCCCTTGCCGGTAACGTTGCTTTCGGAGAGCTTGCGCGGCATCATCTTGTACTTTAAGTTGTGCCTGTAGCTCGCTAGAGGAAGATATCTTAGATGGAATTGTTCCTTTGCCTTCGAGCCAGGCTCCCACAGCGCCGTAGACAAGCTGCGCGCGGTTGCGAACGATTGCACGATATACCTCGCTTGACTGCACACAGCCATCCGAGCCAGCTATGAATTCAATCACGATCGCCAGCTTGTCTCCGTTTTCCAGAAGCGAGGATGCACCTGTACTCAACGCTTCCGGCAGCATCGGGAAATTTCGGATGCCGGTGTAAACCGTAGTCGTCTCCTTCGCGGCGTACTCATCAATAGGCGAATGTTTGGACACGAAAGCATCCACATCGGCGATTCCTACCAGCACGCGAATTGCGCCATCGGGCAAGCGCTCCGCGACTTCAATCTGGTCGAGGTCGCGCGAGGTGTCGTTGTCAATTGAAGACCAAAGCAGGTGCCGCAGATCCCGAATACCAGCGCCCGGGGCCACTTGTGGTGGATTCGCCTTCAATTCTGCGAGCTGCTGCGGAACGCCGGCTGGGAATTCCGGCTCGAATCCGTGCGCCAGCATCACTTGTTTCGCCACTTCTTGCAGATCAAGATCAGACAAGGAATTGTTGTTCATGAGCTCCCGCTGGACTGGTAGTCGATCTGAGAAAGCCTAACATCCATATACTGTACCGTTTCGATCGGGCAAAGCTATGTTAAGGTGATCGCGGTCAAGTCTGCTCTGCGGTTCGGTTTCTCTTGCAGGCTTAACGACGATTGCGCTCGAGCCAGCTCTTTTGGACCCTGTCAAGCCGCGGCAACTGCTCGGAGTATTCGACGCCACGATGATCGTCATGGGCGGCATCGTAGGCTCTGGCATCTTCATCAATCCTTACGTGGTCGCGCTGCGAGTACACACTTCATTTTTGATCCTAGGCGTCTGGCTGCTTGGGGGCGGGTTGGCCTTGCTCGGCGCGTTCATCTGGGCAGAACTGGCGTCGCGCTTGCCCGGCGCGGGTGGACAATATCTCTACCTGCGCGAGGCCTACCACCCTAGCGTAGCCTTCATCTATGGATGGGTCCTGTTGCTGGTGACCCAAACCGGCGGCATGGCCGCGGTCGCGGTTACATTTGCGCGCTACTATCGCGAGATCACGGGATTTTCCGCGGGAGATGGCCCGATCGCCGCTGGCGCGTTGATGGGGTTGACCGCCGTCAACTGCTTCGGCGTGCGCGCGGGAAGCAACGTGCAAAGCGCGCTGATGCTGCTCAAAGTCGCCGCGATCGCGGCCATGGTGGTTGTGGGAATTCTTTGGGGCGGCGGCGCAGGGCATGCGCTGCCCTTGCTTGATCGCCCCCTCTCCTGGGGACTTGGAAGCGCGATCGGCGCAGCGATGATTCCGGTCGCCTTCGCCTATGGCGGATGGCAGACTTCGAGCTTTGTGGCCGGTGAGATGCGCGACCCGGGGCGCGATCTATCCCGCGGTCTGGTAGCGGGCGTAGTCGGAGTGGTGGCGCTTTATCTCGCAGTCAATTTCGTGTGTTTGCGTGTCCTCGGCCCCGATGGACTGGCTGCGACCCGTACCCCCGCATCCTCGGTAATGCGAGCAGCACTCGGTGAGCGGGGCGCGCAGTGGATTGCCTTCGGTATCGCTATCTCTACATTGGGTTTTCTCAGCCAGGGAATTCTGACCGCTCCCCGCGTTTACTACGCCATGGCCCGGGACGGCCTCTTCTTTAAGAGTGTTGGCTGGCTATCACCGAAAACAAGAGTCCCGGTGGTTGCCATCATCCTGCAAGGTATGACAGCAACTGTGATCGCGCTCTCGGGGCGCTACGAGCAGATCCTCAACTACGTGATCTCGGTGGATTTCATCTCCTTTGGGCTGACGGCGACTTCGATCTTTGTTTTCCGCCGGAAGAGTCCGGCATCATCTCCGGAACTCTATCTGGCGCCCGGTCATCCCTACACAACAGCTGTATTTGTGCTGGCATGCGCCGCCATCGTGACGGCTACGATCGCAACCTTTCCTGCGAACTCCGCCGTCGGTCTGATTATTCTGCTCGCCGGCATCCCGGTATATTTGTACTGGAGCCGCAAATCACGGCCGACTCCGCCGCAACCAGACCTATGAGACAGCGACGTTCCGACTACATGCTGTGGGCAAAAACGCAGAGTCGCGCGAAATTCAACCTCTCGACCAGCGGCGTTGGCTCGTTTCCTTTACGCGACCTTCCCGTCACCATCGAGCAGTTGGAGATCGATGGCGACAGCACGTACGGATACGCTCCCCTGCAACATGCCATCGCAAAGAAATGCGGAGTGAACCCAGATTCGGTGATCGCCGCCGCCGGCACCTCCATGGCAAATCATCTTGCCATGGCATCCCTGATTAACTCAGGCGACGAAGTCCTCCTCGAGCAGCCGACTTATGAATTGCTCATGTCCACCCTTTTGTATCTGGGCGCGACGGTAAAGCGCTTTGCCCGAAGCGAAGAAAGCGGGTACGCGCTGGACCCTGCGGAGGTCCATAGGGTGATAACACCCAAGACAAAATTAATTGTCCTGACCAACCTGCATAACCCAAGCAGCGTCCTGGCTCCGGAGTCCGTAATGGGTGAGGTGGGTGCCTTGGCGCGCAGCGTAGGTGCGCATGTATTAGTTGACGAAGTCTATCTCGACGCGGTCTACACCGATACGCCGAAGTCTTCCTATCATCTGGGCCCGGAGTTTATCGTCACCACCAGTTTAACCAAAGTCTACGGCCTAAGTGGTCTGCGTTGCGGATGGATTCTGGCGCAGCCCGACCTGGCCCGGGCCATGTGGCGGCTGAACGATCTGTTTGCCTCCATCCCTGCCCACCCCGCCGAGTTGCTGAGCGTCGTCGTACTCGAGAATCTTGATCACATTCGCCAGCGCGCGCGCAGAATAGTGGAAGCGGATCGCGCTCTGCTAGCTGAGTTTCTCGCCCACCAGAGAGGTGTCTCAGCTTCGCGCACAGAATTCGGTACAACGGCAATCCTGCGCCTGGTTAGTGGCAACGTCGAGCATTTCCTGGCCCGGCTGCGCACGGAACATGAAACGTCAGCTGTCCCGGGAGGCTTTTTCGGGTTGCCCAATCATTTTCGTATCGGCATGGGCGTAGACACAGAGATGTTCCGCGAGGGTCTGCAAAGAATTAACCGAACGCTGGGCGCTGGGTGATCAGCCTACCCGGAACTACTGAGCCGAATAGTCTTTCGTCTGCTGTGTCCGTGAATTGAAAACCCGAAAGCTTCCATCCGGCCGCGCGATCAATTTCAGATAGTTTCCCGCATCGGGGCCGTCCGGGTTGGCAATGAGTTCCGCAGCGCCGTTATGCGCAGGACCACCTGCCTCGGAGTAGTGCAATTGCCAAAAATCCTCAAGGTGCGGCGACTTGCTGATAATGTCCCAGGTAGCAGGAGTGCCGCCCTTTTTTGCGCCATTGTCCATAATGGCCACACGTGGCGCAATTCCGTAGACCAGAGCCGGACTGCTGCTCTGCGACCACCCGTGATGCGAAACAATGTAAATACCGATCTTGCCCAGTTTGTTTACTGGGCACATCAATTTCATTTCCTGATCGTTGGTCAGATCGCCCAGATCGAGCAGTCGCAGTTTGCCGAAGGTAATGAGCGTCCCCAGGGAACGAAAGTTTTCCGTGCGATCGGGCGGGTATTGCTCGGCATTTTTGCAGGTCGCATTCTCTTGTCCAGCCCCAGGCAGCGGCTGGCTGATTAATTCGCCGTCGGAGCTGATGACCGTGACGTTCACGCCGCGAATGGGGATGGTATCGCCTGGTTTCACGATGATGTGTTTGAACTTTCCAGTGGCCAGAACCTTTTGATAGGCCTCCCACACCTTAGAGGTTGGCGCATCTGTATTCTCGCGGTTGATGCCATGGTCAACAAAGGTTTCCACCGGAATCCGGGCTGTTAACTGGGGTACACCGCCGCCGTGGTCCATGTGAAAATGTGTGATCAGCACATAGTTGATCTTGCTGATGCCGGCTTGCTTGGCTGCCGCGGCGATGCGATCTGCGTCACGCCCTTCGTTGCCCGGCCAGCCCGTGTCAATCAATAGCGACTGGTGCGCCGGCGTAACGAACAGCGTCGCCTGCCCGCCTTCCACGTCAATGAAGTAGACTTGCAACGCCTTTTGGTCACCCTTGGGAGCGGCCGACGCGGTAGCGAGCAGACAGAGCGCCAGGCAGGTCGAGAATGTCACTCTCAATAAGGTGACTCCCAATAAGATAGAGCGGACTTTAAGCGTCGGATCGGGCTCGCACAAGGGCATAAGGGTCTCCTGAAGTGGGGGATCGTCGATGAGAGCCACTAAGGTACCACTCAACGGGTCGGTAAGACGCGGCTACATTACTTTTTGAAGAGTGCGTCCAGCCCCGCTTGTGCGATCGCTTCATCGATCTCAGATTTAGCGCCACTCGCAGCAATACCGCCCAGGGTTTGGCCGTCCACCTTGATCGGCAGCCCGCCCTGATTGGGGAAGAAATCTGGAAAAGCCAGGACTTCAACATTGCCCTTTTTCACTGCATCGGCGCCGTCCCTCGAGGGACTTCTGTAGAGCGCAGCGTGTCGTGCTTTTTTCTGCGCGAACTGGATGGTATTGAGTGACGCGGCATCCGCCTTTTGCAGAAAAAGCAGGTTTCCGCTTTCGTCGACAATGCAGATGGTCACTTCAACATTTTGCTTTGTGGCTTCCACTTCCGCTGCCGCAACCATGGTTTTGATCGCAGCCAGATTCAAGTATTTCTTGGCCGGCAGATCGGTCGCTGAGGACGTGCAAACAAGCAAACTTAGCACTACAAGAAGTTTGAACATGCGCAGGATGCTACCAGTTGCTCCCTGTTTCTCCAAATGAAACGTGCGTCGACCCACCGCTTCTGCCTGTAGCGACGTTGCCCGCGAATTCTTGCGGTCCACGCCCGAAACCGCAGAAGCCAGAGAGAGGTGAGACCTGCAAATGGAAGTCGGCCTCAGTGACCGCGTTTGGAGGTTGCAGGAATTGGTGAGACTATTGAACCAGAGAACGGTAGAAGCGGCAGCATGAAAATACGGCGAGAAGTGGTTCGAGAAGTGGTTATACACGGAATGTTTGGCAATCTTCCAAACGCGAACGTCATTCGTGTTTTCGTATTTGCGCGGGTGTGACGAACGAACCTACGCGACGGCGACACCACACCCAGGCCTCGAAAACCGCGAGACCTGGGGCACCCGGCGTGTTGAGCATACAGCGGTGCGCGATCGGCCGGAGATGTGCACCACCAGCCGCCACTCGCCCAATGTAATCCTATTGGATGTCACTTGCCCTTCAGTCCGTCGCGCCAAGCCATTACTTCGAGTTCGGCCCGGACCGCGTCCTCGACGGCAATTACGGGGCGTGCCTCCATTTCAAATGCAGGGAGCATCGAGCAAAACTTGTGAACCGCCAGCGGATCGTCGCAGTCCACCAACAAATGCCCACCCCAGTCGCCCACCCGCACTACGAAGAACTCGATCTTAAAATTGGCAGGCGCCTTCCACTGACCAAACACCTCAAGGATTCGCTTCTGGGCATTCTCGTACTCCGCAGGCGAACCTTGCGGGCGTTCGTTCCAGCTGATCACGTATTTCATCTCATCTCCTTATATATATTGCAAATGGTCTGACCGATCTCAGCCGCTAGAGTCTACTCCTCGGCGATAGGAGTTTGGGCAATAAGTGCTTCCTTGAGGAACCTTTGGCGGGTGGCCCACCCTTCGTTCTTTGAAGGGTGGGATTCCACCGACGCCTCGATCATGGGATTCCGAGTTCCAGGCCGCGCCGCGTCGAAGCCAGCGATTACGGCCCTCTGCTTGGCTCCCAGCTCCGTTCTACCCGAGACTTCTACCCGTCACACCCGGAAAAGGAACGCGCCGCCCTGTCATTCGTACCCTCTCCTGGAGTTCAAGACGGTTCGTTTTGGTGTCAGACGAGGCCTGGATGTTCGCAAGGGGGATAGTTCTTGAGCTATCCCCGGCCCCAATCCTCACTCGATCGCTACGCCATAGTTTCCCAGGGCGACATGGCCGACGCGATGATGAAGCTGGGACGGCTGCGGGAGACGGAGCGGCCGAAGCAGAAAAACAGGCTGTTTGGGTAGAGAACGTTAAGAATCGAGCCGAAGTCGAGGGTTCCGGCATCGAGGCACCGCCGCCCGCTCCCGCTGCGTAACCAGCTTCTCTTCTTGGGTTGGGATGGTGCCCGGGGTCGGAATTGAACCGATACGTCTCTTTCGAGACCCGGGATTTTAAGTTCCACTGGCCCGTTTTCCAAACCCGCTAGAATCCAGCGTTCGCAGGCACATGCGTCATCGCCGCCGCGTCGAACTATACGGTCTTTCACCATCTTATTTCTAACCGTCGGGCAGAATCTCGGGCAGAGTTGCCGTATCACATCGTCAAATGACGGGTAGCCAAAATTCAGCTTGTGACATTTCCGACTCTCCTGGGTGCCTCGACGAACAGCCGCAATGCCTTCCTGAGAGGCGCATTTCGCTGTTCCAGGGGTCTTGAGCGACCGGTCGGGGCGATTCAGGCGACCTTGAATGGCTATCTGAGTGCGGCGGGCACAAAGACCCGCCGCCTGACGCTAAGAAAATCGCGCTATTTCAGACCGAACTGGAAGATGATCGTCGAACCGTCATTGAGTGTGATTGTGAAACCATAGGTTTGATTCGCCCGGTTCACCGGTGCAGCCTTCGTGTTGATGTTGTATATCCATTGCTGACCTGTTGGATCCCAACGGAAAGCAGTGTCAGGCGTGGTCGAGTCCGGCACCTCGTTCACGCCAGTTGTCAAGGTTCCTGAGACGATCTGCGTGAGGAAGAAGCTCGATACCACGCCCGGCGTTCCGATGGAGACGCCATTGGCGTCGCAGACCGCAAACTTCGCGGGGACGGTAGCATTTTGCTTCCAGACACTCGTTCCGTCCACGTTGATTGGCTGGCGGATTTGATGCCCGACGTCCCCGGCGCAGGCGGACCCCGTTGCGTAAGTGATCTTCAAGGCGCCCGGTAGGTATGTGATTGCGTAGTTGTTGGAAGTCTGACCTGAACAATTGATCGGATACGATCCTACCGCACTGCTGGTTACGGCCGTGGTGGTGCACGTCAAAGCACCAGTCAGATTGGCCAGACCTTCCCCGCCCACGAAGCCCGCATAGGTGGCTGTCAACGCGGGGTTGACCGCATTGAGGAGCTTCGTCTTGTTGATCGCCGTGATGGTCAGCGACGCTTTGTTGATAGTGATCGTCACCGGGCCAGCATTGCTGCCCAGATGGTTAGCATCACCGGCAAAGCTGGCGCTCGCAGTGTAGACGCCCGCACTGACTGGCACGGTCGCTCCTCCAGGGTTGTAACTCACGGGCAGGGGCTGGTTGAGTCCGCCCGCACCGGTTACGGAGGCGGCCACTCCGTGCGACGAACCGTCGTAAGTTATTGTGTAGCCCGCACCGATAGTCGTTGTGCTCGGCGCCTTATTGATCATGATTGTGGCCGAGCCGTTACTGCCGTTGTGGTTGGCATCGCCCGCGAAAGTGTAGCTGGCGATACAGGGAGTGGGCTGAGTGTCAGCTACGAACACTGGAGCTGCCGTGCAGCCGCCGCTGTAGGTTGGCGTGCCACTCTCGTTCAATCCTCCCACTCCCGTTACGGCAGCGCTAGCCGCGTGCGAGAGGCCGTCGAAGACAAAGGTTCCGCCCGTCACAGTAGTCGTCGAGCCGGCCTTGGAGATGGCGTAGGTCTTGGAGTCTGTGCTGCCAGTGTGGTTGGCGTCACCGGAGAATGTATAGCTGGCGGTGCAACCCGAGTCAGCCACCTTAACTGGAGTATGGCCGCAGCTATAGGTCGGAGCCGGGGTCTGGCTCAGTCCGCCTACGCCGGTTATCGAGACTGTCGCCGGGTGCCCATTGCCGTCGAAAATAAAACTCTCGCCACCGGCCACAGTGACTACCGTAGTGCTCGCTGCCGGACTGATGGTGTAGGTCTTGGAATCCGAGCTGGAGTTGTGGTTGGCATCACCGGTGTAGTTGTAGCTCGCAGTGCAGCCCGAATCCGCCAGATTAATCGGAGCGTGACCGCAGCTGTACACGGGGGCTGTCGTTAGATTCAAGCCACCCACGCCGCTTACCGAAACCGCCGCCGGATGTGCATTGCCGTCGTAAGTGAAGCTCTCGCCGCCGGCAACCGTAACGGTCGTGGTGCTGTCCGCTTTGTTGATGGTGAAGGCGGCATTGGCCCCGCCAGCAACGTAATTGCCGTTGCCCACGAAGCTGACGCGCACGCTGTAAGTACCGGCATCGGTCGGCGCGGTGGTGCTGGGACCATAGGTTGTACTCCCGGTGCCCGCGTAGCGCAACGTGACTGCTGGTGTCAGACTTTCGCCTTTGACGCCCGTTGCCGAGCCGCTGGCGCCGGTGTAGGGACTGGCATTGTAGATTGCGTCCGTCGCCGTAGCCGTCACTGCCGGCGTCGCCTTGCTGATGGTGTAGGTCTTGGAGTCCGAACTGCCGTTGTGGTTGGCATCACCGACGTAGTTGTAGCTAGCGACGCAGCCCGAATCGGCCACATCAACCGGCACATGTCCGCAGCCGTACGACGGGGCTGGGGTCAGATCCAGACCGCCAGCTCCGGTCACTGAAACCGTCGCGGGGTGCGAATTGCCGTCGTAGGTAAAGCTCTCGCCGCCAGCTACCGTCACTGTGGTGGTGCTGTCGGCCTTGTTGATGGTCAAGGTGGCAGACGCACTCTGTTTCGGGTTGTAATTGCCGTCGCCCGCGTAGCGTGCCGCGACCTGGTACGTGCCCGCGTTCACCGGTGCCGAGGTCAGCGGGTTGTTCGACGCGTCTTTATAGGCCACGTTCACCGGCGTCAGAGGTTCTCCCTTCACACCGGTAGCGGTTCCCGAACCTGGATGCGGATTACTGTCATAGGTGAATGTTCCACCGGTCGCGGTCACCACCGGATCAGCCTTGGCAATGGTGTAGGTCTTTGAGTCCGAACTGTTGTTGTGGTTGAGATCACCAGCATAGCTGTAAGTTGCGGTACAGCCTGAGTCCACGACATTGATAGGAGCATGACCACAGCTGTACACCGGATCAGGCGACAGGCTCAATCCACCAACACCGGTTACCGAAACGGTTGCGGGGTGCGAATTGCCGTCGTAGGTGAAGCTCTCGCCGCCAGCTACCGTTACCGTCGTGCTGCTGTCGGCTTTGTTGATGATCAGACTGGCAGGCGCACTCTGTTTCGGGTTGTAATTGCTGTCGCCCGCGTAGCGCGCCGCGACCTGGTACGTGCCCGCGTTCACCGGTGCCGAGGCAAGCGGGTTGTTCGCTGCGTCCTTGTAGGCCACATTCACCGGCGTCAGAGGCTCTCCCTTCACGCCGACCGCAGTCCCCGAACCCGCGTGGGAGTTGGCGTCATAAGTGAAAGTTCCACCGGTCGCCGTCACAACGGGGTCGGCCCTGTTGATTGTCAACAACGCGGCGACAACTGAGTTCGCGTCGTTGTAGTTTCCATTGTTGGACGAGAAGTGCGCCCAAGCGGTGTAGCTATCGGCATCGGTCGGCGTGCCGTTGAAGGGATTGCCACCCTTGGTGTAGCTGATGGTGGTCGTACCATCGCTGCCGCTGAGCACAGTGTTGTTTACGCCCGTTACCGTCGCCGTGGCAGCGTGGGGATCGCCGTCATAGCTGATCGGGCTGGCGGCAAAGCTTACTGCGACAGTCGGGGTTGCCTTGGCGATCGAGAACGACTGCGGCACGTCAAGCGCAGCCGTCCAGGTCGTGTCATCCCCCGCTTGATGTGCTGTCACCGTGCAACTTCCCGCTCCCGTAATGTGTACTGTACTGCCCAAAACCGAGCAGTCCCCGGTTGCGGTAAATGTAACCGCCAGCTCCGAACTGGCTGTTGCGGACACCATGGAGTCGGCGTCGCCGTAGGTCTTATCGGTGAGCGTGCCGAAGGTAATGGTCTGGTTCTTGCGGACCACGGTTAACTGGAAAGAGCCGGTGATGCTGTTGTCTGCCTGTGACGTTGCGGTTAGCGTCACCCAAGTCGGGGTGCTAGCGTCCGTTCGGGCAAGGGCGGAGATGTGACCCGCCTGGTCGATGCTCGCGTCAGCGGCGTTCGGACCCGTACTGCTCCAGGTGACCTCATCCGGAGCGAAGGCGTCGAGTGTCAAGCTTGGCGAAGCGGAGCCGGTCGCCGCCACGTAGATCAGCGACCCGATGTTTTCCGGTTGCGAGCCCTTGTGTGAACTGGCCAGCGAGTTCTTCTGATCGAAGCTGGAACCGTTGTATGCCCAGACTGTGTCCCCGTTAGTTGCGTAAAGCACGTTGTTGAATGCAACCGCACCCACGCCCTTGGTGGCATCGAGGGAAGTAGAGGATGCAGAGCTCCACGACGTACCGTCGAAGTTGATCAGCTTAACCGAGCCACCGGTGGTTCCGAGCACATACAACTTGTTGTTGACAACCGAAGCTGACGCTTGATCGAAAGCCGTGCCGGCGTCGCCCGTGGTCGAAGTTCCGGTTACGAGATAAAAGGTCTCAACTGAAGACTGAGCGCTGCCGTTACTACCGGCCACCACGTACAGCCTGTGATTCAGCACGGCAGCGGCCGCATTACTGCGCGCTGTCGCCAGCGAACTGGCAAATGCCGATACGACCGGAGTTCCGCTGGTCGTATCCAGCACCTCGATGCTACTGAGTTGACTGCCGCCGTCATTGCCCCCAATTACGTATATCTTGCCGGCAACGGAAGCCACCGCAGCATTCATTCGGGCTGTTGTAAGGGTCACGCCAGACGCACTCCAGCTATTGATTTTTGGATTGTAGGCCTGGATCGTTCCCAGCACGTTGGTGCCGTCAGATCCGCCGATGGCGTACAGCACCCCTCCAGCTTCCGCCACAGCCGCGCCGGAAACCGCCGTGCTCAGGTCAGCCTTGGCGTATGCCGATCCGCCCGACGCTGCCAGATCGCGGCTAGAGGTATCTTTGAACTGGCCGGTCGCAGTCAGCTGCTCGGTTTGGCCGATCTCCAAAGTTTCGCTGGTGTGGTGTTGACTGTCCGTGACCGCGGTAATCGCAGTCAATGGGTTGGTGATGGTCAACGTTCCGCTGAGGTAGCGAACGCTGTAGTTGTTTGCGGTCACCGGCGCGCAGGTCGTCGCATAAGTTCCAGGTGCGCTGGTTGAATCCGCGGCCGACGAGCAGATCGTGGTAAAGCTATCACCAGCCACCAGACCGATGAATGTCGGTGTAAATGTTGGATTGGGATCCCCAAACGCCCGCACGCCGTCACTTGAGATCACGTAGAGCGGATCGGTCTTGACATTGACAAGCACGATTGTTCCGAGCACAGAATTGAAGTTCGTGGTGTCGTTGGGCACGAAGTCTGTGGAGAGCTGCTGTCCGTCACCGGCCGGCAGGACCGTGCCCGCGGCTGGATTATAGGTAAACCCTCCCGCTACCGGATTGGCATTGAACGTTGCCGTAGCGTTCAGTTGGGTGCCGCTGAGCGCCGTACCGTAGTTGATGTCTGCCGGATTCGTCCAGTTGATGCTTGGCGTAGCTTTGCTGATCACCAGCGTGCCTGCAGCACCGCCGGTGTAGTTCGTGTCAAGCACCGTTGCGACTACGGCATAGCTGGCGGCGCTTGTCGGCGCTGTGGCGGAGCCGCCATAGGTCACGCTGACGCTGAGGCCCGTGGGAGCGGTACTTACCGCAACTGACTTCGGGCTGCCGTCGTACGTCTGGTTCAGATTGCTTAAGACGACCGCGGCCAGAGCCTGGTTGACATGCAGGGTGCCGGTTGCGCCGCTGGCGTTGAAGCTATTCTGCGCTGCATAACTTGCGGAGAGGCTATGGTCCCCGGCAGAAGGGTGGCTGATCGTAAAGGTGGTCGAGCCACTCACCAGAGCCTGACTCGAAGACGCACCGCCATCAACGGAGAGGGTCACGTTGCCGATCGGCGTGCCCGCCGAAGGATCCTGCGCCGCTACCGTTACCGTCACCAGACTGTCCGCACCAAACGTAACAGCTGGAGCTGAGATCGAGGTCGTAGTGTCCGCCGACTTCACCAGTTGGGCAACGGTGTTGGAGTTACTCCCGCTGACGTTGTTGTCGCCGCCATAAATAACGGTGATGCTATGGGATCCCACCGAAAGCGCAGATGTTTGAAGTTGCGCGGTAAATATGCCGCCACTGTTGATCACCGCCACCGGGCTGCCCAGGTTCACGCCCCCGTCCTGGAACTGGACGCTGCCAGTAGGCACACCGGAGGTCGCCGTCACGGTGGCGGTGAATGCCACCTGCTGGCCGGAGAATGATGGGTTGAGGGATGACACAAGGGTGGTCGTACTCGTGCTCTTGTTGACCGTCAGAGTCGTTGCAGTGTTACTAGCCGCGCTGAAATTGCTGTCGCCCGCGTAGCTGTAAGTGACAGTGTACGGGGTGGTCGAGGCGGGAACGGCTTGCGTGTTAATCGCCGCGGAGAAAGCGCCGTTAGCGCCAATCGTCGCCGGGGTGGTCACGCTGTTGACGGTGATGTTGACGGTCTCTCCATTGGGCGGGAATAAGCTGCCGGCCGCAATGGTGCCGCTCAGAGTAACGGAAGCGGTGCCGAACGTGATCGTGTGCGAAGCCAGAGCAGAGAACATGGTCGTGGCTTTGTTCACGGTCAGGGTGGTGCTGGTGTCACTGGCACTGTTGCTGTTGGCATCGCCGCTGTAGGCATACGTTATGGTGTGGGGCGTCGTGGATGCAGGAATGGCGGTGGTGTTGAAAGTGACGGGGCCGAAGTTGTTGGGAATGCCGTTCAACGCGATCCCCGAAACCGGCACGCCGTTGATAGTGATGGTGACGGTGCCCGTCATCATCGGAAAGCCATTCAAGCGCCCGCTCAGGCTGATCGAAGCAGTCCCAAACGCGATCGACTGCGAAGCGGTGAGAGCGGCGAACGTAGGCGTAATCTTGTTTACGCTGAGCGTGAAGTTCTGTGTGGCATCTGTTCCCACTCCGTTGTTCGCGGTGATGGTGATCGGATACGTGCCCACTGTGCCCAACGCAGGAGTTCCGCTGAGCACCCCGGCCGAGGTCAAAGTCACGCCGTTGGGGAGCGCTCCGGTTTCAGTAAAACTCGGTGCAGGGAAGCCTGTGGCGTTGACGGTGAACGATCCCACGGTATTTACAGTGAACGTCGCATTGTTGGCGCTGGTGATAGCCGGGGGTTGACCGACTGTCAAAGTGAAGCTTTGGGTCGCGTTCGGCGTCACCCCATTGTTGGCGGTAATAGTGATGGGAAAATTCCCGGTCACAGTCGCGGTGCCGCCGAGGACGCCGGTGGTGGAATCTAGCGTGATGCCCGCTGGGAGAGCGCCGGTTTCGCTGAACGTCGGAGCCGGGAAGCCGTTGGCCGTCACCGTGAACGAGGCCGCCTGGTTGACGATGAAGCTGGCGCTGCTGGCGCTGGTGATCGTCGGGGCCTGGTTGACGGTGAGGGTGAAGCTCTGTGTGGCGTTCGGCGTTACGCCATTGTTAGCGGTGATGGTGATCGGATAGGTGCCGCCAGTCCCCGCGGCGGGTGTGCCGCTGAGCACGCCGGCCGAACTTAACGTCACACCACCAGGCAATGCGCCACTCTCGGTGAAAGTAGACGCTGGAAAGCCAGTTGCCGTAACCGTGAATGAGCCTGCTGTCCCCACCTTGAACGTAGTGTTGTTGGCGCTGGTAATGTTCGGCGCCTGGTTCACCGTGTGCGAAACGCCCGCCGACGTGCTGCTGGCGAAGTTGCCATCGCTCACATAGCTCGCGGTCAGAGTCTTCCCCCCGGACGTGGTGAGAGTCAACTGGCAAGTACCTGCGGCCACTGTGGCGGTGCAGTTGCTTGTGCCGTCACTGACGGTCACGTTCCCGGTTGGAGTGCCTGTGCCGGGCGAATTTACCGTCACCGTAAAATTCACCGTGATCGCCTGGTTCACGAACGACGGATTGGGCGTGTGGGCGGTGATCGTGGTCGTGGTCGCGGCAGTGTTTACCGTGTGCGAGGTTGCTGGTGTGGATGTGCTGTTGTTGAAATTCGTATCGCCGGCATAACTCGCGGTCAGGGGCTTGGTTCCTGCGGTTGTAAATGTGATCGAGCAGGAACCGGTGGCGACACTGGCCGAACAGTTCAGTGTGCCGTCGCTTACGGTCACAGTGCCGGTCGGCGTGCCGCTGCCCGGGGCAGCCGCTGCTACGGTGAAGTTGATTGTTACGGGCTGCCCGACCACCGACAGACTCGGGGTATGTGACGTAATCGTCGCGGTCGTACCGGCTGGGTTTACCGTCTGGGACAACGAAGAGGATGTGCTGGTTATGAAGTTAGTGTCGCCAGCATAAACAGCGGTAATCGAGTGAGAGCCTACCGCCAGGGTTGCAGTGGTGAGCGTCGCGACGCCCGATCCGTTTAGTGTTCCCGTGCCTATCGTGGCGGCGCCATCTTTAAACGTCACGCTTCCTGTGGGTGTGCCCGCTCCCGGAGCGACCGCACCCGCAGTCGCGCTAAATGTGAGCGACTGACCAAAGACTGATGGGCTGGTTCCAGTCGTGAGCGCTACGGTCGTGCTCGTGCTGGCCTGATTCACCGTCTGCGAGACCGTGTTGGAAGTGCTCGCGCCGAAAAGAGCGGTCCCCGCGTAGGACGCGGTCAAGCTGTGCGACCCAGCCGTCAGAGTTGAAACCGGCAGCGTAGCAACGCCCAAGGCGTTCACCGCGACTGTACCCAGCGTGTTCGCACCATCTTTGAAGGTGATAGTGCCGGCGTTGGGTGTTGTGGGACCGGTTGTCTGGGCGACTGTCGCAGTCAGCGTGGTGCTCTGTCCAAAAACCGACGGGTTGACTGAACTGGTCAGCGTAGTCGCGGTGTTCTCGACAACTACTAGTGTCCCAGTGT
>Ga0193719_10000133_pt1 | contig 24010 bp, 17 predicted proteins | sample U2a2metaG_FD_160103 | JGI IMG/M metagenome (GOLD analysis project Ga0193719, IMG submission 160103) | Soil microbial communities from a riparian zone of the East river system, Colorado, United States - U2a2 | ecosystem: Environmental > Terrestrial > Soil > Riparian zone | place: USA: East... | reverse complement strand
CTTCGTGTTGCACGCGTACTGTCGCTACTGTCTTTTCTCGGCGGCAATCACATTCTTGCTTGCCGGGCTCGTGATTGCCCTGCCGCCTTCGCAGGATGCATCGGACGCATAGTCCCATTGACGCGATGAGAATTCTGGTGATTGAGGATGAAAAGAAAACGGCGGCTTTTCTGGCCAAAGGTCTGCGCGAAGCTGGCTTTGCTGTTGATCTTGCGAGGGACGGCGAAACCGGTTTGGAGCTTGCGCGCACGACCAAGTTCGATCTTCTCATCGTCGATATCATGTTGCCAAACAAAGACGGTTGGCAGGTAGTCGAGGTACTACGCCGCGGTGGAATGCGGACGCCGATTCTTTTTCTCACCGCCCGTGACAGTGTGCGCGATCGAGTGAAAGGACTTGAATTGGGCGCGGACGATTATCTGGTCAAGCCGTTCGCGTTTTCCGAGTTGCTTGCCCGGGTGCGCTCGCTGCTGCGGCGCGCTCCTGCGGAATACGAAAATCGTCTGTTCATCGACGACTTGGAACTCGACTTGAAGCGACACAAAGCGGTTCGTTCCGGCGTGCCGCTTAATCTGACGCCGAAAGAGTTTCTTCTTCTCGCTCACCTGGTTCGCTCGGCCGGTGAAGTGGTATCGCGCGCAGAAATCGCCGAGCACGTTTGGGACATCGGGTTTAGGACCGATACGAATGTCGTGGAAGTCGTGGTGCGCCGCTTGCGGGCGAAGGTGGATGATCCATTCGAGATCAAATTAGTCCATACGATTCGCGGCGTGGGTTATGTTCTCAAAGCGCATTGAACCGCACTCGATCGCGGCAAAGCTCGTCCTGCTTTTTACGCTGACCGCGACGCTTTTGCTTTCCTGCGGACTCGGCGTGTTTTATTGGATTGTTGTTCAACATGCCTTCGCGGAAGACAATGCTGTCCTGGCCGACAAAATTTCCGGATTAAGCGCAGACTTCAGAGAGAGCAGGCCGGGAATTTTCGGCGAGGAATTGAGGACCTACCGGGCTGGCGAACACGCTCCCTATTGGATCAGGGTGCTCGATTCGAGAGGCCACACCGTAGCCGAGACGCCCGGAATGGATCGTTTGATTTCCCCGGACGTTTTTCCTCCTGCGCAAAGATCGACTTCGTCCATTCGCAATCCGAAAGATTATCGCACCGGCGCGAAGTTGTTTTCGTTAGTCGCGATAAACGAGAAAACGGGCGGCCAAAGTTACACAATCCAGATTGCGCAAGACCGGTCGAGCGACGAACAACTTGAAAAACGGTTCGGCATTTTGCTCGGAGTCGTGCTGGTGGGCACCATTCTTGCCTCGGCCATCATCGCAATCACGGTTACGAGGCACGGATTGCGCCCGCTCGGAGAAATGACGCGTTCACTTGAACGAATCGGGCCGGCCCATTTGAACGAACGCGTGGCGCCGGTTGGCTGGCCGCGTGAGCTTCAGCCGCTCGCGGCCACTTTCGACGCGATGCTGGCTCGGCTCGAAGATTCCTTCAAGCGGCTCTCGCAGTTTTCCGCGGATCTCGCCCACGAATTGCGCACGCCGGTCGCCAACATTATGGGCGAGGGCCAGGTCGCCTTAACACGGGAGCGCACCCCCAGCGAGTATCGCGAAGTCATCGAATCTAGCGTTGTCGAATGCGAACAGTTGTCCGGGATCGTGGACAATCTGCTCTTCGTGGCGCGAGTGGACGCAGCTCGTGGATCTATCGAGCGGAAGCTGTTTGATGCTCGCGCCGCCGTTGAAAAGATCGCGACGTTTTATCGAACGCTCGCGGAAGATCGGCATGTCGCCATCCATTGCAGCGGCGAAGGCGAAGCTTATGCCGACCCCGTTTTGTTCGAGCGCGCGGTGAGCAATCTGCTGGATAACGCGTTGCGCTTCACTCCCGAGAACGGCAAAATTCAAATATCGGTTACAGTAACGGCCGCGCATTCCGAAGTAACAGTCCGCGACAGCGGATGCGGAATAGCGCCAGAGCATTTACCGCGCGTGTTCGACCGCTTTTATCGTGCCGATTCATCGCGCAGCTCCGACGGCGCGGGCTTGGGTCTGGCACTCGTGAAATCGATTGTCGATCTTCACGGCGGCTCGGCGAGGATTGAGAGCGAAGTCAATCGCGGCACAACCGTCACGCTGACATTTCCCGTTCGGTAGGCGGGAGGCAAAGAAACGCCGCCGCTACAGCAATCGCCACGATGCCTTCCCGTATTTCTAAGGCGGGATCGATCCCGGCTACGACCTAAAAAATTGGTTTTGCCAAACATGACAATTTTGTAATGATGCGCGAAACCTATGAGGAAAACATCACGTTTCGTGCAGTTGGGCGGGCTCATCCCCTTGATCGCAATCGCATGTTTGATATCTCCTGCCGCTAATCATTCGGCCCTCGCGCAGGCGGTAACGGAGCAGCCAATTGTCGTTAGGGGTGAGGAAGTACCCAGCGCCTACGGCGCGCCGCCCTCGTTTTCGCGTAGCCGTTTCTCCAACACAACGCAGGCCTATGTATTGCCGCCATGGGCATTTTTCTTCGGAGAGATTTACGAGGGCCAGGCGTTCCGCCATGGGCCGCCCGATCATCTTTTCACTCAAGAGGTTGAAATGGGCTTGCCTTATCGGTTTGGGGTGGCGGCGGAAGCAAAGTTCGAACGATTTAATGGTGGTGGGGGCCCGAACACAGTGAGCGTCGAAGCACGATGGGCCCTTGCCGAGTGGAACAAGATTCCGCTTAATCCAACGCTCTTCGCCGAATACAAATTCGGTGTCGGCACTATTCGACACGAAGAAGGACCGCCACCACCAGAGGAAGAAGAAGAGGAGGAAGAGGGCGGACCGCCCAAAGTTCCCGATGCCTACGAATTTCGTTTGCTCCTCGCCCAGGATTTCGGCGATTACGTCGAGTGGGCCATGAACTGGTTCTTCGAAAAGGAGAATACCGGCGACCGCGGCCGCGAATGGGGCTTCTCCCAGAGCGCCATGATGCCGATTCTCTTGCCTAACGAGCGTCTGAAAGTCGGCGTCGAAATGGAATATAAGAATTTCACCGTCAAAGACACACGCGGCGATCCCCAACACACTTTTCTCATCGGTCCAACCGTCGCGTGGAAACCGACAGCGCAAACTCGCCTGGATATCTCGCCGTTGTTCGGCTGCACCGACGCCTCGCCAGTGGTTGATGTCTTTGTTGCCTTTTCCTGGCTTTTCGGTGGGGAAGCCGCCGAAGCGGCCGAAGCGCCCGTGTCCACGCGGTTTCGTTACTACACCGGCCCCGTTTCCGCTGATCGCTATTCTGGAAAGGATGGAAAGGAAACCAAGCAGTTCGTGCTGCCGTGTCCCCAATGGTACGGCGATAACGAGTGGAATGTGAATCTTTGGGGCACATACGTCTTCACAAATACCGAATACAGCCCCAACCTCGACATCGCCGATCTCATCCAGAGCACAACCGAAGGCCAAACCGTCGCCGGCTCGTTCGACCGTTACATCGGCAACGATCACGCCTGGGGCGGCGGTGGCGATATCAAATATTTTTTCCACCGTTACTTCGGCATCGGCATCGAAGGGTTCGCTCTCGACGCGCACAAGCGCAGTTTCGACATTGATCTTCGTCCGCTCGATGGAGTCTTCATTGGACATAACATCGACGATCAGCGCGTTGTCGGTGCAGTCCTTGCCACATTCACCCTGCGATATCCCATTCCCTGCACCCGCTTCGCGCCTTATGCCTGGGCCGGAGGCGGCGCGATCTTTGGCGGTGGCGAGAGCGATAGTGTGACGACGCAGCCGATCCCGGGTTTACCGAATGAGTTTCCAACCGTCAACGCGCAAAGTCATCATTTCGACGGAGAGACAAAAGCGATCGGCCATTTCGGATTCGGTCTTGAATATCGGTTCACGCGCAACATCGGATGGACGAATGATCTGAGCTGGGGGGTCATCGACGGGCCGAAGAATAATTTCACCATGATCCGCAGTGGCATCAATTTCGCCTTCTAAGATCTTTGGGGTTCACACGTCAGGGCTGAAAATGGCTACACTTTTGCGAATTGTAGAGGCGTTCGCGCGGCGAATGCCTGGGTTGCGGATTCGGCGCTTGCCACAAAGGCGGCTACACCATTAGCATTTCTTGACCGCATTTAGTCGCGCCGATACTTTCGTTCTCGGAAAGGAGCTCGTTGGGTGAAAACCGAGGTGTCGATCGAATACTGCGTAGTTTGAAACTACACGCCGAAGGCCGTCAGTTTGGCGACCAAAATTCTTGAGCTCGGCGAGCGCATCAAATCGCTCACGCTGATTCCCTCGAGCGGCGGCGCTTTCGAGATTCGCACCAATGACAAACTGCTCCATTCCAAACTCGACTCCGGCGACTGGCCGGATTTCGACGCCATCGTCAACGCGATCAAAAAGGTCAAGTAGGGGAAGCTGTCAGCTTCCCGAGCGGAGAAGACAACGCCTTTTTCCGCAGCTGCTCGATTACTCCGACATCATCCGGAGAGTGAAGGGTGCCTGGTGGCCCTCTCGGTCTTCAAAACCGTCGTCGCCGCGCAAGTGGCGAGGTAGGTTCGATTCCTATCCTCTCCGCCTTTCCATTTTCGATCTCGGATTTCGCTGGAGCGGCGGCTGTGTCAGCCGCATCAAACAGGGGACACGCCTGCCTCTACATCAAACATCGGGAAAGGAGGTGACTCCATGTCGCGTGAGCAAATTCGTAAACTGACTTCGCTCTCTTCGTGTGCCGGGTGAGCTTCCAAGTTGAGCCAACAGGCCCTGCGGCAAGTTTTGCCGCAGCTTCCCATCTTGTTAGACCGAAAAGTAATCGTGAGCTCGAGCACGTTCGACGATGCCGGCGTTTATCGGCTGGATCGGCATCGTGCTCTGGTGCAGACGGTTGATTTTTTCACACCCATTGTGGACGACCCATTTTCCTATGGACAAATCGCAGCGGCCAACTCGCTTTCCGATGTCTTTGCGATGGGCGGTCGCCCGTTGACTGGACTCAACATTGTTGGTTTCCCGGCAGATCTCGTCAGGCCAAGAATAATTTCCTCCATTTTGCGCGGCGGCATGGCCAAGGCTGCCGAGGTGGGTTGTGCAATAATTGGCGGCCATTCCATTCGTAATCCAGAACCGATTTATGGTCTGGCGGTCACAGGAATTGTCGATCTTCGCCACATCACCACCAATGCAAACGCGCGTCCCGGTGATCTGCTTGTCCTGACAAAACCGGTCGGGACCGGCATCGCCACCACCGCGATCAAGCGCGGATTGGCTTCGCGATCGCTTCAGAAAAAGATCATCGAGCTGATGTCGAAAATTAATATCGTTGGCGCCGAGCTCGCCGAACGCGACCTCGTTCGCGCGGCCACGGACATTACGGGCTATGGTCTTATTGGCCATCTCGCGTCACTTTGCCGCGCCAGTCGCGTCTCTGCCGAGGTCGATGCCGGGACGGTGCCGATGATTAGCAATGAGATCAGCGATCTCATCGAACAGAACTGCGTTCCCGAAGGAAGCCGGCAAAACCTTTACGCTGCGACCGTGGCCGTCGATTGGGGAAGCACGGATGAAGCGAGCAAAATTCTTTTAACCGACGCGCAAACCAGTGGCGGACTACTTCTTTGTGTCACCGAAGCGAAGTTGGGGAAAGTGCTCAACATCCTGCGAAAAGCACGTACGCCGAGCGCTGCTGTCATCGGAAAAATCGTGACGCGACGACGACGTGGGCCATTGATATGCATGACCAGGTAAAAGCTCGCTCCCGCCGGGAGATTCCCGCGGTCGGCAAGGTTCTTGATGCGCTCGGCCATTACGATTTTCCGCGCCCGGTGATTATCGATCTTGTCCGGCGCGAGCTTGCCACAATTCGCGCAAAATCGGAGATCCCTGAATTTGAATCGATTGTCGATTCCGTCCGCCGTTCGCTTGCGAATCTTCACGCCACCCGGCTTCAGCCGGTCATCAACGGGACCGGAATTGTCATTCATACGAATCTTGGCCGAGCCCCGCTTGCTCCGGAAGCGATCCACGCGCTGAAGCAGATCGGTTCAGCCTATTCCAATCTTGAATACGATCTGGTAACCGGCGAGCGCGGCCGGCGCGGTGCATACATCGAGAACGCGCTCGCGCTGCTGTGCGAGGCGGAATCGGCCACGGTCGTCAACAATTGTGCGGCGGCGTTGATATTAATCGTTCACTACTTCACGAGAGCCGACGGTAGGGGCGAGGACGCGCCAACAAGATCGGAGGTCGTCATTTCGCGTGGTGAAATGGTGCAAATAGGCGGCGGCTTTCGCATTGGCGAAATTATCGAGGCGGCCGGAGCGAAGGTGCGGGACGTCGGCGCGACAAATAAAACGACGCTCAATGATTACGCAAAGGCAGTTGGGCAAAACACAGCTCTCATTCTTAAAGTGCATCGCAGCAATTTTTTCATGAGCGGTTTTGTGGAGTCACCATCTTCGACAGCTCTCGCGGGCCTCGCGCGGAAAAAGCGCATTCCTTTGATCGAGGACCTGGGAAGCGGCGCGATCTTTCCAACAGAGCGTTTGGGACTCGCCGAACACGAGCCGACACCTGCTGAAGCTTTGAAGGATGGCGCCAGTCTTGTTTGCTTTAGCGGCGACAAATTATTTGGCGGCCCGCAAGCGGGAATTATTGCAGGAAAGAAGCGCTTCGTCGCCGCGTTGAAACGCGAACCGCTATTTCGTGCCTTGCGCTGCGACAAATTGGTTTTTGCCGCGTTGCAAGCCACTGTCGATCTTCACCTCGATCAATCAGGCGGAATCCCTGCGATCGCTCTTTTGCAAGTCTCTGAGGACGAATTGCGGGCTCGAGCTGCAGCGATTGTTGACCGGCTCGAGCGTGTGCCAGTGCGAATCGCGATTGGCTGTGGTGCGGTCAAGGTCGGCGGCGGAACCTTGCCAAAATCGACAATGTCTTCAGTTACAATTGACATTGTTCCGCAGAATTGTTCGCTGGCCGATTTCGCCGCACGTCTTCGCGCCTCAAATCCACCGGTCATCGGCTATATCGCAAACGCGCGTTTCAAACTCGATTTGCGCACAATTTTTCCGCATCAGGATGAACCCGTCGTCGCCGCGCTTCGCGCAGCGTGTGCCAACACCATTTAAGCACCACGAAGATCGCGAAGAATAAGAAGATGGAATTTGATGAGTTGTCTCGAAACGTGATCGGCTGCGCGATCAAAACGGCATCAAACGGTTCGTTCTATGATTCTGTGTGCTCTTCGTGTCCTTCGTGGTTTCAAAAGGAGACATGACCGACAAACATTTCATTCTTGCGACCGCTGGTCACGTCGATCACGGTAAGAGCGCGCTGGTTGAAGCACTCACCGGAATTGATCCCGATCGTCTGCCTGAAGAAAAAGCGCGACAAATCACGATTGACCTCGGGTTCGCACAATTGATTCTCAAAGGATCAAGTAAGCAGCGATTCCATATCGGCATCGTCGATGTGCCCGGCCACGAAGATTTCGTCCGGAACATGATTGCTGGCGTCGGTTCAATCGATCTCGCGCTCTTTGTTGTCGCCGCCGACGACGGCTGGATGCCGCAAACCGAAGAGCATCTGCAAATTCTGACATATCTCGGAGTGAAACGAGGTGTGATCGCGCTTACGAAAAGCGATCTGGGCCAGATCGATAACGTCCATGAGCAAATTCGCACTCAACTGCGCGATACCGCCTTCGCGCAATCACCGATCATTCCAACTTCGGTCCGCACCGGCGAAGGAATTGAAAGTCTGAAGTGCGCGCTCGGCTCAGAGTTCGCAACCATGCAAGCACAACCCGATTTCGGGAAACCGCGGCTGTTTGTCGATCGCGCTTTTACCCTGCATGGAATCGGCACCGTCGTGACTGGCACATTGACTGGCGGACAAATCCGGCGCGGCCAGAATGTCGTGGTTCAGCCGCAAGACTTCGAAGCGCGTATCCGCTCGATCCAAAGTCATCGTTCCGAATTAGAGTGCGCGCAGCCGGGGATGCGCACAGCGATCAATCTCCCGGATGTCGCCATCGGCGACGGCCCAGCACAAATAAAACGCGGCGAAGTGATTACTGCTGTCGATCTTGGAAAATCGAGCGCCAGTCTCATCGCTATTCTCGAAAAATCCTCCCGACCTGGTCGGAAAGACGTGGCTGCTCGACCGCTCAAAAACGGAAGTTCCGCGTATCTACATCACGGCACATCGCGATTGCCGGCGAAAATCAATCTGCTTGAAGAACGCGCGCTTGAACCCGGTAAGCAAACAATCGCGCAGGTCAAATTGGAGTCGCCCATATTCGCGTTCCTCGGCGATCGATTTGTTCTTCGCGACGCGTCCGAACAGCACACCATCGCTGGCGGAGTTGTCCTCGATTCAGATGGCGATCGAGGCAAATGTCGAACCGCGACGCAGCGCAAATTGTTGGCTACGCGCGCCGGTGCGTTAGAAAATGTCTATCTTTGCGTTCGCTCCGAAGTTTTGGTGAATGCATTTGTGCGAGAACAGACCGTTCTTCGGAAATCGCACTTCAGCGCTGACGAGATCACTGAGGCTCTTCAGCGCTTGCAACGCCGTGGTGAAATTGTCATTCATCAAGAAATCGCGGCAGACGCCCAGGCATGGCAGACTTTGCGCGACCGGGCCATCGCCTTGATCGATGACGGGCACAAAAGAAATCCCGAGCGTGCTGGCCTTGATCTAAACGAGCTCCGCGCGGCGTTGCGCAATCAGCCGCCGGATATTTTTGAAGCGATCATTTCCGATCTGTGCGCCGGTGATTTTTTGCGGAAAGGATCAGCGATCGCACGAATTTCTCATCGACCAGTTTTACCGCCCAACCTGCAGCCGGTTGCGATGAAAATTCGCGAAGCGCTCTCGGCGAAACCATTCGATCCGCCAAGCCGCAAAGATTTTTCAGAAGATCGACATCTACAGCAGGCGCTCCGGTTTTTGATTGAACAGGGGAAGATCGTCGAATTGAACAGCGAAATTGTTTTGCTGGGCGATGCAGCCGAACAAATGCGAACCGCTGTTGCCGAATTTCTCTCGAAACACGGTCCCGCAACAGCCAGCCAGCTCCGACAGAAGATCGGTACCTCGCGCCGCGTTATCATTCCTTTCCTCGAATATCTGGATCGCGTGGGCGTCACTCAACGCATCGGTGATTCGCGGCAGCTACGCGGGACGAAATCAGCAGCCGTCGCGCGACGATAAAATCTGCTACCGTTAGCAGATGCCTCTCAGAGAGCCTGACGAGCTAAAGCAATCTGTTTCGTTACACATTGGCTCTTCCTTCACCAGCGCCTGGGAAAGCGTTCTCTTGCCGTGGTTCAAGGAGGTTAAGCTGGCGTCGCTGAAAAATAACGAGACCATTGCGGTCGCTACACCATTTCCAAGCGGCGTTGCATTTCTGCGGTCGAAATTGTTGGAATATGAGATTCCACTGCTCGGTGTAAAATTTATTACTCCGCCGCGTCTTCGTGAGCTGCTGCTAGCTGAAGATGCTTTCTCGCTGTCGTTGCGCGAGCATCTTCGTTTAGTTCTGGCCATCGCCGCTGAATCGGCCGCGAGCCGGATTTCGGCAAATGTCGATCTTGCTGCGATTGCGAAATCGATCTCGCGTTCACCGGACAACCTGCTTCGGACTTTCGATCAGGTGAGCGCGGCGGGCTTGAATTTTCAAGACATCGGCGCGCCTGCCGTGCGCGAGATCATACAAGAATTTCAAGACCTGGTTCGGCAATGCGAGTTCAAGCTGGTTCATGAGGCTGATCGCGACGCCCTGGCAGCGGCCAAAAGCGCGCCACCGCGGTTTAGCGATCTGCTTTCGATCGGATTTACAGCGAAGCACTGGCCACTCTGGCCGTTGCTGCAGGCGGCGGTTTCTTTCGCAAAGCGCGCAACCGTGGTTCTCGAATACCCACGCGAGCAGACTCGCGCAGCCGACGAATCCTGGATCGGCACGTGGGAGGAACATTTCGATTCGGCGGCGCCGATTCCGGACCGGACCGAACGGAACCGCCCGTTCGTCCATCTCAATCAGCCGGCAATCAGCGAGACCGATTCTGCCAGCCGCAGGGAACCTCAATTTCTGGTTGGTCTCAACGCCATCGAGCAAGCGCAAGCGATCTGTGCCATCGTCTTTAAATTTCTGGCGGAGAAATCGTGCACTCGACTCGGTATTCTTTTCCCGCGCGCCGGCGCGCTGGCACGCCTTGTCTCGGAATTTCTGACTCGATCAGGAATTCCGCATCACGACGCCATTGGGCATCTGACGCCGGGCGAGTTCGAGGAGCCGTCGTGGAATGCATGGCTCCATTTACAAGAAAACCATCAACTCGGACCGGTCCTTCGATTCCTGGAGGCGAATCCCGATTCCATGGACGGGCTATCGATTCAGGAGGTCCGGGAAAATCTGCGTTGGGTTTACCGCCAGATCCTGATCGATGATATCAATGTGTTGCGCGAGTACTGCGCGCGGCAGGAGGAAAATCAGAAACTCGTTCAGATCGCGAAGCTGCTGCGCTCAATCGCGTTTCTCCCGTCAAAGGCGAAGCTTGCCCAGTTTCTCACCGAAACGAAGCCGATCTTTTGCAAGTTGAAATGGGACAACCGCTGGACTGAGATCGATCGGCTCGTCCAGCGATGGAGTACCGCAAGCTCGGTGGAATTTTCGCGGGCAATTTATCTGCGCTGGCTAAAGGAAATTCTCGATTCGTTTACAATCGGCCGCGCACCGCAGGCCGATCACGTTTACAGCCGGGTCCACCTGCTTTCTTATTGCGAGGCGGACGAACACGAGTGGTCGCATCTGATTCTGGCCGGCCTCAACCAGGGCGAGTGGCCGCAGAGCCAGCGCGAATCAGGGTTTTTGTCGGATGAGGAAATTGCCGATTTAAACGCGCGCGCGACTCGCCGCGGGAAACAAGGCGAAGGCCATTCGGTTCTCGCAAGAGACAAAACATTTCTCCTCAGTTCGCAAGACGAGCGGCAGATCGCTCTACGGCAATTCAGTGCGGCTCTCGAATCGGCGGAGCACGGGTTGGCAATCACGGCGAGTTTGCTCCAGGAATCGGCGCCGGAACGGGTTTGGAATCCGAGCGAACTTTTCAGTCAGGCGTATTTCGTCGCGCGCAATGCGCCGCTTTCGCAGGAAACAATGTCGATCTTGCGCGAGAAAACGACAGCCTGGTTGAAGGACCAGCAACTTTTCGAATCAGCGCCGGTGACGGATACCGGGATCGATCAAACCCGGATTGCCTACGAAGCCCGGCGAAACGCGGATGTTCCATTTGGCGAATACGAATTCGCGTTGCGCGAGCCAATCGCTCGCGAGATCACATTGGCCGCGACGGAATGGCAGAGAGTCGTCAAAACTCCGGCGCTTGTCTGGTTGGAAAAATATCTTGGCATCGAAAACCAGGAGTCGGACCTGAACCAATGGAACGCGGCCACTGGAACATGGGTGCACGATTGGCTCGCCCGGGTCGCCGCTTCGGAAGAAAAAAACGCCTTTGTCGATTTTCCAACTGCCGATCAAATGTGCGACCGGATTGCTGGCGCTGCGGAGAGATTCCGGAAAACGGTTGTCGATCTTTGCGCGAGCGCCGGCCGACCGGTGCCCGATTGGTGGAACTCGGGATGGAATAATGCATTTGCGCTGGCTGATTTTCTCGCGAGCAAGCTGGCGGAAGCGAGAGGCCAACCGCGGATGGCGGCGGAGTGGAGACTGGAATCGCCTCAGCTTCTTTCGCTGGGCGACGGAAACAAACTTCGAGTCCGCGGCCGGATTGATCTCATTCTCGCGCAGACTCAACCAAACGATTCACAGCTTGCAGGCGCCGATATTTGGATCGTCGATTACAAGACCGGAAGTCAGAAACCGTTAACGCCGCCTGGAAGAACGCCGGACGCGCGCGCCGCCAATTTGCGAAAGAAGCTCGTCCGCGGCGACGCCATTCAGCTCGGCCTTTATGGATTGGCCGCGCGCGAGCTCGGCGCCGCCGAAATTCGTTTAAGCATTCTGTCGTTGCGCACCGAGCTGGATCGGCCGCAGCTGGAGATGACCGCTCTTGCCGCGGCCTCCGATTTTTGGAGTGAGCTTTATCGAATGCAGGAAACCGGAATCTTCGGATTGCGCGGGCTGATTCGAAACGAATTCGGTTTCAACCCGGATTACCCGCTCGCGACCTTGCCGATCGATAAAGAATTTTTGGACGAGAAATGGGTGCTGACGCACCCGGCGTTTGCCGACGACGAGGACGATCGATCATGACCGAGCCGATCGATCAGCCTAATCGCGAGCGTTTCGTTTCCGAGCTGGATAAAAATTTCTCGGTCGTGGCTGCAGCCGGCTCTGGAAAAACTCGCGCCATCACCGACCGCATCGTCCGAATCGCGAAGAGCGAGCACGCGCGCGATTGGCTGCCGCAACTGGTGGTTGTGGCGTTTACCAATCGCGCTGCGGATGAGATGCAGCAGCGCGCTCGCGCCGAAGTCTTGCGAGCAGGCGTTTCGGTGGAAGTGCTGGCCGCGTTCAACCGCGCTTTTTTCGGCACCATTCACGCCTTCTGCGTTCGATTGCTGGAAAGCTACGGCCATTATCTCGGATTGCCGCCAACTTTCGATGTGATCACTGACGACGACGAAGTTTGGAACGAATTTGTGCAGCAGCAGACAACGATCGGCCGTTCACTTTCGGATGAAAATCGCCGCGAGCTGCTCCGTCACATGCAAGCGCGCGCGTTGATGGAGCTCGGTCGCCGTGCGGATTTGGAGCCGGGCAATCCGCCCGCGGGAAAATGTCCGGATACGGACTTCAGCGCGGTTCACCGCTATCCCGCCAAGGGGCCAACACTGCAAACCGTGCCGCCGTATCAAAAGGAGTTGAAACGCGCCGAACAGAGATGGCGCGACACTCAAGATTTTGTTCGCTGGCCGATTTGTTTTTCCAAAGCGAAGGATTTCGTTCGAATCAAACGCGAGGCGTTCGCGCCGGTGCGTCGGTGGATCGATCAGGCGGCGCTCTGTGTCGCCGCGGAAGTGCAGGGCGACTACCGGGAGTTTCGAATCGAGCGCGGCCTCCTGACCTACGACGACCAAGTTGCGCTTGCCCTCGAATTAACGAAACATCCCAAGATCGGCCGCGAAACTCGGGAAAGATCTTTTCGTGTCATTCTCGACGAAGCGCAGGACACCGATCCGCGTCAGTTTTCGCTTCTTCTTGAATTAACCCGCCCGCCGAAGGCCACCGGCGATTGGCTTGAGACCAAAGCCGATCCTCCGCGGCCCGGGCATTTCTGCATGGTCGGCGACTTTCAACAGTCGATTTACCGGGACCGCGCCGATCTTTCCAAGTATCGCCGGATCCACGAAACGCTGGTTGAAATGGGTGCGGCCGAGGCGCTCCAATTCTCAGTTACGTTTCGGCTCGATACAGCCCAGCTCGATTTCGTGAACGAAACCTTTCGCGAAGTCCTCAACGATCGCGACCAGCAGGTCGCATTCGTCGAGCTGAATCCGCGTCCGAAAGTTTTGCCCGGACAAGTGGTGCGCCTCAACTTGCAGCCCGCGAACTTGCGACCAGATCCCAGGGGGAAAGTGTCTGACGCGCGCAAATCCTCTGAAGAAGCGCGCCAGCTTGGGAAATGGCTGCAAGAAACCGGCCTGGCCAAACTCCGGGCGGAGACCTGGCGCGATGTTGCCGTTCTCTGTCCTCGCAAAGAGTGGCTTCAGACCTTGCGCCGCGGCCTGCGGGCGGCCGGGCTCAATGTCCAAATCCAGTCGGAAAAAGAGCTGAAAGGCGACAGCCCGGCCTACGCCTGGTTGACCGCCCTCTTAATAGTACTATCGCAGCCCCGGTGCGGTTATGACATTGCCGGCCTCCTCCGCGAGCTCTTCGGACTATCCGATCACGACCTAGCCGTTTTCTCACAAGGTTACGGCGATCGTTTCCAAATCGAGACCCTGACGATCGGCGGCGATCTCGTTTCCAAAAAACTGAGCCTGCTCGCGCAGATCAGGTTGTCGGTCCTGCCTTTGCCGCTGTTCGACGCCATCAACGAAATCGTGAGCCGGACGCAATTGCGCGAGCGTCTCAACGCGTTGCCCCGTGCGGACTTTGAAAATCTTGATGGCGAATTGGACGCGCTCCTCGCCCTGGCTGGTTCGTCCGAAGCCGAGCACATGACCTTGACCGAATTTGCCGAACACTTGCGAACGCATTTCGCCGATGCGCGCGAAATCCGGCCCTCCCGCCCGGACGCGATTCAATTGATCACGTCCCAAAAAGCAAAAGGCTCCGAGTGGCAGGCCGTGATCGTTCCGTTCCTGACCCGCGACGTTCGGTCGGCTTCGCCACGTTACCCGCGTCTGCTCAAAATCCGTGAGACCGGCGAAACGATTGTGCTTCTCGATGGCTCGGACGTGACCGAGGAAATCGACGAGTTGCTCGAACGCGCGAGCCGCCAGGAAATGGAGCGCTTGCTCTACGTTGCCCTGACCCGTCCAGAACACACACTCGTGCTCGCTTTCGACAACGAATTGTTCGCGAAGGCCAGCGGCGAGATTCACGGCCATTCGCAATCGAAATGGCTCAAAGCCGACAAGAACGATGTGAACGAAGCGGTGTTTGCTGCGGTCGCAACGGTACCGGCTTTGTGCGCGCTCACTACTCAGCGCCACGAAGCAAAATCGCGCGCAAACCTTGACAAGATCGACATCCAGTTGCCGGGCGCGAAGATCGACAAATCGGTTGCGGTTCAAAAAGCGAGCGTGTTCGTGCGCAAACTAAATCCAAGCGGTCTTCCCTCAGAAGAGTCTGCCGCGTTCGAGGAGATAAGATATGCGCCGTCGCCATCGCCACGCTCGACGAGCCCGGCCTTACGCTACGGACTTTGGTGGCACGATTTCATCCAACGACTCGATTGGAATGAAAATCGCGATTCGTGGAATCGGGTTTTCGATAAACAAAAAATCATTTCGCCTGATCCGGCGCGTTCGCTGCGCGAATGGAAGCTCCTCTTTGCTCACCTATCCGAGGCTGAAAATTTTCGGCGCCAGTTTGAGGGCGACAAATCGATTGTCCACGCCGAGATGCCGTTCTTTTGGAAACTGGATGACAATCGGTGCATCGAAGGAGTGATCGATCTCGCCTTCTTTCAACGAAGTAACTCCAGTGCGGATCGCACCGGCAAATGCCTGATCCTGGATTGGAAAACCGACCGCGTTCCGCCCGACAACACCGAGACATTGCACGCGCGATATCGTCCGCAGCTGGCCGCTTACTGGAAAGCCGTCAGTGAAATCGCCAAGCTGGAAGTCGAAGCTGCTATTTATTCAACCGCTGCCGGCGCGCTTGTTCGTTATGAAACCAACGAGCTCGCCCGCGAATGGTCGCGACTGGAAAAACTTCCACCCGACGAATTCGACATGGAAGTCACAACCTCGCCGACTGCCGCGCCGCCAGTCGCAACCAGTAAGTCGGAGCAATTGGAATTCGCAGAACTTTAACGACAACGGAATCTCGCTCGCCTAACGAACGCTACGTCGGCGCCACAATTATTTCGCCTGAACCGAAAACTCTTACCTGCGAGCTAGTGTTGTATGATTTACCGATCGCGCTCGCCGCGGATGAATTGCTCGACGCAGCGATAGGCTTCGTCGTCGGTCATTTGCACCGGCGGATGTTTGGAGAAAAAGGCGGAAGCGGAATGCAAAACGCCGCCGATCCCGCGATCGAGCGCCACTTTGCAGCAGCGGATCGCATCGATCGCTACACCGGCCGAGTTTGGTGAATCTTCGACCGAAAGTTTGACGTCGATCTCCATGGGCACATCGCCAAAGAGCCGGCCTTCCATACGAATAAACGCAATTTTGTTGTCGAGCTGCCACGGCACGTAGTCGCTCGGGCCAATGTGGATATTTTCGTCCGCCAGGCGCTCGCCGATCACCGATTGCACGGCTTCGGTCTTGGATGTTTTCTTGGACGCCAGCCGGGTGCGATTCAGCATGTTGAGGAAATCGGTGTTGCCTCCCGTATTCAGTTGATACGTGCGGTCAACCTTGACGCCGCGCTTGCGGAAAAGATCGACAACCATTCGATGAAAAATTGTCGCGCCCATTTGCGCTTTGATGTCGTCGCCGATCAGGGGCAGATTTCTATCGGCAAACCGTTTCGCCCACGTCGGGTCACTGGCAATAAACACGGGGATATTATTGACGAAACCAAGTCCAGCCTCCAAGGCGCAACCGGCGTAAAAGCGGGTCGCCTCTTCGGAACCAACTGGGAGATAATTGATCATCAATTCCGCGGAGGAGTTCTTTAATTCAGCGATGATCTGTTCGCGGGTGGATTCCTTTTCCATGGGCAGGAACGTGCGGAGCGGGTCCAGATCGCGCATGTGAGGCGGATAGCCATCGAAAACGCAACCCATCTTCACGATCGCACCCGTCAGCTTGATTTTTTCGCAGAAGACTTTGGTGCAATTCGGCGGTGAGAAGATGGCTTTGCTGACGTCCAGACCGACTTTGCGCCGGTCGATATCAAAGGCCGCGACGACTTCGATATCGCTCGGCCGGTATGAGCTGATTTGCCGGTGCATCAGTCCGACGCCGCTGCCGTCGACGGAGGAGCCGTCATAAAAATTTATTCCCTGAACAAGTGAGCTGGCACAGTTTCCAACTCCGACGATGGCGATTCTTATTTTTCTCATTTCTAGGCTGATAAGGCTAAAACGCTATTCGCATTGCATCAATCGGAGCAAGATACAAATTAGGCCGCGTCAATTAAGGTGCATTATGCCCGTCCGTAGCGGCTCCAACTATTGCAAGCGCCGAATTTGGCCGAGATCGCCCGGTCTTGCAAGAACTGATATAAGGGTGAAGTCCACGGGCGTTCTTGTTGCAAGGAAGGCCCTGGCAAGGAGATAGACGAAATGCGTTTGGAGTTCGGTGCCGTTGTATTCCTGGCCACCTTTGCGGTGGCCAACCGAGCACATCCGGCACCCACCTACACCATCGAAGAAGCGGTCGCCATCGCTCAAGCGCAGAACCCGGAAATCGCGATCGCGCGCAAGAAGGTACAGGCAGCCCGCGGCGGGTTGATTGAAGCCCGCTCGGGATTTCTCCCATCCCTTACCTCAACGGGGCTATACGACAAACGGCAGCAACAGAGCCAATCGCAGCTCCGCCAGGAAGATTACAACGCAACGCTTAAGATCGAACAGAATCTTTATACTGGCGGACAGGTAACTAGCCAACGTGCCATCGCGCAGTTGAATATCGAGAAGCAGAATTATGAGTTACAGGAGACTGCCAGCCACGTGATAATGGATGTCCGGATCGCCTTTAATGATCTTCTCCTGAATCGGGCGAAAGTGCGGGTGCGTCAGGATTCCGTGCGCGTCCTGGACGAGGAACTCAAGAACCAGCAGCAAAGCTTCAACGCCGGCATCGTTGGCAAATTGAACGTGCAACGCGCTGAAGTGGCCCTGGCTAACGAGCAACCGGAACTGTTCAACGCTCAGACGCAACTAAAAGATTCCTACCTGCGGCTGGGAGACCTTTTTGGCTTGGAGGCTCCTCCCGGAACTGCAGCAGCGCCGTTTGAGGTTTCGGGAGAATTGCAATATCAGCCGAATCACCCTGACCTGAACGATTGCCTCGCCCGGGCGGATGCAAATCGGCCGGTCATCAAGGCCCGGCAGATGGACATCCAGATTGAGGACCAGCAATACATCCTGGACCGGAGCGCATCGCGCCCGCATGTCCGGGCTTTTTCCGGGTACGAGGTTTACAGCGAGCGCGATCCTGCCGTCGGTCCCGAATTTAATTATGGATATGTAGTGGGGATAAACGCGACGTGGAATATCTTCGATGGGTTTGCGACCAGAGGGCGGATGCAGGCAACGCGCGCCCGGCGCGGAGCAGCGGTCCAGGCGCTGGCCGCGGCTCGGCGGGCCGTTGCCTCGGAAGTGCGCAGCGCATTCTTCGACTTGGAACAGGCTGAACGGGTGCTCCATGCAGAAACAAAAAATGTGCAGACAGCGGATGAAGCTCTCGAAATGGCCAAAGGCAATTTCGCCGCCGGATTGGGAACACAGCTCGACATCCTGCAAGCCGCCTCCGATGTGACTCGGACTCGGACCACTCGATTAACCGCAATTTATTTGCACAACGTGGCTCTTGCGCGTCTCGTGCACGCTTGTTCGAGTTCTGCGGAAGCGCTCGATTTCGGATCCAAAATAAAAAATGCGAAGAACGACAATCGTAACTCAACGCAAGCTTCCGATGTGGCGCGTCCGCCCGGAAAACTAGGCCAGCGATGAGATCGATAACAACGCTGAAATCGCTTCTTCTGGTTATGGCGTCTTGTTTCGCGGGGGCGAGCGACGCCATCACCCTTGAGACCGTTCTGCAAAGGACACTTGAAGAAAACTCCGCAATCCAGGAAGCGAAATCGGGCCTCGAGCAGGCGGCTGGGCAACGCCTTGTTTTTCGTTCCGTTGTCTTGCCCCGCGCCGAAGTGGGCGTCCCGGCTGGCGTTCAAGGCGGCCACCGGGCCGGTGAGAGTGGAATAAAAGGCTTTGCCGTTGGACGGGGCGTTTTGACGCAGACCCTGTTCAACGCTGGCCTGCCCGCCTCTCTGCGGCGGGGAGATATTGAGGTCTTGATTGCGCAACAGCAATTGAATGTTGCTGTCGTGGAGCAATTGCACGCGGCGCGCCTGGCGTTCTACTCCGCGATTTACAATCGGTCGCTGGAATCCATCCGAACAGAACAACAGCAAAGGCTGCGGGAAAACGTGGCTACTCAACGAACTCGTTTCGAAGCCGGGCTGGCTGATAAGAGCGCGCTCACAAGCGCGACGGTTCAGGCGTCTGAATTGGACACGCAAATTGAAGGCGCGCATCGCGCCTATCTAGGCGCCCAATTGGAAATGGCGTCGGCGATGGGGATCGATCCAGCTAAGGCGTCGCTGCCCGAGCCTGAAGGCGAACTGCAATCTGCCCCGATGCGCGTCGATCTGGATTCCGAAACAGCAGCGGCCTTACAGCGGAGAGCGGATCTTAGACTTGCGCGTTTATTCGTGCGCGCTGCCAACGAAGATCAACGGATTATCGCGGCTGACTATTATCCTGCGGTGATCGGAAGAATTTCAGGCGAGTACGTTCCGGTCACAGGAATTCACCGCGAGGGCTCAACGAGCAGGAACCAGGATTTTATCGGCTCAGAAATTCGCGAGAGGGCGGCGTACACGTGGCGGGTCATCGATAACGGCAAGGTGGGAGGCGCAGTGCTCAGGGCGCGCTCGGCGCGAGAGATAAACGAACTGACTTGCCGGAAACTGGAGGCGAACATCCCTCGTGAGCTCTCCCGCATCGCGAACGATCTCAAAACAACAGAGGTCCGGGAAAAATCGCTTGTCTCCGCGGCGACCGCCGCGGAGGAAAGCGCACGAGCGGTGCAGGAAAACCTGGCCAGCGGTCTGGCGTCGTCACTCGAATACCGCGTTACTCAAAATTTCTTTTTGGAGACCAAGAGCGGACTATTAGAGGCGATCTATCAACACAATCTCGCTGTGGCAGAGTGGGACCGCGCCACAGGACGCTATTTTCAATTTTCCGACGACACCGCACAAAACGTGCATTAGTTCCTGCAATTGAAATTGCCGGAATCAAAAAGAGTTTTGTGGGGTGGTGTAGCGCTGGTCGCGCTTATCTTTGCGGCGTCGTACTACTTCGTGATGCCAGTGGCGGAGGTGGCTACGGTCCGGCGCGGCACAGCCATTTCCGCAGTCTACGGGACGGTGCGAATCGAGCCCGCGTTTGTGGTCCACGTTCGGGCTCAAAATTCCGGGTTCATCCAGTTGGCAGAACCGTTCTCGGCCGGACGTGGCGCGATCGGAAAGAGCGTGGAGAAAGGGCAATTGCTGGCGACCATCGCCGACGAAACAGTCGCCCGGCAACTCAAGCAGGCGCGCGCGGATTTGGATGCCGCCGTGCAACGGGCTGAACTAGCCCTTCCCTCTTCGGAGCTGCTCAAGGCGGCGGAAGACAATCTGCAACGGCTCGAAAAAGTGGTCTCCTCAGGGAGCGTGCCAATGGTTGAATACGAAAAGGCCAAGAGCGAGGCGAAGCGGCTTCGAGGCGTAGTGGAGACGGAACGCATCGAGCGCGATCGTAATCTCAATGCTTTGGGGGAAGCCGCCAAAAAGCTCGAGGCACAGATGAAGAGCGCCCAGATTCAGTCCCCGATCGACGGACTGTTGACGAATGTCCTAACCATCGATGGCGAACTGGTTTCGGACGGTAATGAGCTCTTCACGGTGTCCTCGCGTAAGAATTACGTTCGCGGCGAGGTTAACGAAGAAGACGTAGGCGAGGTGAAGCCCGGCATGAAGGCAAAGCTGCAGTTGTATGCTTATCGAACGCGGACTTTCACCGCGCGGGTTACATCCATCCAGCCTGCGGCCGACCCGACTACGCAGCGGTATACGATCGTGCTGGAGATGGAAAATCCTCCCGACAATTTGATGGCCGGTATGACTGGCGAAATGAACATTATCACAGGCACACATCAAAACGTTCTGCTCGTGCCAACACGCGCCCTTATTGTCGATCAAGCCCTGGTGGTCGAACGGGGTGTTGTGCGTTCTAGCACGGTTGAGGTTGGATTTCGGACCATCGACTTCGCCGAAGCGGTAAGCGGTCTCTCCGAAGGCAATCGGGTAGTCGTTTCCAACCAGGACAAGTTGCGGCCCGGGGAGCCAGTGCGGCAACGAATGGTTAGTGTACCGCCGCTGCCGAAGGAACCGTGACGCCGCCGCTTTACATTGCCCTACGCTTTTTGACGCACCGCAAACGGCCCTTGCTTCTAAGTCTTAGCGGCGTCGTTTTCGGCGTCGCTATCTTCATCTGCACCCAGGCACAGACAGAGGGTTTCGCCCGGCATTTCATTGATTCGACGATTGGGAGCAACGGCGCGCTCGTTATCAAGTCGCGTTTCCGTCCGCGCTACGAACCCCTGATGGTCTCGTCCAAGAGTTCAAACGGGAAAGCGCCACGACGCCTCTACTTTGAGGGGATTACGGATACGAACGAAATCATGCGGGTCAGCCGGCAATTTTCCAACGTCGTTTCCTGTTCACCGGTCCTGCGTGGCACCGTCAGTGCACGCGCAGGATTTGAGAACGCGACTATCGATCTTTACGGCATCGAACCGGCGCTGCACGCGCAAACTACGGATCTTCTGCACCAATTGGTTGAAGGCAGCTTCGATGACTTCCGCAATAACACCAGCTCGATCATCGTCGGTTCCAAGCTAGCAGAACTACTTCAAGCGGGGATCGGCGACACCGTGCAATTGCTTTCGCCCAACGGCGAGTACTGGCGTTTCACCGTAGCAGCGATCGCGCGCGCCGGAGTCGGATCAATCGATGCAACCCGGGTTTACTCACATGCAAGGATCGCTCAGACTCTGCTGCAAAGACCGTTTGGAGCTTCGCTAATCATCTACAAACTGCGCGATCCAGACCGCGCGCCGGCTCTCGCCAGTCATTTCGAAACGCTGTTTCAGCATGGGGCATCGAGCTGGCAGGAACGCGAGGAGAGCACGCTGCAACTTTTTCTGACTTTAAGAGTGTCCGCCGCCATTACGGTCTCTCTTATCATCCTGCTCGCCGGTTTCGGCATTTTTAATGTGCTTACGATGTCTGTGCTCGCGAAAATAAAAGAAATCGCAATTTTGCGTTCGATGGGATACAGGCGAATAGACATTTCATCGATTTTCTTGTGGCAGGGCGCATTGATCGCCGGAGCCGGATCTTTGCTCGGTTGTTTGCTGGGTGCGATAATGACCTGGGGCATATCGCATATTCCCATTCGGATCCGCGGTTTGCTTTATGCCGATTACTTCCTGGTCACATGGGAATGGCGGCACTATGTCTTCGCTACTCTGCTCGCGATCCTCGCCGTCTTCATTGCGAGTTATGTTCCCGCGCGCCGAGCCGCTGAGTTGCCACCAGTAGTCACAATTCGAGGCGCCAGATGAACGCCGAAATCTGCCTCAGTTGCCACGATATCGAACGCTACCTCGGGGAAGAGGAAGAGCGCGTGCACGCGCTCCGCGGGGTCTCGCTCGCTCTCGAGCCAGGCAGTATCCATGCAGTTGTCGGCCCGTCCGGCTGCGGCAAGAGCACATTGCTTTATATTCTCGGTCTGCTCGATCCGCCCGATGCCGGCCAGGTTTCCATCGACTCGGAGCCAGTGTTGCACCTAAGCGATGACGCGATGGCACACAAACGGAGCAGGTTCATCGGCTTCATTTTTCAATTCCACTTCCTCATGGAAGACTTCACCGCGCAGGAGAACGTGATGATCCCGATGCGCCGGCTGGGAGAGCGTTCGGATAACGAGATGCGCGAGCGGGCTGCTGGATTGCTGGAAGCGGTAGGATTGGGCGACAAACTGGGCAGACCCAGCCGTCATCTTTCGGGAGGTGAACAACAGCGTGTTGCTATCGCGCGCGCATTAGCCAACGATCCGCGAGTGATCCTGGCAGACGAGCCCACAGGCAATCTCGATACAGCGAATTCGGAGCGCGCCTTTGAACTGCTGCAAAACATCGTGCAGCAAGGCGGTAAGGCTCTGCTCTTAGCCACGCACAACCCGGTCATCGCGGAAGCCTGCGATTGGATCCACGAAATGAAAGATGGCCGGGTTATTGCAAGCCATCCCCGTGGCACGCAGATCTCAATCGTTAAGTAACGCCGGAATCGAGTTACGAAATCGCTGCGTCAACTTTGTAGGGGAACGTGTATCGAATCAGTAGAGCGCGGAAGATGTGGATCACGGCGCTAGCCATTCCCCAGAGACAGATCCAAATGAAGCCATTTGCCGGGACGCCGATCACAAGGCAGAACGTGAACAGCCACGTGTAAATGTTGCGGCGTCCCGCGACAGAGCGCACGAGTCGATCGAATCGAGAAAAATCATCCAGGCTTCGACCGACTCGGCGCTGAACGAATTTTCTGGCGACGCGTTCGAGCGAGGTAAAGGCAAAGAAAGCGAATAAAAGCGCGTAGGCGTAGCGGACCTGGCCCGTGGCCTGAAAATGATACGCCAGCGCGATCCACCACGACCTCTCGACTACGTAGTCAAGAAGGTGCCGGCTTTTGTCATCTGAACTTTCAGGCGCGCCAGCTTCCCATCAAGGCCATCGGGAACTCCAATAATCAAGGCGAGGAGCGCTCCAGCCCAGAGGTATCCCAAAGCATAAAGCACGGTCACGCTGAAGCCGAGAACTCGGGTCCCAAGCGTGATCTGATTCGGAGTGATGCTCGTTCGACAGAGATGCGAAGCAAGCCACTTCTCAATCGGTGCATGCACAAGGGCTGGAAAATCGAGGACACCGCTCTGTGTCGCGTCGCGCAGCAAAACGTTCGGCCAGCGGCCGGAATTCCGGCAAAGGAGCGGGAAAAAAAACCGGCCGAACACTCCGGCGCATGCTCGGGACGTACGCTTGCTGTTTAGCGGCATCGACGGCTGCAATGCGGCCTGACATTACGTCCGATTCAAGCTCTTTCCTTAGTACGGCATTTCGATTTTTTTCTTGAAAGCCATTCGCCCGAGACCACGGCCGCGGGGGCTCCGTAAAACGGAGCTTCGCCTTACTGGGCGGCCGCCAGATCACGAATGCGCTTGGGACCACCGCCCCTCAGCCTTGACACGCGAGTTGCCAGCCTGTTCGCCAATTCCCGGCCGGCGTATTGCAGGGGATGGCTCACGGCCAGTGAGGCCTGTGCCGTGCAATAAACGCCGCATCTCGCCTGGCAATCCTTCTTCCGGTTGTAGCCCAGCAAATCTTCCCGCGTGATCTCGAGAATGTGCCTCTCGGTTCGCACCTGGCTGCAGAGCCAGAACTTGCCGGTCGATGAGACGAAGAAATATTTATAGCCCGCGATGCAGGTCCATTCGATCGGTTCCTGCCGCAGCAT
>Ga0193719_10000132_pt1 | contig 24218 bp, 25 predicted proteins | sample U2a2metaG_FD_160103 | JGI IMG/M metagenome (GOLD analysis project Ga0193719, IMG submission 160103) | Soil microbial communities from a riparian zone of the East river system, Colorado, United States - U2a2 | ecosystem: Environmental > Terrestrial > Soil > Riparian zone | place: USA: East... | reverse complement strand
ATACCCCGGCTGCAGTCGGCGCCGGCGCTTGCGCGGATTCTCAAGCAGGGTCTGAGCGACGGCTTCCAGGCCGTGCGGGAAGCGGAGATCGAGCACCTGTCAAATCGCCACGAGGTCCTGGCCTAGGCCGGCTGAGGCAGCCTGAGACCGTCATGACAAAGATCCTCGCGATTGCCGATGAGGTCGACGAGGCGATGTACACCGGCAAGCTCGAGCGACTGCGTCCTGACCTGGTGGTTTCCGCCGGAGACCTGCCTTTCGACTATCTCGAGTACATCGTCAGCCGGCTCAATGTGCCACTCGTGTACGTGCCGGGCAACCACGATCCAGAGCTGCGGTCGCCGGATCCGACCTGGGCCCCGCTTGGGGCCGAGCGTCCGCTGCCAGGACCGCAGGGCTGCGAGAACGTGGACGGCCGCGTCGTCGTTGCGGCCGGGCTCCGCATCGCCGGGCTTGGCGGCTCGATGCGCTACAAACCAGGCTCGAACCAGTACTCGGATGCCGAGATGCGCTGGCGGGCGCTCAGCCTCGAGGTCCGCGTCAAGCTGAATCCATCCCGACGCGCTCGCAAGGTTGACGTCCTGCTGACGCACTCTCCGCCACTCGGCTGGGGGCAGGACGATCTTGCCCACCGCGGATTTTCGGCTTTCGTGCGGCTTGTCAAGGACCTCGAGCCAAAGGTGCTCGTCCATGGCCACGTCCACCCTTTCGGCCGGACCAAGCCCGAACGCCTCCTGGGCACAACGCAGATCATCAATGCCGTCAGCTCTCGGTTGCTCGAGATCTAGAGCGGGAGGGTGACGCCGACTCCTTCGGCGAGCGCCCGATCGTAAACCAGCCGCGCGGTGGCTGCGTCCTCGACCGCATGGCCAGTCGACTTGTAGACGGTGATGTCGTCTTTCGAGGTCCTGCCCGCCTTAGTGCCCGCAAGCACCTCGCCGACTTCGGTGATGCTCTCGGCGTCCATCCCCTGCAGCTCGTGAGCCCCGGCCGGCGGAGCGTTCAGGGCGGCGCCGCGCCATTCGACGAACACCTTGGCCGCGGCCAGCGTCTCGCGATCCAGCTCAGGGCCGAAGGTGCCGCCAACCGAGCTGACGTGAACACCTGGTCCAAGCCAATCGCGGCGAATGATCGGCTCACGCGCGTCGGTGCAGCATGCGACGACGTCAGCGCCGCGCACTGCGGCCTCGAACGACGTTGCGACTCGCGCCTTCGGATGCCTGGCCGCCAGCGCCGACGCCTTCTCCTTGTCGCGAGACGCGACCCGAATCTCCTCGAAGTCCCGCACCCGCGTAAACGTTTCGAGGTGTGAGCCGCCCTGCACCCCGGCGCCCAGAATCGCCAGAACCCTGGCATCCGCCCGAGCCAGCTCTCGCGCTGCAACCGCGGCAGTGCCACCGGTACGGATCGCAGTGATGTAAGCGCCGTCCATCAGGGCAAGCGGCGCCCCATCGTCCTCGTCAAACAGCGCAATCAAACCCTGGTGGCTTGCGAGTCCGCGCGAGTGATTGCCGGGGAAGACTGTCACCAGCTTGACCTCCAGCGCCACCCCCGGCACGTAGCCCGCCATCGCGCCGAGCAGGCCCAGGTCTGGAACGCGTGCCCCGATGCGTGGAGGGACCGATGTGATGCCAGAAGAGAAGATGATGAGCGCCTTCGCGAGAGCCTCGAGCATCGCGTCCACATCGAGCAGGCGCTCGACGTCCGCACGGCACAAGTAGAGAAGCTCACCCACCTCTCGGCATGATATTGCCTGCGGTGAAGGACTTCCTGCGCAACGGAAAGCTGCTGACCCTGATGCTCGGGCATCTGACGGTGGATACCTACGTGGGTGTCATCCCGGTGCTCTATCCGGTTTTGATCGGCCGATTTCAGCTGAGCCTTGCCACAGTCGGCCTTGTGAGCCTCGCCTACAGCGGCATGGCGGCGATCTCCCAGCCGCTCTTCGGCGTGATCGCCGACCGTTTCGGGACCCGCCTGACCGGCCTGGCTCTGGCCTGGACGGCGATCACCTTTGCGCTCATCGGTTTCGCGCCCACCTTTCCGCTCCTGCTGGTCGTCGCGTGCCTCTCAGGCCTGGGGTCCGGCGCGTTCCACCCCTTCGGGGCCCTGGACGTCCGTGCCCTGCTGCCTGCCTGGAGGCGCAGCTTCGGCATGTCGGTCTATGTGACCGCAGGGACAGTTGGCGTCGCCATCGGCCCTCTGGTCGGGATCGTGCTGTTCGGTGCGCTCGGCATCCACGGCACAGGTTTTCTACTCATACCCGGCCTCGCGGCAGGCCTATACCTCTTATGGAGGATGCGGGCGGCCCCGCTGCGCACCGCGGCGGCAGTGCGCGTGGTTGCGGGGCAAGCGGCGCCGGTCTTCGCCCTGGCCATGGTGATCGGCGTGATGATGTCCCGCAGCTGGACCGTCGGCGTTTTTCAAGCGTTCACCCCGACCTGGTACGCCCAGCTTGGCTATGGGCCGAGCTTCTACGGCCCTCTCGTCACCACCTTTGTGCTGGCGAGCGCCATCGGCACTGTCGGATGCGGCTCACTGGCCGACCGATACGGCCGCCGAACCGTGATTCTCGTGACGCTGGTCCTGAGCGCGCCGGCGATCCTGCTCTACACGCTGTTCCCTGGGCCGTGGGCTTTCCTCAGCGCGATCCTGATCGGCGTGCTGGCCGCCTCGACAGCCCCGCTGATGCTGCTCATGGCGCAGCAGCTGATGGCCTCGCGCGCCGGCCTCGCATCGGGTCTGGTGATGGGTCTTGGGTTCGTGACTGGGGCTATCGGAGTGCCGATCAACGGAGCGATTGCGGATGCGATCGGCCTTCAGAAGTCGCTGATGACCCACGTCATTCTGGTTCTCGCGACGATCATCCTCGCGTGGTTTCTGCCTCGCGAGGATGAGATGGAACGCCACACGGTCGGCGCACGTGAGGCTCAGCCGGCGGTGACTCCATGAGAATGTGAGCTGTGCTGACGACTGGCGAGCAGATGGAGATCGTGGTCCATGATGACGCGGCCGCCCTGGCGAAGCTCTTCAAGCTGCCGGTGGCCAAACGTCTTGGCGCGCTGGCCCTGATGCGTGGCATCTCCGAGTTTGACGAGCCCGAGATGAAGCGTCTGAAGCAGGTGCACGAGCAGGGCGACGGATTCAGGGTGGGAGTCGACGACCCTCGCTATGCGACTGCCCTCGCGCGCCTCGTCGAGGCAGACGCATGGGGCCAGCTGCGGCGAGAGCTGGCGCGTGCATGGGAGTACCAGCGGTCGGTCCTGCCTGGAATTCACCATGCCGAAAGTGTTGACGTCACGCTCACCCTGGGGAACCCTGACGACCCGGTTTTCATCGAGCGCACGCGCGGGTATTACGGGATGGGCTCCATACCGGGAAGCATCTGGATGGTGGCGTGGCCGACTGACTACAACGTCTCGCGGATCGGCGCGTGCGGGGTGCACGAGCTGGCCCACAACCTTCGCACGCCGAACGTCGAAGGCCATTTCGACCTCGCCGAGTGGGTGATCCACGAAGGCCTCGCCGAGGTCTTCACAGTCGAGGTGTGCGGGCCTGACTCCACAGGAGCGTGGTACTCGTCGGTGGCCGGAAAAGAGCTGGACGCGGCATGGCAGAAGGTCACCGCTGCATTCGGAACCGGCCGGTCGTTTCCAGACTGGACTCCGTACGTCCTCGGTGACGAGGTGGCGGCGCGGATGGGCTTGCGACCGGTGGGAGTTCCCCATATGGGGGGCTATGCGGTCGGCAGGGCGATCATCGAGCGCTACCTTGCAGCGACGGGGCTGAAGGCGGCACAGGCGATGGTGCGACCGAAGAACGAGATCCTGGCGGGCGTCGGGCTCGCGCGCAAAGACAAGAGATGAGCGCCCTGCCGAAGCGTTGATCGGGAACGTTTACGAGGCGGCCGGTGGACAGGAGACATTCCGGCTCCTTGTTGAGCGCTTCTATGCAGCGGTGGCGGATGACCCCTTGCTGAGACCGATATACCCGGAAGCAGACCTGGCGAGCGCCACCAAACGTCTCACCATGTTCCTCATCCAGTACTGGGGCGGGCCGTCAACTTACAACGAGCAGCGCGGCCATCCGCGGCTGAGGATGCGTCATCAGCCCTTCGCCATCGGGCAGGCGGAGCGTGACGCGTGGCTTGGCCACATGACGGCGGCTGTCGACTCGTTGGAGCTCAGGCCGGCCGTGCGGAAGGCGCTGATCGACTACTTCGAGACAGCATCCACAGCCATGATCAACCGGCCGGCTCCGCGCTGATCGGAGCGACGGAAGGTGCGGGAGCTGCGTTCGGCTCTGGCTTGACGAGGTCCTCGGCAACCGGGGATGCAGCTTCCAGCTCGATCGTCAGTGTGTGCCCTGACGCCTTCGCGCGGCGGAGCGCCGCGCGCAGGCGGGGGATCTCCGCGCGCAGAGGCTGCTCGACCCAGTCGAACGCGATCACGCGCTCGTTGACCTCCCAGAAGAGGCCGTTCTGCATCGACTCCATGCGATCCAGCGCAGCATCGACGAACTCCGGTGGCGCCGCCGCGATGCCTTCGACAAGGATGTGGGCGACATCCTTCTGGTCGGCTGCCATGGCCCAGAAGGTGAGCTTGGCCACGCCTTTGAACAGTCCGTTGAGGCCGATCGGGCGGGCGTTGGGGATCAGGTCGAGGAGGTTGCGGACCATCAACAGCGCAAGCCGCTTGGTGACCTCCGGGTCGCGCGCCCTCGCCTCGATGGCGAGGTCTGCCACGTCCTCCGCCGCCGCGCCGAAGATCGCAGGCATTCCCGCCTCGTCGAAGTGCCGGCCGTAGCGGAGCAGATGAGCCGCGGCCTCGACGGCAAGGTCGGGCCGCCATTCGAGCGATCCGATCGCCAGCCTGCGGTACTCGTTCATGATCGCCGAGGCGAATGTTGGCGCCGACTGGTTGATCGCCCCGCGCAGGTAGGTGTTGAAGAAGCGAACGCACAGCTCGGCCACCTCCGAGTCGCCCTGTTCGATGGCGGCCAATCCGACCTTGCGCGTGGCGACGGCGATCGCATGCACCGCCTCCTTCCTGTGCACTGGCGTGAGCCCGATCATGTCGACGAAGCTGGACATGATCGTGTAGGTGAACCAGGTGCCTGCGCGATTCACCTCGGCAAGAATCTGATCCGACGCCCCAGGCAGCTCGGAGTGGCCGACCTTCAACCAGTCGGATTTCAAGTCCTTCTTGATTGGAAGGTAATCCTCGGCGAGGAGCTGCCCCAGCACCTCGATGCTGAGGACGCATATCGGCACATCGCCCAGCTGGATCGAGCCGAACGCGATGTCGGTCACTTGCGCAATCGATGTCATGAGCTCGCCGCGGTGGCGCCGGCTGTGCTTGCTCTTCACGGCCGCACGCAGCTCCCGTCTGGCTCGCCGGATGATGCCGCTCACCAGCGTCTCAGCGCGCATTACTTCGAAGATGTAGCCGACGTAAGGCAGCAGGATCGCGAAGTTGATCAGCGCCAGAGTCACCGCGGCCGCGACGCTCCACCTCGGTACGTAGTCGACCTTGACCTCTGCGCGAACCAGGAACGTGTAGAGGATGGATGCCAGAGCGAAGCTCAGCACGAGGGCGTTGAGCGGGTTGCGCGTGAAGATCCCCATGATCCGTGGCGAGTAGCGCGACGATGTCGTCTGGATGCCGAAGACGACCGAGACGATGACGATGCTTAGCGTGACGCCCTCGGCGCCTCCGACCAGTCCGAGCGTGCCGGCGGCGGCCGCCGGATCGGGAGTAAAGAAATCGACGATCGACCTGTAATGGATGGCGTCGAGGAAGCCGAAGAGGATGACCAGCATGAGCGAGACGGTGACCAGGGCAAGGCCTGACAGTCCTGCGCCGAACCAGCCGCGAGCGTTGCTGTCCTTCACCTGCCGCGCCGCTGATTTCGGCGCGTCTTCAGCCATCGATTGATCCCAAGCTCACGGCACGGCGATCCTAAGCGATCGGCACGCGCCTAGCTACAGTTGATAGCCGTGTTCCGCGCGATCGTCTTCGACTTCGACGGGCTGATCCTCGACACAGAGGAGCCGATCTACAGGTCCTGGCTCGAGGTGTACGAGGCCCATGGCGAGGCGTTGCCTTTCGAGCGGTGGGTGCAGACCGTCGGCTCGACGACCGCCGAGTTCCATCCACAGCACCACCTCGAAGAGCGCCTGGGACGGCCGCTGACTCAGGAGGTCATCGAACGCCGGATCGGGCGCCGGACCGAGATGATCCTCGCCCAGCAGCTTCTGCCTGGAATCCTCCAGCACGTCGACGCGGCAAAGTCCCTGGGGCTCAAGCTTGGAGTGGCGTCGAGCTCGACGCGGGATTGGGTAAGGGGCCACCTGGACCGGCTCGGCATCCTCGGCAGGTTCGACTGCGTGCGCTGTCGCGACGACGTCGCCAGCGCGAAGCCGGCGCCTGACCTCTACATAGCGGTGCTCGATTGTCTCGGCGTCAGCCCTGCGGAAGCGCTGGCCCTAGAGGACTCGCCAAACGGCGTGATCGCCGCCAAGCGAACAGGGATGCGGTGCGTTGCCATCCCCAACAGCATCACCGCCCAGCTCGACCTCAGCGCGGCGGACATCGTGCTCCCCTCGCTCTCCGAGGTTACCCTGCCCGAGTTGCTGCAGCGGCTCGACTCCCGCCCCAGCCTTTAAGAGGCTGGGCCGGAGATGCCAACCGGTGCTTCGGCGCCCATGCGGCCCATCTGCGTTGTTGCGACCTGCGTTGCTCGCTTACGCATCCACGGATGCGCGCGCTGCGCTACTCGGCCACTCCACTGGGGTCCCCATCGCGCAGCGATGGGAGGGACCCCTGGACACCGAATCTCTCGGCCGGCCCTCCAGCCCAGCCTCTAACCTAAACGCGTGCGAATCGGAATCCTGACCGGTGGCGGCGACGCGCCCGGGCTTAACGCGGCCATCCGAGGAGTCGCGAGGCGCGCCTTCCAGCTCGGCCATCGCGTGAGCGGAGTGCAAAACGGATGGGCCGGGTGCATCGAGGACGGGCTCATCGAAGAGCTCGCACCTGAGGGCGTCCGCGGGATCCTTCACCTGGGCGGCACGATCCTCGGCACCTCCCGCACCAATCCCCTGAAGATGAAGGACGGCATCGCGACGGTGATTCGTGTCCTCCGGCGCAGCGGCATCGACGGGATAGTGCCAATCGGCGGCGACGACACTCTGAGTGTCGCGGCCGCGATGCACGATGCGGGATTCCCGACAGTGGGAGTGCCCAAAACCATCGACAACGACCTCTCGCTGACCGAGTTCTGCATCGGCTTCGACACTGCCGTCGGCGTGGTGACGGAAGCACTGGACCGCTTGCACACCACCGCATCCGCACACCATCGCGTGATGGTGGTCGAGGTGATGGGCCGCGACACGGGCTGGGTGGCTCTGGTCGGGGGCCTCGCCGGTGGGGCCGACCTAATAATCATCCCCGAGTTCGAGTTCACGCTGAAGGAGGTGGTCAGCCACCTCTACCGGCGCCGTGGCGATGGCAAGCTTTTCAGCATCATCGTCGTCGCGGAGGGTGCCCACATCCCCGAGCTCGAGGACGAGGCGGGTGCGGGCCAGGCGACAGACGCTTTCGGCCACGTGCAGCTGGCCAAACGTGGCATCGGCGATGCGCTGGCGAGAAGGGTCGAGAGCGAAACCGGGTTTGAGACACGCGTGACTGTGCTCGGCCACCTTCAGCGGGGTGGCTCACCCACGCCCACAGACCGGATCTGGGCCACGCGCCTTGGCGTTCGGGCCGCGGAGCTGATCGCCGAGGGCAAGAGCGGAGTGATCCCGATCCGGCGAAACGGTGACGTGGAGATCGTCCCGCTCGCAGACGTCGTGAAAGAGACGCGACGCGTGCCCCGCGAGCTGTACGACTTGAGCCGGGTCTTCGAATGAGCAGGTCGCCCACAAGAAAGAAGCGGATGCTGGACCTTGCGGGCGGCGGCGACGACGGGTCAACAGGCCTTCTTGGAGGTGGGCGCGCGCGCAAGGACGATCCGCGCATCGAGGCCTACGGCACCGTCGACGAGGCATCAAGCGCGATCGGTCTAGCTAAGGCTCTGACCGAGCACGCGCGCGTGCGCGCGATCTGTGAAGAGCTGCAGCGAGGCCTCTACGCAATGGGTGCGGAGCTGGCCACGAACCCTGACTCCAAAGTCTCTTTTGGCAGCACAACTGCGGCGGGGGTTGAGCGCCTGGAGGAATTCACGGCGGAGCTCGAGCGGACCGTCCCGATGCCTGACGGCTTCATCCTGCCGGGCTCGACGCCGGCCTCAGGGGCCCTTGACCTTGCGCGCGCCATCACGCGTCGGGCGGAGCGCCGGTGCCTCACGCTCGAGCGCGCGGGAGGGTTCGACAACCCTCAGGTGCGCCGGTGGCTCAACCGTCTCAGCCTCCTGCTCTTCGTGCTCGCGCGCTACGAAGAAGGGCTCTCAGGGCGTGCGTCCAAGGCGGCAAAACGCGTTCGAGCTAAGCTTCCTGGGGGATAGCTGCAAATGGCCTACGTCGCCTTGGCCGCCGCTGGTTTGCTCGTCCTGTACGTGGTTGTCTCGTACGTCGTGTACCGGCGCGCGTTCGTCGCCGCGAAGCCCGAGTTCTTAGACGACTTCACGTTCACGCCCTTCGAGTTCCAGGCCGACTCCGAGGAGGCCGAGCTCGTGACCGCCGACGGTGTCAACTTCGGCGCCTGGCATTTCCGGCAGCCTGGATCACCACAGACCGTCATCGTCTCCGGAGGACACAAGGGTCAGCGCACCAACTCACTTGGCATCTCGGCGGCCCTGTGGCGCAAGGGCTTCAACGTCATCCTTTATTCGTATCGCGGCATGCCGGGCAGCGATCGCGCGCCAATCACCTTCGGCATCAAGGAGGTGCTCGAGCTGCAGGCGGTGATCGCTTTCGCCAGAAAACGCATCCCGCACGCAAGGATCGGGCTCCTCGGCTACTCGATGGGAGCTGTGGTTTCCCTCCTTGGCGCTGCGGGCGAACCTGGCGTCGAGGCGCTGGTGCTTGACAGCCCGTTCAGCGATCTGCGCACTTTGCTGGCCGAGAACGTCAGGCACGCGACAAAAGTTCCTGGCGCACCTTTCGTCTGGTTGGCGGGAATGATGCTTCGAGCGCGAAGCGGAACCCGGCTTTCCGACTGCAGCCCTCAAGCAGTCTTGAGCTCGCTCGAGCCGCGCCCTCTGTTCTTCATCCACGGCGGCGCCGACGACATCACCTCGGTGAACCACAGCCGCCGTCTCTACGACGCTTACCGTGGCCCGCGCGAGATCTGGATCGTGCAGGGCGCTCCCCATACAGGCGCCTACTTCGCAGATCGTCAGCTGTACGTGGAGCGGGTGGCCGGCTTTTTCGCAAGGCACCTGGGCCTTGACGTCAGCGGCCACCTCCGCCTGGTCGAAGAGGAAGAAGTCAGCTAGCCGGCCAGGGTGCTGCTCAGGTGGATCCCATTCGCCCAGTAGGTTCCCGTAGGTCCAGCGGGCAGCAGGTCGTACGTCCTGTCGCCGGTGTATGGGACCTCCTGCCACAGAGTGACCGCCGAGCCGTCGACCACGTCGCCGACCGCCAGCGAGCCGAGCTGGCGCCCGTCCGCGGTTCGATGTCCGGGCGACGCCAGCAGCTCGCGGCCGTCGGCCAGGGTGAGGCGCACCATCACGTGCCCGGCCGGCACCGGTGTGCTGCCGACCTCGAGCACCGCCGCGGCCAAGCGCCTGCCATCCCCGGACGCGGTCCAGACCAGCATGCCCGGCTGGATGTCGGTGACCCGCACCGCACCGTCGGGAGTCGCGATCAAGGTGTTTGCGGCAAGGCAGATGGGACAGGGCGGAGGCCCTGAAGCCGTCTTCGAGGCAACCCTCACGACGCCGTCGATCCTCACCGTTCCTTTGACGAGCTCGATTGAGGTTTGGCTTTGCGCACGAAACTCGAACGCGTAGTCGTTGCCGCTTTGGGTGAGGGTCAACGCCTGCATCAGCTTGTAGGCACGGTAGAGGGTCAACTTCTGGGCGTTGCTGAGATCGCCTGAAGGGAGATGTTCGTGCGCGATGATGGCGGTGTAGAGGCCTGCCTGGGCACGGATCGCCGGATACTGCGCAGTGGCGTTGGCCTCCTCGCCGCCCGGGCGGGCGACCGGGTAGAAGTCGGGATCGCAATAGACGGGCTTGCCCACCGAGTCCATGACTTTGAACTTGAGCTCGTCGACAGTGAGCGGGTTGCCGACCTGGCTCGGCGCAGCCTCTCCGCATGCGATCGCGAACAGCAGGGCCACCGCGGCCAAAACTCGGGTCATCTCGCTAATTGATACGCCCCGGGTGGAGTTCAGGTAATGAGCGGAACCAAAGGTATCCCACCAGCGTATTGACCTGAGATGGGTCTGCACTGTGCGAACCTATAATCGCGAGGATGGTGAGGAGCTTGCACAGTGGCAACTGACGTCGTAACCCGGGTCGCGGAAGCCGTCATGTCCAACGTCGGACGCGCGATAGTCAATAAGGAGGACGAGGTCAGGTTCTGCCTGGTCACCCTCCTGTGCGAGGGACACCTTTTGATCGAGGACGTTCCAGGTGTGGGCAAGACGATGCTCGCCAAGTCGCTCGCCCGTTCTCTCGACTGCAGCTTTCGCCGTATCCAGTTCACGCCCGACCTGCTCCCTTCTGACGTCACCGGCGTGAGGGCCTTCAACCAGAAGGTCAGCGATTTCGAGTTCAGGCCAGGACCTGTCTTTGCCCAGATCCTCCTCGCCGACGAGATCAACCGAGCCAGCCCGAAGACGCAGGCTGCCCTGCTCGAGGCGATGGAGGAGCGTCAGGTCACCATCGACGGCGACACCCACGAGCTGCCGAAACCCTTCATGGTCATGGCGACGCAGAACCCTGTCGAGTATTCCGGGACGTTCCCGTTACCTGAAGCCCAGCTCGATCGCTTCTTAATGAAGGTGAGGCTCGGATATCTGTCGGAAAAGGAAGAGGCAAACCTTCTTGGCCAGCACAAAGTCGAGTCGCCGATGCTGGAGCTGCAGCCTGTGGTGTCGCCATACGAGCTCAAGAGCGCGCAGAGCGCGGTCAGGGAGGTGTTCGTCAAGCCCGAGCTTCGCGAATACATCGCCCGCCTGGTCGGACGAACACGTGGCAATCCTGAAGTTGCCCTCGGCGCGAGCACTCGTGGCACCCTCAACCTGTTTCACGCAAGCCAGGCCCTGGCCGCGGTCAAGGGCCGATCGTTCGTCATCCCTGACGACATCAAGGCGCTGGCGGAGCCGGTCCTGGCGCACCGGATCATCCTCCGTCCGAATGCCGAGATGCAGGGGCAGAGCGCGGGCAAGCTCGTGGCAGGGCTGCTCGAGCGCGAGCACGTCCCCCAAATGGCTTACGACGGGTGAGCAGCGCATAGCGCTGGTTCTTAAATGAGCAAGGTCGCCCTGGCGCTGGCGCTCGGCCTGCTCCTCTTTTCAACGTACCTGACAGCGGTCCGGCCCGCCTATGCGTTTGCGTACGCGCTGTGCATGCTTTTCGTGATCGCATGGGCATGGCCGCGGTTCGCGATCCGCGGGATGACAGTGACGCGCCACCTCGACCCTGGAACGCCAACCGTCGGCGAGCCTTTTGAAGAGGTGCTGACTGTGCGGCGGACGGGATTCATGCCCGCGCCCTGGGTCGAGGTTCGTGACCTCAGCGGCATCGCCGACTACCAGCCTGGCCGAGTGATCTCGGTCGGCGGGGAGCCTGTCAGCTGGAAGGCGCGCGGGGTCTACCGGCGGCGCGGGTGGATGACCTTCGGACCGACCTCCCTGCGAGTTCGCGAGCCCTTCGGGCTCTTCAACCAGGAGATGAAGCTGGGGCAGCGCACATCGGTGCTCGTTTATCCGCGAGTGCGCCCGATTCCGGACATCATGACGCCCAGCGCGCTGCAGGTCGGAAACTCGCAGACCTTTGGTGCCTGGGCGGATTACCCGCCAGAGACCGGAGGGGTTCGCGATTACGCGACCGGCGACAACTTCGGGCGGATCCACTGGGCTCTCTCCGCGCGGCACGGGCGGCTGATGTCCAAGACGTTCGAGCAGCCCCTCACGACGGACCTCTGGATCCTCCTTGACCTCGACAGGAACGTACATTTCGGCGAGGGCGAGGAATCGACAGTCGAGTACGCCGTCAGCCTGGCGGCTTCGATGGCGTCGCAAGTCCACAGCCGAGGCCGCCAGGTGGGCCTGATCGCCAACGACTCGAAGGGCACCATCCTCGAACCGCATCGAGCCGTGCGCCAGGATCGATTGATCCTCGATTACCTGGCGGTGGCGCAGCCCGACGGGCGGACGCCGCTGACGAAGACGCTCGCCTGGGATCGAATCCGGCGCCTGCCCCGGCGCGCCATCGCCGTCATCACCCCCAGTGCCGACCCTGACTGGGTGCGCCTGCTCCAGGCTGTGCGCGGTCGCCGCACGACGATGATCGTCTTCTATCTCGATGTGGCGAGCTTTGGCGGCCCCGATCAAAACCCCAGCTTCGACCTCGGCCAGGATGTCGACCTTTACGTCATACGTTCCGGAGACGACTTCGGGCGGTTGGTGAGGACGCGAGATGCAATCCGTATCGCCTAGCCCGAGATTTCAGCTGGCCCTGGTTCCGGGTCGGGTTTGGAGCCGCACGCGTGCCTCCATGACCGGGGGGCTCGGGTGGTCGGCCGTTCTCATCGTCCTGCTCACCTTCATGATCGCCCGCTCGACGGCGACCGCCGCCTGGGTCAATGGAATCGATGTGGTCACCCTCGTGGCGCTCGCCGGCGCCCTCTTCATGGGCGTGCTGGCGGTCACTAGGGTGCCGTGGGTTGCGGGCCTGGGCGTCGGCCTTCTGGCGGGGCCGATCGTGGCCGCTTTCGCCGCCGGGCCGGTGCTTCGCGCTGCGCACCCCGACGACACATTGAATATCGGCCTCGCCAGCACCTGGTGGGCTCGCATCGCCGATGGGTCGGCGTCGGTCGACCCTACCTTCTACCTCTATCTGATCTGCGTCCTCATGTGGGTCACCGGCGGATGGCTCAGCTGGTGCGTGCTCCGGTGGCGGCGAACGATGTTGGGCCTGGTGCCTGGCGCTGCGGCCTTCGCCACGAACCTGCTGAACTACCCTGCCGACCAGAACGGCTACACGCTCGCCATCCTCGTCCTCACCCTGGCGTTGCTCCTGTGGACCAACTACACAGGGTCGGTGGCGAATGCGATGCGTGCCCGGGTGAAGCTGACAGGCGATGCACGCTGGGACTTCTGGGAGAGCGGGCTCGTCGCGATGGCGGCTCTGATCGTCGTCGCGATCTTGCTGCCGCCGCTGTCGACGGTTGACCGAACCATCGAGGTCCAGTCGAGCGCTTTCTCGAGCTGGGCCAAGCTACAGCAGAAGCTCAGCCACGCCACCACCATCGGCCGTGGGAACCACGGCCCCGGCACGACCGGCTTCTCGACAGAGGTCGCACTGAACGGGCCGTTGAAGAGGACGCACGACGTCGTGTTCACCTATACCTACACCGCCACGTCAGGGCCGCGCTACTTTCGCGGTGTCAACGAAACACAGACGTGGGCAGGTGAGTGGCGATACCCGGTGATAGTTCATTTCCAGCAACGAATCACGAAGAACACGATCCCGACATACGCGGAGAACTATCAGAAGCTGGCGCTGACCCTCTTTCAGGTCAAGATGATCTCTCCTCCGATCGGTAACGCCGACATCCTGTTCTACCCCGGGACCCTTTACCGCACGGATCGAGAATCCATCGCGAGTCAGGTCATCCTGCCTTTCAACCCATCGCTCGCAACCGTCGACCGCCTCTCGAGCACGGCTCCCTCTGTGTCGACGGGTAACTACGTCGTCACCACCGAGTATTCGACAGCCACCGAAGCCGACCTGCAGCAGGCGAGCACCGCATATCCAGAATGGGTTTCTAGCAACTACACAGGTCTCCCCGAGAGCGGTTATCGCAGCAAGGAGGTGCTGGACCGCATCCACCAGCTCGCAGTCAAGGTGACGGAGGCCGCCGGCGCGAAAACCCCATACGACAAGGCCAAGGCGATTGAGGCATACCTTCGTGACAGCAAGAACTTCACGTACACGCTGACCCCGCCACCGCCCCCAGCCGGTTCGGATCCACTGGGGTTCTTCCTGTTCACCTCCAAACAGGGCTATTGCGAGTTCTTCGCGTCTGCGATGGGTGACATGCTGCGCAGCATCGGCATCCCGACAAGGCTTGTGAACGGGTTCGGGCCTGGCACCTACGAAACCACCACCAACGCCTGGGTGGTGCGCGGTGAGGACGCGCACACTTGGGTTGAGACCTACTTTCCGGAGTACGGATGGATTCCTTTCGAGCCGACTGCGGACGGCAGTTACTCTTCGGTCACGCGCGGATCCACGGGCTCCCCCTGCTTCCGCGACAACTGCGACAGTCTGGGCGGCGGCTCCACCGGCGGCACGGTCGGGCCTCCCATCAAGCCTGGGGACGTTGGCCCGCAGGACGATCCGGGAGCAATTCCCAGCAGCACGCAGGTGTTCACGTTCCGAATTCCTGACGCCGGGACCCTGATGAGGATCGTCGGTGTCCTGTTGGCTCTGATCCTGCTTCTGCTCGTCGCGGTCGTCAGGTACTTGAGGCCTCGGAGTGTTACGAATGTGTGGAAACGCACCCTGGTCCTCGCACGCCTCGCCGGCGCTGAGCGCCGTACCGGGGAAACTCCTCTCGAGCTCGGCCGCCGCTTGGCGCGCACTTTCCCCGAAGCGTCGGAGCCCGTTCGTTCGCTCGCCGATGGTTTCGTCGTGTCGGCATACGCGCCGCCGGACATGGCAGGCAGTGCAAGGACTTCGGTGATGGAGGCGTGGGCTGCGCTGCGCCCGATGCTGCTGCGGCGGCTGGCTTCCCGCCTGCGTCCCAACAGGGCCTGACCCCAGCGTCCCTCCGGGGTGGGACACTAGACACGTGACAAGAGAGGTGGACGCCGGCGCGCCCGCCGGGGTGGCGGGGCGCACCTACCCCGCAGTCACTTTCAAGATCGAGCCAGAACGTGTGACAGCGTTCGCGCGAGCAATCGGTGCAGACCCTGCCGCCGGGGTGCCGCCCACGTTCGCCGCCGTCTACTCGCTCGGCGTCACCGCCCCACAGCTCTTCGGTGACACTGACGCTGCGATCGACTTCGCAAAGCTGCTTCACGCGGAGCAGGAGTTCGTGTGGAGCCGCCATCCCGAGCCTGGCGAGACTGTGAGCTCGCGGGGCAGGATCGCTTCCGACATCAGCCGGCGAGGCATGCGCTTCGTGTGGTTCGAGACCGAAACCCAAAGCGCGAGCGGCGACGAGATCTGCACGTCGCGCGCGCTGTTCGTGATCCGTTCGTGAGATCGGAGCGCCGCGCATGAGCGAGAGGCGAGTGACATTCACAAAGGAGCAAATCGCTTCGTATGCCGAGGCATCGGGCGACCACAACCCAATCCACCTCGACGACGATTTCGCCCGCTCGGTCGGGCTGCCGGGAGTGATCGCGCACGGCCTGCTGCAGATGGGGATCGCGGGAACCGTTGCCGCGGAGAAAGCGGGTGGAGGCGATCGCCTGCGCCGGCTTCACTGCCGTTTCGCCGGCATGGTGGTGCCTGGCGACACGGTCACCTTCACAGCGGAGCCGGTAGGGCCTGGAAAGCTCGAGCTCCGGGCCGTCAACCAGCGCGGCGAATCTGTCCTGACCAAGGCCGGCGCGGAGTACGTTTAGCCGCGAATGCCGCTCGACTTCTCCCTGACCCCGGAGCAGGAGGCGATCAAGGAGCTCGCGCACGACTTCGCCGAGAAGGAGATCAGGCCGGTCGCCGCCTACCACGACGAGACCGAGGAGTTCCCATATGAGCTCGTCAAGAAAGCGCACCGGCTCGGCCTGACGCCCGCTGCCTTCCTGCCCGAAGAGTATGGAGGCCAGAACCTCGACTTCCTGACCGAGCTCATGATCAACGAGGAGCTTCATTGGGGCTGCGCCGGCATCGCCGTCTGCATCCAATCGATGGCCCTCGCGATGGCCGGAATTCGGGCGAGCGGGACCGAGGAGCAGAAGAAGCGCTGGCTGCCTGAGTTCACCAACCCCGACAAGCTGGTCATCGGCGGCCTGGGGCTGACCGAGCCCGACTCCGGTTCGGATGCGCTGGCGATGAAGACGCGGGCCACCCGTGTCAGCGACGGTTACGTGCTCAATGGGACCAAGCAGTTCTGCACCAACGGCGGCATCGCCGACTACACCGTCATCTACGCCAACACGGATCCATCGAAGGGTCCGGCGGGCATCGCGTCGTTCCTCTTGCCGAAGGGCACCGAGGGGATGCGGATGGGACGCAAGGAAAAGAAGCTCGGCGTGCGCGCGAGCCATACCGCCCAGGTCATCCTCGAGGACTGCCACATCCCCTTAGATCACCGCCTGGGGGGTGAGCCCGACGCCGAGAACGCCGGTCCAGGCGCCCTCGGCGCCTTGATGACCCTGGAGGCCACCCGGCCAGGCATCGCTGCCGGTGCCCTCGGCATTGCGCGCGCGGCCTTTGAGTTCGCGCTTGATTACGCGCAGGAGAGGAAACAGTTTGGCAAGCCGCTCTGGCAGCATGAGGCGATCGGCTTCAAGCTCGCGGACATGGCGATGAAGATCGATGCGGCTAGGCTGCTCATCTGGCGCGCGGGGTGGATGGCCACCCAGGGTCAACCTTTCGAGCGTGCCGAGGGCTCGATGGCAAAGTGCTTCGCAGCTGACGTCGCCATGGAGGTGACCACCGACGCGATTCAGGTCCTCGGCGGCTACGGCTACATCAAGGAATACCCAGTCGAGAAGTGGTTCCGCGACGCCAAGATCTACCAGATCTGGGAGGGAACCGCGGAGATCCAGCGGCTTGTCATCTCACGTGCGATCTCCGGCTCGCGCGGAACCATCAGATTGAGGGGGTAACCGATGTTCGACCTATCAGGGAAAGTGGCAATTGTCACCGGCGCATCGCGCGGCCTCGGTCGCCAGGACGCGCTGACGCTGGCTCAGGCCGGGGCAGACGTCGTCATTACTGACATCCTCGTCGAGGACGATCCCGACCTTCAGAAGTCGGCCGAGGAGCTCGGTTCAGCTCTCGCCCAGTACGCGACGTCGCAGGGTTGGGTGCACACGAATCAGACCGCCGAGGAGGTCCGCAAGATGGGCCGGCGCTCGGTCGCCATCAAGATGGACGTGACGAATCGCGATCAGGTCCGCGATGTGTTCAAGAAGGTCAAGGACGAGTTCGGTCGCATCGACATCCTTGTCAACAATGCCGCCACGCTGGACAACGCCGCCCAGATCCAGAACATGAGCTATGAGCTGTGGGATCGAGACATCAAGGTCAACCTCACCGGGGCCTTCAACTGCACGAAGGAGGTGTGGCCCTACATGATCGAGCAGAAGTGGGGGCGGGTCATCTTCATGGCCTCGGTCGCCGGCACGATGGGCGGATTTGGCCAGGCCAGCTACTCGGCATCGAAGATGGCTGTGATCGCCCTCGCCAAGACCGCCGCTCTCGAGGGCGGACGCCACAACATCACTGCGAACGCGATAGTGCCGGGGATCATCGGCACCGAGGCTTTCAACATGGGCAACCCTGAGATGAACGAGCGGATCATGAAACGCTCAGTGTTCAAGCGTCCTGGCGAGCCCGCTGACATCTCACACGCCATCGCGTTCCTCTGCTCGGACGAGGCGGGATACATCACCGGCACAACGCTCGAGGTGGCGGGCGGCATTCCGCTCTTCACGTTCTAGCAAGACCGAATGGCTGAGTGCACCGACGTCAAGCGCGAGGGCGCGATCGCCCGCGTGGTCATGCACCGCAAGGGCAACAACTCGATCGCCGAAGATCTCATGGGGGAGCTCGCTGCGGCATTCACCGAGCTTGGCGCCGATCCCACGGTTCGCGTGATTGTTCTGGCGTCCGAGTACGAGAAGTACTTCAGCGTCGGCGCGGACCTGACCTCGCTGGCGGCCATCGATCGCGGGGCACCCGACGCGGCCGAGCAGATCGGTGGGTTCATGAAGCGAATGAACAGCCACTTTTCGGCGATCGAGCAATGCCCAAAACCGGTAATCGCAGCCATCAACGGCCACGCGCTGGGTGGCGGAAGCGAGCTCACGCTGTGCTGCGACTTCAGGATCATGGTCGAGGACGGACGATCGCGCATCGGCCAGACGGAGTCGGCGCTCGGAATCATCCCTGGAGCGGGTGGCACGCAGCGGCTGCCCCGACTGATCGGCAAGGCGCGGGCCCTCCGCTACATGATCGAGTCGACGAGGCTTTCGGCGAAGGAGGCCGAGGCGGTCGGTTGGGTGGACCAGGCTGTCGCACCGGAGGACTTCGTGGCCGCAGTCGACGACCGGGCCGCAAGGCTGGCTCGCGCTGCCACCTTAGCGATCGCGATGATCAAAGACGCGGTTCGACGCGGCTACGACCTGCCACTGGACGAGGCGTTGGAGATTGAGTCCCGCAATTTCGCTCGCGCCGCATTGAGCGACGACGCGGCAATCGGGATCCTGAGCTTCCTGTCGAAACAGGACCCTGAGTTCACCGGCAGGTAAGCGTGTCGATTCCGGACGTGCCCATTCGTCGTCTAGATGAAGCGGCGACAAAGACCGCCCAATCTGGAGAACGCGAATGAAATACGTTCTGATGTTTGCCGACAGCACCGAAAACCTGAAGGGCTTTGCGAAAGCGCCCGCCGCTGCTCGCGCCGCCGCGTTTGCCGAGGTCGGAAAGTGGTTCGAGGAGCACAGCAAGGCAGGTCGGATCCTCACCACCCACGGCCTCCAGGATCCGAGCACCTATACGACAGTGCGTATCAAGAATGGCAAGGCGATCGTCACGGACGGGCCTTTCATCGAGACCAAGGAGATCGTCAACGGATTTGCAGTCGTCGAGGTGAAGGATCTCGACGAGGCGCTTGCGATGGCGAAAACGTGGCCAGGTGGTGGCGATGGGCGCATCGTCGAGGTCCAGCCGGTCAACGAAGACATAGGCGCCTGACAGACGCGTAACGCCACCGATGCCGCAGTCGCCGCCGTCTTCCGAGAAGAAGCCGGGCGGCTGACCGCGGCGCTGGTTCGCGCTCTTGGCGACTTCGATCTCGCTGAAGAAGTCGTCCAGGACAGCCTGGTGGCAGCGCTCGAGAAATGGCCGACACAGGGCATCCCCGACAAACCCGGAGCGTGGTTGACGACCACGGCGCGGCGGCGGGCCATCGACATCCTGCGGCGCGACAAGCGATATCGCGAGAAGCTCGAGCTGATGGAGCGCTCGGACTTGGGACCTGATCCTGCAGAAGTCGACGACCGCCTGCGGCTGATCTTCACATGCTGCCACCCGGCGCTGTCGCAGGAGGCACAGGTGGCGCTGACCCTTCGCGCGGTCGCGGGGTTCACCACCCAAGAGATCGCCAGCGCCTTCCTGGTCTCCGAAGCAACTGTGGCCCAGCGCATGGTGCGCGCCAAGCGAAAGATCGTCGCCGCTCACATCCCGTACCGCATGCCGGAGGGCAATGAGGTCGCCGAGCGATTGGATGGAGTCCTTTCGGTTCTCTACCTGATGTTCAACGAGGGTTATCTGAGCCGCGGCTCCGAGGTCGCCATGCGCCGTGACGTAGCGGAGGACGCCCTCTGGCTCGCGCACCTTGTGGCCAAGCTCATGCCCGACCAGCCAGAGGTGTTCGGGCTGCTCGCGCTGATGCAGCTGACCCTGGCGCGTTCGCGAGCGCGATTCGACGAATCAGGCGAGATGGTGCTGCTCCCAGATCAGAAACGAACCCTGTGGGACCATGCAGCGATCGCCGAAGCCGTGGGGCTGTTGGAACGTGCGGGCTCGATGGGCGCCCCGGGACCCTACCAGCTGCAAGCGGCCATCGCCGCGATTCACTCCGAATCGAAATCTTGGGAAGAGACGGACTGGCGGCAGATCGTCCTGCTCTACGACGCATTGCTCCGCCTGTCTGACAGCCCGGTGGTGAGGCTGAACCGCGCAGTGGCGCTGAGCTACTTCGCCGGGCCCGACATCGCGCTCGGAGAGGTCAACGACCTGGCGATCTCGCTCGGCGACTACCACCTGTTCCATTCCGTGCGTGCCGACCTGCTGGACAGGATTGGGGAACAGGGCCTTGCTCATGAAGCACTGCGGCGCGCGCTGCAGCTGACTCAGAACCCAGCGGAACGGTCCCTCATCGAACGCAAGCTGCGCCTTTGACGGCTCCCTAACGCTCTGAGCGCGTCTCTCCCACCATGCCGAGCTGTGCCGTGCGACTCCGCACGAGCTCGACGACATCGTCGACGCGCTTAGGGTCGCTGCCGATGCAGCGGATCACGAGCTCCTTGGTCTCGAAGTTGGGATATGAGCCGACGGAGACGTCGGGGAAGGCTTCCTCGAGCTCGCGCATAAGCGGGTAGAACTTCGCCTCGACTGCGAAATTGAAGCGAACCTCACGGACCACCGCGGCCGAGCCTTCGGAAAGGAATTCGGGCTCGAGCTCCTCGGTGAATATTCCTTTCAGCTCCAGCGGAACGCCAGGCAGCACGAACAGTCGCTTGGCGTTCGACTCGTAGACGACGCCGGGGGCCATGCCGCGCCGGTTCTTGAAAACGTGCGCCGGGCCGGCCGGGATCCGCGCCATGCGCAGGTTGCCCTCCGTGACGTCAGGCGATTCGAGCAGCCCCGCCTCGTGCATGCGGCGCACTCTTCGCTCGATCCGCTCGCGCGTCTCCTCCCAAACTACGAGCTCGCGCCCGAGCGCCTCGGCGAGGGAGGCAAAGGTTCGATCGTCGGGCGTCGGCCCAAGGCCGCCACAACAGAAGACGTGCGTGACCTCCGCGTCAGCGAGCTCCCGGCGCACCTGTTCGACGATCTCTTGAGGACGGTCCCGGATGGCTGTGACGCGCTTCACCGGATAGCCGAGGATCCGCAGCCGTTCGGCAAGCCAGTGGGAGTTGGTGTCGAGGGTGAAGCCCCCAACCAGCTCGTCGCCAATTGCAACTATCGTCGAACAGGCCATGCGGGGACGATACTCGATGGGTGGAACCGGAGCGCCTTCACGGCCTGGTCAAAGGAGACGTCCAGGGAGTCGGGTTCCGCTACTTTCTGATCCGCCGCGCCCAGGCGCTCGGCCTGAGCGGCTGGGTGCAGAACCGGGACGACGGCACTGTCGAGTTCGTCGCGGAGGGCAGCCGCCATGACCTTGAACAGCTGGAGCGAGCGGCCCGGGAGGGCCCGCGCATGGCACGTGTAAGCGCCGTCGAGGTCAGCTGGTCGCGGGCGGCCGGCGGCCTGGACCGCTTCGACATCACCTAGTTCGTATAACCTAACGCTCCGCGTCGAGAGGGCTGTCGTAGGAGTGGTAGTGGAGTACTCATTCACCTTTATGGATCCAAACATCGTCCTGTTCGCGGTGGCCGGGGGCGCCGCCGCGATCGTGTTCGCTGTGGTCCTCATCGCGCTCGTTCTGCGCGAGCCGCGGGGCAATGCGCGCATGCAGGAGATCGCGGCTGCCATCCAGGAGGGCGCCTCTGCATACCTGAACCGTCAGTACGCGGTGATCGCGGTGATCGGGGTGCTCATCGCTGTAGTCATCGGGGTCGCAATCAACTGGGAAACCGCCGCGCTCTACATCTTGGGCGCCGTCCTCTCCGCGGCCGCCGGCTACGTGGGCATGAACATCGCGGTTCGCTCCAACCTACGCACCGCGGAAGCAGCCCGCAGCGGACTGAACAAGGCGCTGCAGGTGGCGTTCCGCGGAGGCGCTGTGACCGGGTTCATGGTCGTCGGCCTGGGGTTGCTTGGCGTGGCGGCCGCGTACTACGTCTTCAAAGACCCCGAGTCCCTGGTCGGTCTCGCCTTCGGCGCGAGTCTCGTGTCGGTCTTCGCCCGGCTGGGCGGCGGCATCTACACCAAGGCTGCAGATGTGGGGGCGGACCTCGTCGGCAAGCTCGAAGCCGGCATCCCCGAGGACGACCCGCGTAACCCTGCAGTCATCGCTGACAACGTCGGCGACAACGTCGGCGACTGCGCCGGCATGGCCGCCGACCTCTTCGAGACGTACGCCGTGACGATGATCGCCGCGATGCTCCTGGGCTCGCTGCTCTTCAAGGACCAGGTCGGCTGGGTCATCTATCCGCTGCTCCTCGGCGCAGTGAGCGTCGTCGGCTCGATCGTCGGGACGTTCTTCGTGCGCATCTACAACCCGAAATGGATCATGGGCGCGCTGTACGCAGGTCTACTGGTTGCAGTGGCGGTGGCGGTAGTCGGGTTCTACTTCGTCACCCAGTACATGCGCGTCAATGGCTTTCTTCAGGCCGGCGGCGGGGTGAGCGATCCCAACAACCTCTTCTACGCGGGCCTCGTCGGTGTCGTGATCACCGTCCTCATCGTGGCGATCACTGAGTTCTTCACAGAGACCGCTTACTGGCCGGTGCACCTCATCGCCAAGGCTTCGGTGACCGGGCACGCGACAAACATCATCGCCGGCCAGGCGATCGGGATGATGGCCACGGCGCTGCCGGTGACTGTGATCGGCATAGGGATCCTGCTCAGCTACAGCCTTGGCGGGCTTTATGGAATCGCCATCGCGGCGACGGCGATGCTTTCGATGACAGGCATCATCGTCGCGATTGACTCGTACGGACCCATCACCGACAACGCAGGTGGCATCGCCGAGATGGCCAACCTACCCGAGGAGGTCCGCGGCATCACAGACCCACTCGATGCGGTCGGCAACACCACCAAAGCCGTCACGAAGGGGTATGCGATCGGCTCAGCGGGCCTGGCGGCGCTGGTCCTGTTCTCCTCTTACACGCAGGAGCTCAACAAAGCGGGCCATCCCACGAAGTTCGACCTCTCGGATCCGCACGTCATCGTGGGTCTGTTCCTTGGCGGCATCCTGCCGTTTCTCTTCGGCTCCCTCGCCATGCTCGCAGTGGGGCGCGCGGGTGGCCTCGTCGTGGAGGAAGTCCGGCGCCAGTTCCGAGAGATCAAGGGCATCATGGATGGCACAGGCAAGCCCGAGTACGGCACCGCGGTGAGGATCGTTACCGCCGCAGCACAGCGCGAGATGATTGTGCCGGGTGTCATCCCGGTGGTGGCGCCGCTGGCGGTCGGCTACATCCTTGGACCCCAGGCGCTGGGCGGCATGCTGATTGGCGCGATAGTCACCGGCCTGTTCCTCGCCATCCAGATGACGAGCGGGGGCGCGGCCTGGGACAACGCGAAGAAGTACATCGAAGAGGGCCACCTGGGGGGCAAGGGCTCCGAAGCGCACAAGGCTTCTGTCACTGGCGACACGGTCGGCGACCCCAACAAGGACACCGCCGGCCCGGCCATCAACCCGATGATCAAGGTCATCAACATCATTGCGATCCTGATCGCCGCATCGGTCGCGGGGCACTACCTGGTTCACTAGCCGCTCCCCGCTAGACTCGTCGAGAGGGTGGACGACTACCAGAAGGAGATCGCCGACCTCGAAGCGCAGGTCGAGCGACTGGTCGAAGCCGACGGGGATGCCAAAACCATCGCCGAGCTGACGATGCAGCTCGAGATCCTCAAGGCGATCTACACGTGCGCGATCGACCTCCTTGGTCGGGGACTGAAGGACGAAGCACTTCGGTACGGACTGCGAATCCAGGGTTACGGAGTCTGGAACCTCGACAACGTCTACGCCTTCGTTTACGAGCGGGCCGTGGAGCTTGAACCGAGGGCTCACGGCGCATTTGTGGGCGGCATCAAGACAACGGATTTCGCGCTCCTTCTGAATTCATAATCAGAGTCATGGAAACTCCACTGACCCCGCTGGAGTTCGGACGCCGCGCGAGGAAGCTGTACGGGAGTCGGGAGGCGGTCGTCGATGGTGATCTGCGCCTGACGTACGAGCAGTTCTTCGACAGGTGCGACAGGTGGTCGGCGGCGCTGCAGGGGATGGGAGTGAAGAAGGGCGACAGGGTCGCTTACATCGCCCCGAACACCCATGAGCAGCTCGAGTCCTTCTACTCGGTGCCCCAGATCGGCGCGGTGCTCGTGCCAATCAACTACCGCCTGACCGCCGACGATTTCGTCTACATCACCACGCATTCCGGCGCCAAGGTCCTTTGCGTGCATCCGGACTACCTGGACGCGGTGGACGGTGTCCGCAACCAGCTGCGCGATGTGGAGCATTTCGTCAG
>Ga0193719_10000128_pt1 | contig 24847 bp, 20 predicted proteins | sample U2a2metaG_FD_160103 | JGI IMG/M metagenome (GOLD analysis project Ga0193719, IMG submission 160103) | Soil microbial communities from a riparian zone of the East river system, Colorado, United States - U2a2 | ecosystem: Environmental > Terrestrial > Soil > Riparian zone | place: USA: East... | reverse complement strand
CCGCCCGTTCCGCTACGATCACGGCTTTGCCCAGCCGGGCCGAGGCGTAGACCACCGCGCTGGAGTGGATCCCGGGCTGGCGATCCGGCAGGGGACGGAGGAGCTTGGCGGCTCGGGCAAATGCCAGCTTGGGATAGTCTGCAATCAGCAGCGGCTTTGCGCTAGGCTTAGCGGCGAACTTGCCCGCGATCACAGCACCGGCGCGCGATTCGAGCGCGAGATGCAGGTGTTTCTCGTCTTCCACAAATACCAGATCTTCGGGCGTCGCCTGGGGGATGCTTGCGATTCCACTGACTTCGACTGTGCCATTTCCCACGAGCTGCGCCTGTAGCGATTCGGCGACCGAACGGAGCGAGCGCTTCATGGCATCTTTGTATACGTTTGGCGGGGGAAAGGAAAGCTGGCCGCCGGGGGGTCTCGACTGGCGTTTTCGGGCTTGCCATGAGCTTAGCCTTCCCCCCGGCCGAGCCGTGGGACACCGGCCGCAACAGGATTTGACCTGGGACTAGAATGTTGGGATGGAGAAAAAGATTTTCTGGATCAGCTTTACGGTGCTTGGCCTGGCCGCAGATTTCATCTTGCCGCTCTGGTGGGCGCTGTTGGCTACGATTCCCATCGCCTACGCCAGCTGGTGGATTGCCTATCGCAGCGATTGGTTCTGAGTACAGCTCTCAGCTCCGAGCACTAAAAGATATCGGCTGGTAGCTAAAACCTTCCTTGTCAGTACAGCCCCGGTTCTCCTGGCGGCCGCGTCTTCCAGCGGCGATGGACCCACAACCACTGGTCAGGATAGCGGCGCACATAGTCTTCGATAATTTTCGTGAACAGCTGGGTATTGGAAACGATGTCTTCCTCGTCGTTTCCGGTGCGCACAAGTTTGACAGCGGGATCGAACCGCAAGCGGTATTTCCGCAGCGTGGGGTCCCAGACGGTAAAGCTGGGGACCACGGCGGCGTCGGTGCGCAGCGCGATTCTGGCCAGCCCGCTGGCTGTGCACGCGGAGATGCCAAAGAAATCGACGAATACTCCTTGCGGCGGAGTCATATTGGTATCCATGAGAATGCCCACGACTTCGCCTGCTTTCATCGCGGCCAGAAGGCCACGCACGAAGTTGTCTTTGCTGACGGTGGCATTGCCGTGCATTGAGCGATAGCGTTGGCTCAGGCGGTCCAGATAGACATTGTCGAGGTTGCGCACCAGGACGTGCATCCAGTGACCGTGGAGGGAGTGCACGAAGGCGGAGAGTTCCCAACCACCAAAATGGGCGGTGAGGAACAAGACGCCCTTGCCGCGGGTGAAGACGCGTTCGTAGTTTTCGAAACCGTCATAGACCACCACACGGCTTACGTTGTCTCGAGTGTATCTGGGAAATTGGCAGACTTCGGCCAACTGGCGGCCGAGCGAGGTAAATTCTCTGCGCAAAATCCCGGCGTGCTCGTGGTGGCTCTTTTCGGGCAGAGCCATGGCCAGGTTGCGCATACCGACACGCCGGAGGCGCACATGCAGCAGGTAGACCAGCCAGGCCAGCGATATCGCAGCGGCCCGTGATAGGGGACGAGGCAGAAGACTCAGAGCTTTGATAAACGGCCACGCTAGCGCGTACTCGAGTCGCTGACGCATTTTGGGGAAACCGGTGACGGTAGCAAGGGGGACAACGCTTGTCAAACGCGAGTTCGCCAGTCACCACCGAGCTGCTACGGAAACAGACCAACGCGGGAGCATGACCGCAGGGACAAAAGAGTCGGGGTGTGAACCGCTCTTTCGCCCCTTCTGGGCTGAAGCAAGGCGCCTGGTTCCAGCGGACTTCATTCTGGCAGGTTGCCGTGCTGGCTTCCCTGCCCGCGCTTCTACTTCGCCGCCGCCGTCTTGGCCCACTTGGCCAACGTATTCAGAAACGGGTACGCCTTCTCGGGAGGGTCGATGGTTCCAGTGAGCGAAGTCTTGAAGGGCACCATGCGGCCGTAGAACTCACGGGTGGCGTCCTTGTCCTGGCCGACCGCGGCGCCGCTCAACTCAAGTCCAGCGAACAGTCCACGTGCACGGGAGTAGCTGAGGACCTGCGCCTTCAGTTTCCAATCCGTATCGGCGGCGGCATGGCGGCCTACTGGACCGGCGGCTACGCTGGCATCGGCTCCCAGTTTGAACTCGCTGCTCAGCAGGTTCTTCATGCCATTGTCGTTCATAATCAGCATCACCAAGTCGACCGCCTGGGCGCCGATCTGCAGACCGAAGCTGCCACCCTTGATGGTGAAGAAGGCGGGAGCACTCCAGCCCTTGGGAGTGCGGCAGCTGGCCACTCCTCGTCCGTAACGGGCGCCCACGATGAACCCGCCCTTGAGCATGGTGGGGACCACGGCCACGCATTGCGCCGACCCCAACACCTCTTCCGGAATGCCCTGATCGGGAGCTCCTTCGATCTCATCGAGAACGGTGCTGGCCGCTTTGATGCGGTCCTCCGCTTTGTTCTGGTCTTCATCATCCGCGGCAAAGGTGGGAATCGCTAGACAGGCAACTACACACAGAATCAGAACTCTTTTCATTTCTTTCCTGCACTTTCGGTACCTTATGGGATTTGTTGTAACTTAATGAATCAATTCTATCGGATTTCGCGAGTGAAAGCGGGCGTAGCGGCCAGGAGCAAAAAAAATCGGGGTTAGCAGCGGTGACCCTAAATCTCCGCTTCCAACCCCGTCTCCCAGGTTCTGTGGTAGGTGAAGTGAGTATGCGGCCGGGCCGCCGAACCGACAAGATTACCTAGGTCATTGTCCTAAAGTAATCCGCGACACAGGGGTCAGGCGCCGCCTCCTATTTCGCGGTGACCAGCGAGTGCGTGATGGCATGGACCGAAAGCGCGATCCGGTTCTGTACTCCGACTTTGCGCATTAACTTGGCGACATGGGCCTTGACGGTTCGCTCTTCGATGCCCAGAGCGGAGCCGATTTCCTTGTTGGAGCGGCCCGCGACCAGCATTTCTAGGACTTCTTTCTCACGGTCGGTAAAGGTAACGCGGCCGGCGGGGAAGATTCGTCCTGGAGCGGAACTTACGCGCTCGATGAACATAGAAAGCACGCGGCGCGGGGCCCAGACCGAACCCTGGTTCACTACGCGAATGGCCTGGACAAATTCGGCTGGCGACGCGGCTTCATCCACGTAGCCTTTGGCGCCAGAAGCGATTGCTTTCAAGATGGTTTCCTCGTCCATCCCGGAACCTGTCACAATGATACGCAGGTCGGGGCGGCTCGCTTTGAGGCTGGCCATGAGATCGAACAGGTTCTGGCCGTTGCGATTGCCCAGCAACACCAGATCAATATTGGGCAGGCTTCCGATATCGGGAAGCGAGGCAGCAATGAGCTCGAAATCGGTCTCCGAGTCAAATAGGGCGCGAAATCCCACAAAGCGGAGTGGATCGCTCTCCACGACGGCGAGACGAATAGCCGGTTTCTTTGCGGGGGAAGTCTTCATTGCGGTTGCGGCAGCAGCCTTCATAGGTTTCCCTGTTTGATGTGAGAAGCTGCCTTAGAATAACTACATTTGCCCGCGATGAGAACATTCGATAACCTGCCGGCGATTACGGCGGTAACCTGGCAAACATCCAAAAGAAGGCGAGTATCTTCATGAAACAACTGGGGAATCGGGTGAAAAGATACGGGAAACTGTTTCGATGGACAACGGCGGTGGTGCTGCTGGTGTGCTTTGCCGCCAGCGCACAGACAACCTATCAGCCCAAGTTCAAGGGCGACCCGGCGAAATCGGACTCGGAATCCGCGGCGCTGGGTTACATGCGCACAGTGCTGCGGGCCCAGAAGGTCTACAAGAAAAAGAATGACAAATTTGCGGCGTCACTGGCTGACCTGGTGCACACCGGATCGTTTACCAAGCGGATGGTGAAGACCGACCGTGGTGACTACTCGGTCGGGTTCCGGCCAAACAAAGACGGATTCGACCTGACCATGACCCCCAAGCAGCTGGACACCGAGCACCGCTCATTTTACGCCGCCGAGGATGGCGTGATTCGTGGCGACGATCAGGGCCCGGCGAACGAGAAGTCCCCGGTGGTGAAGTGAGTCCGTTGTCACTGGCTGATTGCCGGTGGACTGACCAGTAGCCGCTTTATCCCCCTGGCCGAATCTCTGCTGCCTTGCCGTCGCGGTAGCTGACCGTTACCGGCCTGCCGCCGTTGGGATAGTGCGCGATCTTCACGCCGGAATTGCTTGCATGATCCAGAACTCCCATCCCTAGGGCGAAATCCACTTGAAGTTCGCTCATGCCGGGCTTCGCTTGGTGTTGATCGATGGCTTCCCAAATGTCCGCTGGCCAGTGCTTGTAGAGTTCGTGCGGATCCTCGATGAAGAAGAAATAGTCAGAGTAGATGCTGTAACTGCTGCCGGTCACCGAGCCGATGGAAACAGCGTAAGGCTTGCCCTCCTGTTCGAAGACGGCCATGATCTGCTGCACGTGTGCGGAGTGGGGCGCGGTGTCGGTAACCACGTCCTTGATCTGGAGCTTCTGCAGGGGCAGCAGCAGGCCGGCTTCGTGCGAAAACTCGGTGCGGCCCTGGGCCAGGTTATAAGGGAAGTAAGTATGGTGGTAGCCTTCCCGGACCCACACGGGTTGCCGGGTCAGTTGTTTGGCCGACTTTATATCGTACGCATTGAGTTTCTTGGGAACGACGTAGTAGTCCGGATTGAGCGGAGGGGTCTTTTTGCTAGCCTGGGCGAGTCCTTCGGCTCTTTCGGAATAGCGCTCGTAGACGATATAGGCGGCGCGAAGGGCCGCGACGGCAATCACCGCCGCCAGCGCCAACTGGATTTTTCGCTTCACGTCTGAAGTCATCCCTTCCCCGTTCCACACGCAGAACTCACCGGCAAGTGTAAGATATCAATGTGCACCTGGATGCTTTGTGGGTGCCCGATTTTCAGGGGGAGAAGCCATGGCAGCCGTTACCGAGGACGAGGTCCTTAGCGCTTTGAAACAGTGTTACGATCCCGAGATTCCCGTAAACATCGTGGACCTGGGATTGATCTACGGGGTCCGTTTTGAGCCCGCTCCCGAGCAGAAACAGGACGTTACCGTAGAGATGACGCTGACGGCTCAGGGCTGCCCCTCACACGTCCAGATCGGAGAACAGGTCAAGGCGCGCGTGGAACAAATGCCGGGAGTGCGCAATGCTACCGTCAACGTGGTGTGGACTCCGCCATGGACTCCGGAACGATTAAGTCCGGACGCCCGAAAAACTCTGGGCATCGAGTAGATCAGCTGCTCAGCAGGGATTCGTACCAGGTTCGACCACGGTCCTCCGCCACCTGCGCCAATCGGTCTCCCACGCGGGACGCGACTCCCAGAAAGTTATTGCCGCGCTCGATAAAGTCGGGCAGCCGCCGGCGAACTTCGTCGAACTTTTCCGGATATTCCGAGGCTAGTACCGCCAGACCGACGCCTGACAGAATGATGCCCGCCGTCCACTTCTTCTTCAGAAATAAGACTGTGCCCACACCTGCCGAACTGCCAATCAGCGCTACCTTCCAGTTTTGCATTCCGCCCTCCGCATGATAAGGATCGTACCTCGCGCAACCCTCGATTCCTTTATACTCCCGAAACTAGCATGGAGGATATTCGATGCTGAAACACCGCCCCGGAATGTGGCTGACCGCACTAGTTTTTTCCTTGCTGGTGACCATGACCAAGGCCCAGTCCAAGCCTCGAGCCCGGGACCTGGGCGTTCCGTTTGATGGCGCCCCGGGCCCCTTGAATGCCATCACCGACGTAAAGGGGCTGGAAGTGGGACAGACAACTCTGATTTCCGGCAGCGGTCCGCTGAAGGTGGGTGTTGGCCCGGTGCGCACCGGAGTGACCGCCATTCTGCCCCGAGGCAAAGACTCCCAAGACTCAGTGTTCGCGGGCTGGTTCACCCTGAACGGAAATGGAGAGATGACGGGCACCACCTGGGTGGAAGATTCGGGATTCCTGGACGGTCCAGTGATGATCACCAACACCCATAGCGTGGGCGTGGTGCGCGATGCAGTGATTGGGTGGCGGGTGAAGCATGCACCCCGGGATGAAGATGGATATTCGTGGTCGCTGCCGGTGGTGGCCGAAACTGCCGATGATGAATTGAATGACATGAACGGCTTTCACGTGAAACCCGAACACGTTTTTCATGCGCTGGATGCAGCGCAAGGTGGGCCGGTGGAGGAAGGCAGCGTGGGCGGCGGCACAGGGATGATCTGCAATGAGTTCAAGGGCGGAATCGGAACCTCCTCCCGCGTGCTGGATGCCAAATTCGGCGGATACACGGTAGGGGTCCTGGTGCAATGCAACTACGGGCGTCGAAGTCAGTTGCGCATCGCTGGAGTGCCTGTGGGCCGGGAGATTCCTGAGCACACGGTTCGCGATGAAGATATCGGATCCATCATCGTAGTGGTGGCCACGGACGCGCCCCTGATTCCGACCCAGCTGAAGCGTGTCGCCCGGCGGGTGTCGCTCGGTCTGGGCAGGGATGGAAGTTTTGCCGCAGACGGTTCCGGAGACATTTTTATTGCGTTCTCAACCGCAAACCCCGGCGCAGCGGGAGCGCAAGGGCTGCACCAGCTGAGCATGCTTCCTAACCAGCGACTGAATCCGGTTTTTCTCGCCACCGTGCAGGCTACCGAAGAAGCGGTAGTCAATGCCATGATCGCGGCAAGGACGATGAAGGGGATTAACGATTTTGAGGTCATCGGACTGCCCCATGATCGCTTGCGCGAGGTGCTGAAGAAATACAACCGGCTGGTGAAATAGGCGGAACCCGGCGGAGTAGGGTGTGGACGCACTCAGCCAGGCAAACCGGGAGGTCTCTCCGCCTGCAACCGTGGGAGACCGCCCTCTACGCATTCCTTACTTAGTATCCTGCACAGTTTTCTTAGTAAATTGTATATCCAGGCGCGGGGGTACGCAGGTCCGGCTTCGATGCCATCAGCAGGAGCGCGCCCGTCTTCTTGAATGCGCGCAGGTCGTCCAGACTGTGGAATGATTTTGTCTGATAGTCATCGGGGGTGGGTGTGTCATCCGGAATGCGGCGTGACTCAACGTTCTCGAAGGCGTGCTTCTTCAACAGCTCGACATACTCCGCCTCGGAACGCACATGCACCGGCACTTTCAGTTTGTCCACCCATTGCAGCGAGTAGGGATTGTCTTTGTATAGATTAATCAGGATGAACAGGCGGCCCTGAGGCGCCATGACGCGAAAAAGTTGAGCCAGCGACCGGTCCTGGTCTGCATAGTAGTAAAAGGACTCGACCGATAAGACCTTGTCGAAAAAATTTTCTTCCCAGGGAATCTGCTGAGCCGAACCCCACACGTACAAGATATTATCGAAATCCTTCGAAGCCGCGCGTGCCTGGCGGATCATTTCGTCGGAAACGTCGAGACCGACTACCTGACCGAATCCCTCGGGTCCCTCTCCCACTAGACGGGAGAGCAGTCGGGTAGCCCAGCCGGAGCCGCATCCGAGGTCGAGCACGCGCTCGCCTGGGCGCAGGTCCATCAGGCGCAAGGTCTTTTCCGTGATGTCGAGGTGGTGGTTCTCCATCTTCTCGCCTTCACCGGCCTCCGCCCAGCAGTTGAACTCGTGTTGCAGCTTCTCGTCGGGTGTAGGTGTGTCTTCGCGCATGTTGATATTTTAACGCTGCGAAAGCACATGTGGGGGCGGAGGTCGCGAACGCCGTCGTCTCCCAGCCGGACAAAGCCCGGCGCTATTGAGGCTCAGGCGCGGAAACCCGGGCGTGCTTTGCCGCCTAACCGGCGAGGGCGCCCGGGGACGGCCACCTGGTTCGGGGCGGCAAAGGGACGGGAATGTGGCGTCTATGCTACATTTGCCATCCTCATGGGCCCAAACCTGCAGACGGAGCCTGACCCGGAGCCACTTTACTGTCCCCGCTGCAGTCAGGAAGTTACCGATCCGCTCACTTGCGGCGACTGCTCCGCTGTCATTTGTCGTCGCTGCGGAACTCCGCTGGAATCGCCCGACGAACTCGGCATGGGATAGCTACGAATGAGCGTGTCTTCGGTTTCTCGGTCTGAAAATAGCGATTCCCAGCCCAGTCTGGTTCGTGGACTTTCGCTTCTCGACTCGGTGCTGCTCCTGGCGGGCGGCATCATTGGGTCTTCGATTTTCCTGACAGCCAAAGATATTGCCGGCCCGCTGCCTCATCCGCTGCTGTTCCTGCTGGTCTGGGTGCTGGGCGGAGTGATCTCGCTGTGCGCCTGCGTTGCCTTTGCTGAATTGGGTTCGATGTTTCCCGACTCAGGCGGACAATATGTTTACCTGCGGGAAGCGTACGGTGATCTACCGGCCTTCCTCTACGGCTGGATGCTGTTCAGTGTCGCCAATGGCGGCACGATCGCTGCTCTGTCGGTTGCTTCGGCGGCGTATCTGGGCGGCATTGTTCCGTTCATTTCTCAAGAGCACGTGGTCTTCTCCGCTGCCGGCATCGTTCTGACTCGGGCTCATGTAGTCGCCTTGATTTCCATCGTCGGAGTTACCTGGATCAACGTGATAGGACTGCGATGGGGCACGATATTGCAGAACCTGGCCACCTGGGCAAAATTCTTTGCCATGGCAGCGTTCGTGATTCTTGGACTCACCATCGGCAAGGGCGATTGGCACCACTTTGCGGCGCTTCCCGGACAAAGCCTGGGCCTGGGGTTGAGTGCTGGACAATTGATCTCGGCATTCGGGGTCGCCTTGATCGCGGTGTTTTGGGCCTATGACGGTTGGGTTTACATAACATGGGTTTCGGGCGAAGTGAAGGAACCGCGCCGCAATGTGCCCCTGGCGATGGTTCTGGGTGTGATCGCGGTCGGCGTCATTTATATCGCCATGAACATGACTTACGTCTACGCCTTGCCGCTCAGCGAGGTGGCAAAGCACGAGACCGTCGCACACGCCGCGGCCGTGGCTCTGTTTTCTCCGGCGGCGGCGTTGTGGCTCTCGGCGCTGATCGCGATCTCCTGTTTCGGTGCGATGGCCAGCTGCACCATGAGTGGCGCGCGCGTGTATTACGCGATGGCGCGGGATGGAGCCTTCTTTCAAAAGATGGCCCAAGTCCATCCCAAGTGGCGCACCCCGGCATTCAGTCTAATCGGGCAAGGAATCTGGGGCGCAATTCTGACCGTGAGCGGGCGCTACGACCAGCTCTATACCTACGTAATGTTCGGCATGGTTCTGTCTTATACGATGACGGTAGTCGGACTGTTTGTCCTGCGCTCGAAGCGGCCTGACATTCCGCGCCCGTATCGCTGCGCCGGATATCCCTGGCTGCCGGCGATTTACGTTTTGATTGGCGGCGCCTGGACGCTAAATACAATCGTCACCCGGCCCATCGAATCTCTGGCCGGAACGACTATTGTTCTGATCGGCGTGCCGGGATATTTGTACTGGAAGCAAATGAGCAGGAAAACAAAAGCCGTGGAGTAGCGGTTCGAAAGCTTTACCGAGAAGGCCCGGCGGACGATTTTCTTCCCGGCAACGATCCGAATCCAACAAACCAGATCACACCACCGGCTCGACCAACGGCCAGGACCGGCTCTGTATGGGGCGCTACGACAGGTTCTTCGCGCGATCAGACCTTTTTTCGTCCCCGCATTCCGAGGTCACTTAGGTCTCCCCGGCCTCAGAAAAATTCGCCTTGCCGTGTGCAGCGGTGGATGATATTGCTAACTTCTTTTTCGCAGGCGGTCGTAACAACCTGACCCTGAGACATACAAAGTGGCCGAATCCAAACCAACCGCCGACCCACCTGAGAGCAGGGACCTTCTGCTGCCGGGCTGCCACGGCGACGAATCCGGGGGCGCGAATGTGCCCAAGCGGGTGATGGGCTTTCGTGACCTGGTGCTGTTTTACGTGGTCACGGGAGTTAGCCTTCGCTGGATTGCAACGGCGGCTGCCGCCGGGCCCAGTTCGATCGTGATCTGGATTGGGGCGTGGCTGGTGTTCTACATTCCCCTGGCGCTTTCGGTGGTAGAAATGTCGTCGCGTTATCCCGACGAGGGCGGCCTTTACGTCTGGAGCAAAAAGGCATTCGGGGATTTTTCCGGATTCATGTCAGCCTGGGCTTACTGGACCAGCAATCTGCCTTATTTCCCCGCCGTCCTTTATTTCGCCGCCAGCAATGTCATCTACATGCGGCAGGCGGCCTGGGGCCATCTTTCGAACGACGCCACTTTCTACATCATTTTTTCGCTGCTCACGTTGACCCTCGCAACCCTGGTCAACATCGTCGGGCTGAATGTGGGCAAGTGGCTGCACAACCTAGGCGCGGTCGCCATGTGGATTCCGGCTGTGATTGTGATCGTGATGGGCGGGATTGCCTTGCATCGCTTTGGCTCAGCGAACGTTATTACCTTGCACACCATGACACCCAGCGTTCATTTCAAGGATATTGTTTTCTGGTCATTGCTGGTGTTCGCGTTCGGGGGATGCGAAGCCGGCTCATTCCTGGGCGGGGAGATCAAGCATCCGCGGCGCACGATTCCCTGGGCGGTATTGGCCGCAGGCGTCACCGTGGCCTTCTGCTACATCGTTGGAACCGTGGGCGTGCTGGTGGCGCTGCCCTCGGCGGAGGTCAGCAACCTGCAAGGCTTGGTGCAGGCCATCGCCAAGACGGTGGATCGAGTGGGTTACTTCTGGACCCTGCCTGTGGCGGCGTTCCTGATTACGTTGAGTAACGTGGGCGCAGCGGGTGCCTACCTGGCAGCGGTGGCGCGACTCCCATTTGTGGCTGGCATCGACCGTTTCCTGCCTCCGGCGTTTGGGGCGCTGCATCCGCGTTGGAAAACACCCTGGGTGGCGCTGCTCACGCAGTACGTCCTCGGAGTATTGTTTATTTTTCTGGGTCAGGCCGGGACCAACGTCAAAGGCGCATACGACGTGCTGGCCAGCATGACGGTGATCACCTACTTCATTCCCTACCTGTACGTGTTTGCCGCCATGATCAAATTGCAGCGTGAGCCGGCGGGGTCGGAGGTGATCCGCGTTCCGGGAGGGAAACCTGTTGCCGTGTTGATTTCCCTGATCGGGCTGCTCACGACGACAGCCACCATACTGCTGTCAGCCGTGCCGCCGGCGGATGATCCTAACAAGGCGCTAGCGGTGCTGAAGATTGTCGGAGGCACGGCAGTGTTGATGGCTGCGGGGGGATGGATTTATTGGGCGGGAAAGAGGAGGCCTTAGGATAAGCCATCTGGGACCGGGTCGGCGCTTGCCCTGGGCAAAGTCCATGGAACCCGGTCAGGCCGAGCAGACGAGGGCATGCCTCCCAACGCGGTCTGCACTAGACCGGCACCGCTACCTTTCTTTCCGGACTGAAGAACGGCATCTTCACCACCTTGGCTGTGGCTGTCTGGCGGATGGCTTCGATGGTAATTTCCATTTGCAGCTTGGTATTTAGTTGTGAATGCTGAGTTTCTACGCTGGCTAATGCAATCATCTTTTTCAGCACCGGCGACCATGTGGTGGTCGTCGCCTTGCCTACCTGCTTGTCGCCCAGGTACACCGGGACTGACACGCGCGAAGCCTGGCTGGGCGCGGCGGGTGTGAGACCAAATTTTTCGTAACGCTCCTCCACTTCGGGCCAATCGATCTCGAGTCCTACCAGCTGGCGCGCCACTCCGCGTTTCTGCTGCTCAGCCAAAGCGGATTTGCCGATGAAATTTTCTTTCTCGAAGTGGATCATCTTGCCGAAGCCCAGCTCGTAGGGCGAATATTTTTGCGACGCAATCAGCGCCTTCTTGCTGCTGGTGTAATCCACCTCGATGAGCAGCAGGCCGGCTTCGACCCGGGCCACATCGAGCGCCAGCATTCCGGCGGCGTGGATATCGAAATGCTTGCCCTTTTCCATGATCGAGTCCCAGACTTTCACAGCATCCTTCCAGGGGACCCAGATTTCGTAACCCAGGTCGCCGGTGTATCCAGTACGGGAGATATCGACAAAAACATTCCCGATCTTGCCCCGAGTCATGCGGAAATATTTGAGATTGGCGATATCGGCTTCCGCGACGGCTTTAAGCAGTTTGCCTGAGGTTGGTCCTTGCAGCGCTAGGGCGGCTACTTGCTCGGAAATGTCCTCGACCTGAACGTCCATGTTCAAACCGTTCTGGCGGAACCAGCGCAGGCTGGGATCGGCAGCGGTCCAGCGGTACTTGTTCTCTTCCAGGCGAGTGATGGTGCCGTCGTCGATCACTTTGCCCTGCTCGTCACACCAGCAGCAGTAGATCACCTGGCCTACCCTCACCTTGGTGATGTCGCGGGTGATGATGCGGTTCACCAGTTTGGTGGCGTCTTTACCGGTGATCAGATACTTGTAGAGTGGCGAGATGTCGATGAGCGCGGCTGCGTTGCGAATGGCGTTGTATTCGTGCTCGTGGTGCACTTCATACACGCTGACGGCGTAGTAGCCTGACCACTCGCGGTAATTCAGGCTGTGGCAGAGGGGAAACGTTCTTTCGTGAAATGCGGTTCCGACTGGCAAGGTGGTTTCCTCGATGCTCTTCGTGTGCGTTCGTGTTTCGTGGAAGAAAGAACTTAAACCACAAGGAGACGAAGGTACACGAAGGAAAACGTCGCGCCTGGATTATAAAGCAGCGTCGGTCATGCAGGGGCAACGCAGTGCGGTCAATGTTGCGCTGACTCCTGGTCACGACTGATCCTTGTGACCGCGCTTTGGCCGATCTTTGCAGACAAGACTCAAACTTCCCGGTAGAATATCGTTTCGTTCAGCATCGTTCAAACCATGACATCACCCTGGAACGTCATTCTTACCTGGACACTCCTTCCCAGCGGGCTCTAGTCCGAGTCCCTGAGTTCTCTTCCCGGCATTCGAGATGTAACTGTTAGAATTCTGGCTGTCTGTGCATCACGAACGCGGTCCGCACGAGCCGAAAGTTGAAAGCTGGCATGCCTTCGAGTTCAAAATACGACGCAATCGTCATTGGCGGGGGGCACAACGGCCTTACCACCGCTGCCTATCTGGCGCGCGCAGGCAAAAAAGTGCTGGTGCTTGAGCGGCGTCACGTGCTGGGCGGCGCCGCCGTCACCGAAGAAGTGTTTCCTGGCTTCAAGTTTTCGGTGTGCTCCTACGTAGTCTCGCTTTTGCGGCCGGAGATCATTCGCGATCTCGACCTGCCACGCCATGGCCTGGAAATCCTGCCACTCGACGGTACGTTCACTCCCATGCCCAGCGGTGACTATTTGTGGCGGGTTAATGATCACGGCAAGACGCATCGCGAAATTGCGCGACATTCGAAGCTTGATGCCGAGGCCTACGACGAATTTGGCAAGGCGATGCAAGCCATGTGCCGCTTCGTAAAGCCCATCCTGAGCATGGTGCCGCCTGATCCGGCGACTCTCCGCCCCAAAGAGTTAATGAAGCTGCTGTTCATCGGCCGCCGTTTTCAGGGCATGACCAGCGAGGATAAATACAACCAGGTGCAGTTGATGACCATGAGCGCCATCGACTTCCTGGATCAGTGGTTTGAGACCGATGTGCTCAAAGCCACCATGTCAGCCTCAGGCATCATTGGAACGTTTCTGGGCGTGCGTTCGCCGGGAACAGCCTACGTGCTACTGCATCACTACATGGGAGAGATTGACGGCGCATTCCGGTCCTGGGGATTTGCCCGCGGCGGCACGGGGGCGATCTCGAATGCAATTGCCGATGCGGCGCGGGAAGCCGGCGCCGAAATCCGCACCCAGGCCCCGATTGCGAAGATCATGGTGAAGAACAGCAAGGCCACGGGAGTAGTCCTGGCGGACGGCGATGAGATTTATGCCGACATCATCTCCTCGAGCGTTGATCCCCGGCTCACCTTCACGAAATTTATTGAAGACGGCACCTTGCCCGTTGAGTTTCTGGAAGAAGTGAATCGCTACAAGTTCCGTGGCTCTTCCGGCAAAGTAAACCTGGCTCTGGATGCGCTCCCGAGCTTCAAGTGCATGCCGGGCCCGGGCGCTCACCTGCGTGGCGCGATTTCGATTTCTCCGAACGTGGAATACATGGAAAGAGCTTACGATGACGCCAAGTACGGCAACTTTTCGCGCCGTCCCTACATTGACATGGTGATCCCCACTCTGACCGATCCTTCGGTCGCGCCGCCGGGAAAACACATCATGTCGTGTTTTGTGCAGTATGCCCCGTACAAGCTGCGCCCCGGCCTGAACTGGGACGACCAGAAAGAGGCCTTCGGCGACAACGTGATCAACACCATCGCCGAGTATGCGCCCAACATCAAGGACATCATTTTGCACCGGCAGGTGGTGACGCCTCTTGATCTGGAACGCGAATTTGGCCTGAGCGAAGGCAACATCTTTCAAGGCGAGCTTTCCTTAGAGCAACTTTTTTTCCTGCGACCGGTGCCGGGCTGGGCGCAATTCCGCACGCCCATCAAGAATCTTTATATGTGTGGTTCGGCGACCCATCCGGGCGGCGGCATTATGGGCGGGCCGGGACGGCTGGCGGCCCTCGAAATCCTGAAAGACTTCAAAGGATTGGCCTAAACCCATGCCCGAGAAAACCACCATGGCTGCGGACCGCGACATTGTCATCATTGGCGGTGGGCACAACGGGCTGGTTTCCGCCTTCTACCTGGCCAAGGCAGGCTATAAGCCGCTGGTGCTGGAACGCCGGCCGCAACCGGGCGGTGCGGCCATCACCGAAGAAATCCATCCCGGCTTCCGCTGTCCAACCCTTGCCCACTCGGCTGGGCCCCTGCGGCCGGACGTGGTCCGCGACATGCAGCTGCAAAAGCACGGGCTGAGGATGATTACCTCCGAGGTGGGGGTAACTGCCCCCTCCCCCGATGGCCGCGCACTCATTTTCTACAACGACCCAGAGAAATGCGCGCAGGAGATCGGCAAGCTCTCGCACAAGGACGCGGCGAAGTATCCCCAGTTCCGGGCATCCCTAAGCCGGATGGGCAAAGTGATCGGCAAAGCGCTAGCGCTGGCGCCGCCGAACATCGACAACCCGAGTTCGGGCGATTTGTGGGGCATGCTCAACACCGGCCGCGCCGTGCGCAGACTGGGACGCAGAGATATGTATCGCCTGCTGCGCTGGGGGCCGATGGCGGTTGCCGATCTGGTGGCGGAATACTTCGAGACGGACCTGGTACGTGCGACGATTGCCGCCCGTGGCATCTTTGGGACTTTTCTGGGGCCGTGGTCGGCGGGGAGCGGTCTGGTTCTTCTCATCCGCGCGGCGGCGGATGACCATCCCGCGGGCACTTCGTGGTTCGCCGCCGGCGGGATGGGCGCCGTCACCCAGGCCATGGCGGTAGCCGCGCAGCAGGCAGGAGCCGAAATTCGAAGCGGCGTAGAAGTGATTGAAGTTCGCGTGAAGGACGGCGCGGCCAGCGGCGTGGTGCTCTCGACCGGGGAGGAAATCAGCGCCAAAGCCATTGTCTCGAACGCAGATCCCAAGCGCACGCTGCTCAAGCTGGTGGATCCGGCGCATCTGTCGCCGGATTTTGTAATGAAGCTGCAGCACTATCGCATGCCCGGCACCGTTGCGAAAGTGAACCTCGCGCTTTCCGGACTGCCCAAATTTACCGCCCTCGACGGCGAGGGCCACGATCGGGCACTGAGCGGGCGCATTCATATCGGGCCGGAAATTGATTACCTCGAGCGCGCCTTCGACGAATCCAAGTACGGCAATTTCTCCAAACAGCCCTATCTGGAAGTTGCGATTCCCTCGCTTACCGATCCCTCGCTCGCGCCGGAGGGCAAGCATGTGATGTCGATTTACATGCAATATGCTCCCTATAAACTAAAAGGCAGCGACTGGGAAAAGCAGCGGGTTCCGCTCGGCGATACCGTGGTCAAGACCCTGGCGCAATATGCACCCAACTTGCCCGAGCTGATCCTGACTCATCAGATCATTACGCCGCAGGATCTGGAAGAAACCTACGGGCTCACCGGTGGGCACATCTTTCACGGAGAGCTTGCACTGGACCAGTTCTTCACCATGCGTCCGCTACTGGATTGGGCGCGTTACCGCACGCCGATTCACAATTTATACCTGTGCGGCTCGGGAACCCATCCGGGGGCCGGCCTCACCGGCGGCTCGGGAGCGAACGCGGCGCGCCAGATCCTGAAAGACTTGAAGAAGTAGCGCCAGCACATCAAAATCGATACAGTTCTCAGGTGAAGATTTCAGATTGAACCGCCCCCGGCCGAGGTCCCTGGGCGCAAATCTGAGGTTGGAACATCAACAATCTAAGAGTCCCCATCTTCCCTGGTGACTTTGGTGTCACCCCTTTGGGATAACGATTGTATGGGAAGCCTGGGTTAAGATTTACTGATTCACAGCATTCCGCGGGTTCGCGCAGCGGGAGTGACAACATAAGTGGCAGAAGATCCAAAGTGGGAGCTGGCGATCCTGGCGACGGTGCAGGGCTTCTACGAGAAGCTCCTGCAGGACTCCGTCGGGGGCGAGGTTCCGGTTCCGGCGGGCCTGGAGGCCATTTCCCTGCAGCAGGGCGAAGGCGAGGTGCGTGCGACGCTCGATAAGATGCGTCGCTGGCTGCGTTTGCTCGATCAGGCCATCACTCCGGCCATGCTGCGGCGGGCGTTTACGACCGAGACGGATCCGGAAATCGCGGAAGCGGTGCTGCGCTATTTCACCCGTCAGAAAGATACCAGCGACGTAAACCGCGACAAGACCGACTTGGTCGCCACATTTCTCTATCGTCATCCGCGCGTACCGGGACAGTGGGAGCGCCGCGGGTACGGGCTCGACGGCTCGCTTCCGCTTTCACCCTTCGAGATTGCCCTGATCGAAATTCTGGCCGACACCGACGTGCCCTCCTTGCCCGAGGAACACGTGCAAGTGCTGCGGCGCTTCGATCCTCTGAGGCAGGAAGCGCAAGATTGCCCGGACCTGAACGCGTTGCTGGATTCGGAAATCATCACCCGGGTGCGCGACCTCAAACAGTCTCTGGATTCGTCTTTTTATCATCCCGGAGTTCTGGCCACGGTGGCTCCCTACAATGCCGCTTTCGGCAGGCACTTCGACCAATTGTTTCATGCGGCCACCGCCGAGATAAAAGAGTTTGCCTCCGCCTTGCAGGAACAAGGCGGCAGTATTCTGGGCAACGTGGAAGGTGTGGACGTCACGGTCGAACATGTCGCTGGGCTGGAGGAAAGCGACTTGCTCAAAGTAGATTACAGCACGGCCTTAGAGAAGTTTCGCCGAGTCTCCAAGCTGAAACAGGCCCTGGAGCGGCGCCCGCCGATCCGCCGATTTTCCTTTCCCATGCCGGCTCCCGCGGCCAAGGTGGCTTCCGCGCCCGCGCCGCGGCCGGTGTTCGATTTGCAAGCCATGCGCTCGGCGGTCACTCCGCAGCAGATTGCCACGGAAGAGACCAAGCTGCGACAGGTTGAGGAATCCATCCGGGTGTTCGTACGCGTCGCTGACCCGAAATTCCGCCAGGTGGTTCCCATGCGGTTCTTTAATCTCACGCTCACTCCGGCAGAGGCGGACGCATGCAGCGCTGATTATCTCGAGGAAAAGAGTCTGCGCGGCGGCGTGGCCCGGACATTGCTACGGATTGTGGCGGTGGTCGCCCGCGTGAGTACGGAACTCGAAGAACTCAAGCGGGCGGAAAATTCACCTTCCTTGTGGAAGCTGCATGCGGACTCTCTTCTGGCGGTCCTTGAAGTAGCTCGCCCTTTGTCGGGACATGCTGGAGAAATGATGGACCCGGCCAAAGGCAAAGACAACGGCGCCGGCCAAGAAGCCATCAAGATTTCTCTGCAGAGGCTTCGCCAACGATCCGACGCGAGCGCGGCTGCCCTGGCTGAAACCGGAAGCCGATCGGCAAAAGCCTGACCTCGTTTTCCCAGCCTGTTGTAAACAATGCACATGAAATGTCTACCCGAGTTGGGAAGGCTTAGAGAGCGAACCGCGGAAGCATCCGTCCTGAATCAGTAAACCGGGCCGAAAGTTCCGGCTTGCCACATTCCAGCCCGCTGAGGCACCTTATAAGCTCGCCGATCATGGGGCGGCGCGCATGAGCACTGCCGAGGACAAGTTCTTTCACGTGAGAATCACCCAGCGCAGGGATTTTGCTTCGGACCTATGGATGATCCGCGTCCAGGCGGGGGGCGAATTCAAATTCGCGCCCGGCCAGTACGCGACTTTGGGCGTGGAACGCCCGGAGAAACGCTCGGAACGGCCTTATTCCATCGTGTCTTCTCCATACGAAGGCGAAATCGAGTTCTTCTTTGAGCTGGTTCCACAAGGCGAACTGACGCCTCACCTTTACAAGCTGCAGGTGGGCGATGAAATGCTCATGCGCAAGGTTCCCAAGGGACGTTTCACACTCGACACCAAAAGCGGGCGCACAAATCACCTGCTGATTTCGACCGTCACCGGAGTTGCGCCGTTCGTCAGCTACGTTCGCACCCTCCAGAAGGACTGGAAAGAGGGAAAGTTTTCCGGTGAGCACAAGTTATTCTTGCTCAACGGCGCCAGCCGCTCCTGGGAGTTCGGCTACCTCGACGAACTGCGCCAATGTGCCGCGGAAGTACCATGGCTGACTTACGCGCCCACCGTGAGTCGACCCTGGGATGATGCGACGTGGACCGGCGAAATTGGCCGCGTGGATGATCTGATCCGTAAATATGCCGACATGTGGGGGCTGAATGGCAAAAACTCGGTCGGCTACCTGTGCGGACATCCGGAGATGATCGAGCGTGGCAAAGGAATGCTGCAGCGAATCGGCTTCACGAAGGAAGTGCTGAAGGAAGAAATTTACTGGATTCCGGGCAAGGAAACGGCAGCCCAGGAACCGGGTACGACCCGCACTTAGCTTTCCGCGGGAGCGAAGAAAACCAGCACGACCAGCTCTTCCGCAATGTCGTGGAAGCGGTGTTCCGCCTCCGCCGGAACAAAGATCACGCTTCCTGGGTTGACCAAGCGATCTTCCGAGCCCAGGCGCATGCGAGCCCGACCGCGGACGACGTAATACATCTCATCTTCCTTGTGGGGCTTCTGTAGATCCGCGCTTCCCGCTGGCAAGGTGTACACGCCGGCGCTCATGGCCGGGACACGCAGAAACTCCAGGTAGGACTTCCCGGCTCGCTGGCGCTGCTGCTCCAACTGATCAACCTGGAAGAATTCTTCTGGCTTGTTCATGACTGATCCATATTTGTGATTTCGGAGGGAGCCTGCACGTTGCCCGCGAACGCACGGGCGCAGTCGAAGGACCCCTACCCTTGGAAACTGTTATACCGCGAGAGACTGGTGTTTCCACAGCAGTCCTCGGATTCAGGATGACAAGTTGATAGTTGACAGGATTGACCAATCACTGGAAGGCACCCGCGAGGAGAATCTCCGTATCTTGCCCACCCGGTTTCCTCCGGCTTCCTCCATCCAAAGCGCCTTCCGGCCGGTACCACTGGTAAATCCCAGTTCATCATGCTGAGCAAGGCAAACGCGGCCGCCGCGCGAATTTCCCGTGGCGGCGGAAGCGGCGGCCTCGGTGGAGCGTTTTTTGAAGTCGACGGAACCGCCTGTTCCTCACAGGTGCCTTCCTCTGTCATAATCTTTCTCCCATGGATCTAAAACACCGCAGTCACGGCATCACCGACGGACGCGACCGGGCCCCGTCGCGCGCCATGTTCAAGGCAGTGGGATTCACCGACAGCGATCTGGCGAAACCTATCATCGGCGTGGCCAACACCTGGATTGAAACCATGCCCTGCAACTTTCACCTGCGGCGGCTCTCCGCCAAGGTGAAGGAGGGCATCCGCGCCGCGGGCGGCACTCCCATGGAATTCAACACGATCGCCATCAGCGACGGCGAGACCATGGGCACGGAGGGCATGCGGGCTTCGCTGGTGAGCCGCGAGCTGATTGCCGACTCCATCGAACTGGTATGCCGGGGGCAAATGTTTGATGCGGTGGTCTGCGTGGTGGGCTGCGACAAGACCATCCCCGCTGGGGCGATGGCACTGGCGCGGCTGAATATTCCCGGGCTGGTGCTTTACGGTGGCACCATCGCACCCGGCAGCTACCATGGAAAAGACGTGACCATTCAGGATGTATTTGAAGCAGTCGGCGCCAACGCCGCCGGAAAAATGACCGACGCGGAATTGCTCGAACTGGAAAATGTGGCGTGTCCGGCCGCAGGCGCGTGCGGCGGGCAGTACACCGCCAACACAATGTCCACTGTAATGGAGATGATCGGACTTTCTCCCATGGGGTTCAACAGCGTTCCTGCTATGGACCCGACGAAAGACCAGGTGGCATACGACTGTGGCGAACTGGTTTTGAATCTGTTACGCAAGGGCATTCACCCCAGAGACATTCTGACCCGGCCTGCGTTTGAGAATGCGATCGCGAGCGTAGCGGCAACCGGCGGCTCGACCAATGCGGTTCTGCATTTGCTGGCCATTGCGCGCGAAGCCGGCGTTGCTCTGCAGATTGATGATTTCCAGAAAATCAGCGAGCGCACTCCCCTGCTGGCCGATCTGAAACCCTCCGGCCGCTTTGTGGCCACGGACATGCACCGCGCCGGAGGCGTGCGTCTGTTACTAAGCCGCTTGCTACAGGCCGGGCATATCCACGAGTCGACCGTTACGGTCACCGGGCTGACTTTGTCCGCGGAAGCCAAGAGTGCGGTCGAAACTCCCGGCCAGGAGGTAGTTGCGCCCCTGGACAAGCCCTTGAAGAAGACCGGTGGTCTGGTGATTCTGCACGGCAATCTCGCACCCGAGGGATGTGTGGCCAAGATCAGCGGCCACGAACGCTTGAGTCATCGCGGTCCGGCGCGCGTTTTCGACTCCGAAGAGGATGCCATGACCGCGGTTACCGAGAAGCGCATCCAGTCCGGCGATGTGGTCGTGATCCGCTACGAGGGACCCAAAGGCGGCCCCGGGATGCGCGAGATGCTGAGCGTGACAGCGGCGATTGTGGGTGAAGGCCTGGGCGGATCGGTGGCCCTGTTGACGGACGGACGCTTCAGCGGTGCCACCCGCGGCCTGATGATGGGCCACGTTTCACCCGAAGCGGCGCTGGGTGGACCCATTGCTGCGGTGCACGAAGGAGATACGATCCACATTGACATTAATCAGCGGGTACTCGAGGTTGAAGTCAGTGACACCGCTTTGCGCCAGCGCATGACGCAGTGGAAGCCGCCTCAGCCGAAATACCCCAGCGGCGTGTTCGGGAAATATGCTTCGCTGGTGTCGTCGGCTTCGGAAGGAGCGATCACGCGGCCGCGATAACTAGGTACGCATAGACCTTGCGGAAAAATGCCGGACTCTCATCGGGGCGGTAGATCGAAACGGAGGCCTCGGCGCGTTCCCCCGATTCAACGATCATTCACCCAACTTCACGAAGCGGACTGCCACGCGGCGGTTGTAGGCGCGTCCTACGGCGCTGGAATTCGGTTGAACCGGAGCTGCCGATCCTGAGCCAATCGCGGTGAGCCGCGTGCTGGGAACGTTGAATTCATTGATCAGCGCGTTGCGGACAGTGGTGGCGCGGCGGCTGGAGAGCTCCAAGTTGTAAACCTCAGGGCCCGAATCATCAGTATGGCCTTCGAGAATTGCGCTCAAGTCGGGATCTTTTGCCAGCTCGTCGGCAAAGTGCTGCAGCGCGAGACGGTATCGTTCGGCGATCACGGCGCTGTCCTGGTCGAAGAAAATGTTTCTTGAGCCTTGCGCGCCAGTCGAGCCTCCCGTGGCCACCGGCTCGACCGGAAACTGCCGGACAGTCACGTCGTTGGTCTCATCGGAACCAACCTCTCGTGAAGCGCGCGAGGTGGTAGCCGTGCCTTGCGACGGTCGGCTGGACCCCTCCGTGGTTGAGGCCGGGGATCCGTGGAGTGCCGCATACCCTGAAGCAGAATCGCTTTGCTCCGCATTGGCCTGCGCCGGATTCTGCCAGGGGGATTTTTCGAAGACCACGAAGGTCAGAATGCCGGTGACGGCGACCAAGACCAGAGCCTTTGCCCAAAAACCTCCGCTTTCGGATGACTTCTTCAACTCGGGACGGTTACCGGACGCCGCAGCGATTTTTTGGGGTTGCGGAGGAGCCGCGCCTTTGGCTTTCTGCAGGGTTGGGATGCCTTTCTCCGCTGTGAGCGGTAATCCCTTCTCCACCCTCGCCGAACTGTCACGGCGAATCGTAGCCGTTGTCCTTGTACCCGCTGCGAAGGGCGCGGGCTGCAACCCCTGGCCTGAGCTTGCCGGATTTTGACCGGCAACGGACGCGATTTTATTCGACGCCGCCGCCGGGGCGGGAAGCGCTTCTGCTGGCGCGACTGATTTTGCCGCCGCCAACAGGACTTTTTGTTCCTCGAGGGTCTGGCTGATCCGCACGATGGCTTCCACCAGCGCCAGCGGAATACTTTCCCCATTGCCACCACTGTTTCCAGGGCCAGAATGCGCGGCCGCAGGATGGCTTTCTGCCTTCTGGGCAAAGCTGCCGTGCGCGCCGGACAGGTAGGCCAGCGTTGCATCCTCTGTCTCTAAAGATTTTGCATCCCTGATGGGCTGGACCTTGCTGCTGTTGCCCACGCCATCGCGGTGTGAAGCTACGAACCCGGGCTCGTTGCGATACATGTCAGCCAGCACGCTGGACATATCTAGGTCTCGGGCGGCTTCGGCGAGGATGATTTCATCAATCGATCTTTTGCTTGCGGCAAACCCCAGGAGCATGGCATTGAAGCACAGTGTGTTGATTTTGCGAGGTACGCCTTTGGCATTTTCCCAGATCTGGCGTACGGCTCCCATGGCGAACAGTTCAGGTCCCTTGTATCCCGCGGTTCTGAGGCGGTGATTGATATAGGCCCGGGTCTCGTTGAGCGTCAGCGGGCTCAGGCGGCCGATGCTAGAAATCCGCTGGCGCAATTGTTCCTGCTCCGGTGCCGCGAGTTTCTTCACCAATTGGGGTTGCCCAGACAGAACGATCTGCATCAGCTTGGCCTGAGCGGTTTCGAAATTCGAGAGCTGCCGCAAGGTTTCCAGTACCGCGAAATCAAGGTTCTGGGCTTCGTCAACGACCACAATTACGCGTTTGCGTTCTGCTGCCGCTCGACCCAGCAGCTGGTTGATCTGCTCGGACAATTTACGGACCGACGTATCTTCAGAACCTGCTCCGAGTTCGGACAACAGGGACTGCAGCAGTTCGTACGGTTCAAGCTGCGGTTGAAACAGGAATGCGGTATGGGCGGTGGCGCGAAATCCTTCCAGAAAATTAAAAAGCAGGGTGGTCTTGCCCATCCCGGGCTGCGCGACCAGTACCTGGAAGCCGAACTCACAATCGATTCCGTTGATCAGTGAAGCGAGAGCTTCCCGGTGGGTCTCGCTGTGAAAGAGGAAGCGCGGGTCGGGAGTACCTCCAAAAGGGTTCTCCCGCAGCCCAAAATGGGCAAATAGCTGATTTTGCACTGAGTTCTCGGGAGCACGGCTCTGCACATGGCACCTATCCAGTCTCGGTTGTAGCAAACCGACCGCCATCGCTGGAAAGCCGCTAGTGTCGCGGATTTCAGAGGATACGGGGGATGGAAGGCCAGGGCGAAACAGGAAGGTGAAAGCAGTTGCAGCAAAAGACCCAAGACACCCCAGTCGGATGCATCGATGGAAGGGTAACCATCAAGAATGATTACTGTACACGTTACTCAGGCGGTCGGCGAAGCGGCGCATTCTTCGTTCAGCCGCGCGGGTTTACAACCAGGAGGCGCGCCGAAGGCCTCCGCATCCGCGTGGTCAGCAGATCTGCCGGCACTTCGCCCATGGGCCTTTGACGCCAGTACCGCGACCAGAGGCGGTCCGCTCGCCGCCGTCGGACGCGAGGCCTTCGCCGCCCTCGCATCGTGCGTGCGCCGTTCACGCGCTCTAGTCCACGCGCCTCACTTCAGGAAGGGCGAACAACAAGGTTCGCGAACCGGCACCGGCTCCATCATCTCCACGCGCGTGTAGTTCGGATCATAGAGGTTCAACTGCCACTTCCCATCGCGGCCGATCTGCGGCTTTTCGGGCTTCAGTCCGCGTTTCTGGACCGTCTGGTAACCCGCCTTGACAGAGGGCACGCCTAGAGCAAAATGATGCATGACTCCGAGGTCCTTCGGCGAAGGGTTGTGCACGTTCAGCATGTACTCGAGCCAGTCGGTGCCCTCAGGCACCCGCATGTCCACCCAGTCGGTCTCTTTGTCGGTCATGCCACCGTGCCAGGTCTCGTGAAAACCCAAGATATCCTTGTAGAAGGTGTCAGCCCGCGCCCGGTCTTGGACCACCACGCCGAGATGGATGATGCGCTGCGAGATGCGGGTCTCGGGCAGAAATTTGCCGAAATTGCGACTGTGCAGCGAATCCGGCATGAACTGCACGAACTCAACATCGTGGCCGTCCGGATCGAAGACGTCGAAGCCGCGATTTCCGTCCAGCATAGGCTCCAGTTTTTCCGGCACTTTGACACCACGACTGGCAAGGTATGCCCGCATCTGCTCGACATCGGCGGTCTCAAAAGAAATATGAGACAGGCGATCCTGCTTGGGATCGTTCAGTTCAGGAAAAACCTCGATGTATTGATGGTCGTTGACCTTGAAATACGTCAACAGCAACTTACCCGGAGGATCGTCCACGGTAAAAGGTTCCTGAAACCCGAGCATTCCCGAGTAGAACTTGCGGGCTGCCGTAAGATTGTCCGTTCGCAAACCGATGTGAGCTACACCGACGATCGCCGGACGCGTTACGGGTTGCCGCTTCTCTTGCTGGCGAGGTTCCGCTCCGGAATCGCTGTGTGAAGCAGATTGTGGACTGCTGCAGCCGACGGCTAGAGCTACCAAAACCGAGGCTAAGACGCAT
>Ga0193719_10000125_pt1 | contig 25223 bp, 26 predicted proteins | sample U2a2metaG_FD_160103 | JGI IMG/M metagenome (GOLD analysis project Ga0193719, IMG submission 160103) | Soil microbial communities from a riparian zone of the East river system, Colorado, United States - U2a2 | ecosystem: Environmental > Terrestrial > Soil > Riparian zone | place: USA: East... | reverse complement strand
GACCACGGACCATCAAATTCCAGCCATCGGGTGTCTTGAAGAGGAATGGAATTTGAAAAGTCAGCAACCCTTCGCCGAAGTGAGAGTAGCAGTACAGGGGACCATCCCCGTATAGGTTTTCAACGTACAAGCCCTCTGGTTTCGACGTGCCATCCCAACTGGCACGGACGTGATGAGTAGACAGGATTTCCCAGCCGTACTGATTCGCCACAACTAAGGGAAGGCACCGATACGGGAATTTTTGGTGTGCATTATCCATCCACCTACGTTCGCGGGGCGCAGGGCGTATTGGTGCGAAATCATCCTCATATATTTGATAGGCAATCAATTTGTGGAATGATTCTGTGGGAGGAGCTTTTCCTTTACGCCTCGAACGTGTCTTCATGCCAATTTTGAGTAGTGGGCTACTTTAAAATGAGTTGAAATGAGCACACCGAAAGCGAGACGGGAAGAAGTGTACCATGGGTTTTTCGAGGATGGCAGTGCTCTTAGCATCTCTAAACTAAAAGAACGCGTTAAAGGGAGAGTTCCCAAAGATGTCGGAATCGATTCGTTGGTGCAAGCTCGTTGTGACAGGTTGCCCAAAAAAACTTGTCTCTCAAAAAAACGGCTTAAAAAAACCGATACAAACCATCCTATTTTGGTCGGTTTTAACAACGAAGTTATAGATGGTCGTCATCGCGTATTCAAGGGAAGGGAAGTCGGTGCAAATCATATCAAAGCTATCAGGGTGACACGCAAAGATTTGGAAGCTGCAAAGGTACTATGAGCACACCGACAAAAGACGAAGCAATCGTGCGCGAGGCCGCAGACTTGACAGATTCATTTGTGAAAGAAACCGTCAAATAAAATTAAAGTAGCCCAGTACCCAATTTTGTATCTTTGAAATTGAGAATTCGATACAACAAGCCCGCTACTGTGCCCGAGCTTTAGCAAAAGATGCTTTGCCGTGTAAAGCAAAACAGCTAAGGAGCGCCACAGTTCACGGAAATGGTTTCATCGAAATAACTCCTTCACTAGCTTCCAGGGAATCTGAAGGGCGAAGGTCTGGAAAGAATCTGGAAAATGTTCAATTTGTTTAGGCGCGGCGCGGCTGCGTAAGGAAAGAAGCCTTAGGCCTGTTAACGATGCGGATCAGCCAACGCGAAAACGGATGTCCCGGACCGTTTTACCGCCAAAGCGTTACTTCAATTTTCGCAGGATGTCGATCCTGGAAACTTGCTCGAGTTCGTAGTGCAGGGCCGGCTGAGGGCCGCGCTGCTGGTCAGAGCAACACTCGTTTCACCGGAGCTGCCACGCAAATCTTCGTGAATGCCGGCAAGCCAAGCAAGCCTGCTTACCTTGACGTGATGGCTCGCGCGTTGAGGTTCATTCCGCAATGAAAACCGTCTGGCGCGTTCTTAGTTATCTAAAGCGATACCCTTGGTTCGCAGGCGGGACGCTGGGATGCGCGATCGCCGGCACCTTGATGGTGATTGTTTTCCCGGCCGTGACGAGATGGATCATCAACGACGTCGTGCGGGCGAATCATCCCGAGAAATTGTTGCCATTGATTTTATTGGCGGCGGCAGCGTTTCTGCTTCAGCACGGGTTCAACGCGCTGCGGATTGTGCTGAACAACACGTTTGAGCAAAAAGTGATCTTCGATCTGCGTAGTGATTTGTATTCACATATTCAATTGCTGCCACTTCGCTGGTTCGACAATCGGGCCACAGGCGATCTGATGACGCGCGTGATCGAGGACGTGAACTCCGTCGAGCGCGTGCTCATTGACGGCATCGAGCAAGGCGTGGTCGCGCTGTTGCAGGTCATAATCGTAATGGTCGTGATGTTTTATTTGAACGCAAAGCTCGCGCTGCTTGCGCTGGCGCCGTTTCCATTGCTGGTCGCCGGCGCGCTCACTTATACTTTGACTGCGCATCGCCGTTATCGTTTGCAACGCCGCGCCGCTTCAGCCATGAACGCGCTGTTGCACGATAATCTTTCCGGTGTTCGCCAGATCAAAAGCTTCGTGCGCGAGAAGGAAGAGCATGGGCGGTTCAATCGGGTGAGCGATCAGTTGCGGCACGCCACGCTCGTGGTCATGCGGGTTTGGGCGATCTATAGCCCCTCGATGTCGATGTTCGAGGCGTTTGGCGCAGTGCTCGTGCTTGGGTTTGGGAGTCGCGCCGTCTTGGCGGGTGGGATGCAGATCGGCGATTTGGTCGCGTTCCTTATGCTAACGGCATTCCTTTACGATCCAATCAGCCGGCTGCATCAGCTCAATCAACTTGTCCAAGCCGGACGCGCCGCGGGCGAACGTGTTTTTGAAATTCTTGATGAACGGATCGAGCCCGGTTGGATAGACAGGAAACCTTCGGCGCGCGTTGCGGGCGATATTCGCTACGAAGACGTGAGCTTCAGTTATGCAGATGGGCTTCCCGCGCTCGATCACGTTTCGTTTCACGCGCCGCCGGGTGCAACGATCGCGCTGGTGGGCGCCACGGGGGCAGGAAAGTCGACTCTGGTGAATTTGCTCGTTCGATTTTACGAATTCAGCAGCGGCGAAATTTACGTGGATGGAAGACCGATACGTCGATATGGGCTGGGCAGCTTGCGCGAAGCAATTGGCGTCGTGACGCAGGAGAGTTTTTTGTTCAACGGCTCGATTCATGAAAATCTTTTGATGGGAAAACCGGATGCGACCGATGTCGAACTATGGCGCGCAGTGGACGCAGCCAATGCGCGGGGATTCATCGAGAGGTTGCCGGCTGTTTTGGAAAGCGTTGTCGGTGAGCGCGGCGTGAAATTGAGCGTGGGCGAAAAACAACGCTTATCCATCGCGCGGGCGCTGCTAAAGGATCCACCAATTTTAATCCTCGATGAAGCGACAGCGAGCGTGGACACCGCGACGGAGCGGTTGATTCAGGAAGCGCTCGAACGCCTGATGTTTCACCGGACATCGATCGTAATCGCGCATCGGCTCTCAACCATCGTGCACGCGGATCAGATTCTGGTGCTCGATCACGGCCGAATCATAGAACGCGGCAGACACGATGAATTGCTCGCCTTCGGCGGAAAATATACCCGGCTGTGTGAGCAGAGTTTACTTGAAACCTCGGCGCAGCCTGAACGGGAAACGGCGGAGGAAATAGCGACTTTGCCGATTTCTGCTCCCGACGAGCAACTGTCGATATAATCCGCAGTGGCTGCCCAGCGCGCGCGACATTCAAACCGGAGCGGAGCTCCGTCAATTGGCCGGTGCGGGTGAAGCAGAAGGCGTTGTCGGCGGCGGACTGGGGATCACGATTGTTTGTCCCGCCTGTAATTTCCGACCGTCTTCGATATTATTGGCCTTTTGCAATTCATCGACACCCACTTTGTACGTCTTGGCGATGGAGGTAAGCGTCTCTCCGCGCGCAACCGTATGTGTATTCCCGTTCATCGGACGCGAGACAGACTCAGCCGGAGCGATAGACGTGGCAGGTGAAGGCGTATTCTCTCCGACCATTACGCCCGGACGGATATGCGCAATCTGCTGCTCCAACTTGAGGATTTCCTGAGAGAGAGAGTCGATCTTCGCGTTCTGTTCGTCGATTTTTTTTGCCAACGCTTCAAGTTGAGGCACGTCGAAAGATTTGGACGGTTCCGGCGACGGCGTCTGGGCTGCAGCTGTCCAAAGCAGAGAGAAACCGGAAAAGAGCGTTGCAAAGAAAGTAGCAGCCAGCTTCATCATTAAATTTTGGCATCAGCGGCTGTGCCTGGCAAGCTTCTGGAAATCAAGCGACAACATAGGTGGCAGCTTGCCTTTCCAATTTTTACCCTTAAATTTTTTTATGCCTGAGCGCATCCAAAAGCCAGCCGATCCGGTTCCGTGGGGCCCAAAGGAAGGCGACGGAGGTGGGCCGCGTTCACCGGATGTTTCGAGGCCGGACACAAAAGATCTTCTAAAAAAAATGCGCAAGGTCGATCCCAATCAATCCAAGCGCTATCGCCAGCGCACCGGCCAATAATGGAGCCGTCTCTGGTGAGGCTTGACCAGAATTTTGCTGGCGCGGCCGACGATTTCCCCACGCTGCTACGACGCAAAGGGCTGCTCGGTCCAGCGGCGATTGTCGATCCAATTAGACCGGTAGCAGGGCTGCACCAAAGAAATTGGGAGCCGACGGAGGCGACCACAATTCTTGCTTTCAAATTTTCAGGTGGCGTGCTCGTGGCCGGCGATCGGCGTGCGACTTCCGGCAACACCGTGGTTTACGATCGCGCCGACAAAGTTTTGGAAATTGATCGCCACTCGATTATGGCAATCGCCGGCGTGCCGGCGACGGCCTGGGAAATGGCGCGTGTGCTCGAACATTCGTTCCAATATTTTCGGCGAACGCAATTGCAGGAAATGAGTGTCGACGGGAAAGTGCGCGCTCTTTCCAAGTTGCTGCGCGACAATTTCGGATTTGTTATGCAAGGCGTCGGAATGGTGGTCCCGATTTTCGCGACCTACGGTTCCCATCCGGAGCCCGAGGCACGACTCTATTTTTACGATGCGATGGGTGCGCAGTTTGAAGTGACCGATTACGCCGCAACCGGATCGGGATCGCCCGCCGTGCGCGGTATTCTTTATTACGAAAACAACTGGGGCGCCAAGCCGCTGCAAAAATTGAACGAAGACGAGGCAGTATCGATTGCATTACGCGCCCTCGATACCGCCGCGGAATCCGACACATCGACTGGCGGTGTTGATCGCAGCGGCAAAATTTACCCGCTCATCAAGATTGTGTCGCGAGACGGCATCACGACTTTGGCGGAGACCAAGATCGCTGCCGTCTTCAAGCAAACGGTTGCATGATCGAAGAGCCGTATCGTTGGGTTGAAGCAATCGCGAACCGTCGCGAGTACATCGAGGCGCAGCTCGCTTCGGGGAGTCCGATCGCGGCGTTGGGTTATCGCGACGGCATTTTATTTCTCACACTCGGCCAGACGCGGCAGAAAATTTTCGAAATTTATGATCGCATTGCCATGGGAGCGATCGGTCATCCGGGAGACATTGAGCGGTTGCGGATGGCAGCCATCGAGCTGGCCAGCACGGAGGGTTTCACGCGCTCGGCGGCGGATGTTTCACTGCGGCGGCTGGTACATTATTCGCTCAGCCCGGTGATGAAGAGCGCGTTCGAACAAGTTTATGGCGCGCCGTATCTGGCGCGGATGCTCTTTGCGGAGGTCGGAGAACGTCCCGAAGAAGATCTGTTTCTGCGGGTGGAGTACGATGGCGAGATTGCAACCGGCGGCGCCACCTTCGCGCAAGCGCGGAACGATTTCGCCGCGCTCAGCGGGACACGGCAATCAAGGGAGCTAATGGAATCATTTCTCAAAGCCGAATATGCTCCGGACACCAGTTTTGAAGCGACGCTGAGATCCGCACTCGACGCGTGGAGCGTCGGACAGATGGCTTTACAAACTGGCGACACCAAGGAAGTGCCAGTGCGCACGGCGGTTGCTAAATATCGACGAGAACAGCTCGCCAACACCGGAATCGAAGCAGGAATCCTCGAGCGAGATCCGAGCCGGGGAATTCGTTATCGCGCGTTATTGGATAAGGAACTACGCGCGTTGATTCACGATTAAAATATGGAGAGAAATGTTCGCCCGAAGATCACGAATGAGACAAGCGGTCCGGAACATACTAGCCTTAATTGGGTTGCTACTGATGATCGCATCCTTTGTCTGGATGCAGCGGATGTCGAAACCGCAATCCGCTCGGTTGAGAATGCCGCAACCTTCTGCAGCGCCGGGGCCATTCGCCGTCGTAGTCCTTGATCCTGGGCATGGCGGGCAGGATTCCGGCGCAATGTGCGGCGGCGTGCTTGAGAAAGATTTGACCCTAGACGTGGCACACCGCGTCGATCGCTTGTTGGAGGCGGAAGGGATCGCGACCGTAATGACACGCCTGGGCGACACTTATGTGTCCCTGGCAGATCGGGCAGCATTCGCCAATCGCGTGAGCGATTGCATTTTTATCAGCATCCATTTTAACGAAGACAATCAGCCGGTTTCGAGTGGAGTGGAGACCTATTATGCCGCCCACCAAATGGCTCCGGGATCATTCGTAACTTCGTGGTTGCCTTTCTTGTGGCGAGCACTTTCTGAATCGCCGAACGTGGAAAGTCAAAGCCTCGCCGGATTTATTCAGGAAGCGCTGGTCGCCCGCACCCAGGCGTTTGATCGGGGGACAAAGGCCAATCAGTTTTTTGTGATCGCCAATGTGACTTCTCCCGCTGTTTTAATCGAAGGAGGATTTCTCACCAACAAAGAGGATATTTCCAGGCTGGCGAGCGAAGATTATCGCGAGCAAATTGCCGCAGCTGTCAGCGACGGAATTTTACGTTATCGCGACGCTTTAAAGCAGCGTCAATCATCCGTAGCGCTGACCGGTTCGGAAAAGCGCTGAATAAGCAAAAAAGTAGTGGCGTCAAAACTAAGATCGAGATGAAAGCTAAAGTGGCCGCGCTTGTTCTTCTGGGATCGGTTGCGCTGGTTCGAGGGGACCAAATGACCGAAAGCGTGCAACAGGCGTTAAAGGACCAGGGTTTCTATTATGGCGAGATAACTGGGGAGACGAATGCGAATCTAACGGCGGCGATTCGTCGCTATCAAATTCGCAATGGACTCGCGGTGAACGGTGAGCTGAATAGTGAAACGCTTCGTTCACTGGGAATTAATTCTTCTGCGTCTGGACAGCCGACGGTGAAGGTTAGCCCATCGCCAAGCCCTGGCGCTTCGGGTCTCAAAGAGGAATCGTCTGGCGCCGGCGAAACGGCTGGTGTTGCTCCCGTGCCAGTGCAGCCTTTCTCCAACCCGCCGCAAGATCGACAACTCTATCCATCAAATCCTGTGGCTCCTGACACTTCACCAGGACTACTCTTTGCTGGAACTCCATACGCGAGTGCATTGCCTGATGTGCAACGCAATGTCGTGCTCTCCGCACAAATAGCGCTGGCGCGTCGCGGCCTCTATCGCGGTGAGATCGACGGCATGTATGGACCGGCCATGGAATTTTCGCTCCGCGCCTATCAAGCGCGTACAGGACTTCCGGTTACGGGCCGGTTCGATTTGGAAACACTTGGCGCCCTCCAGTTGTTGCCGCGGGCACGTGCACCGATCTTCAATCCGTTCCGCCAGCGCGTCCCTCGGCCCGAGCCGCCCGTGCGAGGCGACTGGATTCCTGAATAGGCGTCGTGGAATGTTTATCGGATGGCAGTCACGATTTCATCACGATCTTGTGCTGTCGAAGCGTGCCGACTGTAGTTCAGCGAAGACTGTGCCGACAAAAACTTGCGCTTCGATGCGAAGCAGGATTCGATCGGCATCATCCGAGACCCATATCGTGGCGCGCCGGAATTTCCGGTGTGGCTGCAAATCAAGCTTTTTGCCAATTCGGTTGAGCTGCAAATCGATTTTTATCGCACTGTAAGTGCCGGCGCGGACCGAGATTTTTTCCCGACCCAGCACGGTGATGGTGGCAAGATATGCAGACGTGGCGGGATAAACGACGACACGGTAGGCGCTGCGGTCCGACAGTGGCTGGCTCCGCAGATAAAGCATCGCCGAATGCAAATCGAACAGGTTGGGAAAACTAAACTCGCGCGTCTTTGTGCCGGCAGAGCCACCTTGGCCTTCTGTCCTTGCCCGACTGACCCCGTTATTTGTGAAGGTGAGATGAGTAGCGATTTTCTTTGATCGATAATCCTCCGTTTGCAACGTTTCGACTGGGCGCAGCGTTTCCGCATGGGCGAGCGCACGATAATTCACGTCCAGTTTCCACAAGGCGCGGACGAAGCCGATCGTCCGCCCTGTTCCGTCGAGTTGAAACCTGTCTTCGGATGTTCTTGCAAAATGGACTTCTCCAGTGGCAGCCGTCAATCCAGACCAGCCAAAACGATAGGTTGCACGGAGAGGCCGAAGCTCCGGGAAATTGCCGGGCGGATCTTTAGTAAGCGTTGACTGCCAATTAGCCGCGACTGAGCGGGAGCCGAAAGACAGAAGCAGAAGCAGAAGAAGAACGATAGCAGCCGACTGTTTTCCGGGAAATCCAGCTCTCGCAATCTGCCCTGAAAACCCAATCGAAGCGTTCGCGGCTTGCAACCGCCTGCGGATCTTTGCTTCGCGACGTGCGCGTCTGCTTTTCACCTGTACGAAAAACACACGCGAGTTGTAGCTCGCGTGGATTTCTGACGTGCCGAAATTAAACTAAGGTTTCGAAGCTCTTGCCGGCGTCGCAGATGGACTCGCTGAGGTCCTCTCGGTTGAAATCGCAGTGCTGCGGCCGGGTTTATTTAGAACGGTAATGATATCGCTGGTAAAATCGACATTGTCAGGGGCGTACATTACAACAGGCACTCCATTCAGGCTCATTCCCGATCTGTCTAATACCAGGTCCATGTGGTTGGTCTTGACCTTGTCCATTACGATGTCGGTGATTTCTTTCACGATACCTTCGCGCATGCGCATCGCTTGTTCTTGCAGTTGCCGTTCGCGGGTTTGACGGAACTCACTGATTTCCCGCTCCATGTTCTTGATGTTGGAGATCTTATCGTCGCGCTCCTTTGCTTTTTGTGTTTTGGCATCGGCACTTAGGGCTGGAGCATCGAGCTGCTTGTTCAAGGTGTTGATTTCATCCAGCGCCTTCTTGTAGGACTCCGCGCGATCGTCGTACTCTTTCTTGGCCGCATTTTTGGCGTCATTGATTTTCGCTTCCGCGTCCTTGGTCTTGCTATATTCTTTAAACGCGCGCTGCATATCGACTGTTCCGATTTTAAGTGTGCCCTGAGCGAAAACCGCAAGTGGTAACGCCAGCGTTAAAGCCAGGATTGTAGAGAGAAGCTTCTTCATAAGACAGAGGTAACGGTCGTTGGAACCGCATTAGACTGCAACTATTTAGATTTGTTCAAAATTGATACCCAACGTTAAAATTGAAGTGCCCGCCACCGTGGTAGCCATCACGCTGCAGCGGATATCCGTAGTCCAACCGGAGCGGACCGATCGGCAAATCAAGTCGAACTCCGACGCCAATATCGGACGCTATATGATTGAAGCCAAAAGACCACGCGTCACTGTTGTCGAAACCCGTGTCATAAAAAACTGCGCCGCGCGCCTTTTCGACAATTGGAAAAGTATATTCTATCGTCATGCGAGCCATTGATTGGCCACCGGTCGGTTCACCATTCTCTTGTGGGCCGACTTCGCGGTAAGGAAATCCACGGAGATTGTTCGAGCCTCCGAGGTAGAGACGTTCGAAAATCGGAACCATATCGCCGCTTCCCCAGGTGTTGACGGTCGCGATTTCGCCGTTGATGAGCAGGATCGTATCCCACGGAAGATGGAAATATTGGGACCCCTCGATGTCGATTCCGTAAAGCTGCGCGTCGCCTCCGAGAAAACCGCCCGCGATATAAGGCGAAAGGGCGACGCGTTGCCCACGCCTGGTCAGCAAGGGATTATCGCGCCGGTCAAATACAAGACTGGTCAAAATCTCGCTCTCCACGGTCGAACCCTTTGCCTGCTGGATCGCTTCCGGCGCGCCTACGGAGACGTTGAAAATGTCGACGTCCTGCAGACGGTAACCCAAAGTCGCGTACAGGTATGCGATGATCGGTTTGCGTACCTCGATAGAAAATCCGTAATTCCGCTGGTCATACTCCGTACTCAAGTAGTTGGCCTCGGTAAAAAAAAGCTGACCACCCAGGGACAGCCTGCGATCGAGGAAATAGGGTTCGGTTAATGCGAGGATGAAATCCTTGCGTTCCGTGCCATACTGTACACGCAGTCTAAACTTCTGACCAGCGCCGGTGAATCCCGGCCAGTTCATTAAATCGAAGTTGCCCTGCGTGAGTTCCGCGAAGCCGACCAGCTTGTCGATCGTGCTGAACCCGCCGCCGAAGCTAAACGACCCGGTCCGCTTCTCCTGCACCAGGATGGTAAGATCTTTGCGGCCGGCAACATCGGTATCTTCGGGATAAGTTTCGACCTTCGCAAAATAGCCCAGGTTCTCGAGGCGCTTCTTGGTGATATCTACGCGAACCGTGTTAAAGACATCGCCGGGTGCGACCAAAACTTCGCGGCGAATGACCTTGTCCTTAGTGCGCGTGTTACCGGCAATGTTGATTCGTTGTACAAACGAGCGGTCGCCTTCCTCGATTTTGTAGTGCACGTCGACTCGGGCAGGACCAGCCGGCGTACCCTCCGGCAAAACCACAAGATCGACATAACCGCCGCTGCCGTAGGCATCCGCAAGCGCCTTCGCATCGTCGTGCAGCGCCTTCGGCGAATAGACGCTGCCCTCCTTCATCTTCAACAATGCTCGAATCTTTTCTTCCGTCGTTACCTTCTCTCCCGAAATTAAAATCTTGCCCACGTGATATTGCGGGCCTTCCGCGATCACGATCGTAATGATCATCGGACCGTTCTCGCTCCGTGCCCTACGCACGTCTTTGATTTCTACGTCGATGTAACCGTGGTTCTGATACCACTCACGAATGCTGTCCAGATCCTGCTGCAACTGCGTCTCCTCCAGCCGGCCGGATTTATCGAAAAACGAAATGAGCGTTTTGCCTTTCGTTTTCATTTGCTTGCGCAGGACCCTCTCGCTGAAATGCTCATTGCCTTCGAAACGAATCCTGCGCACGGCGCCCTTGACCCCTTCGTTGATTGTGTAGACTACCCGCGAGGTGCCGCGTTTCTCATCAATCGCATCGACACGGTACGTTACGTCAATGTCCGTGAAGCCCTTGGCCTGATAGACCTCAATGATTTTCTGGCGCGCTTCCTCCAGCTGTTCCTCGTTCACCGGCTGGTTGAGTTTTACTTTGATTTCTTTGCGGAGCCTCTTCGCTTTGACCCGTTCGGCTCCATTGATTTCGATCTCGCGCACGATCGAACGCGTCTGCGCCGCCACGGTTACCTTTACGCCGTCGCCTTCCGGCTGAGCGAAGATGCGAACGTTTAGAATGGAGCCGGTCTTGTAAAGAGCCTCAATGTCCTGCTCGACCACTTGATCGGAGTAGGGCTGGCCCACCTTGGTCCGCATTTGCGCGAGAATCCGCTCCTTGCTCACCGTCGCCGGCCCGGTGTACTCCACGTCGATAGATCGGACGATCGGAGGCCCCTGTGCTTGGGCTGATCCCGCGCCCAGCAGTGCGCAAATAAACGCGAGCGAGATTACAAAGGGCTGCGGGCGCATCCATCCAGAAAAATGTCTCATAAGTTAAGAAGCGCAGTCCTGCGCAACGAACCCACGCGGGACAGGCGGCTATATCGGAAAGAAGAAGGCAGTGTCAAGGCAAGATTTTCCGCGGAAGCACGTTGTTTGTCTATAGACAACTCGGCCACAGTGTCTAGTTCACAAGCTCGTACCAGTTATTTCGCCGCCGCGGTTCGTAACCGGCATCACGAATGAGCGATTCAATCTCTGCGGCGTTTAGCCGAAATGTTGTCCCGGCGCTGCTCACGACATTCTCCTCCATCATCACCGACCCGAAATCGTTCGCACCGTATTTGAGCGCGATCTGCCCAATCCCCGGCCCCTGCGTTACCCAGGAGCTTTGCACATTGTCGATGTTATCTAAAAAAATCCGAGAGAGTGCCTGCGTCCGCAGATATTCCGCTACGCTGGTCGGATGCTTGATTTTCAGAACGGTATGCTGCGGTTGAAACGTCCAGCAAATGAATGCTGTGAATCCACCGCTGCGATCCTGTTGATCGCGAATACGGTGCAAATGCTCGATCCGATCTTCAATCGTCTCCACATGACCGAACATCATGGTCGCGCTCGACTTCAATCCAAGCTCGTGCGCGACTTGCATCACTTCCAGCCATTGATTGCTATTAATTTTTAGTGGCGAAATTCTTTTGCGTATACGGTCGACCAGAATTTCGCCGCCGCCGCCAGGGATTGATCCGAGTCCGGCGTTTTTGAATTGAGCAATCACTTCGCGCAGCGGCATTCGGAAGGTTTCCGCGAAATGCTGGAATTCAGGTGGACTGAATCCGTGGATATTAATGTGCGGGTATTTTTCCCGAATATGGTGCAAAAGATCGACGTACCAGTGAAACGGCAATTTGGGATGATGCCCACCCTGCATCAGGATTTGAACGCCGCCCGCGGCCGAAAGCTCATCAAGCTTCTGATCGATTTGCTCGAATGACAGGACGTAATGATCTTCATCCCGCTCCGTCCGATAAAATGCACAGAACTTGCAGTAAACGTTGCAGACGTTCGTGTAATTAATGTTCCGATCGACAATGTAAGTTACGATCTCGCCGCCGCGGCCATTGTAATTTTTCGCCTTCGCCAGATCTCGCCGCGCATTCGCCAGAACGCCCAACTCCTCCAGCGGCCAATGCGATAATTCGAGCGCTTCTTCGCGCGAAATCCTTTTGCCCGCGAAAATTTTTTCTGTCAACGCATCTCGGTTTAACAAAACCACCGGCGCCTATTTTAAATGACGCGCCGGTTTATTGCACGTAGATCATTCTTGATGGTCAAAGGCGTGGCAATTGTCGGTGCTGGCGTGTCAGGGCTCACTTGCGCCGTTGTTTTTGCTGAGCGTGGATATCGCGCAACGATTTTCGCTGAGGAGACGGCTCAACGCACAACATCGGCTGCTGCCGCGGCGGTTTGGTTTCCGTATGACGCCGAACCAGCCGATGATGTGATCGCGTGGGCGCTCGAGACCTACAAGTTACTTGTCGATCTCGCCCGCGACCCCGGCACTGGCGTATCAATGATTGAGCTGCGCCAATTTTCACGTACCGGTGAAATTCAAATTCCACAGTGGGCCATCCAGCTCGGCGCACGACAGATCAACCGCGATGAACTGCTGCCGATGTTTATGCACGGGTTCACGATGAATATTCCACTAATGGATACAACCATCTATCTGGATTATCTTGCAAAGCGCTTCCTGGCTGCTGGTGGCGAAATCGCCGACAACGTTCACTTCGATAAACTCGAAGACGTCAGTCCTGAATTCGATCTTGTCGTGAATTGTACCGGAATTGGCGCAAAGACTCTCGTTCCCGATGTCGATCTTGAGCCCCATCGCGGCCAGGTGGTAATCGTTCCAAAGATCGATAATCTCTCATGCGCAGTTGTTTGCGACGATCCGCCGCTCATGTATGCGATCCCGCGCAGAAACGATTGCGTGTTCGGCGGCACAAATGAGGTGAGCAACAACTGCGATGTCGATCCGACATCGACAGCGGGCATTGTCGCTGAATGCAGCCGCGTTTTGAACATCGACGAGCCAAAGGTCCGAGCCGAGCGAGTCGGCCTTCGTCCATTCCGCAAGTCAGGTGTGCGCCTCGAACGCGGAAAGCTTCGAGACGGCCGCGCCGTCATCCACAACTACGGCCACGGCGGCTCTGGCTTCACTCTTTCCTGGGGCTGCGCACGAAAAGTTTTCGCACTCGCCAGTCGGTAGGGCGAGACCCTGTCGAGCCGACGAATTGCGCCGTGGCTTCTCCCGGTCCGCCTTGATGTGCGCCAAAGCTCGCGCTGCGGCTTCTGCAATTTGTCTACAGAGTTTTCTTGCCGGGCGATACACATCGCTCCAGCGCGTTCTGTTCTACGGCTTTTAATTCAGTTTCATCAGCAGTCGCATCGATGTGTTTCAAAACGAAATTGCGAAACGACGGATCCGATTCCGTCAAAATTTCGAGCTCGTGTAACATCTCCCACCTCGTCGCAAGATTGTGCACGACGAGTTCAGAATAGCCTTCGACGAAGAACGCATCATCAGGGCAATTTTGGAATCGCTTCACGAGCTGATACAAATCGCGCCAGCCCATGACCTGCCCTGCGTGTGCACTAAATGCTGCTTCGTCACGCGGCACGGCGCGCAGATCGAAGGGCAAAAAGATTGGCAACAGCAGTTGGCCGACCAGCAGAGTAAGCGATTGCGTTTTCATGGCGCTCTCTGCACACGCGCGCCAATTATTCAATCTTACGTCAGTGCGATTGCCTGAAAGGAGCTGACGACGTCGTCGGGACCTTTTTCGGTGAAGAAGCTTTCGTAAAAGCCGGGGCCAAGATCCCAATAATCGCCTTTGTAATATTCGTCGCGATAAAATCGCCAGACACCGCTCACGACGACGAGACAACTGATCCGATCGTTCCAGTAATCGCCGACATAATTAAAACTCAAGTTGGTGCGCGCGAAAGCGCCCTTGAAACCAGGATGATCATAAAGCACCAGCTCCGGCAGGCGAATGACTTCTGTCACAAGCGGCACTTGTACTTTCCCGGCTGCGGAAGCATGATAGCTCAGCGCACCGAGTTTCCATTTCATATCGATGATACAGCCGTTGTCCGGCGACAGTTCAGTTTTAGGTATTTGTCTCATAAGCGTAAGCAGCGGTTTTCCTGATTTAAACAAATGGAAATCGTGCTGTCGAGCGGAGAGATCGTTCTTCTGTAGCAGCGGTCTGTGATCGTCACTCAATTCTTTCGGGGAAAGTCGACCCTCATGAAGCGCCGCTTCAATCAAATCAGATGTTCACGATTATCAGAGCGAAGCCGGATCGTCTTTGTCTGCAGATCGTGGGTGGCGCGGATGAAGCGCACGGTCCTGCTCTTCGCGCGCATCAAAATGGAATGCGTGGTTGCCGCGGCACCTTGCCCTTTGACGCCGCGTAACAGCGCGCTGTCGCTGATTCCGGTTGCGCAAAAAACGATGTTCCTCCCGTTCGCCAGATCGTCAGCCGAGAAAACGCAGCCCAGATCTCTTTCGTGACCGTCATCGATCAATTTCTTACGTTCCTTCTCATCGCGCGGCCACATTTTGCACTGCATCTCGCCCCCGAGGCATTTGATTCCAGCCGCCGCCAACACTGCTTCGGGTGAGCCGCCGATGCCCATGTAAAGATCGACATTGCTTTCGGGAATCGACGGCGCCATCGCTGCCGCAATGTCGCCATCGCTGATCATGCGCAACGATGCACCAGCCCTGCGAATTTCATCAACGATCTCTTTGTGCCGCGGCCGATCGAGCATCATCACGATCACGTCCTGCACCCGTTTCTCAAGGGCGCGGGCCACGATCGCGAGCGTCTCGGCGATGGGAGCTTCCAGTTGCAATGCATCGCCGCGCTTCTGCGTGTATTGAATCACACGCGGCCCGTAAGATAACTTCATCATGTAAAAGGAAGGCACATCGCGCAGCGCCACTTTTACTCCTTCCTCGGGACTCGCCGCCGCGATGCAACTGATCGAGTTCGGCGCGCCTTTGGAAATGTTCGTCGTGCCATCGATTGGATCGATCGCAATATCGAATTGCGGCGAACCGGGAATCCAAGTGCCAAGTTGTTCGCCTTTAAAAATGCCCGGCGCTTCGTCCTTGATTCCTTCGCCGATCACGACTTCGCCACAAATGTTCATGAGATCGAACATGCCGCGCATTGCGTCGCAGGCCGCCGCGTCGGCTGCTTCCTTGTCGCCGCGCCCCAGCCAACGCAACGAGTTGAGCGCCGCCGCCTCCGTCGCGCGCACAAAATCGAATTCGATGATGCGCTCGATGTCGTAATAATTCTGTCGATGCAATCGCGCCATGCGGAGTGATAAGATTCACATCACCCATTCACGATGACAAGGCGACGCTCGCTGCGTTCGATAACTTTTGCAGTCGCGACGCCTGCCACCAAAGCTATTTCTTCATTCCGGTGGCGCCATGTTCGGAGGGTTCGTGCGAGCCGTGATCGTGCCGCGACGGTCTTATGCGCAAAAAGAACTCAAATGCGTAGCCGAGTTGATTGCCGTAGTAGCCATCGAGGCTGTCTGGGTAATCGTTAATCGTAAATTGGGTGCCGAGCCCGATATCGATACCGTTGCCATGCGACAAATCGCGGACGTAACCAAGCGTGTAACCGCTCACCGGAAAGATGCGAGTTTCATCGGGAGGATTGAGGACCAGTTCGTGGCCGGATTTCTCCACGCGTTCCCAGCGCGCATAAACCGTATCGCGACCGCGTTGATAATTTGATTCGAATAGCAACGACTGTGTCTTCTCGCCGGAATCGTTGTTTTGTCCCCAAACAAAACTGTTCGACCAGTTGCTATCGTTTCCGAGTGGCTGGTTGTAAATGATCGACGCAGTCGTGCGATGCCGTTTGAGATCGGGCTCGAGCGCTTCCGGGTCCTTGATATAACCGTGGGAGACTTGCAGCGCCAGATTTTGCGTCGGGTTCCAGGAAATGCGACCGCTGAATGAATCGAAGCGCGGCCGATCGAAATCGTAACGATTTTCATCCGGCTCGCGGCCGGTGAAAATGCTGCCCTCGACTTTCACGCTGCGCCATTGCAGCCCTGCGGTCGCGACGCCGAACGTGACGTGCGTTGAATCCTGCCAGTGATGACCGAGCGGCGCGTCCGGATCATCCATTGCGGATGCGCGGTGCATGAAAGTGGGTGGGCCGAGCGCCGGTTCGCCAGGATAACCGAAATACAGATACCCGCTAAGATCGCCACCAAGCTTCTGCGAATAACTGATCGACAATTCATCGAACAAATCGTGGGGATGTTGCCGGTCGTGCAGCGGTTCGTCATGCCACGATTCGCCGCTTTGAAAAAGAAGCGGGTAACCGCGGCCGCCTTCAGTTAGCGGATCCAGACTCATCATTAAGCGGCCGCCAAGTTGCGCACTCTCGCCGAGGGGGTGGGAGTACATTCCCATGATCCAGTTCGGCGCGTCGATCCGGTCGTCGCCGCGTCGCGTGCTCACATTTGTGTAGCGCGGGAAAATCGCGCCGTGCAACATCAGCATGTCATCGCCAAACATGAACATCTTGCCATACATTGGTGTGGAATCCGGGACCCAGCTCGTGCCCGAGCTTTCGCGGCTCATTGGATCAGCAATGTTCAGCGACGATTGCATCGATATCTGCATCTTGTGCTCGCCATGCACCTCTTGCTCGTGCTCGTCGTGTTTCATGGCGTGCATCGAATGATTGTCGATCTTCGCGGGTGGTTTCGGTTTTTCTTCTTTCAGCGGCCCGAGTTTCATCCCGCATTTCGGACAATTTCCGGGATGATCCATCACAACCTCGAGATGCATCACGCAGATGTATTTCTGCTTCGCTTGCTCGTGCTCGTGCCCTTGCGCAATCGCGACGCTCGTGCCGAGTGTGATTGCACTGATTAGAATTAAAATATGTTTTCCCATGTCGATGTTGAAATTGGTTTGGAAGATTTAGGGGCAGGCGCTCCGCCTGCCGAAAAAAAGCTGTAGCGGCGACCGTGTCGGCCGCGGGCTCTTGGAATACAGCCTAGACGCCTGTCACTACGGCTAAACGCGAAATGGCGGAGCGTGCGCGCGAATGCTCCCGATCAATTCAGCAAATGAAGTCGTGCCGGGTGGTCCAGTACCGAGCAACAACGGCGACGATGCGTTTCGCGAGTTTGCGACGAGCGCGAATCCTTCGAAATAGAAATTAACATCGGAAAAATCGGCGTGGCGCATCCAGCTTTTTGCGATGGTTGGAACAACTGCGCGCAAGATTTTGCAGCAAGGCTGAGCGCCCGAATCTTTTTGCTTCGCCGGTTTGGAGGGATGGGAATGGAAAGGACATTCGCTTTTTATCGGTGCACTCTGCGCAATCACCACGCTGAGCACGCAATGATTCGAAATCGCGAACCACGATAGGATCGTGACCAGAGCGATCCCGCAGCGCGCCGGAGTCGGTTTCGCGGTCACGATTGCTTTATTCGCCGAATCGTGGCGAACGCTCAACCGTTTTCTTTGGGATCATCGATCGCCCTCGGTTTTTCACCTTCGCTGGAGTACACATCAATCTTGTTGAAAGAGAATTGGAAATTGCGGCTCGCGCGCGAAAATGACATTCCCGCACTGGAAAAGTTGATCCCGCTTTCGGTGCGCGGATTGCAGGCGTCGCATTATTCCATTGCGCAAATGGATGCCGCGCTCGGCTCTGTCTTCGGCGTGGATCGACAATTGATTCGCGATGGAACTTATTTCATCGTCGAGTTTGATGGCGAGCTCATCGGCTGCGGGGGCTGGAGCAAACGCAAAACACTTTTCGGCAGCGATCATCACACGACTCGCGACGATGCCGAACTCGATCCAATGACAGATGCCGCGCGCATTCGTGCATTCTTCGTTCATCCCGATCACGCACGCCGCGGTATTGGGCGCGCGATTCTCGAAGCATGTGAGAAGGCAATTTGCGACGCTGGATTCACGGCGATCGAACTGGCCGCGACATTACCGGGCGTGCCGTTCTATGCTGCGTTGGGTTACGTTCCAGGCGAAAAATCTGACGTCCCGCTCGCCAACGGGTTGAGTTTGCAGATTGTGCGAATGACCAAGGAGCTGTCCGAAGTCCAGAAAAGAAGAAAGACGCGCTAATTCGAATGGGGCGGTTCGGGCGCGATCGAGCCGGAGGTCACGCCTTCCGGCGGCACAACGTCGGGAACTTCGGATGGAGTTGTCGATGTTGCAGGAAATTGCGGTTGCTTAATGCGCGTTGCCATCAGCATCGCGGTGAAGAGCAGCGCGGCCGCGAGATAATATCCCGCGCCGGGAACTTGAAACAAATGTTTCGGATTGATGAACCAAGCAAACGTCCACGAAAACAAAAACGGTCCGATGACGAAGGCAATCGATCGCAGGCTACTGATTGCGCCTTGCAATTCGCCTTGTTCGCGCTCGCTCACGTGGTGCGTCATTATTCCTTGCGCGGCGGGAAAGGAAATATTCCACATGGAAATGATCGGGATCGAGGCCACGTAGACTGCGCCGCTACGGGCGAGACCGGCGACCATCATGCCAAGCGCACCAAAAAATTGGCCGATATAAAGCGTGCGGCGCTCACCCAACCACGCCACGATTCGCCCGGTCAACCCGCCGGAAATTACCGCTGTGCAGACGCCAACAACGAAGAGTGATTTTGCGATACTCCAGGGATCCCACGCGAAGCGGTAGATCGCATAGAGCGCCCAAATGGCGAAAATTTCATGCGACACGTAGGCGAGAAATTGAATCGTCGCCAGTTTCCACAAGTTGGGATGCGAGCGAAGCAAGACGAGCGAGCCGACCGGATTGGCGCGGCGCAAGCTGAATCCTTGCCGTCGATCTTGCGGCAGCGATTCCGGCACGAACAAAAATCCGTAAAGCCAATTCGCTAGGCTAAAACCGGCCGCAACCCAAAATGCCAGCCGCGGATTCGTGTTGCCGACGAAACCGCCAATCACCGGCCCCAAGGTGAAGCCAATCCCGAATGCGGCGCCGATCATGCCGAAAGCTCCGGCGCGCTTCTCTTTCGGAGTCACATCGGCGATGTAAGCCATTGCTGTCGGGATACTGGACGCGGTAATTCCGGAAATAACGCGGCCGACGAAGAGCCAGCCGATCGTCGGCGCAAGCGCCATCACGGCATAATCGAGACCAAGACCGAGACTGGAGAGCAAGAGGACCGGCCGGCGTCCGAATCGATCGGACAGCACCCCGATCACCGGCGAGAAAAAAAACTGCATCGCCGCGAACACGGTCAGGAAAATCCCGTTCCAATTTGCCGCGCGCGTCATGTCGTTATTCAGAAAACTCAGGATTAACTTCGGCAGTACCGGCGCAATCAACCCGAGCGCCAGCATGTCGAGCATGACCGTGATGAAGATAAAAACGACCGCGGCTTTGCGTGCTTTCATGCTGAAATAGTAAACAGTGGCGACTGACGAGCGATGAGTGATGAATTGGAGACCAGCAACCTTTTCACTTGTGACTTTTCCGATCAAGTTTTTGGTCGGCAGAATTCCTCTGCCGGCGTTATCTTCAACGGATGAAATTATTTCCCGGCATGTTGATCCTCTCCTTCATCTGCGCTGCAATCATTTTTGCCCAAGCGCCCGCCGGGGAAACGACTGCGGTCCTCCAAGCCGAACGCGACGGATGCGCCGCTTATTTGAACGGCGATGCCGAGAAAATCGCAAACTTCTTAGCGGCGGATTACACGCTCACCAATTCAAAGGGCGAAATTAGCTCGCGCGCGGATGATATCGCCGATGTGAAGTCGGGAAAAGTTCACTACGACGTATTTGAGAATTACGATATGAAGGTGCGTCTTTATGGCGAGTCTACCGCTGTTGTCACAGGCCGCACGAAACTAAAGGGCGTCTACAACGGCAAGACGATCGACAAGGTTGTCCAATTCACCGATACGCTGGTCAAACAAAACGGCCAATGGCGTCTCGCCGCCGGCCATGTCTCGGCCGTGGCGCAGTAATCGGGACTAAGCGAATCGGCGCGCCACCAGCCTTCTTTGACGTAGTGAAATCTTTGTAAGTCTCTGGATGAATTCGCTCTCTTATCGTTCGGCGAAGACCGCAGTGCGGCCGAGTCCAATCCACGGACGCGGTTTGTTTGCGACCGCTGACATTGCCAAAGACGAAACCGTCGCAGTGAAAGGCGGTCACATCGTGACCCGTGAACAGTTGCGCGAGATCACACCGCTGCTCGGCCCTGTGGAAATTCAGATCGACGATGACCTGTTCATCGCGCCGGTGACGGATGATGAGCGCGAAGGCTCGATGGTTTACAGCAACCATTCGTGTGACGCGAACCTGGGCATTCGCGGCGAGATCACCTTCGTAGCAATGCGCGACATCCGCGTTGGCGAAGAACTTACTCACGATTGGGCGACGACCGATGACGATAATTATTCAGTGAAGTGCAAATGTGGCGCGCTCAACTGCCGCGGCACACTGACGGGCAAAGATTGGCAGCGCCCGGAATTGCAAAAACGTTATGCCGGATATTTCTCAGCTTATCTCGCGAAGAAGGTCGCGCGAATGAATAAGCGCGGGTGAATTAGATGATGCGCTTCCTCAAGCGCTTTGGGCAAGGCGAGCTAGGTTTTCAGCTGAATCATCATCATCGAGCAAGCGTTGAAAGATCTGCGTGAATCTGTGGCTTTAAGAGAGTTGAGAGTTGAGCATTGAGCGTTGAAAGTCGGAAATGAAGTCTCCGCTTAAGGTCGCTGTCACCGGCGCGGCCGGACAGATTGGTTACTCGCTTGTTTTTCGCATCGCTTCCGGAGAGATGTTCGGACCAGATCAACCGCTAACACTTCACCTGATTGAAATTCCAAATGCGCTCGGCGCGCTGGACGGAGTGGTCATGGAATTACACGATTGCGCCTTTCCGTTGCTCGAATCGGTTGTGCCGACCGCTGATCTTGACGAAGGATTCCGCGATATTAACTGGGCGTTGCTGGTCGGCAGCATTCCGCGCAAGGCCGGCATGGAACGGAAAGACTTGCTCGGGATCAACGGCAAAATTTTCATCGGACAAGGTCAGGCAATCGAAAGAAATGCCGACGACGACGTCCGCGTGCTTGTGATCGGAAATCCGTGCAACACGAATTGTCTAATTGCGATGAACAATGCAAAAGACATTCCGCGCGATCGCTGGTTCGCCATGACACGCCTGGATGAAAATCGGGCGCGTGCTCAGCTTGCGCACAAAGCCGGAGTGAAGATTACCTCGGTCACAAACATGACAATCTGGGGCAATCATTCTGCGACGCAGTACCCAGATTTCTATAATGCGAAGATCGACAATCGCCCCGCCAATGAAGTGATCGGCGATGAGAAATGGCTGAAGGAGGAATTTATTTCCACGGTGCAGCAGCGCGGCGCCGCGGTGATCAAGGCGCGCGGCCTTTCTTCCGCCGGTTCGGCCGCGAACGCGATTGTCGAGACCGTGCGCTTTCTAACAAACGAAACGCCGCCCGACGATTGGCACAGCGTGGCGGTTTGTTCCGAAGGAAGTTACGATGTCGAGGAAGGATTGATTTCGTCGTTTCCAGTCCGTGTTCGCAGCGGCAAATGGGAAATTGTGGAGAAGGTGCCAATCAACGACTTCAGCCGTGATAAGATCGACAAGTCGGTCGCGGAATTGAAGGAAGAGAAATCGCTCGTGAGCGATTTGCTCGGGTAGGGGACGGCTCGCCGGGCCGTCGCGCCTTACCTCAATTTTTCGCTGGTCAACCGCTCGAACGCTTCTACGTATTTGGCCGAAGTTTTCGCAATCACATCTTTCGGCAACGAAGGCGCCGGCGGCGTCTTGTTCCAATCGAGAGTCTCGAGATAATCGCGCACAAACTGTTTGTCAAAGCTGGGCGGGCTTTGGCCAACGACATATTGATCGGCGGGCCAGAAGCGAGACGAATCCGGGGTCAAACACTCGTCAATCAGGACCAATTCGCCATCCACAATTCCGAATTCGAATTTTGTGTCGGCAACAATGATTCCGCGTTGCCCAGCATGATCTCTACCCTCCGCGTAAATTTGGAGACTGAGATCCCTGGCGCGAGTCGCGATCTTGTTACCAAGGATTCGACAGCATTCTTTCCAGTCGATATTGAGATCGTGGCCGGCCTCGCTCTTTGTTGCCGGCGTAAAGATCGGCTCCGGCAATTGCGAAGCGAGCTGCAGTCCCGGTGGCAGTTTCTCGCCACAAACACTTTGCGATTCCTGATATTCCTTCCAACCGGAACCAGCGAGATAACCCCGCACCACACATTCCACCGGCAATGGTTTTGCTTTACACACAATCATCGAGCGACCCGCGAGCTGATCGCGAAACAGTTGTAATTCTTTCGGAAATTCACGGAAATCGGCGGTGACGAAATGATTCTTGATCTTACTGAAGCGCTTGAACCAAAACGCGGAGAGTTGATTCAGCACTGCGCCCTTGTGCGGGATCGGATCTGGCAAGATCACATCAAACGCGGAGAGGCGATCGGTGGCGACGAAGAGCAGCGTTTCCCCGAGATCAAAAACTTCGCGCACCTTTCCGCTGCGCAATTTTTTGATGCCGGTAAGATCGAGAAAGGATTGTGGAGAGGCCGCCATACGTGCGACATCATTACTGCATGGCTGGAATCGTCGTCAAACCACGTGCGCGAGTTTTACACGGACACGACTGGGTTTTTTCCAGCGAAGTTCTGAAACTTTTTGGAAATCCCGCCGACGGCGATGTGATCTCGCTTAAGGATGGTAAAGATCATTTGATCGGAAGCGCACTTTACAACTCAAAATCTCAGATTGTGGCGCGCCGTTTCTCACGGCGGAAACAGGATCTCGATCTGGACTTTTTTAAGCGGCGCATCGCACAAGCAGCCGAATACCGTGCGCGACGCGACGTCGATCCGAAACTTTGCCGGGTCGTGTGGAGCGAAAGCGACGGGCTTCCAGGGGTAATAATCGATCGTTACGCTGAGCATTTTGTGCTGCAAACGCTGACGCTCGCCATGGACATGCGAAAAGAGTCGATCGCGAATGCGGTGATCGATCTTTTTGGAGTGAAGAACATTATCGAGCGCAATGACGCGCCGATTCGCCGCGCGGAAGGGCTTGAATTGCACAGCGGCGTTTTGCGCGGAGATGCTCCTTCTCAAATTGACATCGAAATCGGCGGCTTAAAGTTCGCTGTCGATCTTTTGCACGGGCAGAAAACTGGCTTTTATCTCGATCAATTACGCAATTATGAAACCATCGCGCAACAGGCAAGCGATCGCCGCATTCTCGATTGTTTCGCGAATCAAGGCGCGTTCGCGCTAGTTTGCGCCCGCGCCGGCGCGAGCGAGGTCACAGCGGTGGAAGCTGGCGCGGAAAATATCGCCGCAGCGAGACGCAACGCCGAGCGAAACGAGTTATCAGTGAATTGGATCGAGCAGGATGTTTTCCAATTTCTGCGTGCCGCCGAAAGGGCCCAAGCGCAATACGATCTCATTATTCTCGATCCGCCTTCGTTTACAAAGACGAAGAGCGGAATAGGCGACGCAATGCGCGGCTATCGCGAGCTGCACATGCGCGCTTTCAAACTTCTCTCGAAAGATGGTTTGGTCGCGACGTTTTCTTGTTCGCATCACGTGAGCGAAAATGGGTTCGCGCAGATGATCGCCGCTGCGCTCGTGGACGCACGGTGTTCGGCGCGCCGGCTTCGCCGTTTTGAGCAGGCACCCGATCATCCGGTGCTTCCCACTTTGCCGGAAACGGAATACTTCAAAGGCGTCTTGCTCGAGATGATGCCGGCACGGTGAGCCGAAGTCGATGAATGGCAGCGGCAAATTTCCCTTTGGAAATATCTGGAATTCTCAAGTGAGCCACTTAATATGGCGTCAGGGCAAGCCTCCAGCGATCGAGCTGCGGCGAGTCACGATTCGTTATGGCAGAAAAGATTCGACCGATCGAACAAATGCTGGAACTGAGCGAGGAAGAGGCGCTCTCTGCCGAGCATCTCGACTCGCAAATGCAAAAAGCGCAGGAGCAACTGCTTCAGCTTAAGCGCCAGCAGGAGCAAATTGAAAAACAAAAGCGCGAGCTCGAAGAACTGAGCCATCGTCAAGAAGAACTGGATCGCGGCCGCGCGGAAATGACCGATAAGTTGACGCGCTCGCTCGTTGTGCTCGAGCGCGAAGCATATAACGCGCAAAGGCGACTCGAACAACTTCGTACGACTCGGGAAAGTTTCGGGCAGCACTTGGAATTAATTGAAGCCATCGATCCGAAAAGCTGGAATCCGGCCGATTTGCACAAGGAATTGAGCCGGGCTCTGAGCACAGTGGATGACGCGCGCACGGAGTACGGCGAGCAGCGCAGTCGGCTGCAAGCAGGTGACGAGAACGCCGGCGGTACGTCATTACCTGACGTTGCGTCGGAGGGTTACGGGCTCAACGGCGGACGCTCTTTTTCTCAGTGGATGCAAATCGGCGTCGCGCTCACTTTGCCGCTGATCATTTTTGGTCTTGTTGCTCTTGCTCTTTTCTTCTGGATGGCCAGCCGGTGATGGCCATGTTTCGTCGTTCGCCTAGATCGGCTCCACCCCTTCGCCGTAGGCAGGAAGAATTAGCCCGTCGGGAATCGGAGCTGCTCGATAAGGTCGACAAACTCGAACGGATGATTTCCGACGCGCCACGCGTCACGGAGGAGACGTCTCGTCGGGGACGAGAAGAGCAGTGCATAAAACCCAACGTGGGCGACAGCCAGCTCCACGTCTCGGTCGCGCTGCAAGACAGACGCTACTTCGATGAGAAAGGAAGCACGCGCCGGCCACGTTCGCTGCGCAAAGAACGACGGGAGGGGCGGATGATCTTTCTCATTCTTGTGACCGGGCTTGCGGCCGTGGTCATCTGGCTACTGAGTCATCTGCATTTTTGATCTACAAATCATGCTCAAACCG
>Ga0193719_10000124_pt1 | contig 25316 bp, 22 predicted proteins | sample U2a2metaG_FD_160103 | JGI IMG/M metagenome (GOLD analysis project Ga0193719, IMG submission 160103) | Soil microbial communities from a riparian zone of the East river system, Colorado, United States - U2a2 | ecosystem: Environmental > Terrestrial > Soil > Riparian zone | place: USA: East... | reverse complement strand
CTACGCTTCCCTAGCGTGGCGGCTTTTTGTTTCGTTGTTTCCGCCCTGTTCTAGTTCGCGGGTGAGCAGCGCGCCATTCCCGCTGTTTGCGCGTGTAATACTCGCGCCAATATGCGGCTGTGCGTATTGGTGGCCGGCCACGCTTTCTTGTCTTACCCGTAAATCAAAATACCCGAATCGCGCAGCAAAGACAAATGATGCAGGCCATCAGCGTTTTGCAGTCGACGGCGCCGTGACAGAGGCAGTGGAAATAACAGACAATCGTTCACGGCTCTTTGAAATCGCCCGCGTGCTCGTGCGTTTCGATCACGTTGCCCGCTTCATCATAAACGCGAATCTCGATTGGATCATCGGCCGCTGTGGATTTCGAACGGGTCGGCCGGTTTGGTTCAGACAAGGCAAAAATCTCTCGAAGAATCTCCGAGAGGCGCTCTGCTCCTTCCGCTGGGACACTCATCATATTGCAGACGCCACCGACTTGAAATTCTGTCTGCTTTTACGCTCTTTTTTTTGAAGGCCGACGTGCGAGCGAAGCGATTACAGCAATGCGCTTTTGATTGGCGAGTGGGCGATCACGTTCGCAGCGCTTTGACGGGATCGATTCGGGTGGCGCGGCATGTTGGCACGAAGCAGGCGATGAACGCACGATTGTCATAACAACGAAGGCCAGGCCAAACGCCTGGAAAATTGAGCGGGCGTCTTAACCTAGCGGCAGCATTGCTATCACGACATTCCCGAGAAGGACTTTTTGACTGGAGAGCATTCGCGCTCTCTGACAATCTCATTTGCGCGCTACAGGAAATATTGGGAAATCATCGCTGACAACCTCAGCAAAGCCGGTTGGAGTTGGGGCTGCGTCGAAACTATGGATTCCAGCGGGCGAACGATCTTCGCTGCCTATGCGCATCGCGTCGAAATCGGCAAGCGCACACGAGCTGGCGGCAACGATACTTCCGTACCATGAAAACATTCTTCTCGATCATTCTCGCCGTCGCAGTCTCCATTGGCACTGCTCTGGCGAAACATGGCGGACATGGCGGACACCGCGGATATCATGGCAAACACAGCAAACATTTTAGCTCGATATCGCCGCGAGGCGGACGCAAGTTCAGCCGAAGCGGGTCGAAATTCAGCCGCGGCAGATCGGGAAAATACCGCAGCTGGAGTGGCCGCAGCTGGAGTGGCGGTAATTGGAGCGGCGACTGGCGGCGTCACTATCGATCCTCCGGCGACCGATTCATCTTTATCGGCGGATTTGGTTATCCGTACTACCCATATTGGGGCTGGGGCTATCCTTACTCGTACTCGTACTACAGCTATTATCCTTCGTATGTGTACGATTATGATTACCCTTGCGCCATATCAAGAAAGCGATTCCTTGGGCCCTGACCCGTCGTGCAATACGCGCGTGGCAATCGGCTGATGCGATTCAGGTGAAGAGTCGAAGCAATATCCCTCATCATTGTGAAACGGCCGGTCCGCACAATTGTCGTCTGGTTGTCGATCTTCGCTCTTTTCGCCGCGACTGAAGCGGCGGAAGCGGGACCATTTGAGGATTTCTTTAGGGCAGTCCGCCGCTCAATCGCGCACCCGAAACAGAAGCCGCGATTGCACCGGAGCATTCGTAAGCAGAATAATGAGGCTCCGCCGAGCGATGCGTCCAATAGTCAGACTTCGGGCGACCCAGTCCCTGCGCCTCCGAGTGAGCACAACGTCCGCACGGCGAACGCAGCCGCGGCCACGAAAAAAGGAAGGAGCGGGTTGCTTTACGGAACTCCAGTGCCCGGCAAACAAGGCTTAGTTACCAGTCCGTTCTCGCTAGACAGCGGTTACATCGATGTCCGCAGTTTTCCGCCCGGAACCGAAGTGAAAGATCCTTACACAGGTAAGATTTTCCTTACGCCGTAACGCGCCAAGATCGCGGGGGTGGATGGAAGGATTCTCAAAGCCGTAGAGCCGCTCATTTAGAACTCTTTGAAATCGCCCGCGTGCTGGTGCGTCTCGACCAGATTGCCGGACTTATCGTAAACGCGAATCACGGCATCATGTGACCGGCTGCGAAACGTAGCATAGCCGATTGCATTGCTGATTGCGTTTGGCTCGGTGTACCAGAGAAATCCGGATTAGGCTGAGGCGTCTTCAGCGGTCCCGTTGTGGAAGTTGCACGTGCTTTTCAAGTCACACCCCTTAACGTAGAATGCTGCCGTGACGAGCGCTTCGTCAAGGCGGGCAGAGTGAATCCAACGAAGTTTTTGACCGAGCTGAAGCGACGCAATGTTTACAAGGTCGCTGCCCATGAATGAATTCCTGCAACGCCTGAAGCAGCGCAAGCTGGTGCAGTGGACGCTGGCCTATATCGCCGCAGCGTTCGCGCTCCTGCAAGGGATCGATATTGTCGCGCAGCAATTCGGCTGGTCGGAAGACGTGCGCCGTGGCATTACGCTGGCGTTGATTGTCGGATTTTTCGTCACTCTGGTGCTGGCCTGGTTTCACGGCGAGCGCGGCGCGCAAAGGGCCAGTGGCACTGAGCTGTTAGTCCTGGCGCTGATTTTGGGGATGGGTGGCGGACTGCTCTGGCGCTTCGCTCCGATCCGCCGCGGGCAAACCGCAACAGGAAGTGCGGCGTCGTCGTCCTCTCAGACGACGGGGATCCCGAAGAAGTCGGTCGCCGTGCTGCCGTTTGAGAATCTCAGTGCCGAGAAGGACAATGCTTACTTCGCCGACGGCATACAGGACGAGATCCTGACCGGGCTGGCCAAAATCGGCGATTTGAAGGTGATCTCGCGTGCCTCGACTCAAAGCTATGGAAGTCGACCACCGAATCTGGCGAAGATTGGGCGCCAGCTCGGCGTCGCCCACATTCTCGAAGGGAGCGTGCAGAAATCAGGCAACCGCGTCCGCGTCAACGTGCAGTTGCTTGATGCAGCGAGCGACGACCATCTTTGGGCTGAAACCTACGATCGCACGCTGGAGGATGTATTCGCGGTGGAAACTGAAGTGGCGCAGAAGGTCGCGTCGTCGCTGCAGGCTCAGTTGACGCGCGACGAACGGGAGGCGTTGACGAAAAAGCCGACCGATAATCCCGCCGCCTACGAGGCCTTCCTGAAGGCCCGGACCTTGCTGCTCGCCTCGGCCTATGAGCGCGCCAACAGCGAACGCGTTCTCGATTCGCTGCAGAGCGCGGTTAAACTGGACCCGGGCTTTGCCGACGCTTGGGCCCAGCTATCGATAGCGAACTCTTGGATCTACTGGTCGGGCTTCGATCCCACACCGGGCCGCTTGGCCGCGGCCAAAGCGACGCTGGATAGGGCGGCGGCGCTGGCGCCGGACCTGCCGCGAGTGGAGAAGGCACGCGCGATGTATCTGTATTTCGGGAAGCGCGATTTCGTCGCTGCGCTGAATATTTGGCGCTCATTGCAGCCTCGCCTGCCTAACGACGATGAAGTTTGGTATTTCTCGGCCCTGCTCGAGCGTCGGCTCGGGCAATTCGATGCGGCCGTGGCCGACTTCGAGCGAGCGCGGTTACTGAACCCGAACGGCGTCGTCTTCGCGACTGAACTTGGCCTGACCTTGTTCCTGTTGCACCACTTCCAGGAAGCGGTACCCGTGCTCGACGCAGGCCTGGCCTGGCAACACGACGATCCGAGTTTGCTCATGCTCAGACTCTACTGCGAGTGGAACCTGCACGGGGTCGCCGGCGGCGAAAAGCTCCTCGCGGCGGTCAAGTCCGATGGGCCAGCCGTTATCGGACTGCGCGCTCTTCAGGCGCTATTCGAGCGCGATTACCAGACCGCCTCGACCCTGTTCCGTCGCGCGATCGCGAGCAAGGATGATTCGCTGATGCCGATCAGCCTGAATGGATATGTCCCGGCGAACGTCGAGTGGCAACTGCTCCTTGCTTTAAGCGAGCAACGCAAGGGGTCGCCGGCAACGGCGACGGAGTCTTACCGTCAGGTGCAGGCGCGAGCCCAGGCGGCGCTCTCAGAAACGCAGGGCAACCGCAACGTCGAAGCGGCCTGGCATGTGGCATTGGCGTGGGCCAATGCCGGTTTGGGGCAGCGTGATCAGGCAATCGCGGAAGCGCAGCGTGCGACCGCCCTGATTCCTGAATCGGCCGACACCCTGGAGGGTCCGGCGTGGCAGGGATTTTTGGCCAGGACTTATGCCACAAACGGCGATGCCGAGCACGCGCTGCCCCTGATCGAGCAGCTCTTGCAAAGCGAGATTAGCTTACTTAGCCCGGCCATCCTGCAACTCGATCCGGTGTGGGATCCGATCCGCAACGATCCACGCTTTCAAAAACTCTGCGAGGAAAAGCAGCCGTGAACTTCCGGAGCTTTTTCACAGAACTGAAGCGGCGCAACGTTTACCAGGTCGCGATCACGTGCGCGGTTGTCGTTTGGTTGCTCATTCAGGTCGCTACACTTCACCACTCTTTGAAATCACTAGCTTGCTGGTGCATATCAATCACGTTTGCCCGCTGAAATCGTAAACGCGGATTACAGCATCGTGTGAACGGCTAGAGTCCGATCACAACGTCGCCAGCGCGGCGCGGGAACGTGAGCGTGTATTTATTCTCAAATCCACAAACACGGCCACGCTATAGCCCTAAAGTCCTACATGCACCTCCGCGCGGGCACGATAAAATTGCAATTGATCAGCACCAACGAACCAGATTAATACCTATGAAACCAATAAAACAGATCACCCATCTCATGAAATCTAAACTCATTGTTGTTGGTTATATCCTGCTTGCGCTTGCTTCCGGAACCGCCTCGGCCGCCATCCTTCCGTCAGGGTTCAGCGAAACAGTCATTGCCAGCGGCCTCTCAGCTCCCACCGCAATGGACTTTGCCCCAGATGGCCGTTTATTTGTTTGCCAGCAGGGCGGCCAGTTGCGTGTGATCAAAAACGACGTGCTATTGGCATCGGCCTTTCTAACTGTGACTACAGACTCCACTGGCGAGCGCGGTCTGCTCGGCATCGCGTTCGATCCTGATTTTTCAAACAATCAGTGGGTTTACATTTATTACACCGTGCCCGGCTCGCCAGCACACAATCGCGTCAGCCGTTTCACCGCAAATGGCGATGTGGCGGTGCCTGGCAGTGAGAGTGTCATTCTCGAGTTGAACGACCTAAGTACTGCGACCAACCACAATGGAGGCGCTATTCACTTCGGTCATGACGGCAAGCTCTATGTGGCTGTGGGAGAAAACGCGACTTCGTCCAACTCGCAAACGCTGGGCAATCTTTTGGGGAAAATGCTTCGCATCAATCCCAACGGATCAATCCCCACGGACAATCCATTTTACAGCGTGGCGACGGGTATCAACCGGGCGATTTGGGCGCTTGGCCTTCGCAATTCGTTCACCTTTGCCATTCAGCCGGGCACAGGCCGGATGTTTATCGATGACGTTGGGCAAAACACATGGGAAGAGATTGACGACGGCATCGCGGGAGCGAATTACGGCTGGCCTAACTGCGAAGGCGCGTGCAGTCCGCCGAATTCCAATTACGTCGATCCGATCTACCAATATTCGCATGCCGAGGGCTGCGCGATTGCCGGAGGCACTTTTTACAATCCCCCTTTCAGCCAATTTCCGCCGGCCTACTCGGGTGTTTATTTCTTCGCCGATCTCTGCGGCGCCTGGATACGAATACTCGATCCTGCGAACGGAGATCAGGTGACAACCTTTGCCACCGGATTGTCCAGCCCAGTGGACCTCAAAGTGAGTGTCGACGGCTCACTTTTGTATTTGGATCGTGGAGCCAGTTCGGTGTATCGCGTGCGGTTCACAAGCGCGCCGAATACAGTTGTGTTAACGCTGCTCAGCCAACCGACCGGTCTGCGACTCACCGTAGACGGACAATCAGTCATCACACCTTATTCGGAGCAGAGCATCGTCGGAAGCACCCATACCATCGGCGCGCCAAATTCGGTGCGTCTTGCCAAAAGCAATTATAGCTTCGTCAGTTGGTCCGATGGCGGGGCCCAGACTCATACGATTGTCACCCCGGACTCGGACATATCCTACACGGCAGTTTACCTAAAAAAGGGACGGCATTAATTTGCCCGCGACTTGCCCGCATCGATCTTCGTTGCTGATGCGCACCGCGACGACGGTCAGCGGTTCATCATCGTTTTTAGGCCGGTTTCGGGCGCGGGAATGGCCGTTTTCCGTGGACTTGTTGTCAGTTTTGTTGTCAGTCAGCCGATTATTTGAGGCGCTTTAGCTATGAAAGTGGAGGCGAGGGGAGTTGAACCCCTGTCCTCGTCGCTATCCGCGCAAACATCTACATGTTTATCCGGTGATAAGTTTTAAGGAGCCGAACCTTGCGCCGGCACACTGCCGGCTCCCGAGCGTCCACGAATTTCCTTCACCATCCGGCGCGGTCACTCCGCCGTTTGATTAGCCTGCTGTCCACGTTTGGCGCCGTAGCAGGCGTCTAGCTCCAAACGTCACGGTCAATTAAGCCGCGAGAGCGAGATCTTGGTGATCTGCGTTTATTTGTTTTGGTTCGGTTTTTAACGAGGCCAACGAACCGTCCTCGACATGCCGCCTGCGCTTCAAACGATGAGTCGAAGCCAGTACGCCCCCATTTTTCTAAGTAATACAATTTAACGCGACTGCTGACGCAAGCAACCCCCGTCTCGCGTCGATTCAGCTTCCCGTCAGGAACGTCCAGGGCTAAAAGGCACTTCGTGTGCGGGATTGCCGGTTACGTCACCTCAGACAATCAAACTGACCATAGATCGCTCCTTCAGCAGATGGCGGAGGCGTTGCGGCACCGCGGTCCGGACGACGAAGGCTACTTCGTGGAGCCAGGCGTTGGTTTGGCGATTCGGCGGCTCAGCATCATTGACCTGGCCGGCAGCCACCAGCCAATTTCTAACGAAGACGAAACGGTCCACGTCGTCTTCAACGGCGCGATTTATAATTACCTGGAGTTGCGGACAGGTTTGGAAGGACGCGGGCACCGCCTTAAAACGCACGGTGATACCGAAACGCTTGTCCATCTCTACGAGGAGCACGGCATCGATATGCTCCGTTTGCTGCGCGGAATGTTCGCTTTTGCGCTTTGGGATTCGCGCAAGAAGACGCTTTTCCTGGCGCGAGACCGATTAGGCAAGAAGCCGCTTAATTACCTCACTGCCGGGAGGGGACTGTATTTCTGTTCGGAACTGGCGCCACTCTTCGATCAGAACCTTGCGTCGTGGGAAATCAATCCCACCGCGCTCGCTGCTTATTTGCTGCTGGGCTTCGTTCCGGGATCGCAAACGATGGTCAAGCAAATCAAAAGATTGCCGCCTGCCCATTATCTGATGTGGCGTGCCGGAGAAACGAAGGTGCAGCGCTATTGGTCTTTTCGCGGCGCTCCAAAGATTCAATGCAGCTATGCCGAAGCGCTCGATGAAGTTCGGGCAAAACTGGATGAAAGTCTCCGCCTGCGTCTGCGCAGCGACGTTCCGCTTGGTTTGCTCTTGAGCGGCGGCATCGATTCGAACGCGCTGCTGGCACGGCTGGTGCGGGGCCTCGGACAAAAGGTGCAGGCTTTCACCATTGGGTTTTCAGAAAAGGAATATGACGAATCGAGCATTGCCCAGGTGTCGGCGCGGCACTTCGGCATCGAGCATCATGTGCTGATCGGGAACACCGATCTCTTGCAGCTCCTGCCAGATGTAGTGAGATACTATGGCGAGCCGTTTGCCGATAAATCCGCGCTGCCGACGATGCTGCTCTGCGAACTCACTCGCCGCCATGTAAAAGTGGCGTTGAGCGGCGACGGAGGCGACGAAGCGTTCGCTGGCTATGAAAAGTATCGTCTGAAAGCGTGGCAGCATCGCTCTTCAGCATGGTTTTCATCCGCCTTCAAAGAGCGCTGGACTCTGGCCTCCATGCGCGGACAGGGCTGGCTCGGAAGCAAAGCCATGCGCAATTTGCGGCGCCGGGTGCTGCCGGAAACGCATAGCTTGTTTTCGAGCGAATTTTTTTCCGGGCGCATCTATCAGCGCATCTCTACCGCCATGCTCAGAATGCAGAGCGACGATTTTCTTGACAGCCTCGTCGCGAGGTTTTGGAGCGGTCCGGCTGGCGGAGAACCGCTCGAGCGCATGCTGCATTGGGACAACACTCAACCCCTTCCCGATTCATTGCTAGTCAAACTCGACATTGCGAGCATGTCTCGAAGTTTGGAGGTGCGTTCTCCCTTTCTGGACCAGGAGCTGGTGGAACTCTGCGCCAGACTGCCAGCAGCCTGGAAAGTCGACAGCAAGCAAGGCAAGCTGATACTTCGAGACCTTGTCGCAACCGATCTGCCACCGGAAGTTCTGCGCGCGCCTAAACGCGGGTTTTCGGTGCCACTGGGGCAATGGTGGCGCAACCAAGCACGGCAGCAGATCCGCGAGGGATTGCTCCCGCTGCATCCAGCATTAAGGCCGTTCCTCAACGAAAGCATCGCAGCGGAGCTCTTGGAGGAACATCAAGCCGGTCGAGCAAATCACGCCCAACGACTTTGGAACTTGTGGGTGCTAAACGAGTGGGCACGCATGTTTCTCAGGGGCTAAGCATGTGGGACGATCTGGTGGACGGCCGATTTGCGCTTAGGCCGACGCGCATGTTTCATTGACGGACGGTCAAAGTCGCCGAGAAAAGTTTCCCGCACCATGTATGGCATAAGCCGATCGGCAGTTGCAATGCCGTGGCGAATTAACCTAACCAGTCGCGCCGCGGAACTCAGCGGCGGCGACGCCGTCGTAGTGTCCATCCCAAAAAGTGGCCGCACCTGGCTGCGCACGTTTCTGTCGGCCTACTTCTGTGCGCGGTATGAACACCCGTTCTCTCTCGACGTGACCAAATACCGGGACCCGCGAATTCCCCGCGTGATCTATTCGCATGATCTCTTTGAGCACCGCACCAAAGGCCGCTGGTGGGATCGAGCCCGAGGCAAGTATTTAATTCCCGCCAGCGAGATACGACGGACGCCGATTATCCTGCTCGTCCGGGATCCGAGAGACGCCTTCGTGTCGCATTACGTTCAGCTCACTCGTCCAACGGCAGACGCGCCTGACGAATTGAAGATGAAGAGAGTCGGCGAGATGTTGCGCGACCCCTTCTTGGGAATTGGGCAGATCGTTCGAACGATGAATGACTGGCTCGCTGAATTTGGAGATCGGCCAAACGTGACACTCGTGCGTTATGAAGATCTGCGCAGCCGCCCAACTGAACATTTTGGCTGTGTCCTCGCGGCCATCGGAGAACATCGAGTTTCGCAGAAGCATTTGGATGCCGCGCTGCGGTTCTCTGAGTTTAACAACATGCAAAAACTAGAAGCCGCCGGCGCTTTCGACTCCAAGATTCTTCAGCCACGCGACTTTCAGGATTCCGAATCATTCAACGTGCGACGAGGGAGAATTGGCGGCTATGCCGATTATCTGGGTGCCAGCGATATTGAATACGCTAATAAGGCGATAGCGGCGCTCGATCGGCGGTTCGGTTACAACGTGGGCGCAGTCTCGGAGTAGAAGCGCGCTGGCGAATTAGGCAGAAATTCCTACTTGCACACTGGGAATTAGTCTGATTTCCTACCGATCTAGTAGACATGAAGCTGTCCAAACGCGGCGAATATGCGCTCCGTGCGCTGATCGATATAGGAATCGCCTCTGAATTGGGGCGACCAATGCTGCAAGTGAGGGAGCTTGCCGCGAAGGAGAAACTGCCGGTCAAGTTTCTCGAACAAATTCTAACGCAACTGAAGGCAGGTGGCTACGTGGATAGCAAACGAGGAAAGCTCGGAGGCTACTCACTCGCGAAAAGAATGGATCGAATAAGATTTGGCGAGGTTATTCGCTGGATTGACGGACCGCTTGCGCCTATCCCGTGCGTGAGCCAGAGCGCTTATTCACGCTGCACTTGCCCGGACGAAGTGCACTGCGGATTGCGCATGCTGATGCTCGACGTGCGCAACGCCATCGCAAAGATTCTCGATCGATACACGCTCGCCGAGATCGTGGAAATCACCTTGCGCAAGCTGCGCCGGGACAAGATAACGCCAGCCTTTCTGCAACCATCAATCCGGCCCGTGTCCGCGTTGCCGCTCGCAGCAAAGCGGCCAGCCGGTGATCAGGCAAAAATTGGAGTCACTTAAGCAAGTGCCCCGGAGACAGAGGAAAATGCAGACGAATTAATCGCAGAAAAATCACGCGAAACAAAAACGCCACAACAAGGAGACAAGTAATGTTCATCAAAAAAATCATCCTACGGGCAGCCGCCACGAGCTTGGCTGCAATTATTTCGTTCGCTGCGCAGCCAGCTGACGCGCAGACAGCCTCGCAAGCCGAGCGGCTCGAGAAACTCGAGCGCGCGGTCGAGCAACTGCAAAAACGCAATGCCGAGCTGGAACAGGAAATCAGCGGCTTGAAAAAGCAGGCCGCGGTTGCTCCTGAGGGCAAAATGAAAACGAAAGCCTTTTACGACGGGAAATCCTATGCCGAAAAGGCGGTCGTGGAAGAAGAGAAGCCGCCGGTTTTTGTGGTTCCGCGCGCCTCGGAATTAAAGCTAGTGTTGGGCGGATACATTCAGGTCAACTTTGAAGGCGGCGATGTCTCAGCGTTCGAAGGCCGGTTTGGTCAGACTGCGGTCGATGATCGTTTCCGGCTGCGCCGGGCGCGCGTCAATTTAACCGGCGATTTCGCGGAGAACTTCGATTTCAAAGTCGAAGGCGACTTTGGAGCGGGCGACGGCCTCAACTCTAACCGTACCGGCTTTTCAGCCACCGACATTTTCATCAACTGGCATCAGTTCGCGGAAGCGAACGTCAAGGTCGGGCAATGGAAAGCGCCGTTCGGGTTGGAGCAACTTACTCCAGACCCTTCCCTGCTCATAATCGAGCGCAGTTTGCCTACTGGGGCGATCACGCCGGAGCGGCAGATCGGTGTTCAGCTTTGGGGAAAGCCCTTCACCAACGTTTGGTCTGAGCAGAAGGATCTGCTGACGTATTACGCCGGCATCTTCAATGGGAACGGCCGCAATACGACGATCAACGACAACAATGCCTTCATGTATGTCGGCCGGCTGGAGTTGATGCCGTTCAAAGGCAAAATCTTCGGTCAAAATTCCAGTCTGAAGCTTGGCGCGGACGTCCTAAACAGCCGCGACGATACGGGCACGAACATCTCGCAATCGTTGAACCTATTGGTAAACGCCGACGGTTCGCTCTCGCCCTTTGTCCTGTCGACACCGGCCGAGCGGACGGCGTGGAGCGTGGATGCCTGGTTCACCCTGGGCCCGTTTGATTTAATAGGTGAATACCTTCAAGAAAAAGTGCATGGTCTTACTCTCAACGGTGTGCCGGGCATCCCAGACTTCACAACGAACGGGTACTACATCACGGCAGCTTACTTCCTGATCCCGAAGAAGCTTCAAGCGGCGGTCAGGTGGGAGGGCTTAAATCCAGGACAATTGGGCAATGACGGCATCTATTCCATCACAGGCGGTCTTAACTACTACATCCACGGCGACGATCTCAAACTAATGATCAACTATGTTCACACCTGGTCGGATTTCCGCGAAGCGAATCCTCAGTTTGGTCAGGATCAGTTCAATGAAGTCATCGCGCGCGCTCAGCTGATGTTTTAGTTCAAAAGAATGCTGAACTGCGAATTTCTTCTGGATCATCACCACCTTCTCCTATTGAAAGCAAAACTATGAAGATAAGAACATTGATAGCGTTTATCGGCACGCTTGGGCTTTTTTTACAAGGCGTCGGCGCAGAACAGAAAACAGTGATTCGCTTCGGCCATTTCCCGAACATCACCCACGCGCAAGGTGTGATTGCGCATGCGCTCTCGCGGCAAGGCAAAGGTTGGTTCGAAGAGCGACTCGGACCGAATGTCGAAATTCAATGGTTTACGTACAACGCAGGTCCGTCGGCCATGGAGGCGATCTTTGCCGGCTCGCTTGATCTGACTTACGTGGGACCCAATCCAGCCCTTAACGCATATCTTAAATCAAACGGTGAAGAAATTCGCATAATCTCAGGCGCGGCTACTGCGGGTGCGGCGCTTGTTGTTAAAGGCGATTCGCCCATCAAGGCTCCAGCGGATTTTCTCGGGAAAAAAATTGCCACCCCACAGTTCGGCAATACACAGGACATTGCCTGCCGGGCATGGCTGAAAGCGAACGGATTTAACATCACGCAAACGGGTGGCGACGTTATTGTCATCCCAACCGCAAATCCGGAGCAGCTCGGCCTCTTCCAAGCTGGTGGAGTTGATGCCGTTTGGACGGTGGAGCCTTGGGTGACGCGACTGGAACGCGAGGCGAAGGCGCGCGTTTTTCTCGAAGATAAAGACACGATTACGACGTGGCTCGCTTCCAGTGTGAAGTTCCTGCGCGATCGCCGTGAGTTGGCGAAGAAAATAGCAGCTGCCAACGTGGAGTTAACTAAATGGATCCAGGATAATCCAGCAGAAGCGCAGAAGCTGTTGATTGAGGAATTAAAGGCGGAAACGAAAGCGGACTTCGATCCGGAGGCGGTGGCGCAGGCTTGGAAGCGCATCAACTTCAGCGTCGACGTTCCGCAAAAATTGGTCGCCAAAGCGGTGCAGGATGCTAAAGATGCTGGCTTCTTGAAAGGTTCAACTGACACATCCAAGTTGATTGAAACTCCGTAATGCGCCGAACCGCCCTCCGCCGCTCGACCGCGACGGAAGAGCTTCAACCGATCGCGCCTTCCAAGCTCGCGATCGAGGGAGTGTCGAAAAGCTTTCAAAGCGCATCCGGCACGGTTCTGGCGCTTGACCGCGTGAGCTTGAACGTCGCGGAAGGCGAATTCGTTTGCCTGGTCGGCGCGAGCGGCTGCGGCAAATCAACTCTGCTCAACATCATCGCTGGGCTGGAGAAACCGGATAGTGGCACCGTCCTGGCCGATGGTAAACCGGTCACGGCGCCAGGGCGTGATCGCCTTGTCATGTTTCAGGAGTCGGCGCTTTTTCCGTGGCTTAATGTTTTCGGCAACGTGCTTTTCCCATTGAAGCTCAAACCAAATCTAACAAACAAAGACCGGCAGGATGTGGCGAAATACTATCTAGAACTAGTGGGCCTAACCAGATTCGAACGCGCGAACATTCACGAGCTTTCCGGCGGGATGAAGCAACGCGTCTCCCTCGCGCGTGCTCTTGCGCCGAATCCACGCGTGCTTCTTATGGACGAGCCATTTGCCGCACTCGATGCGCTCACCCGCGAGCAACTGTACGGCGACATTCAAGAGATTTGGAAAGCGCGCCGCAAGACCATCGTCTTTGTCACGCATAATGTTCGCGAAGCGGCATGCCTGGGAGATCGCGTGCTGCTTTTTTCACCACATCCAGGCCGCGTTCAGGAAGAGTTCGCGGTGCAGTTACCCCGCCCGCGCGACATCAACAGTGTCGATCTCGCTGGTTACGCCACGCGAATCACAAAAGCTCTGAAGAGTCTCGGTAAGACCGCCACGGGATGAAACGATTTCTTCTGGCAGCTGCATTTTTTGCTCTTCTGCTTCTTATCTGGGGAGCAGCGTTTCGCGCCAGAATTTGGTCGCCTGTCCTCTTACCGTCGCCGTGGCAGGTCGCGATCTATTTGAAGGACTCGGCTGTGGACGGGACTCTGCTAAAGGCAACCGTAATCACCATGCGCCGCTTGCTCGTTGGTTACTTCATCGGACTTGTCGTCGGACTTCCAGTCGGACTTTTAACCGCGCGCTGGAAATTGTTTGGCGATACGATTGGCACCATGGCACTTGGCCTGCAAACATTGCCAAGCGTCTGCTGGGTCCCGCTTGCGCTCTTATGGTTTGGGCAAACCGAAGCCGCGATGCTCTTTGTGGTTGTGATGGGAACACTCTGGTCGGTGGTCATCGCAACCGAGACCGGCGTGCGCAATGTTCCGCCGATTTACCGCCGCGCCGCGCTGACCATGGGATCCAAGCGATTACACATGTGGTTCAAAGTCATTCTGCCCGCGGCGCTTCCCTTTATCGTCAGCGGAATGAAGCAGGGCTGGGCGTTCGCCTGGCGTTCGCTTATGGCTGCCGAGATTTTTGTGACGATCCTCACTGGCTTTGGTCTCGGCCAGCTTCTCCATTACGGGCGCGAGCTAAGTGCAATGGATCAGGTCATTGCGATCATGCTGGTGATCGTTGTCATCGGTTTGCTTGCGGACAAAATTTTCTTTTCGCCAATCGAGAGATTTCTCCATCACCGCTGGGGCACGAGCTAGGCATGAGCCTTCGCGAAAAACGGGAGTCCATCTCAGTCCAACGCGAGGTGCGCATCACTAATGAACTCGGTTTGCACGCGCGGCCAGCCGCTCAGTTTGTAAAACGGGCGGGCAGGTTTCGATCGGAGATCTGGGTCGTTAAAGAAGGGAAACGATATTCCGCTGCCAGTCTCATCGACATTCTACGGGCCAACCTCGATTGCGGCGCCACCGTCACGCTCGAAGCGCTCGGTGTCGACGCAAACGAGGCCATTGACGAGCTCGAGAAGTTGCTCGCGGAATTCCGCGACAAAGACAATGACTAACGCAGCGGTCGCGCGACCAGGATTCCGCTGTCCGGCCGGTAGCGATACAGATATTCCGATACCCGCGAGTCAACGATGACGCGACCGTAATTGCTGGGCGAAGAAGCGTGCAGGAAATGTAAACTGCCATCCTTCGTCCGGACCGCGAGGCCAACGTGGGATGTCGAGTGAAGGCCGGATCGTTCACGCCCGATAATTCCGATAATGTCGCCACTGCGTAGTTTCGGTTCAATGCCGGCAACCCGGCTTTTTGGAATTTGATAGAGCGGGCGCGAAGAGACATTCGCTTCCATCCGCGCGAGCGGTCCTAGCAACGAACGATTTGCCGCAAGGTAACGATAATGCCGCCAGCCGACGCTCATTTCGCGCGCTGAATGCGGAACTTTCGCGCCGCCGAGACTGCGCGTCAGATCTTCCACCAAGCCGCGGCGATCGTTGTCGTAAAGCCAGTCCTCCAAATAGTGCAGACGCGAAAGATATTCGCCCGTGCATTCGCCACCACGATACCGGTCCAGCTCGATGTAATGCAGCAAGCGTTCCGGAGTCCAATTTGATTCTGGCTCGTTCAACATCCGGGCGAAGCCGAGCGCGATTTCGAAAAACGTCCAGCAATCCATCCCCTGAAAATTCACAGAGGGCGACTCGATCCGACTATCGATCTCGAGCGTGAAATGCTTGTAGCGTGTCCCAACCAGGGCCAGCCCCACGGCGGCCGTCCGCTCGCCGATCGGCAACGCCTGCCAATTCTCGGATTTGGCTTTCGCGACCAGGCGATTGAATTGATCCTGTCCCTTGAAAACGGTGCTAAACGGCAGGCGCGACTCAACCGCGAAGGCGCCCGAGCAAATCAAAAAGACCGGAACCAAAACTTTCCAGCTCCACATATGGCGAACAACTCAACGCGAAACTCATCTCCGATCAACCCCGAAAGCGTTCGGGGTGGGTTCTGGTCGCAGATCGCCGCTATACGTGGGTTTCGGCCACGACGACTTCCATTCTTATTTCCTGGAACGCAAGCTGATCGTGTATCATGCCGAGCAATTCGAGCGCGCGCGTGTCGGGCATGTAAGCGCAACGCAGCTCGATCCGGGCCGGTCTGCGGGCGAGGTCCGGATTCGTTTCTGCCATTTCGCCATCGAGCAAAAATGAAACGTAAGCGTTGAACCGTTCCTGTAACGCCAGCAATCGTTCGTCGGAATCGTCCCACGGTTCAGGTTCGTTCATCACGAGCACCGCTTCGCCGGTATTCGAATCCTGCGCGATCACATCGATCATACCAGCACGATTTTTGATGTTTGATGGGCATTCAGGCGATTCGATGTTGGACGTTCGGAGTTCGGCGTTCGATGTTCAAGAGAAACAAATGATCGATCTAACCGCAAATGAGGTTCGCAAGCGCCTCAAGCTTCGCTGACGATCTGCGCGCATTCCAGCAACGCCGGGGCGATTGACCTTAATCGCCTCCGGGCGGACTTTGATATTGCTGTGGCAAAAGCAAAGCGTGCAAGTCGATTAACACTGCTGGGGCGAAGCGAAGTGAAACTGCCCGCTTCGCCTGCGGAGGCGCGGCTCGAGACCTTCCCAAATCCGGCGCGGCGAAATTACCGGATTCATTTCGAAACGGATGATTTCACTTCCGTTTGTCCGATCACGGGTCAGCCGGATTTTGCCAGGATCGATATCGATTACGTGCCGGATCAGCTCTGCGTCGAGAGCAAGTCGCTCAAGTTTTATCTTGCCTCGTATCGGAACGAGCGTGCCTTCAACGAAGCGGTCACGAACCGCATCCTGGACGATTTTGTGAAAGCGTGCGGGCCACGCGAGGCGATCGTGACCGCGCAATTCTCCGCGCGCGGAGGAATTACGCTCACCGTGCGCGCGGAGCATCCGGATGTGAAATTGCGTAAAGCGGGCCGCGATGGTCTGTAGATGGTGGAAGCCCTTGGCTTCCCGTGGGAGGACAGCGTCGTCCCCTATAGAATGGCCCCACAAATAGATGAAACGTGCAGTCGTCCTTTTAAGCGGCGGACTTGACTCGACAACGACGCTGGCGATTGCGATCGCGGAAGGCTACGAAGCGTACGCCCTGTCGTTTGAGTACGGCCAGCGTCATCAGATTGAGATCGAAGCTGCCCGTCGCGTCGCTAATTCGCTAGGCGCAAAAGAGCATCGAGTGGTAAAGATTGACCTGCGCATCTTCGGCGGCTCAGCCCTAACAGATAATGTCGACGTTCCCAAACAGAGATCGGAAACGGAAATTGCGCATGGGATTCCGGTCACGTACGTCCCGGCACGCAACACGATTTTTCTCGCTTATGCGCTCGCCTGGGCGGAGGTGATTTCGGCCAACCACATTTTTCTTGGTGTAAACGCGATCGATTACAGCGGATATCCAGATTGCCGGCCTGAGTTCATTCAAGCATTCCAAACGCTGGCCAATATTGGAACCAAAGCCGGTATTGAAGGCGCGCGGCTTCAGATTCACACGCCGCTGATCACGCTCTCGAAATCTGAAATCATCGGCAAAGCCAGCGAGCTCGGTGTCGATCTTGGGCTCACACACAGTTGTTACGATCCGTCGCCGGGCGGCCTCGCCTGCGGCGAGTGCGATTCCTGTCTCGTGCGGTTGAAAGGTTTCCGCGAAGCCGGGGTAGAAGATCCCATTCGTTACGTTAAGAAATGAAGCGCCTGCTCAGGATTTTCGATCTCTCAAAGAACGAACAGCGCGTGGTCCTGATCGTGATGATCGCGCTGATTGCGGTTGCGTTGGTGCGATATGAACGGCGCATCCATGCACGTCCAGTTCAGGCGGCGGCCGCGGCGGAATCGATGGCATCTCCCAGCCCTCAGGAAACCGAGGACAAGCAATAGAATTTTATTCTTCGGTCAAGCCAGGGATTCGTCCGTAGCCGACAAAGACCGGACTAAGTTTCCCGTCGTTGGTCTTCGGCGGCGGGGGCAACTTGAAATCGAAGACGCTGACGCCGAAACGCTGTTTCCCATCGTAGGTGCGACCGTCACTTGCTCCAACCATAACGCGCTTTTTCGTTCGTTTTTCCTGGCCCAAATAAATCATCACATGCGTGATCGGCGGGTCCCGATCGATGTTGTAGGTGCCGCGCCAGAAAAGCAAATCGCCCGGCTTGAGCGCATCGAGTTCGAATGAATCCTCGTGACGGCTCAAAACCGCATCGAAATTTCCCGCCTTGCGCACCCAGACATATTGCTGGCTCGAGTCGCGCGGCACGTCAGGAAATCCGTTTTGCTGCAGAACGTAATAAATGAAACCGGAGCAATCCATTCCTCCGTTTGCGGGATCGGCGGAGCCGTAGGTGTAACCGAGATTCTGTTTCGTCAGCTCAAGCCCGGCCTCGATGGTTTGGCGCACTTTCGCGGGATTGGCGTCGAAGTCCACGATCTCTTCAGGCGAAACGGTAACGTTGGGCGCTCCCTTTCTCTGCGCCGTGGCCGAAGGCGTCGCAGTTGCTTCCGGAGTTTCAGTTGGGCTCGGAGTTCGCGTTTCCTCAGGCGTGGCTGTGGCGGTTGGAGACGCGCTTGGCGTGGGAGACGGAGAAGTTTTTTTTCGTTTTACTTTTGTTTCCGGCGTCGGGCTTGGAGATGGAGTGGGCGAGGTCTTCTTCCGTTTTGGTGAAGCAGTTGGCGACGGAGTAGGCGAGGATTTCCTGGCCGGCCGTTTCCGATGTTTTCGGGCTGGAGTCGGCGTTGGTGTTGCTGTGAGAAATTTCTTAATCTTTGTACCTAACGGCTCTTCCGCCCTGCTCGGAGCGACGTTTATCCCGAAACAGATCGCAGCGATGAGAAGACTGCGAACGACTATTTTGGTTGCGGGAAACAAAATCAGTGAGCGAGTTCCTGCAGAATTGCTTTGTTCATGCGAATGCCGCCTTCGAGATTTTCGAGCGGGAAATTCTCGTTGGGCGAGTGTGCGCGGCAATCGGGAAGCGCCAGTCCCATCAGGAGCGTCTCGATGCCCAGGATGCTGCGAAACTGCGAGACGATCGGGATGCTGCCACCTTCGCGAATCAGCGCGACGTCGGCGTTGAACGCTTTGCGCAAGGCTCGCTGTGCCGACTCACCGATCTTTGAATGCGGATCAGTCAGATACCACGGCCCGCTATGGCCATCGTTGATGTCGAGCGTGACTCCCTTGGGTAAATTCTTGCGCAAATGCGTTTTCGCCAGTTTTAAGATTTCGTCACCTTCCTGTTCCGGGACAAGACGGAATGTCAGCTTCGCGATCGCGTGGCTGGCGATGACCGTCTTGGTTCCTTTCCCCTGGTAACCGCCTCCGATTCCATTGATCTCGGCAGTTGGCCGCGCCCAGACACGCTCGAGTGAATCGTAGCCTGCTTCGCCGAAAAGTTCGGGTGCTCCGGTTTCTTTCAGAACGAGCTTGTCGCCATCGAACGGAAGTTTACGCCACGCTTCGCGTTCCCAATCCTCCAATGGTCTGACGCGATCGTAGAATCCGGCGATCGCCACACGGCCTTCCCGATCATGAAGCGTCGCTAATAGCTGTGCGAGAGCAGTGATCGGATTCGCGACGGCCCCGCCATAAATTCCGGAGTGCAAATCCATTTTCGGTCCCGTCACTTTTATTTCCTGAGCGGTTATTCCGCGCAGTCCATAGCTTAAGGTCGGGACACCACGCGCGATCATTCCAGTATCGGAAACCACGGCCACATCGCAGCTCAGCACATCGCGATTTTTACTGAGAAAACCGCCGAGATTGACGCTGCCGATTTCCTCTTCGCCCTCGATTATCAGATGCACGTTTACCGGCAATTCGCCATCTTGCTCGATCGTCTCTTGAATGCCGATAATGTGCGCAAGGATCTGTCCTTTGTTGTCGGTTGCGCCGCGCGCAAAAACGTAGCCGTCCTTCAAAACAGGCTCGAACGGCGGCGAATCCCAAAGCTCAAGAGGATCCGGCGGTTGGACATCATAATGTCCGTAAATCAAAATGGTCCGCCGCCCGGGCCGATGCTGATTGCGCGCCCAAACAATCGGGTGGCCCTGCGTGGCGACGACTTCGGATTGGAGTCCGATGGCCTTCAGCTTTTGCGCGACCCATTGCGCGCAGTCGCGGACCTGGTTCTTAAACTGATTGTCGGTTGAAACGCTCGGAAACCGAAGAAACGAATAGAAATCCTCCAAGTGAGTCGGATGCATGGTTGACAATTTAAGCCAGAGTTAGGGAAAACGTCCAACCTTCAACGCTCAACTTACAGCCGTCGCGCGCTTCGCACCCGCCTTCGCTCAGCTTCGGCGCGGCAGGCGGCGAAGCGGCTACAACCCAAACATGAATTGCGATTTCTTGGCTCATCGTTCAACCTCGGCGAATGCGTGAGCCGCTGCCTCCGAAAGAAGATGCAGGTCTGATACGGGCCATCGGCATTCCGGGACTTACTGCAAACATCATCAACTCCACCGTCGGTGCCGGCATTTTTGCTTTGCCGGCGCTGGTCGCGGCACAGCTTGGAGCGGCGTCTCCCCTCGCATATATCATTTGCGCTTTTGCCATGTGTTTGTTCGTGACTTCGTTCGCCATGGCGGGCAGCCGGGTCTCGCTTACTGGTGGCCTCTACGCCTATGTCGAAGTCGCGTTTGGGCGGTATGTCGGATTTCTGGCGGGCGTGCTTTACTTTCTAACGGCAATACTCGCCATTTCCGGGATCGTCGGTCTTATTGCTGTTTCGGTGGGAGAATTGATCCCGCCGCTTGCGAACCCAGTCGGGCGCTTCGCGGTGATCCTGTTTGTCTTTCTCTTTCTTGCGTCGATCAATATTCGCGGCGTGCGGATCGGCGCCCGCGCAGTCGAAGCGGTCACCCTGATTAAGCTTGCCCCGTTAATCATTTTCATTGTCGCCGGGATTTTTTTTCTCCGGCCGGAGGCGCTGGCATGGCCTGGCTGGCCGCAAACTGACGCGCTGGGCCGAAGTGTTCTCGTGTTGCTTTTCGCTTTCGTAGGCGTGGAGGTCGCGCTGGTGCCAAGCGGCGAAATCAAACAGCCTGCGCGAACGGTGCCGAGGGCCATTTTCACCGCGCTTGGGATAACGACTTTGCTCTACATCATGATCCAGCTTGTCGCGCTGGGTGTTCTGGGCAGCGAACTAGGGAAATACGGAGACACCGGACTGGCCGAGGCCGCTGCGCGATTTCTGGGAAACGCCGGAAGAACCCTGATGCTCGCCGGATTAGCGATTTCTGCATTTGGCTTCGCAACGAGCGATATACTGAGTTCGCCCCGTATTATTTTCGCTTTTGGGCGTGACGCGTTTATTCCGAAATGGTTTGCGCACGTGCACCCGCGATTTCGTACGCCTGACGTCGCAATTATCACGTACGCCGCAATCGCGTTTGGCCTTTCCTTCAGCTCCACCTTTCAAAAACTCGCGGTCCTTTCTAACATGGCGGTGCTGTTGCTTTATATTCTGTGCTGCCTCGCCGCGCTGGAATTGAATCGACGCGACGTCCGTAGCGATGGCGCGCCATTTATGTTTCGCGGCCAGAGCATCGTTCCGGTAGTCGGGGTGATTTTCATTATTTGGGTTCTTGCCCACGCGACGAAGGAAGAATTCGTGATCACAGCCGCGTGTCTGGCAGCAGCGACATTGCTTTTCCTCATCCGCAAACTCGCGGGAGCACGATGATTGGCCAAATTCGAAGTTGAAAGCTTTGGATTTTGTGGGGATGTTTGAGGTCGGAATTTCAAGTTTTCGAGTGCTGGTCAGGACACAATATCATGTGCTGGGTGGCGGTGCCGACCACTTCAAATTGTGCAAAATTAGCTTGTAACCGCCAGAACGTCTCTATATTGACTTTCCAGGGTCCGAGATTGCGGCCTGCACATGCATTTACAATCGATCGAGCTCCTCGGCTTCAAATCGTTTGCCGATAAAACGATTTTCAATTTCCACCAAGGCATCACTGCCATTATCGGGCCGAACGGTTGCGGAAAATCCAATGTGCTGGATGCGGTCCGTTGGGCGCTCGGAGAACAATCTGCCAAGTCGCTCCGTGGCGACGAGATGGCTGACGTTATTTTTAACGGCAGCGACACACGCAAACCTGTCGGGTTCGCTGAGGTCTCGCTCACCTTCACCGATTGTGCAAAAGAGCTGGCCGTTGATTGGCACGACGTGCGTGTGACGCGCCGTGTGTATCGCGACGGCAATTCCGAATACTTTCTGAACAAAACGGCCTGCCGCCTTCGCGACGTTCAAAGTCTTTTCGCTGACACCGGCATCGCACGCGCGGCCTACTCGATGATGGAGCAAGGCAAGATCGACATGGTCTTGAGCTCCCGACCGGAAGATCGCCGTGCCGTTTTTGAAGAAGCGGCAGGAATCACAAAATACAAAACGCAAAAACGTGAGGCGCTGCGCAAACTGGAAGCAACCGAGGCAAATCTCTTGCGCATCGGCGACGTCATCAAAGAAGTAAAACGCCAGATTGGCTCCCTCCAACGGCAGGCAGGCAAGGCTCGGCGCTATCAGGCGTTACACGCCGACCTGCGTGTGCTCGACACCCAATATTCCCGTAAACAGCTCGATTCACTAGAAGCCGAGCTTGCCCGTTGTCACGCGGAGATCGCGCAGCTCGGCGAATCCGAACGTGCTATCCGGGCTAAGATCGATACGAGCGAAAACCAGATGGCCCAACGACGTCGCGCGCTGGAGGAAATTGATGCCAAGATCACCGATGGCCGCAGCGAATTACAGCGTCTGCAAAGCCAAATCGGCACGCATCATAATCAAATCCAATTCAACCGGCAACGCGCAGAGGAATTAACGGAGTTAATGGAGCGTTCTAGGAAAGACGTAGCTGCCGCCGAGGCAAAGCGCGTTCAGCAAGACAAAGAATTAGAGGAAGCGAATTCGTTGGTTGAAAAGACTAACCAGCTTCTTCAAGCCAAAGAACGCGAACTGGAAAAGCTTACTAATCTAATCTCGAAATTGCGCTCCGAGCGGAACGCGTGCAACTCGAAACTGGAGGCGCTGCGATCATCAGGTTCGAAAAATGAGGAGCGAATTGCCGAGTTGGAAGGCGAGCTCTCCGGACTTGCGATTCGCCGCGATGCCACAGATGAAACTCGACGCGGTCTTGACGCCACTATTTCCGAGGCACGCGCCATCCACGACAAAGTCCAGAAAGCGCTAGCGACTGCGCGCGCGGCGGCAGAGAGAGGGCAGAAAAACCTCCAGCTTCTAAAGACGAAGTCGCAGGGCAATGACGAAGCGTTGCGCGAACAACAACAGCGTCTCGCTAACACTGAAAAAAGTTTGACCGAACTCGAACGCTCGTTAGCGGAAAAAGAATCGCGCCTGGAAATTCTGCACCAGCTTAATGAAGAAGGTGAAGGTCTCGCGCAAGGTTCACAATCTGTGCTCAAAGGCCTCGATGATCCCTCGCGGATCCAGCCCGCTCTGGCGGGAGCCTTGGTTTCGAATCTCGATGTCGATCCAGAATTTATCGCGGCAGTCGAAGCTGCCCTGGGTCGAAATCTACAAGCGATTGTTCTGAAAGACGCGCAGCTGGCGCCCGAAATTATCGCGACATTAAAAGAAAAGAGAATCGGCCAGACCGCCCTGATTCTCCCGGTCTTGTCGAATTCTTCGCCTAAAACTCCCGCCGCTCTTCCGAAAGAAGCCGTTGCCTGGGCGCGCGAAAAAGTGAAAACGCCGGATTCACTTGCACCGCTGGTGGCGCGGTTGCTGCACAATGTTGCAATTTTTCGCAATCTGAACGCGGCATTGTCTTTCAAGAAACATGGAAAGGATTTCGCCGCCGCGACGCTGGCGGGAGAATTCATTTCAGCAGAAGGAATAGTTTTTGGCGGCAGCCGAGACGCGACAGCCGATTCCTTGCTCGAACGCAAGGCGCGCATGTCGCTGCTGAGCGCAGAATATGCGGAGGTCCGCAGCCGGCGCGATGCGTTGCTGCGAGAACGCGACGAGGCAAATGCAATATTGGAGAAAGCGAGAAGCGACGTCGAAAAAACGCGACGTCAATATGAGGCTGTCGACCGGGAGCAGTCCACTTCCGACAATCGAATTCTCTTCCTGGAACGAGAATTGACGGAAAGCGAACAGAAGATCGACCAACTTCGCTCGGAGCAGACAGTCCTCGCGCAGCAAATCCAAACCGCGGGCGAGCGCATTGCAAAATTAGAGGAGGAGCTGGGCTCAGAGCATGCCGCCTTGGATGCGCAGCAAAATGAGCAGCTCGAACTCGAAGGTGCGCGTGAAAACGCGGCAAAACGTGAAGACGAGGCCACGGAACGGCTTAACGAACTGCGCCTGGCGCTTGCCACTGAACGACAGCGTTACGAGAACCTCATCGCACAGCGCCAGCCGATGGCGACCCGCGAAGTTGAACTAGCCGAGACAATCGCGGCTCGGCAGGCGGAGATCGCTAATTTCGAAAAGCGGTTGGCCGCCCAATCGCAGGAATCAAAGAGCGCTGAAGCTGCGATCGAGAAACAGAAAGCAGAGTGCGCCGAACTGGAGGCCACTGTCACCGCAGTGACCGATCAGCGGGCGGAACACTCACGCGCAATGAACGAAATGGAGTCGGACCTGCGCGCGAGCCGAAACTCGTTGAATGAGCTGCATGATTTGCGTTCGAAACAACAAGTTCGTGAGTCGCAGTTTCAAATGCAGAGCGACAATCTCGTCGAACACATTTCCCGCCATTACCAGCTAAATCTTCGTGAGTTCGCGCCAGATCAAGTCACATTCGAGAAAACCCTACGCGCACAACTGAAGCGCAACGAAAAACTGGAGAGCGAAGCTCCTGCGACGCCGGACTCGCAGGAACTCGCACCTCCAGAGGTTGGGAGAGTCATCGCTGATCTCACGCGCCAGCTCGACAACATGGGCCCAGTCAATCTCGATGCCGTGCAAGAGTATGACGAGCTCGACGAACGCTACAAATTTCTCGAAGGACAGAACAACGATCTCACCAATTCGCGCCGCGAATTGCTCGATGTGATTGCGCAAATCAACTCGACCACAAGAAAGTTGTTCGCTGAAACCTTCGCACAGGTGCGTATCAATTTCCGCGAAATGTTTGCGGAACTCTTCGGCGGCGGGCGCGCGGACTTGTCCTTGCTCGATGAGAGCGATCCGCTCAATTGCGGGATTGAGATCAGCGCAAAGCCGCCGGGGAAACAGCTGCAAAGCGTCTCGTTGCTGAGCGGAGGCGAGCGTGCCATGACAGCGGTCGCGTTGCTTTTCGCGATTTACATGGTGCGATCGAGCCCGTTCTGCATTCTCGACGAAGTGGATGCGCCGCTCGATGAAGGCAATATCAACCGCTTTATCGGCGTGCTGGAGCGATTCGTAAAGCAGAGCCAGTTCATCATCATGACCCACAACAAACGCACAATCGCGAAAGCAGATGTGCTTTACGGGGTCACGATGGAGGAGCGCGGCGTGAGCAAGCTCGTTGGGATGAAGCTAACTGCGCCACAGCAAGTTTCCGCCGGAGTGGCGTCAAACGGAGACCAACAGGAACCCAGGCAAAGGCGTCTCGCACTTGCGACCCGGTAAATTCCGTGGAGCGCAGGCTGCCAGCCTGCGGTCGTCGGCAGCTTGGCGACGACACCGAGAATGCTGCAAACGCTTTGACGTGGAACACTCGAAGAGCTTTTCGGCAAGCTGCCGAAAAGGACAGGCTAGCAGCTTGTGCTCCCCAGAATAGAAGCCGCCCGTGCCACAAAAATTTTTTG